>JABAHR010008321.1_pt1 | contig 21474 bp, 22 predicted proteins | sample 7062101 | NCBI WGS metagenome assembly JABAHR01 (sample SAMN14534553, study PRJNA622989) | marine sediment metagenome | biome: marine biome [ENVO:00000428]; feature: marine pelagic biome [ENVO:01000023]; material: deep marine sediment [ENVO:00002113] | place: India: Gulf of Kutch | collected... | reverse complement strand
AACCGGTCAACTGCGGTCGTTAATTTCAGACGTTCCTAAGCCTACTTGAGATGTTCGTTGCGCGTCGTGCTGTCTAGGCCCAGTGACTCAAGTACATCTTGGGGGAACAACTCGTAGCGCGGCAGACCGTCCTCCAGATGCAGCCAAGGCAATTCGTCCTTGGCAAATATGTGATGGCGCGGTTTTAAGTTCTCAGCTTGATCGAGTACACCGGCCCAAGCAATGATCCACTTGTCCCGCTCGCTGATTCGCCATGAGCCAACCGGGCTGCCGCAGTCCCGACAATACGCCCTGACAAGGTCAGGGGTCGCGGCATAAGTACCCAGTTCGCCTTGGGTCCATTCGAATTTATCTGGCGAGAACACTACAAACGTGGCGAAGGCCGCGCCCGACATCTTGCGGCAATTGATACAGTGGCAACTTGCGACGTCCATGGGCTCGCCCTCCGCCCGAAACCTTACTGCTCCGCAAAGGCACCCTCCAGTCCACTCCATATCAACCTCCCGATTTAGAGATGTGAAAACAGCCTAACAGAAAACGTGATTCGCTAGATATGCGAAGGATGGACCTTCTCAATATGATCTGCGGACCTCTGCTTTGGGTCGGATCCTGCCGTTCGGAGCGGCTTTATCGCAGCAGACCGCGATGCTGCANNGGAAACGGCCAGACTCCGCCTTTCGAGACCAAGACGTGAACGACCGCTTTCCAGAAATGTTGGGCGTCAAGCCCGCCTTCAAGGGTTCTGATCCCAGTTCGGGTCGTCGCTCGGGCTGAGTGGTTGTTTGCCAGCCAGGAGTCCCTTGCCAGGCACATGGTTCACTTCCAGCCGGATCCCATCGGGATCTTCGAAGACGACGTAGTAGTAACCAGGCGCCCAGTCCCCTTCAATCGGTCCTCGGTCGATGAATGCGCCCATCTCGCGGAGTTTCTCCGCAATCGCCTCCACGTCCTCGCGCGAGCGGGCCCGAAAGCAAAGATGATGCATGCCAACCCGATTGGGGTTGAAGCGCTCCCCGACGTGCTCGTCCCCGCAGCGCTGGATGCCAAGCGCCGTGCGGCCCCCGACGTGGTAGACGTAGTTGTTCCCGTCATAGACCTTCTGCAGCCCAAGAAAAGGCAGCAGCTCACAGTAGAAGGCGCGCGACTTCTCGAACTCGCTCACCGTTAGAACAACGTGGGCCATGCCGTTCACTTCAACCATCATGCTCTCCATCCAGGTGCTCAGGGGTAGACTGCGTTGCCTCGCCAAGGCTCGTCGAATGCACAAATCGTGCGCAGGCGCGCGTATACATTACACACTATCCACCGCATCGGACATGCGAGAACGCATCGTGTGCGCGCTGGGGGAGGGATTCGCCCCACCGTCACGTGACTACCCGGACAACCTCGGGAGTCCACAGTTGGCTGGGGGTACGCTCACAGCTTCCCAAGCTGATGACCTACCTTCGGTGGGCAGAGTTGTAGGTAGGAACACCGAAAAGCAGACATTCGCCTTCTAGGCTCGAGTGGCAGAAACGGGTCGGTTCCAGTCGTTCGCGGCCGAGAATAGCGATATTGCAGTGGGTCAGGCCGAAATCTGCCACTTTTAGATGGTTACGCCGGCCAGTGCCTTGAGTCTCTGAAATCCGACTGTTGGGAGTCCTGGCACCGCGTGGATGGCGCCTACGCCCCTCCCAAAAAGCAGGTCCTCTCTGATTGTCCTCGGCACGCGAACTCGACATCGATTCCGCTTCCCCTTCACAATCTGCAATGGTGGCAAGCGGAGGTTGCACACGTGCAAGTTAATGTTGGCGGCCGGATCGTCGAGACCGATGAGCAGGGATTCTTGTGCAATCTTGGCGATTGGAGTGAAGAGTTCGCCGAGATGACCGCGGAACGGGACGGCATCGAGCTCTACGTCGACCACTGGGAGCTGATCTGGTACTTCCGCGACTACTATGCGGAGATGCAGATCAATCCGACCATGCGTTCAATTGTCTTGACCCTGGGAAAACACCGCGGGACACGATTTCGGGACAAGAAGGCATACGAGAAGCACATATACGGGCTGTTTCCCACGGATCCCATCCATGAGCTGTGCAAGCTGGCCGGGCTACCCATGCCGCAACCGGACACCTAGCAACGGGTACGGCACCGCTGAAAGCTGTTCCGTGAAAGCGTTCAATGCCGACTTTTGCCTACATCGGACGTCGCTTCTCGATAGAACAGGTCATCGAGCACTGCTTGGGGTCAGCAGTGATTGAATAATGCCCTTGTGAACGTCCATTCTCGTCGATATCGGTTATACCCGGAGTACGCCCGCAAGCCAGAGTGAATCTCCAAAGCAGCCGCTTGGGTTGTACGGGTCGCTGGAAGATGATAGGTCCTCCCCCCGGCCCATTCGGCCCTAGACCTAGACTCAAAATTTGGAGTGTCACGAATCCTGCCTCTTCCTGCGCGCCACCCACTTCTACCGGGCGTTGCCGGCAAAAAGTAGCGCCACCCTATTCCCGCGCTTCTGGTATGCTCGGATCGCTGCAATCGGAGACAATATGTGAGCGGCGACATTGCGCATTGGTTGGAGGGCCTGGGCTGAGTCGATACACCAAGACGTTCGCACGGAATGACATTGATCTGGAGGTTCTGCCCGACCTCTCGGACGACGATCTAAAAGAATTAGGACTTACCCTCGGGCACCGCCGAAAGCTGCTGAAGGCCGTTGCCGGACTGCCGGCCGAGAAGAAACACGCCCCACCCCCCACAACTGCGCGCACCAAGGCCGAAGCCGAACGCCGCCAATTGACTGTGATGTTCGTCGATCTCGTCGGCTCAACGGCGCTGTCGCAGCGGCTGGACCCGGAAGAGCTAAGCGAGCTCATCGGCGGGTATCAAAAAGCGGTCTCCGACCAAGTGGCGCGCGTCGAGGGGCACGTCGCCCGGTACATGGGCGACGGCGTACTGGCTTATTTCGGATTTCCCCGCGCTCATGAGGACAGCGCCGAGCGCGCGGCGCGCGCCGGACTGGCCATCGTCGAAACCGTCGGCGGCTTGACCTCGCCTGGCGGTGAACCATTGCGGGTCAGGGTCGGAATCGCGACGGGACCGGTGGTCGTCGGCGAAATGATCGGCGAGGGCGCGGCGCAAGAGGAAGCGGTAATCGGAAACACGCCGAACCTGGCGGCCCGACTCCAGAGCATGGCCGAGCCGGGCCAGGTGGTGATCGACGCCATGACCCGCCGTCTGACCGGTGCCGCCTTCGTCCTTGAAGACCTCAGCCACCGAGAAGTAAAGGGATTCGCCGAACCCATTGCCACGTGGTCCGTCGTCGGCGAAGGAGTCAGTGATAGCCGCTTCGAGGCGACCCACGCCGGTGCGCTCACCCGTTTTATCGGGCGCAAGCACGAACTCGGCCTGCTTCACGAACGCTGGGAACTGGCGAAGGGCGGCGAAGGGCAAGTCGTCTTGCTGTCGGGTGAGGCAGGCATCGGCAAATCGCGCATCGTGCAGGAGCTCCAGGAAAGAATTGCCGGCGAGCCGCATTTCCGCCTGCCCTATCAGTGCTCACCACACCACGGCAACAGCGCCTTCTTTCCGATCATCCAGCGTCTGGAGCGGGCCGCGCGGTTCTCAGACACCGACGGGCCGGAGCACAAGCTCGACAAATTGGAGTTGCTGCTCAGGATGTCGAAAGAGAATATGGACACAGATGCGCCATTGTTCGCGGCGCTGCTTTCGCTGCCGGCGGCGGATCGTTACGGCGCGCTGAAATTGCCCCCCGAGCAACGCCGCGACCATACCATCGAGGCGATGATCCGCCACGTGCTGGCGCTGAGCCTGCAACGCCCAGTTCTGTTCATACTGGAAGACGCGCACTGGATCGATCCGTCGACGGAAACCTTCGTAGGGGAGATGATAGCGAGGGTGGCCGATGCGGCGGTATTGATGCTGATCTCCCACCGGCCCGCCTATGTCCCGCCCTGGAGCCGGCATCCGCATCTTCTCCAGGTCGCGTTGAACCGAATGAGCCGCAAGCAAGGCATCGAGATCGTGCGCGCGATCGGCGGCCATGAGTTGGGGAACACGATCGCGGATCAAATCATTGCGCGTGCCGATGGCGTTCCCTTGTATGTGGAAGAGCTAACCAAGGCCATCATCGAAACCGGCAAGCCTATCGATAACCCCGGCGCCGAAGACCGGATACCCGAAACACTTCAGGCGTTGTTGATCGCCCGTTTGGACCAGCTTGGCGGGGCGAAGGAGACGGCGCAGGTCGGTTCGGTTTTCGGTCGGGAGTTTTCTTTCGGTCTTCTAACAGCAGTCTTGGATTTGCCTCGCCACGAGGTTACCGTCAACCTAGACCGCTTGGTGCAGTCAGAATTGGTCTTCAAGAGAGGAGTCGTTCCCGACGCCAAATACACTTTCAAGCACGCCCTGTTCCAAGATACCGTTTATGAAACCTTGCTGCTGCGCCGTCGCCGGCAACTGCATGCCCGCATTGCCGAGATCCTGGAGCGGGATTTTCCTGAAATCATGGCGACCACACCGGAAACCCTGGCACATCACTATTCACGGGCAGACAACCCCGACAAGGCGGTTCAGTATCTTACATTGTTCGCCGACAAGACGGCCGCGATGTATGCGCATACCGAAGCCCTTGCCGTTCTGAATCAGGCTCTTGTCGAGGCGGAGCGGCTCGGCGACCCTCGTCGCAACCGGATTGTTCTCGATCTCGTACTGCGCCGCGCTGAATCCTTGCATTTTCTCGGTCGCCGCCAAGAGATTGTGGACTCGCTTCTTCAATACCAAGACCGCGTCGAGAGACTCAACGACTTTTCGGTCGCCGGTCTGTATTACTTCTGGATCGGCTTCGCGCATTCATTTCTTGGACACCGTGCGGAGGCATCCCTGTGCCTGCACCGTGGCCTTGAAGAAGCGACGAGAGCCGGCGACAAAGCCGTGATGGGCAGACTCCATCGCGCTCTCGCCTTGGAATACTCCTTTTCGGGACGACCGTTGAACGAGGCGGTGGACCACAGCCGCAAGGCCGTCCTCTTGCTACAAGGGACCGATGACAGCTTCTGGCTAAGCCAGGCTCTGTTCATTCTCAGCTATAGCTGCATTTTCACCGGAGAGTTCGACTCGGTCCTGGAGGCGACGACCCGGCTTGAGGCACTGGGCAACGCGACCGGTAACCGCCGTGCCCAGACCAACGCTGCGATGTTTGCTGGCCTCAGCCGCGCCATGCTCCGGGATGCGGAGACCGGGATCGAGCTGTGCGAGCGCGCGATCGAGCTTTCGCCCGACGATTTCGAAACCGCTTGGGCGCTTGCCGCGCTGGGCAGGGCATGTTGCGAAGCGGAAAATATCACCCACGCCGTCACGTTACTGGAGCAGGCCGTGCAGCTTGGGGACCAAGTTCGCTCGCTGCAACTCTGCGCGTATTTCAGAACGATGCTCGGCGAGGCCTATCTGTTGAACGGCGAGGTCGACAAGGCGGCCGGCGTCGTCGGCAGGGCGCTGGAAACCAGCACGGCGACCCAGTACCTACTCGGCGTCGGATATTCGAAACTCCTTTTGGGCAGGATCGCCCAGGTCCAAAGGAACCTCCCGGAGGCGAGGCGCCACCTCAGTGAAGCGCTCCGAACGTTCTCAATACTCGGCGCTCGTTTCGAGGTGGGACGCACTCACCTCGATCTTGCAGCCCTGGCCCATTCCGAGGGAAATCTGGAGGCCGCGACAAGCAGCCTCCGGCTGGCGCACGATCTGTTTACGGCACTGCGGATTCCAAAATACATAGAACGGGCGGGACGGTACGGTGATGATTTCGGTGTCTCTGTCTCGGTGTGCTCCTTGGACTGAAACTGGCTCTCGCGCCATGACACTCTTTGCGTTTCGCTACGCAGCCGATTCAGCTAGCTTCGTCGACATCGTTTGACGCAAACTCTAGCTAAACCTTCGTCGCGGATCGAAAAGAATTGCATCGGCCCGAAACCTCCGCTCAAATTGAAGGAAATCTGGGCGATACGCATCCACCTCCAGTTGGATAACTGCACGCGGGATCTGGCACTCTTCAATCTCGCCATCGACAGCAAGCTGAGAGCTTGCGACCTTGTCCAGCTTCGAGTGTACGATATTGCGCCCCGCGGGTACCCAGTTGCCCGCGCTACCGTGGTGCAGCGCAAAACCCGGCGACCCACTTTTTCACAATCCTCGTATACTGGCGCTTGAATAGATGTGCCGATTGGTTAGACCAATTTGTGTATTCCATCTCTGTGCGCCCAACAAGGCGCTGCAGCGGACGCGGTTAAAAGTGTGCTGCTTTCCTTGGCGTTCCGTTCGCGCCGCTGAGCTTGGTCGTTATGTACTATCGAGCCAATACACCTACCAGGGCCGCCACGCGTGCTTTCGCAAGGGAAAAACCTTGGCGAGTGGAGCAAAACAATGCCTGCATACGTAGTCGCACAGATTCAAATCGACGACCCAGCGCAGTACCAGCCGTACCTCGAGGGCTTTCTTCCGTCCTTCGAACGGCATGGCGGGGAATTATTGGCGAGTTCGAAGAGGGACACCGAAGTAATCGAAGGTGAATGGACCTATCCTCGCACAGTGCTGTTGAAGTTTCCGAGTCGTGAGGCGGCACACAGTTGGTACCATGATCCTGAGTACCAGGCGCTGGTGGTACATCGGCATCGAGCTGCGAGAACCAACCTGGTCATTGTGGATGGAGAAGCTCCAACCATGAAAGGTGGTGAAAACGGGTGATTCAGGCTGCGTACAACAAGGACGTCACCATGACTGCCGACTCGCTGCCCCACCAACCCGCTCCGCCCGCCACACCATATCGTCGGTTGGAGATTAGGACCAATAAAAGCTCTTTTTGGCTTAAAGTATCGTGTCCTCAAGCGCTATCGGGCAACCTGTGCCTTCTACGGGGTACAAGTGGTCGATCTCTTCGATGCGGCGCCTTTTCGTCCAAACAAGAAAAAGGGTCCTATAGATTCAAAAGCACTTCAAACTTGCCGTCATTTAGTTCTTGGCGGAAGGATTCGATGCTGACTTCATCTCGAATTAACTTAGATACCACTGGGAAATAGTCAGACATTCCAACAAAGATAGCTCCGATTATCTTGTCCTCACTGATCGTCAGTCGTCCGTAGCGCTGGTTGTCCAGCTCTGAAAAAATAGTAAATTCCGATCTCTCTCGATTCCCGATCGAATCTCCTAATGTGATGACATCAAAGCCTTCGAGCTTCAGAATCATAGGAGTTTCGCTGCCTATAAAGCGCTTATCTCCCCCAAGTGCGTTGACGGCTGCAATACGTCCCTGCTCAACGGCGACCGTCCAAAGACCAAAGCTCATGCCATCAACTTCGGCAACATCCCCCGCTGCGAAGATATTGGGTGAGCTTGTTCTCATGTCAGTGCCTACCACTATACCTTTACCCACCTTTAAACCCGACTCTTCCCCTAGGCCTATGTTGGGCACAATACCCGTACACAGCACGGCCATTTGGCATTCGACCTTCCTTCCATCTTCAAGCTCGAGGCCCTCCATTTTTCTCTCACCTATGACTTTTTTGGTCGTTCCTGAACTAACTATATCGATTCCAAGCCCCCGCAAAAAAGCCACGAGGAGATCTGAGGCAGCGTTATCAATGTGCCTATGAAGAATCGTGGCACTCTTAGAAAGAAGGATCGGTTTCACACCAATTTTGTGCAAGGTTTCAGCAGTCTCTACACCAAGGGGGCCGGAACCTACCACAACCGCACGCTTCACTTGATACTCTTGAATATAAGCACGAATCGCAATCGTATCGTTAGCTTCTCTAAGAGCGAACACCCCCTTGAGGTTGATGTCAAAGGGCGAAACAACGAGGCTATGACCGCCTGTTGCAAGAATCAATCGATCGTATTCAAGCTCTTCCCCAGTTCCAAGCACTAGCTTCTGCTCCTCGGGTTTTATGCGAGCGGCTTTCGTATTGATCCAATTTTGTATCTTATGCTCCTGGTACCAACTTTCGGGGAAAGGATCGAGTGCAGCCAGTCCCTTATAGCCAACGATGAGCTTATTAATAGACAGTCGTTTGTAAAAATTATGAGGCTCTTGCCCAAGCAAGGTAACCCCGCAGTCAGGATGTATACCACGGATCGTTTCAGCTGCCGTCAAGCCAGCGGCCCCATTGCCCACAATAACGATGTTCTTAATTGAGGCATCGAATTCAACCGCTTCGCCACCCTCCATATCACCCACTTCTTTCCCGATTTCGACTTTGACCCGCCCCTGTACTCTAGCGCTACAGGCCATACGACAACGACCACTAAGCCCGAGTCGTTTCAAGGTAGCTAACTCTTCCTCAGTTGCCGGACTCAAATTTTCCATCCCCTCAATCACCACTACGGGATCCGAGCCACAGGCCCCGGCTCTACAGCCTTCGTCTATGTTTAGACCCCCGCTCTTAGCTACATCGAGAAGACTCTTATTGGCTTCGGCAAGGAGTACTTTCTCGTCGGGAAGGAAAATGACCTCTGAACGGTCTTTGGAGCTCGACTTTTTGAGCATGTCGAGTGTCGACTCCGAAACTGAAGCCATAGGTTCTACAGTGGTTGCCTGGAGAAAACCTCGCTCTACACGATAGGTTCTCCATATCCAAACTAAAGTGACGAGACCCAGACCGATACGTGCTCCATAAACAATATATGCGTGAATTGCGGAATTCGCAGACACTTCCAGATAGTTCAAAACATCGGGGACGGCGAACCAATAATAAGTGTTGAAGGCTAACGCGGCAAAAATCGTCGTAAGCTTTGGAAGGGTGACCGTGGCGAAGGTTTCGAGAACATTGAATATGGCGATACTCACAAACGTACTTAGCAATAAAAAGAAGTACATCTCCGAGATCGATACCGCTGGTGGATTCGGAATTACGAAATATCCAAACACGAATCCTGGGATTGCAGATACAAAGAAACGACGATAACCCGTGTAACGCCTATCGTCATCATATAGATCCGCCATATAGGCCACACGCGGGTTGAAGTCGTAGCAGTTTTTGATACACCCCACGCAAGGTTGACAGTAGCTATTGGGAGAGACCAAAAAGGGTGTTTGACCGTATACACGCTGAAGGGGAATCAACGGACAAAATGTGCCACACCATCCACTTTTTCCCTTGAATACAAACCCACCTATAAAGGCTAATGTGATTGCAGTCAGTAGGAGGATTGCCGTTGCCGTACCGTCAGTGTTGAAAAGCCACTTTCGAGATGACGCCACTGCAAAGAATGCGATAAGCCCAAAAACGTATGCATAGTGCTTAAGCCAGGGAGATAATGTTAAACCCCGGGTGAATCCGAACAACCTTGGCACTTGATTTGAAGCTGCGAGTGGGCAAGCGTTTCTCCATACACCCGGCGCCACAATAAAAATGATCGGAAGACAGCGCACCACCACTCGCCAGAAAATTGATACGTTTTCGGGTACACGAAGTAGATAGATCGCTAGGGAAAAAAGCGCGATTACCGAGAAGACGCGAACGACATGCCAAAACCGAAGCGGTAAAATCGGATTGATCTGAGTGTAGTTTGGAAAGAGGGTTTTTTGAGTGTTCTTCGCCACGTTTGATCACAATCCTTCTTAGTTGGGTGCTTCCTGCGGGTTGTACCGGCTAAATTAATGAGAGACCTCGGAACCGCACATCCCCTCAAAGGTTGCGGCGATATCGCGGGTGCTCATGCGCTTAGCGTACAGCGCGAGAATCTGATCGTCGAACTCGGTGAGCCGGATCTGGCTTTTTCTCAGTAGCTGCGGCGTGAAGCTCGAATTGCGATCCCGCGCGGTCTCGATCTCCATCTCACCGTGGTCACTCTTGAGTGTCTTGATGGAATAGCCGTTACGGCTGTTCCCGGAACCCCGGCCTTCGGGGGCGTGTTTGGCATAGCGCAGGTGCTCTTCCATCTCCGCACCCAGGGCCGTCTCCACCGTCAGCTTCAGAAGCTGCCGAATCAACGCTGCCAGATCCGCCTCCGTCTTGACATTCTGGGCACGCTCCTTAGCAAGCGCCTCGAGAGCCACCTTTTCCTTCGACTTGCTCATTGCTTATTCTCCGGTTTATAAACAATGTCGGTGAATAAGCAGTTACATAAAAGAATTATCACTCTAAAACAAAACTATCTAGTAACCACTGCTGGGCCTCGCCCGCCGAAGCTTCAACGAAGGTCGGTTAGCTCATTTTACCGATGGTCTTGGTGAGACTTCGCAGCTTCGCAGAAAGTATACGTGCAACATCTACTAAGATATCACGACCGAGCTCTACTTCCTTTGCTGAAAAAAGCTGAAAGTTATCGTAACTCAATTCAAGAAGCTCTCCAGGCTGAGAGGCAATAACTCTAGCAGAGCGTGGGCTTCCATCGACAAAGGCCTGCTCGCCTACGACAGAGCCTGCATCAATACTATTTACCTTTTTGTGTTTGTCAGAGCTACGAGAGGGGATCATTACATCGAGTTTGCCACTAAGGATAATTTGAAGGGTACGATCGGTGTCTCCCATTTTGATGATCGTATCACCTGCGGAAAAGCGTCTATGCTGAGTAAAGTCTGTCAGTTTCTTCCACCGCGACTCATCCCAATCTTTCAAAAAGATAAGGGACTCGGACGCTTCTTCGGGGGCTTCGCCTTCAGGGTAGTCAAAAAATGGCATATAAACTCCATCGGACTAAAGCATTTTTGCGTGCCTATTATTGTACTACTTTACGCGCTGTTTTCCCCATGAGGAGGAGAAAGAAGGCCGGCTTCAAGCATTGTATTGATCCTGCCCAGCAGCAGTGGACACCCTGTTTAGCGCGTACCATACGCGATAGAACTAGACCATGTGCCAAACAGATGATCATGGGTCAATGACGCCCTGACCTGCGCTGCTCGATCGAAGTCGAGTCCCACGCCTACAATAGGCACGCCCCTGGTCTACAGACTCTCTCGGGAGGCATTGGTAGGCTCTCCGCTGTACCGGGACCGTCCGGCATCCGCTGACCGAGTTACAGGCCGCGCCTGGGTGACTGGGCGGAGCTTTGCAATGACCGAGAGAGTGTGAAAGCCCTCTATTTGAATTAGGTGAACCGTTCAATTCTCGAAGGTGGTATCCAGATATCAAAGTCTACTGTATCTCATGAAAGTCAAAAGGTCACCCGTACCCCAACATACTGCGCCCCGATATTCTTCATTGGATCCTGATGATGGCCGGACAGCACTCAGGAATTATTCCGGTGCCCTAGTTGTTGTGAATGTGCTGGGCATTCTATTTTGGGCATTGTTGTAGGCGGGGAGCCCGTTGAGTAACGAAGCAGTCTGAACCCTTGCCCTCGTCTATCTTAGCTGCTCAATCGCCCGGCGCAGCTCCTCGAACGCGATGCGCTCGAGGGCGCGCCGCGCCACTTCGAAAGGCAGAATAGTGCCCCGCATCACGGTTCCACGATACGCCCGAAAAGGTAACGCAGTCGCGTAGGGCCGTTCTCTTCAGCGCGATCGATCCATGCCACATGCAGATTGCCATCAGCATCCACGACGACGCTCGGATGCGCCTGCTGTCCTGCACCCGATGCCCCGGGTAGTGGCATGTCTTCGCTCCAAACGCCATCCTCGCTCCAGCTCAGCATGATGTCTTTGCTTCCGTCGCGCTCGTCACTCCAGGCCACCACCAGCAGGTCATCGGAGTTACCGGCGATCGCGGCGTGCCACTGCCGGGCGAAATCGCCGAACTCATCCTGTACTTTGATATTCGGCCCGAATCGTCCGTTACCCTCGTAACGCGCAGCATAGATATCGTAGCCTTCCCAGTAGTGGCGCTTATCCGCCCATACCGCCCACAAGGGCGCCGCGCCGAAACCGCCCAGCGCTACCCGGGAAACACCGTGCCCTTTTCCGTACTCGGATTTCTCGCCACTACGGCGCTCCGAAATTCGAACGGGCGGGCGAAATGTGCAGACATCGTCGAGCTTTGCCGCACTCGCCATGATGATGGTGTGGCCGGGCCGACGATCTTCCCAGGCAGCGATCAGCTCGTCGGTGGTAACCGCCGAAGCGGGATAGAACTGATGGTCCTCGAGAGGGTTCGGATCGACGGCGCAGTCGACTTCGGATGAGAGCTCGTGCGCGGCATTGGCGCGCAGCACGTGGAGTCGAATTCGGGAAAAGCGTGCTTCGCGCTGCGCCCGCAGCACGAAGATGCGGCCACCGTGCACCGAGACGTTGGCTTGACCGGCCTCCGAATCAGCGAGCGTGATGACAGGCCCCGATCTTTGTAAACCAATGACTCTCGCATGTGCGCGGCCGTCCTCTTCCCAAGCGACAACAAATCGGTCGTCCGGGAGGGCAGCGAGGCTTGGTTCGTAGGCTTCCCCGTTACCACTGATCTGATTCGCCGTATCGAACCGCCCGGCGTCGACATGCTTGAGCGCGAGATAGACGCGGGGTGTGCCATCGTGATCGTCCTCCCAGGCCACCGCCACCGTCGATCCGGATATCGCGATGTTGCGACGCCCGGAGGATTCCAGGTGATGGAATATGCCTGTCCCGAACTCGTGGGCCACATCCAGCGTCTCGCCGAATTGCCACGGTTGGGCCGTGCCAGGTTCTGCGACGCCAATCAGCGCAAAGCAGAATGCGAGACCCGCGCAGGGTTTCATTGTGTCGACGCGTTCGCCAAGGCTTCCTGAATTTTTCGATCGGCTTCCAACAGGCTCGCCTTACTCTGCAACCCGATCAGCTGCAGCACAGGGGTACCATCAGGCGCCATAAACGAAAAGACTGGCGTGATTGCCGCATTGTAACGGATACCGAGTTCGCGCTCGGTAATACGTTCGCCGGTTGGCAGGCGCAGCCGGCGCCCGCTTTCTGCATCGACATAAGTCAGGATGTAGTTGCCGACGTATTTATTACGTACGGTGGAATCGGAGAAAGCTTCCTTATTGGTTTTTTCGCAGTAAGCGCAGCCATATCGGCCGAAATAGACAAATATCACCTTGACCTCTTTGGCGGCCCGTTGCATGGCCTGGTCAAAGCGCAAAAATGGATAGTCGGCCGGGGGATTGGCCGAAGCAGGAGCAACCATCGCCAGCAAGAGGACAATAACGGCCGATCTATGCATGTTCGTTGAGGCCGCACCGGGGAAGTAGAAAATCCCACTCCCGCGTTGCGACTCGTGTGGCGTCGAGATCCGGGCTCGAATCGCAATTCTACACGCGCATGGTCCGTATTGGTATCTGGCAGAAACGTTGTAGTGAATGACCGCGCTTGCTGCCTTTCAAACGTTCAATCTCGGGTGTCAGACCTTGGTTTTGTGTCGGCTCCGGTCGTTAACAGCACTGTATGGCCATGTTGCAGTGCGATAAGTTGAAACCGGCCATGAAGAGACAGTTCGCTTGGAGTAAAGTCAACCTTTGAGCGTCTGCTCCTGGCTATGCAGCAGCCGAATGGAGTTGTTCGTCAGTCTAAATCAATGGTGGACGGGCTCGTGGAAACGCCTTCGGAAACCCATTAAGCGATCACGGCCTTCCTTTTTGTATCTGTCCCTATTCAACAGGTGGGAGGAACATCGCGCGGAATACGCTAGGGAAGCTGGTCCGCTGGGTCTGGTAGTCCGACCGCAATCCAACGCCTTTGCATCTCACGGTCATCTTCACTGCGCACTCTGGGGAGGTCGTCATTGACGTCTAACCAGGGCACCTGGCTTTCAACACCGTAATGCATCGTAGGCGGAAAATCTGCGGGATTGTCCATAGTCGCGAGTCTCATTGAGTAATAGTCCGCCTCATCGGGAGCATAGTGCGTGGTGAACAAGGTCGTGCCGCACTTGCCACAAAACCCCCGCATGGCGATCAACGAAGATTTGTACATTTTGGGCTCATCGCCCAAGAATCGAACCGCCGTTTTTTTGTATACAACAAAGGCATTGAGTGGTGCCCCGGTTGCCAGTTGACAGAATCTGCAGTGACAGTATCCAACCAACATCGGTTCGTCCCAAGTCTCGAATCTCACGCTGCGACATAAGCACCCGCCTGTTGCTAACGGCGTTTTTTTCGCATTACCAAAGTAGGGCCACCCCGAATGGGTATCATCTCTTGACTGGAGGTCGGCAATTCGAGCCTGATAAACGCGTACCGACTGAGTAATGTTCTTAAACTTGCGATGTCCCAAGTCGTCGAAAAGCTGGTCAATCTTTCCGGCTGTCTGCTCATATACCGCGCCTGAAACGCATACATCGCCCGGCCCAGCCAGCTCTTGAATTCGTGCGGCCAGATTTACGCCATCCCCATAAATGTCGTCACGGTCATGAATAACTTCGCCCAGGTTGACGCCAATCCTGAAATTCAACTGCTCCTCTTCCTCAACAGTCGCATTTTGCTCAGACATCTGACGTTGGAACTCGAGAGCAGCAGTAACGGCTGAGGTGACACTTTTGAATTCTGCCAGAATGGCATCCCCGGCTTCATGAAGTTTCCGGCCGCCATGTGCTTTGATCACGTCGGTTAATAAGTTGAGGCCAGCATCGAGCTCGCGGTGGGTTTTCTCCTCATCGAGCCCAGTAAGACGGCTGTAGCCAGCAACGTCAGCATAGAGGATTGCGGCGAGTAGGCGTTCCATCGTTCCCCTCCTGCTTCTGCAGACGCTCAGGGTAACAATTCGTCCTTGGTCGATCTAGGCGAGTCCGCTTTCCGAGCGGAACCGCGTGCTCACCGGCGTCGTGAACCCGTCGCTTACGGGGCAAGAGCGGCCCATTACCCATGATGGGCGATGGCCGCTTTGCGGCATCCGCGCCGCTTCAACTCCGCGAGAGCCACCGGCGTTGTTGGACGATGGTGCCCGTCACAGACATTCACCTCTTCGGGTCCAACGGCTTAAACGCGTCGAAAGTCGCCATTCGCCCGGTAGACCGACGTGTCAGCGCCTGAACGGCGGGAAACGGCCAAAAGCAGCCGTCCAGAGATCGCGAGGGTGCGTCTGCTGTGCGATCAATACCGGAAGTCGGCGCGCCGCACTTGCGCTGCTGTGTGCAAAGCCGACCTAGATCAGGATGCGCCGGGCGACCGCTGATCGCCAAAAGCGGAAATGCCGCTTGTTCATACACTGGTTTAGCCTTGGGGGGATAACTTGTTAAGCTGGAGCTTGTGGGCCTACCAATCTGAGGCAAAGCGCGACCGCTTTATCGGGGCGTGCGTCAACGATGAAAAATTCCGTCACCGAAAAGAATATCCGGGTCACCACCCAGTCTGTGCATGACCTGACCGAGGATCGGATCTCGCAAATACTGGCACTATTTGATGCCGCATACGCTGATGCCGATCATTCGTATTTGTTATCGTCGTTCGAGGTCATGGATTGGATCGCCTTGGCCATGCATGGCTCAACCTTGGCTGGGTTTGCTATCGGCGACGCAAGATTCGTCGATCTTCCCCGCATGCATGGCCTTCACCCGGTTGCAACTTACGGCATCGGGTGCATAGACCAGAACTTCAGGCGGATGGGTCTCTTTACGCGCTTAGAAAAAGCGGCAGCGCTGGCGAGCGGCAAGCTGTCAGTCAACACTCGCTATCTCAACTGCGGCCGCACGGCTCACCCAGCCACATACAAGTTCATCACAAACATCGGCGCTGGCACCATACCTGATCCGGAACGCCCGCTCTCCCCTTGGCATGTGGAAATGGTTGAACGAGTGGCAGCACTCTATTGCGCAAAAGTGTATCCGGGCACGTGCGTCGTCATCGGAAAGGGCGCGCCTATCGGCTATCCGCGCCTCGATGTCGTGGCGACGGACATCGAGTACAGGGTGTTTGAAAATGTTAATCGAGACAAGGGCGAGGCGCTCTTGGCTATGTCGTGGAGTCCGGATGCTCCAAGTGGTTGGTAGCTGCTAAAGCGTGGTCCATGTCTACAACGGGTCGGTTTAGGTCATTTGCTTTGCTATACAACTATGCTGCAGTGCGATAGGCCAAAAACGGCCACCTCCTGACATCAAGTGCAAGAGAAATTGCCTTGGAGTCGTGTATGCTGGTCACCTGTCAACTGTCGTTCCCTCACTACTATCCGACGTCAGCGCTAAGGTCTCGCAAACGCCCTGACTAACGGGAAGAAGATCACCCGCTGTTTCGGAAACACATCGCAATTCATGGAGTGCCACCATGAAACTGATTGGAAATTACCTGTCACCCTACACGCGACGTGTAGCCATTAGTTTGACGGCTCTGGATATGCCGTTCGAACTCGAGCTGCTTACCCCGTTCAAGAAGCCGGGAGTGGTGCGCGAGCATAACCCGGTGGTTCGAATTCCAACGCTCGTGCTCGACGACGGAGAGGCTTTGTTCGAAAGCCACGTGATTCTGGATGCGCTCGATCAACTGGTTGGGCCAGAGAGGTGCCTCACGCCGCCCGGCGGCAAGGAACGCCGCAATGTGATGAAAGTAACCGCGGTCGCTACTGCGAGCATGGATAAGGCCCAGTGGGCGTTCTACGAGGGCCGCTTTCACCCCCCTGAAAAGATCCACCAACCCTGGATCGATCACAATGAAGCGCAAGTCATTGCTGGCCTCAGTCACCTCGATTCGTTGGCCGATGCTGTCGGCGTTGATGGCTGGATCGCGGGCACCGAGCGGATCAGCCAAGCCGATATTTCGGCCGCTGTCGCCTACTCTTTTGTCGAGGCTGTCCGCCCAAATCTGGGAATGGCCGACAGGGTTCCGCATCTGGCCAGGTTCACCGAGCGCTGCGAGGACATGGACATCTTCCGGGCGATGCCGGTCCCGGAAAGCCTCCCGCCTTAATTTGTGCACATCGTGAGAGAACCCATACCTCGACGCTGACGAGTGCGTTGAAGGGTCTCAAACGATGAAGAAAGCCGTACATACAATTCGATCTACTGAGTAGAAATAGCGCCGAATGTCTGGAATGGATCGGAGCCCGCCATTCAGCAGCTAGACTGAGCTTTCAGCGCCTGAACGGCGGGAATCGGCCAGGACCGGACTCGAGCTGGCCCGTTTTCATAGGTCGCATACATAAATCGAACCGCGCTCAGCATTCAGAAACTCGACTTCTCCCATCGTTCGCCAGCCCATACGCTCAAGGAAATCACTTAGGACCGTTGTGCTGATATAGAGCTGATCATATCCAAGGTCTCGTGCCAAATCTTGTGCCGATTTCAGGAGCGTTGCCGCGATACCTCTTTTGCGATACTCGTGTCCCACCAGTAAGCCGACAACCGACGGCGTCAGATTTGTGGTCACGTCGAGATCCAGTGCGATCGTTCCGTATACCCGGTCGCCTTCGATAGCCACTAGTCCAATAGGAATCTTTTCTCGATTGCAGCGTGACGTAAGATCCGCCCAAGCATCGCCGGGTCCGTGCACCCCATAATATGGTTCCCACTCAAACAGATACCATTCTGCCAGGGAGGCGATTGCCTCAGTATGGTCGGCAAGCAGCCCAATATTCATTTTTGCAAGATAGCTGAAAACGTCCGCTTCGGGTCGGTTCTTGCCGTTCGCTGTACTGTACACCCGTGTTGCAGTGCGATAGGCCGAAATCGGCCAGAAACGGCGACATAGTGAAACGGTGGAGCGTGGTAGACTAACCATCCGCTCACTGGGAGGGGAAAATCATGACGCTCGAGAATCAAATCGCAGAATCCGACGCGAAATTCACTGAGGCCTTCAACCGCGGCGATTTCAATACCATAGAACTTCTATATGAAGACAATGCGATGCTGTTGTCGCCCGACGTTCCTATGACCGTCGGCGACGGCAAAGCAGTTGTGGAGGGATTTCAAGAGCTCTGGGAGGCCGGCTGGAGGAATATGAGCCTTTCATCAGTGGAGATCGGGGTGGACGGCGATCTCGCTTACCACGTAGGAAAAGTCGAGAGTGATGTCCCGACCAAGGAAGGATCCACTAAGCGAGTCGCGGGTAAGTATGTCGACATCTATAAGCGTGGAGGGGACGGGGTGTGGAAGGTCCACCTGACCATCTTTAACATGGACGAGCCTTTGCCCGAGTAGCGCCCAATCGCGCGCCTGGTATGGGAGTTAGCCCTCGCCGTATCAGGCAATAGCCCCGATTGGCCTCGGGAGCACATCAAGTAAAAATCCGCCGCCAAGACTAGAACGGCAAAAGCGGTCGGTAGCCGACGTTCAGGCCTGGAACGGCCGTAGGAGGTCCTGAGCGACCGAATGCGGCCAACTTTGGTCATTGCTGCCGTCGCTGGAATTGGCCGCCTGGATTTCAAGGATAGTGATACGTGACGACTTCTATCTGACTGCCCACGACCACAGCAGCGTCTGATACCGGAGCAATTTCTATTCCGATACCCGCTGGCAGTTCCTGGGAATTCGTCCAGTCAGCGACTTTTCTTACCGGTCCCTTCACTGGCACGACAAGACCAAGGCAGATTTCGTCGTTATAATCGAGCGCGTTCGGATCAAAGGCGCACTGCAAATGGAATTCGATTTTCGATCGTTTGCTTTCATCATCACGCTTGCTGCCGTCATCAATGGTCTCGGCATGATTCGTTGGTTGACCGCCTTGGCAGAGTATTTGCGAAAGCGACAGTCGATAAAGGTCGACTTCTATTGGGTTTTCGTGCTGGCAGCCGCGTTTCAGTTTTTGCTCCACATCCTGCTCTGGTGGTCATTATGGAATACACGACAGGCCGAGACCTTCAACTTCCTGGTCTATTTGTACATACTAACCGGCCCCGTTTTGCTTTATCTCGGTACTAGCTTGCTAGTCCCGGACGTCGAGAATAGTGGTGTTGACCTGAAGAAACACTACTTTCGCGTGCGAACAAGCTATACGACCGTACTTATCTTGCTTTGGCTGTGGGGAATATTTGTGTGGCCTGTATTGAGCGGTGCGTTTGCACCAACCGCCAAACTTCTCGCAATTTATGCAGCAATCACTATCGTAATGCGAGTCAGCGACAAGCCAGCAGTACACAAGGTTGGGGTGATTTTGAACTGGCTACTTTTAATCGTTTTCATTGCCGGCTTCGCAATGCAACTGGGCGCCGTCGGTAAGTCGATGATGCATTAAGCCGATCGGCAGGATTCGAAATCGGGGCACCACTGACGTTACAGAGAAAGCCCGGATTATCGGCGATGCTGGCGATCGTCGTAGACTATTATCAGAGACTTTGAATCGACATGCAGGCAGATTCTCCTGCGCGCAAGTTGCTCGAACCAAGGCCCTCTTCGAGCGATTGATACGTAAGGATTGCCTTTAGGCGCGAATGTCTGGAACGGTTGCGGTTTCTGCCGTTCAGTGCGTTCTTGCGGCTTCGCGCCTTGATGCTGCGCTGCAAGAGGCAGAAATCGGCCACCTGCGGGCATTCACTGCTCGTCGAAATCGCAATATGAATGACCGCTCCTGTACCGTCGGCAGGCCTAGCGAGTATCCAGTCAGCATGTGCTTCGCTGCTGAAAAGCTTCGCTACGGTCTGGGAGGTTCAAGGTAAACCAAACAGCAAAACTCCACCCCAAACAATCAAGGCTAGACCCGTTAACTGACCGATCCGATTGCCAGCCGGAATCAGCTTCTCGATCAGGACGAAGATAGCGAGACCGATAATCCAATATAGATTCATGACTCCGCCGTAGAACAGCAAGGCCATCAAAACCCAGCAGCAGCCGAGGCAGAATACGCCGTGCGCGACCCCCATATGAAAGGCGCCAACGGACCCATTGCGCCAATGCTGGGAGAAGAAGCCAATCGGGGAGCGGCAATGCCGTAGGCAGGCATGCTTGAGGGGGGTGAGTTGCCAAAGGCCCGCGGCAATGAGAAGTCCTGCCCCGAACGTGACGCTAGTGCCGACCATCATGCCAGAGAGCAGGCCACTTTCTCCAAGAGCCCATTGGGCTGCTACCGCAACCAGACTGAAACCCGCCCACACGACGAGATAACCCAGCAAGAAAACTCCGGCGGAGACATAGGGCGCGCCCTTTTCCTTCTCTCTGCGCATCAATTTGGCGTAGAGCAGTATCATCGGCGTGGCGCTGGGTAACATCATGCCGAGCATCATGATCCACCACATGAAGAACATCAGGACAGCGTAGCCCGTGCCCCAAGCTGCCGCCTGCATCACTCGCACATTGGCCGCAACACCATCGCTCAAGCCGACCGGCCGGCTCATCGCCGTCATTTCCAGCGCCGTCATACCCGAACCGGCACCGGCTAGTATGTAACCCCAGCTGAACGTGATGACGCAAAAGAGCGCCGCGACCACCAAAAGGCGGTCGCGTTTGAGCAGGGCTTCTAGGGTAGCGGTCGTGCCCACGGCGCGGTACTACTGGGCACGCGACTTACACGAGCGGGACGGACAAAATACCGCTCTTCTCCCCATGATGCCACGCGTTTTTCGACGACCGTCCTGTGACCCGAAATCGGACAAATGAGATCATCGTATCGAAAGTCGGCTCCGGGTCGAAGGGGCCGATTACCAGCGTGATACGCCATGACAAAACTCAGCCGACTCGGCCTGCTCCGTTGGAACTTCAGCCTGCCCATTTGAAATCGAAATGAACCGCGTCGCCAGCTTTCCATTCGCGGATGTCCGGGTCCGACCAGGCACCTTCGACGGTCATGAGATTGAGGCGATCGATTCCTATCGCGACCTGTGACACCGAATTGTACATATGCGCCTGGTTACCATCAGCGTCGGTCAGCGATTTCATCTCCGCTTCACCCACATTCGCGATCGCGATCGTCTTGCGATCCCAGTCGATGTTAATGTCGGCAACTGCGGGCACCAGCCATTCGTCAATGACCGCGCTCCAAAGAGCAGGCACCGGGCCCTCTTTCTTGCCTTCGAAAATCGCCTGGAGCGCATTCTGCTGGTCGGTGCTGGAGCCGCCATCGACGTAGAGCCGGGCCCTGCCACCACCTCCATGAAAGTTACCGGGCCAATCGGCGACCATCCCAAACTTCACGCCGGCCAGTTCCGTGCCATCGCAAATCCCCTCCTTAGCATCCCACGCAAAGACCGCAGAACACCAACCTTCATCCGGCTCGACATCAGGGGTCAGCCAGCAGGGACAAAAGACCTTGCAACTGCATATCTCGATACCGCGTCCCGATACATTCCAGGTCATGATGACTCCTCCTCGTTGGAACTACGAACTCAGGGCGGTCGCTGAAAGGTAAACAGCTAATGGAAGGGAGGCCGCTATCCCTGAGGTGATTACGCTGGACGTTTCTCGGTGACGTCGTTTTAGGCATTCTAACTCGATTGGGATCCTTCTGTCTTTGGTCGGTGACATTTTGTCCCGCATCGGGCAACGACCACAATCGTGTCGGCCACACTGATGTGGATTCGTCCTAGGCCTCTAAAAGCGGACATTGGAGCATTCATGTTCCGAACGACTGGTTCGGGTCGGATCCTGCCGTTCGGAGCGGCTTTATCGCAGTAGACCGCGATGCTGCATTGCAAGATGGTCTTGCTCAGGTTTCATGGACACCTTG
>JABAHR010001476.1_pt3 | contig 21510 bp, 19 predicted proteins | sample 7062101 | NCBI WGS metagenome assembly JABAHR01 (sample SAMN14534553, study PRJNA622989) | marine sediment metagenome | biome: marine biome [ENVO:00000428]; feature: marine pelagic biome [ENVO:01000023]; material: deep marine sediment [ENVO:00002113] | place: India: Gulf of Kutch | collected... | reverse complement strand
AGTATGTAAACCTATTAGGGCAACAGTCACAGGAGACTTTAACGTAAGGGGAGGAATCAAAACAGTCGTTAAAGCCTCATACGATAAGAAAGATTAATTTAATATTTATTTAATCTTGGGTTAAATCGTGCTTCTAAAAGTACAATTAATAATAAGCTCAGCTATTATTGCTGCAATTATATGTATCGCAATCTTTGCGCCCGCTATTTCTCCATACAAATATGATAAGACAAATTTTTCCAAAATACTGCAAACCCCATCAAAAGCACATCCCATGGGAACTGATCAGGAAGGAAGAGACCTTCTCAGCAGGGTGATATACGGTTCAAGAGTATCAATGATAGTAGCTATTGGAACAGCACTATTGGCACTTTTTATAGNNGGAGGCCTCTCAGGATATATCGGGGGGAAGATTGATGAACTTTTAATGAGAATAGTGGACGTGTTTTATTCGCTTCCTGATTTACTTTTAATAGTGCTTGTAATGCTTATTCTTGGTCAGAGTCTGTTTGGGATTATTCTTGCTCTAAGTGTTACAGGATGGATGAGAGTAGCAAGGGTTGTAAGGGGAAGTGTATTACAAGTTAAAAACTACGATTATGTAGAGTCTGCAAGAAGCCTGGGCGCTTCGCCGCTTAGAGTATTTTTCAGACACATATTCCCGAACATCTTAAGTCCGCTGATTATCACCCTCACTTTTTCTGTGCCTTATGCGATATTGGCTGAATCTACTCTAAGCTTTTTAGGTCTTGGTATTAGACCACCTGAATCGAGCTGGGGAACACTAGCAAGTACAGGCTGGCAGGGAATCAGAACGTTTCCGCACTTAATTGTATTTCCAAGCATCGCTATATTTGTAACAGCATTTTCGTTTAATATGTTGGGCGAGAGCTTGAGAGATTACTTTGATCCTAAATCTGCGGTTAGTGGAAATTAATTATATTATGATTATTACGAATAACACTATTAATATGATCAAATATTTATCAGTGTTTGTGTTATCTATATTTATATTTAATGCCGATCTTAGCGCATCCATACCTGTTGATTGTGATGAGATACTGGGTGGGGAGAAAAAATATGATAGCCCAAATGAAATATACAGAGCTGCATACTGTAATGTACAAAAAGAAGACTATACAGATGCGCTCAAACTCTTTAGTGATGTAACTAACAAAATCCCGCTTCTCTCAGATCATAACACTTACTACAGGGCATATTCACATTACAAGCTAAAGGACTATAAAAAAGCTGTCGATCTGTACCATGAGCTTTTGGAAAAGCACACCGGAAGTACTCTAAAGAAAAGGGTTACAGAAAACCTTGCTGAAATCCATTTTCAAAATAAGGAGTTTTCAAGTGCCCAGGCACTGTATCAAAAACTCTATGACACTAGTAAAAAAGATGATAAGAGGAAGCCGGAATATCTATTTGGTGTGGCAAACTCCTTAAAGGGACAACAACGTTTTCAAGAGGCTATAGACAGTTATAAAAAACTTTGGGTTGAATATCCTACTTCAAAATATTCCAAACTCTCAAATGAGCAGGCTTTAAGTATTGCTAATAATCAAAATCTTGATTTCAAAATTTCTCCAAATGATTATTTTACAAGAGCACAGAAATATTTTGTTGCCTCACACTGGAATTCTGCGCTTAGAAATTATAAAAAATCCACTCAGACTCAAGCAGTGAAAATAAACACAGCAATCAGCTATCTAAAAATAGGCCATTATATAAAGGCGCTTGAAATTTTAGATAAAATAAACACATCCAAATCACTTTTTTGGCAGGCACAGGTACGATCAAAACAAAACAAGAACGCTCTTGCCGCAAAGATTCATCTGCAGCTTGTTAAAAACCACCCGAAGAGTCACTATGCGCCCCAGTCACTTTTTAATGCGGCAAAACTATATGAGATAAGCAAAGACCTTGACCAAGCAACATCTGTATATGAAATGTTAGTAAAACAATACCCGAAAACTGAATATGCAGAAGAAGCGTCATGGAACCTGGGATGGATATATTATAAACAAAATGAATATTTAAAGGCACACAATACATTTACGGGGTTTATTAACTCAGGCTCGTCTTTTACTTCTACAAGATCAGAATACTGGTCTGCTCGTACATTAGAAAAACTGGGAAATGACAAACAGGCTAACTATATTTATAAACGTCTTGCCGGAAGATTCTTTCCTTCATATTATCCCTATCTAGCTCAGATTAAAACCGGCTATGACGATAAATCAAAAATAAAGAATGAAGCTCTACAGACCAGTAGCTCAAATTCTACAAGAAAAGCGAAAACATTACTGCTGATAGAACTTGGAATATTGGAAGATGCTCTTCTTGAGGTAAAGCGATTACATAATGAGGCAAAATCTGTAAGTGATTTTATTGATCTTAGTATTCTATATGGTAAAGCCAATGATTTTTTCAGTGCTATACAAGTAGTTCGGGGTATTAACCATCCCGATGCCCTGAGGCTTTCATACCCTCAGGGATATAGTGAAATCGTAAGGAAATATTCAAAGCTCTACGGAGTGGATGAATACATTGTTTACTCCATAATGAGAGAGGAGAGCAGGTATCAAAAAGATGTAGTATCTCCTGCAAAAGCAATTGGCCTTATGCAGCTCATTCCTGCTACCGGTAGAACAACTGCAATGGAGCTTGGGATCAAAAACTACAGTAAAAATAAACTTACTGATCCTGAAACAAATATAAGGCTTGGCTCTTATTATTTTAAAAAAGTGCTGGATGAATTTGGAGGTAATGTATTCTTTGCGCTTGGGGCTTATAATGCTGGTCCTCATAGAATATATGACTGGCAGAAAAGATTTCCGGGTCTCAATATGGATGAGTTTGTAGAGGAAATCCCATTTAGAGAAACAAGAAATTACGTTAGAAGAGTACTAAGAACTTACGGAGCATATAAAGCTATTTATGCCGGAAATAATGATACAGAAGTGAATTAAACAGCTTTATCTTCTAATCTCAGACCACACTTTCTGGCAAAATTTCTTACTATCTTAAGCCCTGGATCACTACTTTTTTCAGGGTGGAACTGACAAGCAAACACGTTACCTTTTTGTATTGCAGCCGTAAATTCACCCCCATAATCTGCTGTAATTGCGATTATACCACTATCAGCTGGAACAGGATAATATGAGTGTACAAAATAAAACCAGCTTTTATCGGCGATTCCATCTAATACCTCAGATTGTTTTTTTATATTAATCTGATTCCAGCCCATGTGAGGAATTTTGAGGTTNNATTCCATAGTCCGCTGTTGCTGCCACTATCTCTGAATTGGCTACATCGGGGTAGTAGGAATGAACAAAATAAAACCAGCTCTTATCGGCAATTGCTTGTAGTATTGGGGTTTGCATTTTAATGTTAATCTCGTTCCAACCCATATGAGGTACTTTGAGGTTTAGCTCCTTTTCAAAATCAAATTTAATTACTTTTCCTTTTATAAACCCAAGACCTTTTTGATCAGGGGATTCCTCGCTGCTTTCAAAAAGTATCTGGTATCCAAGGCAAATACCCAAGTATGGTTTTCCGGTTTGTATATACTCTAAGATTAAGTCAAAGAGTTTATAATCTTTTAGATTTTTAATACAGTCTCCAAATGCGCCTACACCAGGGAGTACAAGACCGTTTGAACTCATAATGGTATCAGGATCGTTGGTAACTTTGGATGAAAAGCCCTGACTTTCAAAAGCCTTGCTTACACTCCTTAAGTTGCCCATGCCGTAGTCTACAATGGCAATCATTACCTAGAGCATCCCTTTTGTTGATGGTATTTTGTTTGAGCGCGGGTCTATCGAAGTAGCTGTGTCAAGCGCCCTTGCAACTGCTTTAAAGGTAGCCTCGATTATATGATGCAGGTTGTCGCCATATTTTAGCTCAATGTGCAGGTTGCATTTAAGTGAATTTGTAAATGACTTAAAAAATTCTTCAGCAAGCTCGGTATCAAATTCACCTACCTTACTTTTTGTGGTCTTTACATTATATACACAGCACGGCCTGCCGCTTAGGTCCACAGCAGCGAACACTAAAGATTCATCAAATGGAACAAAGGCATGCCCAAATCTAGTTATACTTTTTTTATCTCCGAGTGCTTTACCTATGGCTTCGCCCAGAGTTATCCCAACGTCTTCAACCGTGTGATGATAATCTATTTCAATATCGCCTTTGGCTTTTAAAGTAAGATCAAACAGTCCGTGCTTTGAAAACTGCTCGAGCATATGGTCGAAGAATGCTACACCTGTATTTATCTGGTAGCTTCCACTTCCATCCAAATTAATATCTACAGAGACGTCTACTTCTGATGTTTTTCGTTTAACTTTTGCTTTTCGTGGCATGGAAGAATCTTATCTGAAAAAGGAGTGAAATCCAACAACTGAAATGATTCAAACGTAACTAATCTAGTACTAATAAATATTTACTAAATAATACTTTAAACGCTGTAATTACCTTTTTACGGCAAAATAAAAAATAACGGCAAAAAGAACAGCTGCTCCAAGATAGTAATAATTGGGGATATCATCTAGTGAATTTGAAAAATTCGAAATAATTTCTGTAAATTGACCCATAGTTAGTATCAATATTAAAACAATTTTTTTGTAATGTCTATATTAATGTGACTAATGACTGGGAATAATTGAGGGAATATATTCCCGTCTTAATATTTTACAGTATATAGGTTAATGATAATTACATAAAAATTTATCATGATTATTTAATTTAGCTAAATGATAAATATCATAACCGCCTTAAATGATTAGATAATTCTGCTTAACAGCAAATTATATATAGTATAAAAGGATACTAATATAAAGTTGGCATTATTTTTGCGTTTTAATACTTCAATTAGCAAACAGGAGGGATTAAGAAATGATCCAACATGCAGAAGTAAATCAGGAAGAAGTAATGAGGAACTTAAACAAGCTTGCAAGTTCTACAAACGAAACAGATAATTTGTTCGAAACTTCAATGAATTATCTGACTGATTTTTATAATATAGAAGTAGTAATGATCTATTTGCTCGATAAAGACACAGGAAAGGCTCATCTAACCGGAAGGAAAAATGTACCTCCAAGGTATGTAGAGAGTTCATCGGTTATGGATGTATCGAGTGGCAAATTATGGGATGTAATAAAGGAAAACAAAATTGTGAATGTAAAAAATGTGCAGGAAGATGATACTTTTAGTTTTGATTTAAGATCACTAAACAAAAAAGGTGCATTAGGTATTCCTATTTCTCTAAGCTACACTGGCGATGCTCAAGGGGCTCTATGGATATTTAGTGATGATGAATATAATTATGATCCTCAAAAAGATAAAACACTACTTTATCTTGTAAATCAGATAGCTACATCAATTGCATGGGCTATGAAATATGAGGAAAAGAGAGGTAACTGGCAGGAACGTTTTAAAATTAGTCTAAATTCTTAAAATTCTTAAATCCTTCTTGTTATTAAGTATAATTCACAGAGTAGTTCAGATATGAGCTACTCTGTGACTCTTAAAACAATGAGGACACTCAATAACCTTATTAGAATAAACCTCTGGTATTTTAAGGTTTGTATCACATTCACACTCTATAAATTTGTAATCATTTAATTTCCAAAGCGCATCTGTAGTTTCTCTTGCCCTATCTAAATGCCCTTTATCTAATACCTCAGTTTTTAAATTACTTGTACTTCTAACATCACCAGACTGCATAGTTTGAGTAGCTCCGGCAACCAGTCCTATTCCATCACCAACACCTGGAATAATATCCATAGGGTTTATTATTTTCTCTGCTTCTACAGTTTTCGGATAGCTGTCTCTAGCTGATTTAGGAATTGCACCTACTGGTTTGCCGGTAGTTTTCTTATAGGCATCATCGTAGTCACTAAGCCCTGCTCCTGTCATGTTTCTTAATATTTTTATTCTTTCATCAAGTGGAGGATGTGTACTGCTGAGGTTTCTAAGACTTTGCTTTTTCCCTTTGAAAGGATTTGCAATATACATAGGAGCGGTGGCCTTGGTGGCAGATTTAAGTTGGTCAGTGCTGCTGCCTATCTTTTCAAGAGCCCCTGCAAGTCCAAGCGGATATCTTGTAAACTGCACAGCTCCTGCATCGGCAAGGTATTCCCTTTTTCTTGATATTGCAAAGTAAATAAGTTGTGCAATAACAGGTGAGAGTATTATAAAAATTATTGCAATAATCATTATTGCGGCCTGGATTTGTCCACCATTGTCTCTTGAAGTTCTCCTGCGTCCGCCTCCACCCCAAAACATATGACGCACACCAAGATCTGCTAGAAGAACTATAGTTCCCATCATTATTCCAACCATTGTCATAAAAAGCACGTCACGGTTTTTAATATGAGCAATTTCATGAGCAATCACCCCCTGAAGCTCATCACGAGTGAGGACTTCCAATAATCCTGATGTAACAGCTACAGCAGATTTTTCTGGTTTCCTGCCGGTTGCAAATGCATTTAGAGCAGGATCATCTATTATATAAACATCTGGAATCTTTGGCAGGCTGGAAGCGATTTTCATTTCCTCTACCACATTGTAAAGAGTGGGATGCATTTCCCTTTCTATTTTTCGCGCCTTGCTAATTCCAAGCACTATTTTATCTCCGGCAAAAAAACTAACTGTTGACTGTACACTCCAAAGTCCAAACGCTACAGCAAGACCATAGATACCATAACCAGGGTTTAAATATTCACCTAATAAGTATCCCAGAATAAAAAGCACAAGCGCCATACCTAATACCAGTATGACAGAATTCCTTTTATTTTTTCTTATCTGTTCCCACATTTTAGATCCATTTTATTTAAAAATGATGAGATAATTTTAAGCCTTATATTTATTATAAGCACTAATAGCAAATATTCTATTGATTATCTAGAGTTTAGTATTAATACAAGGATTTTTGATATTAAATCACGTTATTTATTTGGTATGAATTTTGCTACTATTTATATGTATACAAAACTATTAGGTTTTATGGAGGATCTTTATGAATGGATTTACTCAGTCAGCAAGTTCTGTAAAAAAATCAAACATAGCTAATGTTTTTAATGACTATTCATGTGTAGGCCCGATAATTACCTCTCTTGCTGATTATTTGATTGCCATGAAAGAGGTTACTAATCTTATGATTTATTTAGTGGATGAAAACATTAATGAACTATCACTTGTTGAACACAGAAACATTCACCAGGATTTCCCAAGAAATGTTTCAAGAATTGAGAACACAAAGTATTTAGCTAAAAATGTAATTAAATCCAAAAGTGTTATAGAATTACACGATACTGATTTTGCCGCTGTCTCTAATAAATATGGGATCAATATACAAAAAGGTTTTATTGGAATTCCTGTTATGAATATAACAAGTAGTTCAGATAAACCCAATGGTGCAGTTTTAGTCTGGACGTCTTACCTTAACACAATAGATCAAGATAGATACAACTCAATATTATCTGCTTCAAAATATCTAAGTAGGTCTATAGAGTGGAATAATCTGTTTGCTGAAGATTATAACCAGTTTTAAACAGTATATTTAATTGAAATTACCCTCTATTCTTTTCCATTCTAAATAACTAAAAGTAAAAAATAGTTGAAATCTGGTCTAATAGAGCATAAAATTGCGGGTTAATTAACTAAAGTGGTGAAGGCAATGAGCAGTACTGAGAATACATTAAATACAAGCGAGTTGAGTGGTAACAAAAAAGTTCGTTTTTTACCTGTTAGAGAGTTTGAGAAACAGCTAAGGATGAGGGTGGATGACTACTTCAGTAATAATAATCTTACTAAAAGAGACAGTTTCAGGATGTATAGAAAGACAGGGATTGTTTTAAGCTGGCTAATAGTTTCATATATCTTTTTAGTATTTATAGATTTACCTCTCTTTGGAACCGTCCTTGCAGCAGCTTCAATGTGTCTTGCCCTAAATGCTGTTGGATTTAATATAATGCATGATGGAAATCACCGTGCGTACTCTGATAACCCTCATATAAACAGACTCATGGGATTTAGCCTGGACATAATAGGCGGCAGCTCTTACTTCTGGCAGTGGAAGCATAACTATCTGCACCACACTTATCCAAATATTTCCGGGATAGATGATGATATTGAAGCAGGTATTGTTGCAAGACTGAGCCCTCATCAGAAAAAATATTTTTTCCACCGCTATCAGCATATCTATATCTGGTTCTTGTACGGATTTTTAATTCTCAAATGGCACCTTTATGAGGATTTCTATAACTATGTTTCTAAAAAAATACATAACCATACATTTCCACGGCCTAAAGGATGGGATCTATTCCTTTTTATATTTGGCAAAATCTGTTTCTTCTCATTTGCATTTGTGATTCCATCGCTTTTCTATCCATTTGTATATGTAGCTTTGTTTTATTTTCTTATAGTATTTTTTCAGGGGATCATCCTTACAATTGTCTTTCAGCTTGCCCACTGTAATGAAGAAGCGGATTTCGTAGAGCCAAAGGATGATAATGAGAGACTGAACTCCAGCTGGCTTGTGCATCAACTAGAAACTACTGCTGATTTTTCAAGGGATAATAAAATTCTAAACTGGTACATAGGTGGGCTTAACTTTCAGGTAGAGCATCACCTGTTTCCAAAAGTTTGCCATATTCACTATCCCGCACTTTCAGAGATAGTAGAGCGGACATGCAAGGAGTTTGGTATTACCTATAATGCATATAAAAACCTCTCCGAAGGTATTGCTTCACATTACCGCTGGATCTATCAGATGGGTAGGGCATAAAACTAACTTTTATATTATTTATTTAAAAGCCCTGCTCAATACTTAAATATTACCCAAGACTATTGACTTACCGTATAAATAGAATTAAGATTCTTTTATACGATAAAAAAAAGGCAAACCATTCGAAAGGATGGGACGCAAAGCTATTGGGCCGTAAAGTTCGAACAGATACAGGCTGCCAGGCTGCTTACATCGGGTAACACTTCTCTTTTTCCCTTTCCCTTAAGTCCCAATAATATTTATGCTATTGCCATACGTTGCGGGGTAAATGACATAGAAACAAAATATATATAGTTAGTTAATGATAACTCTTAATAAAGGAGCGGGGAAAATGATTAATAAATCAAAATATCCTAGTATATTAGGTACATCAGCATTACTTTGTTTTTTTGTATTCTTGTTTGTTTTTCTAAATAATAATTCCGAAAATGAGCTTGAAAAAAATATTTCATTATCATCCTCCTCTACGGATGGAATAAAAGTAGATTCTAAGCGCAAGCTACCCGAAAGACTGGTCCCACTGATTTTAGAAACTACCGGAAGAAACATTGAAGATTACAAAATCACAAAAGCTGTAGATGGTACTTACAAAGCGTATGCAAAAAGAAATAATTTGTTTGCAACTTTTAACTCGCAGGGCATTACTATAAATCCGTCTACTATATTGCAGTCCGAGTGGCAGATAGGTTTAAAGTTTGAGGGTATGGGTTATGAAAATGAAATATTAGCTGTTTCTGAACCATACCTCGCATCATCAGCTAATAAGATAAGCTATGTGAGAGGAGATGTTACAGAGTGGTATATAAATAAACCATTTGGTCTCGAGCAGGGATTTACGGTTTACAGCCCGCCAAATAAATCTGAAGAGAATAAGAATCTTGTTTTACAAGTAGTATTTGAGTCTGGTCTTAAGCCTGAAGTGCAAAAAAATGGAAAGGAAATAGCATGGAAAAACGGTAGTGGCGAAGTGAAGTTTAACTACTCAAAACTACTTGCTTATGATTCGGCAAGAAATGTTCTTCCGTCATCCATGAGTATTTCAGGAAATCTTATTTCGATAAACATAGATGACAAAAAAGCTGCATATCCAATAGTAATTGATCCTATTATGATTCAGGAAACTATAATTCACACTGCAAGCGATCCAGATATTTTGGCAAAGTACGGACAGTCTGTGGGTATAGACGGCAATGTAGCAGTAGTGGGTTCACCTGGAGATAATGACAATGGCGACCTATCGGGATCAGCATATATCCATACTAAGGATACCGGTGGAGTAAACAACTGGGGTGAATTTCTAAAAATAACACCATCTGATGCCGCAGCATGTAAAACATTTGGATTTTCAGTGGATGTAAGCGGCGATATTATAGCGGTTGGTGCTAATACTATAACAACTACCTCATCCTGTCCCACAGCAGAAGGTGCAGTATATCTATTTTCAAGAAATCAGGGTGGAGCAGACAACTGGGGACAAATAGTAAGACTTGAAGCTTCTGATGGTGGCGTAGGAAACCAGTTTGGTTATTCAGTAACGCTTGATGGAGACACATTGATTGTAGGTGCTCCAGGGGACACCGATGGCCAGGGTGCGGCATATGTGTATCAGAAGGATCAGGGTGGTGTAGATAATTGGGGGCAGGTAACAAAAATTACTGCTTCAGATGGAGTAGTAGACGACAGTTTTGGATTTGCAACTTCCATAAGTGCCGACACTGCAGTGATTGGCGCTCCTGCGCATAGCATTGTAGGGGTATCTATATCGGGTGCTGCATATATATACGACAGAGATCAGGGTGGTGTCAACAACTGGGGTGAGGTTGCAAAGGTTTCAGCCTCCGATGCTTCAGATGACGATGTATTTGGCANNTAGTAGGAGCAGGAGCGGATGATCTGGGAACAACAATTGATGCGGGTTCAGTATACTTTTTTGAAAGAGATGAAGGTGGAGCTAATAACTGGGGAGAGATAACTAAACTGACTGCGGCTGATGCTGAAGACTTTGATGCGCTTGGATCAGCTGTAGTAGTGCTGTCTGATCTCATGTTTGCAGGTTCACCGGGTGATGATGACGGAGGCAACGGTGCAGGGGCATTTTATGGCTCTGAGTTAAACGGTACATGGGGAGTGCTTGAAAAATTTACAGCTTCTGATGCGGCTCCCGGCGCTGGTGCACTGAAGGGACTGGGGGTATTTGAAGTAGATGACACAACAGGAAACAGATCAATTGTATCGGACAATACAACAGGAACAGGGAATTTGTTATCAGAACCCGAGGGCATAGTTGTTGAAAATCCTGGACCTGGAGAGAAGTATTTAATAGCAGACAAGGGTATACCTGCAATCATTTCTGTAGACCCGTCTACAGGTAATCAGACTATATATGAAGACAATTCCGGAAGCCCTTCAATTCCATTTGTGCTCCCTATAGATCTTGAATTTAACAGCAGCGGAGATTTATTTGTAACTGATCCGGGAAGTGCAATAGTTATACAAATAGATGGTGTTACAGGAGCCAGATCAATAGTTAATAATTCAGGTGCCTACCCAGGGCTTGGATTTCCCTTTGGTATAGCGGTTGAGAGTAGTGGAAATGTTGTTGTAACAGATTTACAGATGATAATTGAAAATGGAACCCAACAGTGCTTTGACTGTGCACTCGATCCTGACTGTATACCGCCTGATTGTTTTCAGTTTGGCTGCGTGGGGTGTGTAGATATAATTGAACCGTCAATAGCTCGAGTAAATACCTCAACAGGTAACGTTGAGCAACTTGCTGATACTACTTCATGTGTACCGGGAAGGTCTTTTAATCGTCCGCTTGGTATAGATATAATGGCAAGTAATAATCTTGCAGTAGTAGCTATTGATCTTAATGAGTCAACGTCAGTTATAGAAGACTGGGCGATTTTGGAAGTCAATAACACAACTGGTACATGTTCCATTATAGCAGATGATACAACCGGTACAGGCCCGGATCTTCAGTTCCCTGAAGGCATAGCGACACTTGCTAGCGGAGAGCTTGCCGTTGTAGATAATTTTAGAGATGAGGTTTTGGTGATTGATCCTGCAACCGGCAACCGAACAGTACATTCAGGAAACGCAATCGGAACAGGGCCTCAGTTTGAAGAGCCTTTCTGGATTGCGGTTAATGGAAATGGTGACTCAATAGTTACGGATCAGGGAACAACAGGAATAAGCTTTGGATCATCGCTTGATATATCCGGAAGAACTGCGATTATAGGCGCGCCCGGCAAGACTAATCTTGAGGGTGGCATATACATATTCCAGTTCTGTGAAAAAGCAAGCCCGGTAATTGCAGTCTCACCTGCAGATCAGACGGGCTCTGCTGGAGATACATTAAATTATAATGTTACTGTACAAAATGTTCACAACCTTGCCTGTGCTTCCACAAGTTTTACTATGGATTCTAGTGTGCCAGGCGGCTGGACATCCAATTTTAATCCATCCACTGTAAATCTGGACTCTGGACAGTCCACTAATGTGGATTGGAGCGTAACATCCGATCCAGGTGCGACAGATGCAGACTATCCGATTACAGCTGAAGCTACCGATGATAACGAGCAGGTATTTACAGGCTCAGATAATGCAAATTATGAAGTTATTAATACAATGCCGACACCAACACCTACCCCTACTCCAACCCCAACTCCTACCCCTACACCTTTATGTAATAATGATGGAGTTTGTTCAGGTTCCGAAGACTGTAATAATTGTCCAAATGACTGCATATCAGGCAGCGGTCCTTCATGCGGAAACGGAATATGTGAGGCGGCTGATGGTGAGGACTGTAACTCATGTCCGTCTGACTGCAATTCAAAAACCAAGGGAAATCCAAAGACTCATTACTGCTGTGGTGAGGGTGGAGTATGCGGAAGCAGTCAGTGCAATAATGACCCCTACACATGTACTGAAGCTCCCGTGCAGTCATATTGCTGTGGAGACTCTACTTGTGAAGGAGCTGAGGACAGCTTTAGCTGTGAGATTGACTGCGGACCTCCACCAGTTTGTGGTGACGGTACATGTGATACTGGTGAAGATATTTGTTCCTGCTCTGTGGATTGTGGTACTCCACCGGGATCAGAACTGTCCTGTATAAATGGAGAAGATGACGATTGTGATGGACAGATAGATTGCAGTGATGTTGACTGCAGTTTGGATCCTGCGTGTGATAGCTGTACTCCAACACATTCCAAGGAAAAGGGGCCTAGATGTTCAGACGGGTTAGACAATGACTGTGATGGGGCTATAGATGGAGCGGATACGGATTGTTAATTTGATAAGCTCTAATTATTAATTTAAATTTTATTTCTAATGAGGCAACTGTAAATAACAGTTGCCTCAACTCTATTTATTTAATTTATTCCCTATTTTACAAATATTTCCCTAAATAAAATTCCCCTAGGGTAAGCTTTACATAGTTCGTAAATATAATTTAATAATTAATTTACAAGGGGAGTATTTTGAAAAAATATTTATATATATTCATATTCATTTATTTTATTTCTATATCTGATTCATTTTCTCAAGTTAGTAAGCAAAGTGAACTTAACATAGGTCTAACCGCTAATTATGAGCATGGGGTTGATACAGATATTGATGATGGTGGAGAGGTAAGCATTAACAGATATTCCATCAGAGCTAATGCTTCTAGTCATATTAATGATAGAATTGGATTGGATATTAATTCCAGCTACAGCTTTACAGATTTTAATTTTTCTGGAAACAGTGGATTTGCAGAGCTGAATCCCTGGAAAGGGATAAACAAAGCCGGTCTTGGATTCAGGTTCAAATACAGTCTGAATCCGGAGTGGTCAATATCCGCTGGACCGTTAATTAGATATTCAGGTGAGCAGGGTGCTGATTTCAGCGATTCTTTAACTTACGGAGGACTTGCAGGTTTTACTTATTCGCCAAGCAGAAACTTCTTCGTAGGTACTGGTGTTTATATTAGCAGCAGACTGGAAGATGATGTTATAGCTTATCCGGGTCTAATTATGAACTGGATGGTAAGTGAGAGATTAAGGGTATCTACCCTACTTACAGGGGTTAAGAGTGAGCTTGGCCCAAGGGTTCAATTAAATTATAAAATTACGGATAATATAGATACCGCTATTAGCGCAGGATATGAGTTTAATCGTTTCAGGCTTGACGATGATGGAGTAGCGAATGATGGAATCGGAGATGTAAAAATCCTTCCCTTATGGGCAAGCATTGGTTATGAAATAAGTAAATATATAAGACTCGAGCTATACTCAGGGTTTGGATTTTTAGGAGAATTAGAGCTTGAAGATAGAAACGGAGACAGATTATTAAAAGAAGATTTTGATACAATGGTGTTCGTCGGGTTAGGATTTAAAATAATTAATTAGATAGGTATTATCAATCCCATCATTATTGGTTTATTGAGGAATTCTTTCGGGGTGACTGGGCTCAGGTAAGCGGCTTCAATACTTTATCAAATTCTTTTAATTAACCACATTAAATATCTTGTGATGTAAGCTGTAAGATTATTAGACACCTATACCAAATTTATATAAATCTAATTGCCTTAAACTATTGAAAATTATTTTGGCACCTAAATTGAATTACTAGTATTAGAAACTAAAATAATAATCTGGTTTTGAGTAATTTTAATAAGGGGGGTAAACAATGCCTGGACAAAAACTTAAAAACTATCTAGATGAGAATAATATAAAATATATTACCATAAAGCACTCTCCGGCATTTACTGCGCAGCAGATAGCTGAGAATGCTCATATTTCTGGAAAAGAGCTTGCAAAAACCGTAATGATAAAAATTGACGGCAAAATGGCCATGGCGGTACTTCCCGCTTCTTACCATGTAGATTTTAAACTTCTTGAGGAGGCATCGGGAGCAATTAGAGTAAGTCTTGCAGATGAACAGGAGTTTAAAGACATGTTTGCCGATTGCGAGGTTGGTGCCATGCCGCCATTTGGAAACCTCTATGATATGGATGTATATGTAGCCCGGAGTCTTGCTGAAGATGAAGAGATATTCTTTAACGCCGGTACTCATTCCGAGTTAATAAGGCTTTCTTATGCAGACTTTGAGAGGCTGGTAAAACCAAAGATATTGAAATTTTCGGAGAAAAACTGAAATAATTATATAATTCAGTACGAGGGTATTAATCAAAAGAAAATAATCGGTTAAATACATATTTATTATGGGAAGGTTATATGGAAGCAATAGGCGGAGGGTTTGTTTATATCGTTGTAGTCGCTTTAATAATATTTGCAGCAATCTGGTTTATGAGATCAGGGTAATAGTGTCAGGATATAAAAATGGAATTTAATGCTGATTACAACTACTCGAATGCGTGCACGAATATGGTTAACGAACAAATCAAGGCCCGCGGCATAAAAAGTAAAAAGCTATTAACAACATTTTTAAGAGTCCCGCGCCACCTGTTTGTTCCCAAAGAATACTCACAGTATTCCTACTCTGATGGCCCCCTGCCAATAGGAGAAGATCAAACTATATCTCAACCGTACATTGTTGCCCTCATGACGGATCTGTTGGATTTAAAAAAAGGAGAAAAAGTACTTGAAATAGGTACAGGGTGCGGTTATCAAACGGCAATTCTCTCTGATCTGGGGTGCAGAGTATATACTGTTGAAATTATCGAGAACCTGGGGCTTAGAGCAAAGGAGACCCTGGACAGTCTTGGTTATGAGAATATAAAATTTAAAATTGGAGATGGCTATCAGGGGTGGAAAGAGAATTCTCCTTTTGATGCAATAATAGTAACTGCTTGTCCTAAAGTATTGCCAAAACCCCTCGTGGATCAGTTAAAAACAGGGGGGCGAATGGTCATACCGTTAGAAGAGGAATATCAGGAATTAAAATTAATTATCAAGAAAATAGATGGACTCACAAAAAAAAGAATAACCCCCGTGAGGTTTGTTCCCATGACCGGAGAAGCAGAAAAAGCTAATTATAATATATGAAATTTATATGATATTTCCTCTCAGTATAAGCTAAATATCAACAACTATAATCAAGATCGCCATTTATATATTAATTTAATATCAGGCAGAGCTAATGAGCAATATTCAAATTATAATTCAGACTGCCGGAGGCATTGGTCTTTTTTTGCTTGGGATGATTGTGCTTACCGATGGACTTCGAGCGCTTGCAGGAAGTGCAATGCGCTCAGTGCTTATGCGTTTTACAAGCAGTCCGGCAACGGGTGCTCTTACAGGTGCTGCAAGTACAGCGGTTCTGCAATCATCAAGTGCAACTACTGTGGCAGCAGTGGGTTTTGTGGGGGCAGAGCTCTTAACATTTCCCCAGGCCCTTGGGATTATTTTTGGCGCCAATATCGGGACCACTTTTAAGGGCTGGCTGATTGCAATCCTTGGATTTAAACTAAGTCTGGTAAATATATTTTTGCCTCTGATATTTATAGGAGCAGTGCTGAGGCTTTTTACCAGGGGACGTCTTAGCGCGATTGGGTATTCGATTGCCGGTTTTGGATTGATATTTGTTGGAATTACAGCTATGCAGCAGTCAATGACAGAACTGCACGGTTTTATTTCATTTGAAAACCTGCCCGCTGACACTTTTTTAAGCAGAATTTTACTTCTTGGTATTGGGCTTTTATTTTCGGCGATCACTCAGTCATCGAGTGCCGGAGTCGTTGCGGCTCTGACTGCGCTCTTTACTGATCTGATTAACTTTAACCAAGCCGCTGCTTTAGTAATAGGAATGGATATAGGAACAACAATTACGGCAGCAATGGCTACTATCGGTGGTTCTGTCGCAGCGAAAAGAACAGGATTTTCCCATGTAATTTACAACTTCCTTACAGCCACAATTGCTTTGTTCTTAATCACGCCATACACTTCAATATGGGAATACCTTGCCCCCGGGCAGCTTATAATCAATGCTGAAATTGCGCTTGTAGCGTTTCATACATTTTTTAATACATTGGGTGTGTTTCTGATAGTACCGTTTGCAGGGCATTTTGCCCGTTTTATGGTTAAATTGATTCCTGGTAAAATTTCCACATATACTCAAAAACTTGACTTTACTTTGAATGAGGATCCGAATTTAGCTCTTAATGCAATTCAAACTACGATAAAAAGTGAAACCCTTGGTTTACTCTTACATATTAGTGCAATTCTAGGCGGTAAGGGCAAAGAAAACAGAATAGACATTGATGAACTACAATCGGCAATTAACGATACACAGTCTTATATAGACAAAATTAATGTTGAATCCGGGACGGGGGTAAACTGGGAAAGGCTTGTAAACATGATTCATGCTCTGGATCATTTGCAGAGGCTCCTTGAGAGATGCGAAGAGCAGGAGGATAGGGCAATAACTGCTAGAGAGAGTGCCGATCTTTCAGTGCAGGCCGATTTGCTTAAAAACAGTATTGATAAAATTATGGTGGATATTAATAATCATCATTGGACGCATGCCGTATGGCAGGCTAAAGATACTTCGTCGAAAATTCACAAGCAGGTAAAACCCTTCAGGCAGAGCGTTATGGATAAAGTGGCAATGGGTCAATATGATGTTGCGACAGGCACAGAAAACCTTGAGGCTATTAGATGGTTACGGCGTGTTAGTAAACATATTGCAAGAATAATACAACATTATGAGCAATCTATTCTAGCATCTGGCAAGACATCTCAGAGCAATAAAATAAATCCTGGTATATGAATAAATCATGTTTTTCATACAAGCTTAAGTTCTTCTACTGTTTCTTTTCAACTATTGCTTTAAAAAAATAAGCATATTACTAATGACTTTGTTTGCTATCATTTATGGTCTTTAATATTGGTTTTGGAGTATCCTCAGTATTTGCCGGTAGTATTGGGTATTCTGTCTTAACCTGTTCGCCATTTAAGGAGTTTAGGAAAATGGTAATTTTGCCGGTTTGGTTGTCATCAAGTTTTATTCCTAATTGAGATGAGCCCATGATCGATACAGCCTCTTTAAGGCTCCATACTTTACCGGAGTGAAAGTATGGAGGTGTTAGCTGAATATTACGCAGGGTCGGGACTTTGAAGACATACTCATCACTTGCGGTTTTTGTTACCTTAAACCTGCCCTTATCTCCAGGGGGAAGTATTTCAACTCCGGGATTTTGTACTACACCAAAAGGAAAATAGCTGTTTCCGCCAAGGTTTATTCCATTGTGACAGCTGGCACATCCCTTATCTATGAAGAGCCTTAACCCTTCCTTTTCCTGGCTGTTTAGAGCTTTAGCATCTCCTTTAAGAAATTCATCAAATCTCGAATCGGGTGTTAGAAGTGTTGCCTCAAATACCTCTATAGCCTTTACGGTATTTTCAAAGCTCGTGTGGTCTTTTTGTTTTGGAAAAGCCAGAGCAAATAAATTGCGATATTCAGGCATACTCTTTAGCGTTGCAACTACTCGTTGGGGATTATTATTCATCTCTACTGTTGCCTGAACAGGGCCCTTGGCCTGATCGGCGAGGTCCTTTGCCCTTCCGTCCCAAAACTGCGCTATATTGAAAACGGCATTTAGAACTGTAGGTGCGTTTCTGGGACCTTTCTGCCAGCCATGACCTACTGAGGTTTCCTGCAGGTCAACACCACCTGTGCCTAAGTTATGACAGGTATTGCAGCTAATTAAATGAGAGGCAGACAAGCGAGGTTCAAAATACAGCATTTTTCCAAGCTTGATTTTATCAGCCGTTGCAGGATTGTTTTCAAATCTAGGCGGGCTATCAGGTATTGCCTTAAACAGGGCTTGAGCCTTGGTTTGTAAATCATCCTGCGCTAAAACCTAAGGAATAGTAAGTAGTATAAATGCTAACAATGAATATCTCAGTAATTTAAGCATATGTTTATCTCCCGATATTAAACATTACTAATACAAAATTTTATTTGGTTTTCACTGTTTCAAGTCCGGCTTCCTTCCACTGAATTATTCCTTGAATATTATATACTTTTTTAAAACCAGACTCTTTCATAATCGGAAGAGTTTTTGCGGCTCTACTACCGGAACGGCAGTGGATGATATAGGTATTTTCTTTATCCAGATTGTTTAATTCATTTCTGAAATTTTCTGAATAGAAGTCGATATTCTTAGATTTGTCAATATGTTCTACTTCATACTCTTTAGGTGTTCTCAAATCAAGAATAATAAATTTATTGTTTCCTGCATTAACCTCCATCATTTTGTAGGCCTGCTCGGGTGATATGTTTTCAATGATTTGTTCATCGTTTAATTCTTTTAGGCCTTCTTCATTTTGAGACAGCGCATAGTTTGCTATAAGCACATAAAGGATTATCGTGATTATGTAGTTAAATCCCTTCAAATAAAACATGGATATATTTACGTTCCCCAATATACAAGTTTATATATACTGACAAAGTTTATTCTTATTGATTTTTTTGCTCGTTTATAATTGTTAAAAGTCCTTCAATAATATCTGTTACGGTTATAATTCCTACAAGTTTATCCGTATTGTCTACAACTGGAAGGGCATTATATTTTTTGTAATGTATAATTTGAGCAGCTTTTTCAATCCTATCGTCTTCACTTATTGTTTGCAGATTAGTACTCATAGCAGATTCTATTTTTATGCCGTACTCTTTTTCAATTAACATTCTCAGATCTCTTTCAGTCACAATCCCTAATATATATCCGTTATTTGTGACCGGCAGTTGTTTGATATCATGTTTCTTTAATATGTAAAACGCATACTGTACGTCTTCATCAGTTGAAATAGTAATAGGATCTTTTGTCATACATTCTTTTACAAGCATAAAGTATCACCTCCATAATTTAATTATATTACATTTAAGATGAGTTTATTCATATATTTTTATCTTGGATTAATTTCTTACTATCAATACTGGGCATGGTGAAGTGAGAACCACTTTATGGCTTGTAGTACCTATTACAACTTCATCTTTTTCAGTTTTAAATCCGTGCGATCCCATAATGATTAGGTCAATTTCTTTTTCCTTTGCATATGTGTTGATTACTTTCCATGCAGAACCAATTACCGTATTTGTGTAAACATCTATGCCTTTTTGTATGAAGTAGTCCTTTTCCTTTTCAATCTTATTGTTAATTTCTAATTCTATGTTTCTGTAGAACTGTTTAATCTCTTCATCATCTTCTTCATACTGAATTGGCTCGATTGCATGAATTATATAAACTCTGGAGCCCAGAGTACCTGCGAGTTCTGCTACATAGTCTCTGGCTTTTGATGAGTATTCTGAAAAGTCTGTTGGAAAAACTATTTTTTTTATCATTGTATCACCGCCCCTGTTTTTTAGTAATATGTGCAATCTCCATACCATACGCAATGGCGTTATTTGGGCGGTTTTTGATAAACTGGTTGTAAGGTGTAAGAAATGCTTACAGCTTTATAAAATATTGAATACAGGGTGTAATTGATATATTCAGAATAAATTACTATTCTTCGAGGTTATACTGTTTGAGCTTTCTATACAGTGTATCCCTCGAGACACCTAGAAGTTCTGCTGCTTTTGATTTGTTGCCTTTAGCCTGTCTTATAGCGTTTTCAATCGCAAATCTTTCTACTTTTTCAAGTGATAAAACAGACTTAGCAGATGTTTTGGTATCATGCCAAACCAGACTGGCTTTCAGGTCTTTTTCATTGATAAACTTCTTGTCCTCCGGTGCTAGCACTACTAGACCCTGCAACAGATTTTCAAGTTCCCTTATGTTTCCCGGGAAGTCATAATTATACATTATGGACAAGACATCTTCATTTACTCCGCTAATGTTTTTATCATATTTAGAGTTGAATATATTAATAAAGTGATTTATAAGAATAGGTATGTCTTCTTTTCTATCTCTAAGTGGTGGTATCTCTATAACAACCACTGCAAGTCTGAAAAACAGATCTTCTCTAAGTTCTTTATTCTTTAAATCTTCTATACTGTGATTGCTTGCCGCAATAACCCTGGTGTCGATTGGGATTTCGTTAGAGCCTCCTACAGGCCTTATTTTTTGTTCTTGTAAAACTCTCAGTAGTCTTACCTGCAGGTCTTTTGACATTTCACCTATTTCATCCAAAAAAATAGTTCCCCGGTGCGCTGCAAGAAAAAGACCCTGATTATCTTTATCTGCGCCTGTAAAAGATCCCTTTTTGTGTCCAAAGAGTTCTGATTCCAGAAGTTCTTTTGGGATCGCACCACAATTTATGGGTATAAATGGATACCGGCTTCTGTCGCTTTTGAGATGAATAGACTTTGCAAGAAGCTCCTTTCCAGTGCCGGTTTCACCGACTAAAAAAACCGTGGCATCGGTTCTTGATGCAGCTGATGCTTTTTCAAACACAGTTTTCATTGATTTGGAGCTGCTAACTATTTTATCAAAACCATATTTGGTGGATATTATACTAGACAGATTTTCGACTTTGTTTTCAAGCTCATATGATTTTCTGTATATCTCAAGCTTGCTTAAAAGTATGTCTTTATCGAAAGGTTTTGTAATAAAGTCATTAGCGCCTTTTTTTAGAGCTTCTACCGCATTTGTTACGGTGCCCTGACCAGTGATCATAATAATATTTAGTTCACTGTTTTTTTCTTTTAGTTTTTCCATAAGAGTTATACCGTCCATCATAGGCATAATAAGGTCAACGAGGGCAAGCTTTATATCGGGATTGTTTGTAAACATCTCTAAAGCTTCTTCTCCCGAATAAGCTGCA
>JABAHR010012666.1_pt2 | contig 21550 bp, 23 predicted proteins | sample 7062101 | NCBI WGS metagenome assembly JABAHR01 (sample SAMN14534553, study PRJNA622989) | marine sediment metagenome | biome: marine biome [ENVO:00000428]; feature: marine pelagic biome [ENVO:01000023]; material: deep marine sediment [ENVO:00002113] | place: India: Gulf of Kutch | collected... | reverse complement strand
GGCGTACAGGTTGCCGAACAGTCGCAGGCCGAGCGAAATCGGCTTGGCCAGCAGGGAAACGATTTCCAGCAGGAAATTGAACACCATGACGAATGGCCAGAAGACCTTCGGCATGCCCAGTTCCTTCGGATTCAGCGGATTGAACACCAGTTCGGCAATGAACCCCCTAACGCCCTTGATCTTCAGGCTGTAATAGATCATCAGCGCGAACACCGTGAGGGACATGCCCATGGTGGCGTTCACGTCGGTGGTCGGAACGACCTTCTGGTATTCGATGTGCACCATCGTGGCCACCCAGGGCAGCCAGTCCACCGGGATCAGGTCCATGAAGTTCATGAAGTTCATGAAGAAGATCCACACGAACAGGGTCAGTGACAGGGGCGCGATCAGCTTGTTGGTGCCGTGGAAGGTGTCCCGGACGCTGGTGTCCACGAACTCGACGATGGATTCGATCATGGACTGGAACCGGCTGGGCACCCCGGAATTGGCCTGCTTCGCCACCCGGCGGAACATCAGGTAGAAAATGATGCCGAGCACGATGGACCAGCCGATGGTGTCCACGTGGAAGGCCCAGAAGCCCATCGAGGCCGCCTGCTCGGCGTTTTCCGCAAAACCCCAGTGCCCTTCGGGGAACCGCCCGTAGGTCAGGTTCTGGAGGTGGTGCTCGATATAGCCGCTCGGCGTGAGTTGTTCGTTACCGCTTGCCATCAATCAGTCCGCGCCCGGAATCCCCCGGTTTGTTCTTTCCCCACTGGGGAAGTGGTTCTCATTCAGCCAATTTCAACCCTTCGAAACCGACGCGAAAAGCCCGATCCACCCGGCCAAGATCACCACGATCATGCCCACGAAATACCAGCCCGCCGCGAGGGGTTCGATCCACAGGAACACTGCCATGCAGATCAGTGCGATCAGCAGCAGTTTCACCGCCTCTCCGATCACCGCAGCCTGTAAAAAAGCGGCGCTGTCTGTCCCGATCCGGCGGCCGGTGAAGACCGCGAAAAACAGAGCGGGAATGAACGCCGCAAGGCTGCCCAGCAAGGAGGAATACGCCGCGACCATGCCGACCGGTATCAACACGATCGCCAGGGCCAGTCCGGCCAGCGACTGCGTCCTCAACCATTTGCCGATTTGCAGGCCGATCGCTCCGGCTCCCGCCGTTCCGGCCCGTTTGTCCTGGGCCTCGTGAGCCGTCATCCGCACCGCCTCGCTGATTGGTGCGGCCGTCTGCCGCCGCACCGGTTTCGACGGTCCCGGACCCTTGGTCCGGAGCCTCGTCAAAGACCGGCCATTTTAACATCCGGCATTGAGCGTGAGCAATGGATGGGGGAACAGCATTGGCGCAGCTTTCGCAGGGCCGCCGTGCAGGAGGGGGGGGGGAACAGTTCAGGCTGCCCGCCGGTCCGGGACGGTCTCGATGACGACATCCAGGTGGATGTCCGCCTTCAGCGAATTGGTGATCAGGCAGCCGGCCTCGGCCTTGTGCAGCAGGCGCTCGGCCTTCTCGGTATTCGCATCGGCCGGCACCCGTAGTTTCGCCCGCAGGCGGAATTCGGTGAACCGGCTCAGGCGATCCACTTTTTCGAGCTTGCCTTCCGCGGCGCATTCCAGTCCGTGCCACTCGAAACGGGAAGCGCGCGCCACGGCCCTGAAGGTCAGGATGAAGCAATCGGCCACGGAAGCGACCAGCAGGGTTTCCGGCGACCAGGTGCCTTCCGGCCCGCCGAACTCGGGCGGTGACGTCGTCTGCAGGGCGTCCAGGTTCGGGCTCGTGACCTTCACCTCGCCTTCCGTTCCGGCGCTGGCGCCGGCCTTGTAGATGTGTGGATATTCCTGCATTCGATCCTGTTCCCTGCGGCCCCGTGGCCGCGATCAGCCGTGAGTAAACATAAGGTCTCGACCGCGCCCGGTAATTGATTCAGATCATATAAATTAATTTAATATTAGATGATTCGAATATATTGGTTCGGGCAGAAACGCGGAAACGGTGCTGTTCAAGCGCCGATGATCTGGCGGAAGCGATCGGGATCGATGTTCCTGCCGCACAGCACCAGCACCACCTTTTTACCTTCGAACCAGCCGGGGTGCTTCAGCAGAGCCCCGACGCTCATGGCCGCCGAACCCTCGACGATCAGGCGGTGGTGCTCGAACAATACCCGGATCGCGTCCTCGATCTCGGATTCGCTGAGCAGGAACATCTCGTCGATGTACCGCTGGCAAAGGTCCAGTGTGATGGCGTCGTGATCCACGCCGCCCGCGCAGGTGTCGGCGAGCGTGGGATAGGTTTCCATGTCGATGACGCGGTTGGCCCTCATGGATTCGTACATCACCGGCGAATTTTCCGGTGAAACCCCGAACACCTGGATATCCGGGTTGAACTCCTTGAGCCAGCCGCCGGCCCCGGCAATCAAGCCGCCACCGCCCACGGCGAAGACCGCGACCTCCAGGTCGGGCAACTGGCGGGAGATCTCCAGGCCGCAGGTTCCCTGCCCCCCCACCACCAGGGGGTCGTTGTACGGCGAAACGTAGATCTTGCCCTCGGCCTCGGCCACGCGGCGGGCCTCGGCTTCCGAGGCGCCCGCCTCCGCGCCGTGCACGACCACATCCAGGCCGTGGGCTTTCATCAGTTCCAGCCGGGCGGGTGAAATGTTCTCGGCGACGTAGGTGGTCGCCGTGCGGCCGCGCTGGCTGATCGCCTCGGCCACCGCGAAGGCGTAATTGCCGGTCGAGGCGGTGACCACGCCGCGATCCAGTTCCTCCTCGGTCAGGGCCATGATCTTGCTCGTCGCGCCGCGCAGCTTGAAGGAAGTGGTCTTCTGGACCATGTCCAGTTTCAGCCAGACATCCGCGCCGGAGATCCTGCTGAGGTAATGCGAATGCTCCACCGGGGTTTCCCACATGTAGGGCCGGCAGCGTTCCTCCGCCTCCAGCACGAGTTGGCGGATGTCGAGGGTCGTGGATTGTGAATCGGTCATTTTCAATATTTCACTTCATGCAGCCCGAAAGGCCCGGCTTCTCCAGGAGCAGGTGTTACGACTTACCTGCCTGTTCGAGGATGAATTCCGTAATGGCCCGGGACGCGTCCGGCCGGATGATGCGGTTACCGGTCCCGAGAGGCTCCTGGATGGCGTGACCCGAGCCTTCGAAGACAACGACTCGCAGACCGGGCTTGTCGAGACTGTCGATGATTTCCATGCTCCTGGAGACCGGCACGTTCGTGTCGTCCTCGCCGTACAGCAGCAGCGCCTGGATGTCCAGCTGGTTCCACAAGGGTGCCGGATCGAAATCTGCAATCCCGTCCCAGAAACCACGCTGCCCGATGTGTACGATCCAGGCCCGGGACAGCACGGCGATGCCCTGGGCAATGCCCGGCAAAATCCCGAGTTGCCGCAGGTTATGAACCTCTTCGAAGTAGAGTTGTTCGTGGGGCGTGACGGTTGCCCCCGAAAAGCTCACCAGGTACTCAATGCGTCCGGAACGACTCGCGGCAACCGGGGCAATCCAGCCGCCCTGGCTCATGCCGACCACCCCGATCCCGGAAATGGCCGGCTCATCGAGGGAGGCCAGGAAATCAACCGCGGCCACGGTGTCCGTCGCCAGGTCTTCGAAAGACGAGGTCCGCCAATCCCCGCCGGATGCCTCGGAGCCTCGCTTGTCCGGCAGCAACACGGCGATGCCGCTTTCCACGAGATCGTGGACCAGGGTCGAGTACCAGCCATTGCCGCGATTGCTGGTTCCGGAACCATGGATGAGGACAGCCGCAGGATGGGGCCCTTCCCCGTCCGGGACGAACAACAGTCCCGCGAGGTCGATGCCCTGTGCCTGGTTGCGAAATTCAACTTCGGAATATTCGAGTTCCGAGAGCGCCACCCCGGTCATGCGCCGTCCCGGCTCCTGGCGCAGTTGCGCTGTCAATACGGGACCAAGCACGACCAGCAGCAACAGGCCGATGACCAGCAGGAAACGAAATCTTCTGATGGACCGGGTTTTCATGTGTCAGCAGGGCGCAAAGGGGCAGGGATCAGGCAATCCGGATGACGCGCACCCTTCGATGATTACTCCTCACCCTTGAGGTGTCCGATGATTCCTTCAAGTTCATCGGCCGAGTTGTAGGCGATCACCAGCTTTCCCCTGCCTTTCTTGCCGTGCTGGATGCTGACCTTCGCGCACAGGCGCTCGGACAGGTCGTTCTGCAGGCGCGCGATGTCGGGATCGACGGTGCGGGTCTTCTGCTTCGGCGGATTGAGCAGGCGCCGAACGAGGCGCTCGGTCTCTCGGACCGACAGTTCCTTCTTCACCACCTCGCGGGCCGCCCTGACCTGCAGGGCGTGGCTCAGCGAAAGCAGGGCCCGCGCGTGCCCCATTTCCAGGTGCCGGGCGTCAACCAGTTCCCGAACCTCGTCGGACAGTTCCAGCAGCCGCAACAGGTTGGAAACCGTGGAGCGGGACCGGCCGACGGCTTCCGCCGCCTCCTGGTGGGTCAGCTGGAAATCGTCAACCAGCCGCTTCAGCGCCGCGGCCTCTTCCAGCGGATTGAGGTTTTCGCGCTGGATGTTCTCGATCAGCGCCAGCGCGACGGCCGCCTCGTCGTCCACGTCGCGCACGATGGCCGGAATCTCTTCGATCCCGGCCTGCTGGGCGGCCCGCCAGCGGCGTTCGCCGGCGATGATCTCGAACTCGTCCCCCACGGCCCGGACCACGATGGGCTGGATCACGCCCTGGGCCCGGATCGAGTCCGCCAGTTCCTGCAGGCTGTCGGCGTCGAAGGCTGACCGGGGCTGGTACGGGCCGGGGCGGACGCGGTCCAGCGCCAGTTTGCGCAGGCTTCCGTCGCCGCCGGCCACGCCGCGGCCGGACTCCTCGACCGCATGGCGCAGGGTGCTCTTGCTGAGCATGGAGCTGAGGTTCCGGCCCAGGACCGGCTTCTTGGTCGTCATAGGATCCTATCCTGCCTCGCGTTTCCTGCGGCGCCGCAGAACTTCACCGGCCAGCCCGAGATAGGCCAGCGCACCGCGCGAACCCGGGTCGTAACGCAGGACGGGAAGCCCGTAACTGGGGGCTTCTGCGACCCGCACGTTGCGCGGCACCAGGGTGCGGTAGACGCGGTCGCCGAAATTGGCGGTCAATTCGTCGGAAACAGCCGCCGAAAGATTATTCCGAATATCGTACATGGTCCGCAACAGGCCCTCGATCTCCAGCCCGGGATTCACGCTGGCGCGGACCTGCTCGATGGTTTCCAGCAGCGCCGCCAGGCCCTCCAGGGCGTAGTACTCGCACTGGATCGGGATCAGCACGCTGTCCGCCGCGGCCAGGGCGTTGAGGGTCAGCATGTTGAGCGACGGGGGGCAATCGATGATGACCCAGCCGTAAGCCGGCGCCACCTGTTCCAGCGCTTCCCGCAGCCGGAACTCGCGGTTCTCCATCTGCAGCAGGGATATCTCCGCCGCGGTGAGGTCGCTGTTGGATGGCAGCAGGTCGAAATCCAGCTTCTCCAAACCCTGGATCGTGTCCCGCGCCTCCGCCTCGCCGGTCATCACGTCGAAAGCGGACCGTTCCAGGGCGCGTGGATCGACGCCGCAACCCACGGTGGCGTTTCCCTGCGGATCCAGGTCCACGAGCAGGACGCGATAGCGCATGTCGGCCAGGGCGGCCGCGAGGTTGACGCATGTTGTGGTCTTGCCAACCCCGCCTTTCTGGTTGGCAACCGCGATGATCCTTGCCATTAACTGCCTTATTGTCTCAAGGGGCTTCCGGCGAGAGGCACATAATGACGAGGTGGCGCTCCGCGTGCAAATCCGGCACCTCGATCCGCTCCACCGACACCGTCTCCAGCCACGGGGGAAGGTCGTCCAGTTCCCGCGCGGGATGTTTTCCCTTCATGGCCAGCAGGCGGGTTCCTGGTCCGGCCAGGTGCCGCACGGCCCTGGCGAATTCTCCCAGCGTCGAGAAGGCGCGGCTGACCACGGCGTCAAAGCTCCGGTCGGGCCTTAAATCCTGCACCCTGGCGTGCTCCACTTCCAGGTTTCGCAGCCCGAGTTCCCGTTTCACGTGGCGCATGAAGCGCGCCTTCTTGCCTGCGCTGTCGAGCACCGTCACCGCCAGGTCCGGCCGGACGATGGCCAGGGGGACCCCCGGCAACCCGGCGCCACTGCCGACGTCCAGCATGCGGCCATCCGGCAGGTAGGGGTGAATGGAAAGGGAATCCAGCAAATGGCGCGGAACCAGTTGTACCAGGTCGCCAGGCGCCACCAGGTTGTAGCTGCCCGCCCAGCGACGCAGGCTCCCTGCGTAGGCCACCAGGCGATCGATGAGCGCTGCATCGTCCGGCAGCCCCAGCGCCCTCAACCCGCCTGCCAGTTCCGTCAGTTCCGCGTCTTCGCGCATTGCAGGGCTCAGGGGCCCGGTTCGCCGGGTCGCCGTATGGAGAGGTCCAGTTCCTCGGCCACGTGACAGGCGACCCAGTCACCGTTTTCCATGCGCCGCAGGGGCGGCACGTCAATGGTGCAGCGCTTGACGGCCCATGGGCAGCGCGTGTGGAAGACACAGCCCGATGGCGGACTGAAGGGGGAAGGCATGTCGCCCGTCAGCCCGGAATCCAGTTGGGCGCGGGCCAGCCGCGGGTCGGGGATCGGCACCGCCTTGACCAGCGCGCTGGTGTAGGGGTGCAGCGGTCGGCGGTACAGGGCTTCCTGCCGGGAAACCTCCATGCTTCGGCCGAGGTACATCACCATGACGCGGTCGCTGATGTGCCTGACAACCGACAGGTCGTGGGCGATGAAGATCAGCGACAGGTCGAGCTTCTTCTGGAGGTCCTTCAGCAGGTTGACGATCTGCGCCTGGATGGAGACGTCGAGCGCGCTGACCGGCTCGTCCGCGATGATCAGCTTCGGGTTGAGCACCAGGGCGCGCGCGATGCCGATGCGCTGGCACTGGCCGCCGGAGAACTCGTGGGGATAGCGGTTGATCTGGTTGGGCAGCAGGCCGACCATCTTCATCATGCCGCGCACCCGCTCCTCGACCTGCACCCGGGCGATCTTGGGGTAAAAGGTCCACAGCGGCTCGGCGATGATGTCACCCACCGTCAACCGCGGGTTCAGCGAAGCCAGCGGATCCTGGAAGACGATCTGCAGTTCCTTGCGTTTCTTACGGAGCGTCTCGCCGTCCATCTCCGAGAGGTTCTCCCCGTGCCACATCACCCGCCCCCGATCGGGGCGTATCAGCCCGAGGATGGCCCTGGCCAGGGTGGATTTGCCGCAGCCGGATTCACCCACGATGCCCAGCGTTTCCCCGGCATGCAGGTCGAAGCTGACCCCGTTCACGGCCTTGATGGTGTGGGTGACGTGATGCAGCAGGCTGCCCTCGTTGACCTTGAAATGGACCGAGAGGTCCTGAACCCGCAACACCGCGTCGCTCATCTGGCGCCCTCCAGGTGGCAGCGCACCAGGCAGCCGTCGCGTGCGGGCTCGAGGTCAGGCTTTTCGATGCAGGCGTCGAACGCCTCGCTGCAGCGGGCGCGGAAGGCGCAGCCCTTCGGCAGCTGGAGCAGGTTCGGCGGATTGCCGGGAATGGCGTGCAGCTCCGTGTCCTCCACGTCGTCGAGCCGCGGCACGGACTCCAGCAATCCCCGCGTGTAGGGATGTTTCGGATCGTTGTAGATCTGCTCCACTGTACCGAACTCGACGACCTCACCCGCGTACATGACCAGGACCCTGTCGCAGAGCCCTGCCACCACGCCGAGGTCATGGGTGATGAGCACGATCGCCGTGTTCGATTTTTTTCGCAATTCCGCCATCAACTGGCTGATCTGGGCCTGGACCGTGACGTCGAGGGCCGTGGTCGGTTCGTCCGCAATGAGGATGTCCGGCTCGCATAGCAGGCCCATGGCGACCATCACGCGTTGCCGCATGCCCCCCGAATACTCGTGCGGGTACTGGCGCACGCGCTGCTCGGGATCGGGTATGCGCACGGCCCGGAGCATCTCGATCGCATGCATCCGCGCCTCGCGCCTGTCGAGGTCCTGGTGGTGCATGACCACCTCGGTCATCTGACGCTCGATGCTGAGATAGGGGTTCAACGAGGTCATCGGGTCCTGGAAGATCATGGCGATCCGCCGGCCCCGGTATTCGTTCAGCTCGGCCGCGTCCATCTGCATCAGGTCCCGGTCCCTGAATACTGCCTTGCCCGTGGCGCTGCCGTTTTCCGCCAGCAGGCCCATCAGCGCCATCATGGTCTGGGTCTTGCCGGCGCCCGACTCGCCCACGATGGCCAGCGCGTCTCCGGGCTCCAGGCTGAAATCCACGCCGCTGACCGCGTGCACCTCGCCCTCCGGGGTTTCGAAGCGCACGTGCAGGTCGTTGACTTCGAGCATCGCCATCAGACACGGTCCTTCGGATCCAGCGCGTCGCGCAGTCCGTCGCCGATATAGTTGAAGCAATACAGCGTCACCGTGAGGAACACGGCCGGGAAGAACAGGGTCCATGGCGCTGATTCCATGTCCTGGGCCCCGTCGTTGACCAGCGCGCCCCAGGAACTCATGGGCTCCTGTACACCCAGACCCAGGAAGCTCAGGAACGATTCCACCAGGATGACCTGGGGGATGGTCAGGGTGACGTACACGATCACAACCCCGAGCAGATTGGGCACGATGTGCCGGCGGATGATGTCCTTCGCCTCCACGCCACAGGCCTGGGCGGCCTCCACGAACTCCATCTTCTTGAGGCTGAGGGTCTGGCCGCGCACGATGCGCGCCATGTCCAGCCAGTTGACCGCGCCGATGGCCACGAAGATCAGGAAGATGTTCCGGCCGAACACCACCATCAGCAGGATCACGAAAAACATGAACGGCATGGCGTAGATGATGTCCACGACCCTCATCATGATGCGGTCCGTGTAACCGCCGTAGTAGCCCGCGACCGAACCGTAGGTCACCCCGATGACCAGGCTGACCAGCGTCGCCACCACGCCCACCAGAAGCGAGATGCGACCACCCTCGAGGGTCCTTACGAGTATGTCGCGGCCAACCGCGTCGGTACCGAACCAGTGGCCGGTGGAGAAACTCGGCGCGGATGCCGTGTGGTCCCAGTCGGTGAAATCGCCCTCCCAGGAAATCACCCAGGGCCCGACCACGATCAGCAGAACCATGGCGCCCATGATCATGGCGCTGACTACTGCCGCGCGGTTCTTGAGCAAGCGGTGCCAGGCGTCCTCCCAGGGCGAACGGCCCCGGATATCGCCCAGTTCCATGGCGGCCTCGAAAGGATCCGTGACCTGCCTGTCAGTCGCTTTCGTCATACCGGATCTTCGGGTTCAGCCATGCGTAGAGCATGTCCACCAGGAAGTTGAGCACGATGATCAGGAAGCCGTAGAAGATCACGACCCCCATGACCAGTGTGTAATCGCGATTCAGCGCGCCCTGTACGAAATAGCTGCCAAGACCGGGGATCGCATAGATGCGTTCGATGACCACGGAACCCGTGATCAGGCCCGCCGTGGCCGGGCCCATGAAGGAGATCACCGGCAGCAGGGCCGGTTTCAGGGCGTGCCTGCGGATCACCAGTCGCTCGGGGAGCCCCTTCGCGCGTGCGGTGCGAATGAAATTGCTGTGCAGCACCTCGATCATGCTGCCGCGCGTCAGCCGCGCGATGTAGGCGATCATGGGCAGCGCCAGCGTGATGACCGGCAGCACCATACGCGGTGCCGACCAGTCCCAGCCGCCGGCCGGCAGCCAGCCCGCATAGACGGCGAACAGCAGGATCAGCAGCGGCGCCACCACGAAATTGGGTATGGATATGCCCAGCATGGCGAAGCCCATGGTCGTGTAGTCCAGGGGCGTGTTCTGCCTCAATGCTGCGAAAATGCCGATCAGCGTTCCAACCACGAAAGCCAGCAGCATGGCCAGGCCTCCCACCGTGAGCGACACCGGGAACCCGTCCGCGATCAATTCGTTGACCGTCCAGTCCTTGTACTGGAAGGACGGACCGAAATCGAGCACCAGCACCTGGCCCAGGTAACGGAAATACTGCTGTACCAGCGGCTCGTCCAGGTGGTACTTGGCGGCCAGGTTGGCCTCGATCTCGGGCGGCAGCGCCTTCTCGCCGTCGAAAGGCCCGCCCGGCGCCACCCGGATCAGGAAAAAAGCCAGCGTGATCAGCATCAGCAACGTCGGGATGACACCCAGCAGGCGCAGCGCGACGTGGCGGGCGATGCCGTGCGACTGAATCATGCCTCGCCGTCCCCGTCGTCCGGCGCCGGCGTCTCGATCAATGGATCCCCGGCCGTTCGCAGCAGGTACATGTGCTTGCTGTAGTGGTGGTCCATCACGTTGTTTCGCCAGCCGTGCACATGCGGATCCACCAGGCGCTTGGTGACGTAGGTGTACACGGGAATGATGGGCATCTCATCCAGCAGGATGCGCTCGGCCTCCTGCATCAGGCGCCGACGCCGCGCGGGAATGCGCTCGCTCGCGATCTCCGCCAGCAACTGGTCGTACAGGTCGTTGGAATAGCCGTAGTCGTTCTGACCGTGGCCGGTGCGGAACAGTTCGAGGAAGCTGTAGGGGTCGCCGTAGTCGCTGATCCAGCCGGCCCGGAACACCTGGGTCAGGACCTTCTGCTCGCGGTTTTGCAGAAACACCTTCCACTCCTCGTTGACCAGAGTGACCTGCACGCCGAGCACCTGTTTCCAGAGAGAGGCGACGGCCAGCGCCAGCTTCTTGTGGTTCTCACTGGTGTTGTAACGAATCTCGATGCGCAGTGGGCGCTCGTCGGAATACCCGGCCTTGGCATACAGGCGCCGGGCCTCCTCGTTGCGCTGCACTTGTGACCACCCGGCCCACTCCGGCACGGGCGATTCGTATTCCCCGATGCCCGGCGGCACCAGGGTGAACGAGGGCTGCTCGCCGAACTGGGTTACCTTGTCGGTCAGCAACTGACGGTCCACGGCCATGACCAGCGCCTTTCTCAGGTCGGGGCTTTCGATGAAGGGTTCACGCGATACGTTGAAACCGAAGAAGTACGAGCCGAGCCAGGGGCTGACGACCAGTTCGTCCGGGTAATTTTCCTGCAGCCATCGGAACTGGTTGTTCGGCACCTCGTAGGTCCATTGCAGTTCTCCGGACCGGAACTGTTTCAGCGCCGTGGACTGGTCGTCGAAGGGGTAATAGACCACGCGTTCCAGGATCACCCTGTCCGCGTCCCAGTAACGGGGATTCTTCTCCAGTTCGATGCGCGAGCGGACCACCCAGCCCTTGAGGACGTAGGCCCCGTTCGACACCAGGTTTCCCGGCCGGGAGAACCTGTTGCCGTGCTCCTCCAGGCTGGGGCGGTGCACGGGATAGGTCGAGGAATGGCTCAGCAGGCCGAGAAAATACGGCGTGGGATCGTTGAGGGCGATCTGCAGCGTGAACTCGTCCAGCGCCTGCACGCCCAGTTCTTCCACCGGGAGTTCCCCTGCCAGGACCTCCCGCGCATTCCGGATGGGCAGGAGCACCTGTGCATAATTGGAGGCGGTCCGGGGATCGGCGCTCCGGCGCAGGGAGTACACGAAATCCTCGGCCCGCAGGGGATCTCCGTTGGACCAAAGCGCCTCCCGGCGCAAATAGAACGTGTAGGTCTTGCCGTCGCGGCTGATGTTCCAGCGCGCCGCCGCACCCGGCACCACCGTGCCATCGGGCGATTCCGAAGTCAGGCCCTCGTAGAGATCGCGCAGGATGTGCGCGGACGGCACGCCCTCAGCCAGGTGCGGATCGAGCGTCTGCGGTTCCTCGCCGTTATCGCGGTGCAGCACCTGCTCGGCGGCCAGCACGGACGGATCGGGCCGGCCGTCCACCAGCACGGCCTCCACGGGCTGCGGTCGGTTGGTCCGCGCGGGCTCGCTGTTCGATTCGATGCCGGGCTCCGGTCCGCCGCAGGCCCCCATTAGCACGAGGCCGCCCAGTATCATGCTGATTGTCGGAAGCCGATTCACTCGCCCGCGGTTTCCTTGCCCAGGTAGCGCGACAGGTGGATGTCGCGCGCGTTGTCGTAAAAGCCCGTCACGCCGGGTTTCACCAGGTGCCGGGAAACGTAATAGTAAAGCGGGATCACCGGCATGTCCCGCATCAGCAGGGATTCGGCCCGCTGCAGGGTTGCCATGCGCGCCGCGCCCTGCAGGCCTTCCGCTTGCCTCAGCAGGGCGTCGTATTCCCCACCGGCGTAGAACGTGTTGTTGAGCTCATTGCCGCTGCGGAACAGGTCGAGGAAGGTGGAGGGGTCCGCGTAGTCCGCGATCCAGCCGCCGCGAAAGGCCTGGGTCACGACGCCCTGACGGCGATTGTTCACGAAGACCTTCCACTCCTCGTTGATCAGTTCCGCGTTTACGCCAAGCACCTGCTTCCACATGGCGGCCACGGCCACGGCCATGCGGCGGTGTATGCCGGAAGTGTTGTAACGCAGCTCCACGCGCAGGGCCTTGCCCGGCCCGTAGCCCGCCTCCCGGTACAGGGACCGGGCCAGCGCTTCGCGCCCGTCCTGGTCCAATTTTTCCTCCTCGGCGTACTGGGGCTCATAACCCGGCAGGCCGGGCGGCGTCACGCTCCAGGCCGGCAGTTCACCGGCCCCCAGCACCACCCTGACCAGGGTGTCACGGTCGATGGCCAGCGCCAGCGCCCGACGCAGCTCCGGGTTGTTCCTGAAAGGCTCTCGCCGGAGGTTCGTTCCCAGCCAGAAACTGCCCAGGTAGGGACTGACGCGCAACTCGTTCCCCAGGTTGTCGCGCAACCACTGGTACCTGCCCGGCGGGATGGTCTCGGTGATGTCCAGTTCGCCGGACCGGTAGCGCGACAGTTCGGAGGCGGAATCCTCGATCGGCAGGTACTCGACGAATTCCACGCCCGTGTCGTGCGCCGCGTGGAATTCCGGGTTGGCCGCCAGCCGGATCATTGCGTGCGGCGTCATGGACTCGATCACGAAGGCGCCGTTGACAGGCGCATCACGGGGGGCGGCAGCACTCCCGGCCGGCAGCGGGAAACTGACGGGATGGGCGAGGATTTCCGGGAACCACGGCGCCGGCTGCGCCAGGCGGATTTCCAGTTCCCGTTCCGAGACCGCCTCGATACCGAGCATTGCCGGCTCAGCAGCACCGGCCATCACGTCGCCGGCGTTTTCCACGGCGCCGAGCAGGCCCGCCGTGCGTGCTGCGCTTGCGGGCGCCAGGGCCCGCCGCCAGGCGTAGACGAAATCGCCGGACCGGACCGGCGCACCGTCAGACCAGCGCGCGGTCTCCCTCAGCCGGAACCGGTACCTGCGCCCGTCGTCCAGAAGCGTCCAGGACTCGGCGACGCCAGGGGCCGGATCGCCATGTGCGTCGAAGGTCACCAGGCCTTCCCGCAGGTCGCGCAGCAGGTTGACCGCCGACAGTCCCTGGGCCTGGTGAATGTCCAGGGAATCGGGCTCCGGCCCGAGGCCGCGCCGGATCGTATCCCCCCATGCCGAATGGCATGCGAGCACCAGCAGGATCAGGGGTATGCTTCGCGACATCCGTGTATCCTAACCGCTTTGTACAGACTTTCCGCGGGGCAATCGTCACTTGGTCCGAAAAGAACCACAAGCAAGCGTGAATGGCGTTGCCGAACTGGTCGAATACCTCGAGTCGGGCTGCAAGCCCGCCGAACTCTGGCGCCTCGGCACCGAGCACGAAAAGTTCGGCTACACGATCGACGACATGCGCCCCCTGCCCTACGGAGGCGAGCGCGGCATCCGTGCCATCCTGGAGGGCCTGGCGGAGCAGTTCGGGTGGGAGCGCATCGGGGAAGAGGGCCATACGATTGCGTTGGCGGACGAGACCGGCGCGTCGATCACCCTGGAACCGGGCGGCCAGCTCGAGTTGTCGGGTGCGCTGATCGACAGCCTGCACAACACCTGCACCGAGGTGTACCGGCACCTCAAGCAGGTCAAGACCGTCGCGGAACCGCTGGGCGTGGCCTTTCTCGGTATGGGCTTCCAGCCCAAGTGGCGCCGCGAGGACATGCAGTGGATGCCGAAGGGCCGTTACAGGATCATGCGCGCCTACATGCCCACGCGCGGCAATCTTGGCCTCGACATGATGACCCGCACCTGCACGGTCCAGGTCAATCTGGATTTCTCGTCCGAAGCGGACATGGTGAAGAAATTCCGGACCTCGCTGGCGCTGCAACCCGTGGCGACGGCGCTGTTCGCCAACTCACCCTTCGTGGACGGCAGGCCCTCCGGCTTTCTCAGCTACCGTTCGCACGTCTGGGAGGACACCGATCCCGACCGCACGGGCATGCTGCCCTGGGTGTTCGACGGGTCCATGGGCTTCGAACGTTACGTGGAATACATGCTCGACGTGCCGATGTACTTCGTTTACCGCGACGGCGAGTACCTCGACGCCTCGGGCCAGTCGTTCCGCGACTTCCTGGCAGGCCGGCTGCCGGCCTGCCCCGGCGAGCGGCCCACGCTCGAGGACTGGGAAAACCACCTGACCACCGTATTTCCCGAAGTGCGGCTGAAGCGTTACCTGGAGATGCGCGGCGCCGACGGCGGTCCCTGGGCTGAATTGTGTGCCCTGCCCGCCTTCTGGGCGGGGTTGTTATACGATCCGTCGTCGCTGGACGCGGCCTGGGACCTGGCGAAAAACTGGTCCATGGAAGAGCGACTCGAACTCCGCAGCAACGCGCCCCGGTTGGGCCTGAAGGCCGAGGTGCGCGGCAGGTCGTTGCGCGACATCGCGCGGGAACTGCTTAACATCTCCTACGAGGGGCTGTCAGCGAGGGGCCGCCTGAACTCCACGGGCGACAACGAGACCGGTTTCCTTTTGCCGCTCCAGGAGACCGTGGACAGCGGCCTGACGCCGGCGGATCGCAAGCTGGCGCTTTACCACGGCGATTGGAACGGGTCCGTGGACCCGGTATTCAGCGACTTTGCCTACTGAGACGCCGCTTACGCCGATTTTGCCTGATCCGCCAGGGGGCGCTCGTACCAGCCCTTGCTGCGGTTGACGATCCACACCACCGACAGCATCACCGGCACCTCGACCAGCACGCCCACGACCGTGGCCAGGGCGGCGCCGGACTGCAGTCCGAACAGGCTGATGGCGGCGGCCACCGCCAGCTCGAAGAAATTGCTGGCGCCGATCAGNNGCCAGCCCGGAGTTGAAATACACCTGGATCAGGATCGGGATCGCCAGCAGCAGGATGATCAGCGGCTTGGCGATGATCTGCTTGCCCTGGAAGCCGAACAGCAGCACCAGGGTAACCAGCAAAGCCATCATGGATACGGGCTGCAGCCGGCCCAGCAGGCGGTCCAGGCGCGCCTGTCCGTCCGCTCCTTTCATGAGGCGCCTTCGCCATGCGCTGGCCACGATCACCGGCAACACGATGTACAGGACCACCGACAGCAGCAGCGTGTCCCAGGGCACGGTAATCGAGGCGATGCCGAGCAACAGGGCCACGATCGGCGCGAAGGCGAACACCATGATCACGTCGTTGAGCGCCACCTGGGACAGGGTGAAGCCGGGGTGGCCGTCGCTGAGGTTGCTCCACACGAAGACCATGGCCGTGCAGGGCGCAGCGGCCAGCAGGATCAGCCCGGCGATATAGCTGTCCAGTTGTTCGGCGGGCAGCATCGGCGCGAACAGGTTGCGGATGAAGATCCAGCCCAGCAGCGCCATCGAGAACGGCTTGATCGCCCAGTTGACGAACAGCGTGACGCCCACGCCTTTCCAGTGCCGGCGCACGTCTGAAAGCGAATTGAAATCGATCTTGAGCAGCATCGGCAGGATCATCAGCCAGATCAGCACCGCCACCGGCAGGTTGACCCTCGCGATCTCCATGGCACCGAGGCCCGCGAACAACTCCGGAAACGCCTGTCCCAGACCGATGCCGGCAAGTATGCACAGGGCCACCCAGATACTCAGGTACCGTTCGAAAATGTTCATGGACGTCCTTCGGCGAAAGCGCCTCGTCAAATGGTTTCCAGCAGGTCCACCACGCGGGATCGCACCTCGTCACGCGTATCGCGGAACTGCGCCATGATTTCCTCTTCCGTGCCGGTCGCCCTGGCGGGATCCTCGAGCGGCCAGTGGATCTTGCGGGTTTCGGGCGTCAGGGCCGGGCACTGTTCGTCCGCGTGGCCGCAGACCGTCACCACGGTATCCGCCGCATCCAGCATGGACTGTGTCATGACCGTGGATTCCTGCCCGGAGATATCCACGCCCGCCTCCTGCATCACGGCGATGGCGCGGGGGTTCTTGCCGTGTGCCTCGATGCCGGCGGACTCGACATGCACGCGGTCACCGCCGAGCACCCTGGCCCAGCCCTCGGCCATCTGCGAGCGGCACGAGTTACCCGTGCACAGGAACAATATGTGTTGTTTCACCGGGGTCGAATTCCTTGTTGGCGTCCCGCACCATTAAAACGGATGTCTATTGCCGGTCCGGGGCAGGCTCCGGGGGCGTCGCCCGTTCTTCCACCGGTCCGAATTGCCCTTCCTCCACGTTCTCGCCATCCACCTGCCAGACTACCAGTCGCCAGTCGTTAGTGTCCGGGGAGCTGTGGTCCAGGCCCACGTGGTAAACCCTGTCCGCTTCGAAGAAGGCTTCCAGGTCCGGGACCGGGAAGTGGGTCTCGCCGGGGACGATTGGACACCTCGACGTGTCGATCACCACCCGCCCGTTCATGGAGTGCGGGCCCGGCGGCAACTCGAATCCGGAAGGATCGACGCTGACTTCCTCTCCATCGATCTCGAGTATCGTTACGCCGGACAGGCAGATTTCCGGATCTCCGCCCGTGGTCACGACCGTCGCCACGGGCTCGACGACGGGCTCCGCGAACGGTTCCAGCAGTTCCGGAAATTCCGACGCGTCCTGCGCCGGCACGACGAGAGGCCAGGCCATCAGTACCCAACTGGCAGCAGCCAGCACAACTGGTATCCGGCCTGGCTTCAGATGCATCTCAGCGTACCTGGCATGGCTGTCCGCGCGGGCTAGAAAGGCAGGACCAGGTCCGACCTGATGGCCAGCATCTGCAGGCGGAATGCTTCCTGTATGACCTCCAGGGCTTCTTCGCTCTGGGCGTCGAAGCGCACCACCAGCACCGGCGTCGTATTCGATGCCCGGCACAACCCCCAGCCGTCCTCGAAATCGGCGCGCAAACCGTCAATGGTGTTGACCCGGGCGTCCACGAACCTCGCTTTTTCCTGGAACTGCTTCACGAATTCGTGATTTTCACCCTCGTTCATGTAGACCTTGAGCTCTGGCGTGCTGATGCTGTTCGGCAGGCTGTCGAGGACCTCCTCGGGCGTGCGCTCCTCCAAGGCGAGGATTTCCAGCAGGCGGGCCGCGGAATAGATGCCGCAATCGAAGCCGTACCATCGATCCTTGAAAAAGAAATGCCCGCTCATCTCGCCCGCGAAAGGCGCGCCGACTTCCTTCATGCGGTTCTTGATCAGCGAATGACCGGTCTTGTACATCTCGGGCTCGCCGCCGGCTTCCTCGATCACGGTACGGAGGTGCCCGGTGCACTTGACGTCGTAGATGATTCTCGCCCCCGGATTCCGGGAAAGGATCTCCCGCACGTAAAGCATCATGACGCGGTCCGCGTAGACGATGCTGCCGGAGGGCGTGACCACGCCAAGGCGGTCCGCGTCCCCGTCGAACGCCACGCCCAGGTCAGCGTCCATGATGTTTATCGTCTCGATGAGGTCCTTGAGGTTCTCGGGTTCACTGGGATCCGGGTGGTGGTTGGGGAAATCCCCGTCCACCTCGTCGTAGAGCGGCATGACGTCGGCGCCTATGGCGCTCAGGATATCGGCTGCGCAGATGCCGCCGATCCCGTTGCCGCAATCCGCCACGACTTTGAGCGGGCGCGCCAACTGGATGTCGGACACAATGCGCTCACGGTAACGGTCCAGCGCGAATTCCTCCCGGACCTCACCCTTCCCGATACGCAGTTCGCTGTTTTCCAGGCGGCCGTGCAGCGCCGATATCCGCTCACCCGACAGGGTTTCACCGCCGATCATGACCTTGAATCCGTTGTAGTCGGGCGGGTTATGGCTGCCCGTGACCATCACACCGGAGCCGCTGCCGCACTCGTTGGCGATGTAGTAGAGGGCGCCCGTGGGAACCGCGCCGATGCTGATCACATCGCACCCCGTGGAGGAGATCCCCTGGATCAGGCCTTCAACCAGCTCGGGGCCCGAGTGACGGCCGTCCCGCCCCACCACGACGGGCCCCGCCTCGCGGTCCAGCACCTCGCTGCCAATCGCCTGCCCGACCTTGCGCGCGACCCCGGCGTCCAGCGTCTTGTCCACGATTCCCCGGATGTCATAGGCGCGGAAGATCTCAGCGGTCAACTCGACCGGTGCGACGGGCTCGTGTCGTTTCTGGCGGCGGCGCTTCTCGGGGTCGAAGTGCAGGTCGGGAAGGGAAATCTCGGGAAGGCCCGGCTCCGGTGTGTCGGGCTGCTGTATGCCGGGATAGGCCTCCGATTGTGATTCAGAGGTGTTGGAAGGCTCGGGTTGGCGCTTCGCCAGCGCCGGAGCATCCGCCCTCAATTCGACCTTCGGCCTCAGGTCCAGCTGCCGCTTGATCAGGCCGTATGCCAGGAACAGCGCGCCGAGCAGAAACATGGCCAGGCGCGGCAGGCCTCCAAAGGACGAAGGGGCCGCACCCTGAGGCACGACGATCCTGAACAATGTTCCCGGTACAGGCAGGCGCTGGGTCCCCTGGACACCCAGGGTTGGATCACCGAACTCGCGGATGCTGGTGGCATTGAACCGCCCGTTGTTCTGCTCCAGCCTGATGTAGCCCGCGGACGGCATGGTCATGTTGAAGCTGTCCGTGATGATCTCCCGGCCGGCCATGACGACCAGGTACCCGGCGATGTTTTCCTCCCCTTCCATGAGCCGGATCGCACCGGCGACCACGTCCTGGCCTTCGAATTCAAAGGCCTGGACAGGCGCATGGGTGTTCTCGTGCGCTGCCAGGGCCATCGACAGGATCACGTAGCCTTTTTCGCCCAGGTCCTCCGTGTCCCCCAGCCATATCCCGGGCGGGTAGACACGTGCTTCCGTCACTTCACGCATACGTCCGACCAGGTAATGCTCCAGGTCCCCGAGGCCCTCCGGTTTTTCGATTGCCATCTTGGCCAGCGACTGGACCTGCTCGTCCACCAGGAGGTTCTTGAACTCAGTGACCGCCACGGATACCTGCGAAACGGCGCGCTGCCCCTGTTCCAGCGCCTTGGTGCCTTCGCGTTCCCCCGCCGAACCCGAGAACAGCAGGAGCGCCATGGCCAGGATCAGCGCCGACCCGATCGCGATGTGGACCATGGGTTTCAGCAGGATGGGCGGAAGTTTCAGGCTGTCTGCGTGGCCGCCGTCCCGTTTCAGTTCAGATTTGCGTTTCATGAGTGACCTGTATGTCCAAATCCGCCGGCGCCCCTGTCGCTGGCCTGGAATTCCGATACCACGTCCCAGCCGACCTGGGTGACCGGGATGAAAACGAGTTGCGCGATTCTCGCCCCGGGGGTGATTTCGAACGGCTCCCCGGACCGGTTCCAGCAGGAAACGAAAACCTGCCCCTGGTAATCGCTGTCGATCAGCCCGACCAGGTTGCCCAGCACGATGCCGTGTTTGTGCCCCAGTCCCGATCTCGGGAGGATCACCGCGGCGATGCCGGGATCGGATATGTGCATGGCGAATCCGGTGGGAACCAGCACCGTCCGCCCGGGTTCCACTTTCACCGGTTCCTCGACGCAGGCCCGCAGGTCCATGCCGGCTGAGCCCGCCGTCGAATAGTCCGGAAGCGGAATTTCGCTCCCCAGCCGTTCATCGAGGATCTTGATCTGAATCGATTTCACCCACCTTGCTCCGCGGATGGCCACCCCTTGTCCCTGTCCCGCCAGGGCCTTCCGGTTAGTCGCGCCAACGGGCACACATGATATCAAGCCAGTGGTCCCGACGCTGCCCTGCCGGCCGGACCGAAATTGATTTATATCACGCCGGGCAAGGCGGGCCGAAGCTGCATGGACACGCATGGCAATACGCCTACAGGATTTTCATGAGTCGACGATTCTTCGGGGCACGGGTTTCGTCCAGGATGTCCGCATGAAGGAACGATCGAACTGCGCCGACGCGCCCGGCGATTCGCCTGAGATGTGCGATCCGGGGAGCCTCACCGATGCGGAACTGCTGGTTTGTTTTTTGGGCATCGAAGCTCCCAGCGACGAGGCCCTGCACTTGGCGACCAGTCTGTTGACAGCCACTGGAGGTCTGCGCGGCCTGGGCCGTGCCGCTTCCGGTACGGATCTCCCGATTCCCGGCTGCAGGCCGGCCTGGATCACGCGCCTTCGGCTTGCCCGTGAATTGGCGCGCCGGCAGTTGCTGGAATCCATTCGGCGGGGACCGGGCCTGACCAGCCCCGCCGATACCGTTGAGTTCCTGCGTACCGCACTGGGCGATCGACGCCGTGAGATTTTCACCTGCCTGTTCCTGGACACGAGGCACCGGGTCCTCGCTTCGGAAGAATTGTTCCAGGGCTCGATCGACGGCGCCTGCGTCTACCCCCGGGTCGTTGCCGAACGCGCACTGAGGCTGGGCGCGGCGGCCGTTATCGTGGCGCACAACCACCCGTCCGGCGTTTCCGAACCGAGCCTCGCCGACCAGGCCATCACGCGCAGGCTCAAGGAGGCGCTCGCGCTGCTCGAGATCCGGCTGCTTGACCATTTCGTGATCGGCGACGACATGCCGGTATCCATGGCCAGCCGGGGCATGCTCTGAGCGAGGGGAAACACGGCCTTGCACGTGCGCAGAAAGCGACCTTTCAGCCTTGCAAGCGAAGGGCGTCTGAGGTATAAAGTGCGCCCTGTTTTACACCTGACCGTACGGGAAAGTCCCATGTCCAGAGTATGCCAGGTCACCGGGAAACGTCCGGTCACCGGAAACAACGTGTCGCACTCGAACATCAAGAGCAAGCGGCGCTTTCTGCCCAACCTGCACAGCCACCGTTTCTGGGTGGAGAGCGAGAACCGTTGGGTCAAGCTTCGCGTGTCCACCAAGGGCCTGCGCATCATCGACAAGAAGGGCATCGACGCCGTTCTGAAAGACCTGCGCGCCCGCGGCGAGCAAGTCTGAGGAGGACTGAACCATGGCCAAATCAGCACGCGACAAGATTCGACTGGTGTCGTCCGCCGGCACCGGCCATTTCTACACCACGGACAAGAACAAGAAGAACACCCCCGGAAAGATGGAGATCAAGAAGTACGATCCCGTCGTCCGCAAGCACGTGATGTACAAGGAAGCCAAGATCAAGTGACCCCGGTCCTGCTTCCGCAGAAAAACCCGCCCAATGGCGGGTTTTTTTGTGTCCGCATGTTTTTCCGCTGCGCGGCAGCGCCTGCCTGCTATTCCCGGCACTTTTGTGGGAGCGCCCGCTGGTCGCGGATCCTGTTTCTGACGCTGTGCATCAGCCTTATCTTTTTCGCTCTCCCGCTCCGCGGGGGGAGCGAGTGCCTTTTCTTTGCCCGTCCAAAGAAAAGGCACAAAAAGAAAAGACGCCC
>JABAHR010011227.1_pt1 | contig 21632 bp, 20 predicted proteins | sample 7062101 | NCBI WGS metagenome assembly JABAHR01 (sample SAMN14534553, study PRJNA622989) | marine sediment metagenome | biome: marine biome [ENVO:00000428]; feature: marine pelagic biome [ENVO:01000023]; material: deep marine sediment [ENVO:00002113] | place: India: Gulf of Kutch | collected... | reverse complement strand
AAGCTGCTTTAAATTGTCTTTGTCGCTCTCGTATTTTGGACTGAATACATCGGATCCTGAGTTATCATTATCGGTATCAGATTTTGTATCAGCCATATTTGCACTTGCTTCCATGAATTACCTCTTAATATTTTAAAATAGAACCTAGAATGATAAGGCACATTTAGATAAAAGTCAACACAATTGTTCGCAAATGCCAAATAAACAGTATTTTATCTTAATATTTATAGAATTATTGAATATTTAGTAGACTATTGAGAAGTTATTAGTATTGTTTTATTACGCAATTGCTAACAGTATAAAGTACGGCTGTATCAATAGACATTGACAGAATTTGAATATTACTTAGTAGTATTAGTAAAACTTAGCAGAAGATGTAACTTTGGATTTTTCTATTGATTTAACAATAGAATTGATACCTTCAGAGCTTAGAAGTAATTCGGAAAATTCTCTTGCTTCTTCCAATGTTTCAAAGTTACCAAGTCTGACAAGGTTCCAATGGTCTCCATGTGCATTTACGACTGATATTGAATAAACATTATAGCCTTTATTGGCAAGCTCTTGTACGACTTCACTACTTTTACGCTCAGTTTCAAAAGCCGCAATTTGCAGTGTATATGAAGTATCAACATGCTGTGGATCATTTATAACAAGCTTGTGTTCCGATTGAGATACTTGATCTTTTTTTACTATACTGGGATTTAATGCTTTTTTCCCAGTTTTTTCACTATCCTTGTTAGCTAATATTGCAGTGTCTGTCTTGGGTAATTTCTCAACTGAACCAGCACCCTCAATATTTTTCTTGTTTTGCAGTAAAGCTATATCATTATCAGTTTTTTTATTTATTAAACTATCAGTTTTATTAAACGCTACTGCTTTTACTTTAACTGTTTTATTTTTAGAAACAGTAATTTTATTGTCAGGCTGTTTATTGGTAGAATCTTTAAATTCAAAATTGGTGAATTTTTTATCTTTAATTTTTGTTAATCTGTCTTTACTTTGTGAAATTATATCTGAATCCAGACTCTTATAGCTATAACCAAAATAAAAACCTATGGAAAAAATTATGATAAAAAATATATATCTTCCGATGTTAAAGCCCGACTTGCCGGACTTAGTAAGTATGAGTTTAGGTTTTAATTCTTCCATTAAAAAATCCCCACAACAAGATTTCTATAATCTATTATACACCCAAACTATATGTATAAGCAACTATTTTCCATAAAAAGAATAACTTAACTAATATAATTAAACCATATTATTATCAAATAGCCATATAAGGAGAAATTATTTGAAATAATTCACTAATCATACTACTAAGTCATTAATTTGCATTTTTTATAAACCAGGAGGGATAAATTGTAGCACTGAACCAATATNNAATATTAATGCTATCACTGGCACCGGGTAAGATTTCTAAAACATATTTAGCTTTTATATTTGGCATATAAACCTGACACTCCTTTCGGGGATCAGTTTTGTATTTACATGGTTTAGCATCTCTTTCAATGTGAACAACTTCTCGTTTGTTATTTATCCATATTAAAGATAGATCAAGCAAGGTATCTTTCATCCAAAATGAATAGATACCTTCAGTATCAAAAATAAATATCATTCCGCATTTAGGACATAGATATTCCCTGTTTTGCAGCCCCTGAGCCTTATCCACTGCAATCTCGGCATTTATAATATTTCCATCAGGAAGTGTAATCTCAAGAAAGTCAGTAGAACCTGCATAATTGGACACACAGCACGACAAACATACTGTAATTAACAATAACGTCTTTAGCATCATGTAAACTTATAACTGGGTATAAGTGGTAAATTCATTCAATAACTTCTATGCTTGTTATCATACCAATACAGTCAAAAATTCTATCAACATCGGTATTTCTGTCATGGATAAATTTGTTTTCAAGTTGCTGACCGCAATCAGTACATTCAGATCCCTGTTCAATAAACACACAGCAATTACAGCAATACATCTTCTGTTGCTTATACCAATAAAACGATGAATAGATCAATTCATTAATAGATTTTTTTCCTAAAACATCCGACCATTCTTCCAGACAGCTTACCAGATTTTCTCTGTAATGATCAGGAACTTCGCTAAATGTCCCCTCATAAATAATTTCATCATCTACTAGTATTTGGAATTTTTTCATTATGGACTTCTTAATTTAACGCATATCCAATCTTTTCAAAATCATAGAATTAAACGCTTTATTTCAGGTTGTATAATTGCCAGTAACTTTATCATTCACTTCTATTTTTCCAATAGGAATTTCAATTTGAAATTCTGTCCCTACTCCTATTTCACTATCGACTCTTATTATACCATTATGACTCTCAACAATACTATAAGTAATAGAGAGACCTAGCCCGGTACCGGATTCCTTTTTCGTAAAAAATGGATCGAAGATTTTCTTTACTACTTCTTTTTCCATACCTACACCGGTATCTTTAAAACTAACGCAAATAGAATTATTACCGTTGCTATAAGTTTTGATTATCAGGTCTCCGCCCTCGGGCATGGCCTGTATGGCGTTCATAATAATATTTACAAACACCTGCCATAACTGATTGGGGTCACCAAGTATTGATGGTAGGTTCTCTTCAAACATATTAATACCTTTAACTGATGCATCTGAGAGCTGTTTTTTAAGCAATGTCATTGTATTTTCAAGCGTTGTATTAATATCTACAAGCTCAAAACGTGGGGCTTCAGATTTTGAAAATTTGAGTAAATTTGTGATCAAATTGTTTGTTCTTTCAACTTCCTGCTTGATATAGCTCAGATATTCGTTAACTGCTTCAGATTTTTCGCTTTCGTTTAAAAGGTTTGCAAGGTAATACCTTGCGCCTTCTATAATATTGAGTGGATTACGTATTTCATGCGCGATGCCTGCAGATAATTGCCCTATAGCAGACATTTTCTCAGACTGTATCAACTGGGCCTGGGTCTCTCTTAGCTCAATATTAGTCTCTTCGAGTTTGCTAGCATAATCTTCGACAAGCCTAAATGCAAGAGCATTTTCTATTGCGACTGAGCTCTGATTGGCTAATATACGCAGAAGCTCCAAATCCTCAGAAGTATACGTTAATTCTGATTTCTTCTCACCCAAAGTCATAAGACCAATGAGCTTATCCTTAACAAACATTGGCATTATTAACGATGAATTAAATTTACTAAATACTTGTTCCAACTCCTCGCAATTATCTTTATATTTATCTTCTGAAAAAATATCTTCTAAGAATATTTCGCTTTTTTGTTGTTTGACCAGTTTAATCAATATGTTTTGTTCACTGAGTATAGAGTCTTCTTCCTCAGCGTCTCCAAGACTGGAATATGGCCTGTAAAGGTTTTGTTGTTCGTCATAAAAAAGCAGGTTTATATCTTTAGCAAAAATAGTGTTTTCAATTGTTTCAACAATTTTTTTATATATGTCTTCAGGATTCAATATTGAAGTCATTGCAAAACTTATGTCCTCAATTGTTTTACGATAATCATATTTTTTCCTAAAAAACACTAAATCTATTAATGCCTGAATCTTATTTTGAAGGGGATTAAGGGCTACGGCTAAAAATGCGCTTAATATGATAAAAAATGCAGGGTTTTTCCATCCTCCCTGCTTAGCTAGGAACAGATTGAAACTTATTATTAGGATAGCTATTATTCCACCAAGAGCCCCTGTAAGCAGTCCATAAACAAGGGCTTTTCTGATAATTACATTTACATCAAATAGTTTATGTTTTAGTATCGAGTAGGAAAGAGATATCGGAAAAACAGTAAGTATTAATGCAAGGATGCTAAAAGAAACTTTCATGCCCATTGCATGACTCAAAATCATAATTAAAACTGGTATGAGCAAACCTATAACAGAACCAATCACGACAATCTGCGCTCTTTGTTTTTCCAGAGTAACTGTTGAGCCGAAATAAGTTCTTAGATTTGAAATCGATACCACAAGAGAGCCAACTAGTGCATAACCAAGCATTAGTTTGGTCAGCGTCAGCCATAGTTCATAGCTTTGCATTGGTGAAATACTTACGCCAAATAAAATAATTGATATTATAAAAAGCGGGGTCAACAAAAGATAATGGCGAACATTAAGTGGCCTGTCCTTTGGGAATACGGTAGCAAGATAAATTGCAAGAGTTGGCGCCAAAAAGAACCCCAAAGTAGAAAGTTTATCAAATATAAATGTAGATTGTGAGTCAAAATAACTTACAAGCCAAAGCCCGGTACAGACTGAAAACAACAAGAATATTTTACTTGTTGTAAGTCTGGGTCTTAAAAAATATACCGAAATACCAACTACAAAAAAGACTAATCCTGAAAAATATACAATACCAAAAATAGATATAAAATGTCCGATATTAAAGACTGAAACCGGGATTGTATACTCAAATATTTTATCTCCACGAATAAAACTGTAATCAAGGGGTGTGCCAATGTTATAACGATTAACAATACGGTATATTTCACCGGGTGAATTTACCCTTTCTCCGTTAATCGCTATTATTCTATCAGTAATAATCTGGGGTTTGTCATCAGTTTTATCATCCCCCAAATCAATTACTATTTCAGAAACAACAAGGTTATTATAGAACAAGAATCCCGTAAAAGGCTGGTTTACCCATTTAAGAGCTAAGACAAAACAAAAAGACCATACTACAAAACATACAAATGCGATAAAATATACAATTTGCTTGTTTAGTCTCTCTCCTATCCTATTTAAGTAATTCACAATCCTGCAAATCTCCCCTATGCTTCATTAATAGAACTAAACTATTATTATATTACAAAATTAAGTATTTTATAAGTCTTAGTTAAACAACTTTTTCTATAAATTTATGGAACTTACTTAAAAAAGTTAAACCTTAAGGTAAAAAGAGAATCGGACAGGACTTACTCAGCAAAACAAATATTGTAAAAATTAGCAGTAATTTAAGAATTTCTAGATTCTAGCAAGCCTGGAAATCAAGAGATGATCAGCCAGTACCAGATTAACCATAGCTTCCAATATAGGAACGGCTCTTGGACAAAGGCACGGATCATGCCTGCCTTTCACTTTTAGCTCTTTTGGTTTACCGTGCTTATCAACAGTATTTTGAATTTTAGAAATAGATGAAGTTGGTTTGATAGCAATTCGCACAATTAGATCTTCACCATTTGTAATTCCACCAAGCAGGCCTCCTGCATTGTTGGTCTTAAAGCCAAGCGAACCGTCTTCTTTTTGATATAATAAATCATTGGACTCCGATCCTTTCATCTCAGCCACTTTAAAACCAAGCCCCACCTCAAAACCCCTGATCCCACCGATGCTCATTATGCCGGCTGCAAGATCTGCCTCTATTTTATGAAATACAGGTGTACCCAGACCACTTGGCACTCCCTGGGATATAACCTCAACTATTCCTCCTATCGAGTCACCCTCTTTTCTAACCGATTCTATCAAATCTATCATGGGCTGGACTTTTGCAGGATCTGCACACCTGACCGGATTGTTTTCTATCTCATCAAAATCTATAACATCACAGATAACATTGCCAATTTGCTTTACATAACCTGATGTTTTTACCCCGTGAAGCGACAATATTTTCTTGGCAACTGCAGCTGCTGCAACTCTACCTATGGTCTCTCTATTAGACGACCTGCCGCCTCCCCTATGGTCTCTAAAACCATACTTCTCATCATAGGTAAAATCAGCATGTCCGGGGCGGTATGTATCTTTTATATCATCATACGATTTGGAAATTGCATCAGTGTTTCTTACTATCATTGCAATCGGAGTCCCTAGTGTTTTACCTTCAAATATTCCTGAAAGAATTTCAACCTTGTCAGCTTCTTTCCTTTGTGTAGTAATCTTACTCTGACCGGGTCTTCTCCTATCCAGTTCAAACTGTATTTCTGACTCAGAAATTTCAATTCCAGATGGGCAACCGTCCAGTACCACGCCAAGGGCAGTACCATGCGATTCACCCCACGTAGTTATTCTAAAATGATTTCCAAAACTGTTTGCAGCCATAGTTATGATTTAGAGGTAACCGTTTTCTTTAAACCAGTCAACGGTCTTTTTTATTGATTGTTCTATATCAGATTTTTTGTAGCCAAGCTCATTTTCAGCCTTTGAGCTGTCTACAAACCACTTATATTTTGATAGTTTTACCGAATCCACGTCCATTGTAGAGTAATTGGGAAAGCCAATCCCCAGTATTCTTTCTACCAGATAACCCGATATGAGCGCAAAAGTATAAGGTATTTTCATTTTAGGTCTTGATATACCAGTAAGCCTCTCAAGCATATCAAATAGCTCATTAATTGTAAGATTAGTATTTCCAAGTATATAACGCTCTCCGACCCGTCCTTTTTCTGCTGCAAGCAAATGACCCTCAGCTACGTCTTCTACATCAACTATATTCATCGTCCCATCCATGTATCCCGGAAACTTCTTTTTACAGTACCACTGAATAAAGGCTGTGCTTGAGAGATAAATATCCCCCGGGCCAACTACAACAGACGGGTTAACAATTACAAGCGGAAGGCCCTGCTCTACAAATTTAAGTGATTCGACCTCACCATGATACTTAGTATTTAAGTATGGTATACCTTCAGGTTCTAATATAAATTCAGTCTGCTCGTTAGCCACCCCGCCCGAAGGATCAACCCCTACTGCGGCTACACTGCTTGTATATACAACCTTGCTTACCCCTGCATCTAAAGCGGCTTTCATGGCATTTACGGCACCACCGACGTTTATATCTTCCATCATTTGTTGATCTTTTTTTCTAAAGGAAACAAATCCGGCGGTATGAAATAGTTTATCACAACCCTTTATAGCGCCCTTTAGAGAATCCAGATCGGTAACATCACCGTATATTCTCTCGGCATCAATATCATCAATATTGGCAGTCTTACTTGATTTTCTTAATAATATCTTTACTTGTTCACCCTTTTCAACCAGCTTTCTTGCAATATGAGATCCCAAAAAACCTGTAGCACCTGTCACGAGAACTGCCATAACTTCCTCCAATTAAATGAAATAAATATTTTTGGATTATATCAGTATGACCACTTTATTCCAACTATTTTTGTAGTAGCGAAAGTGATTCTACATGAAATGATTGTGGAAACATATCAAAAGGCTGAACCTTTTTTAATTTATATCCGGCACCTGTTAATTCTTTTAGGTCTCTTGCAAGAGTAGTAGGATTGCACGATACATACAATATTTTATTGGGACTTATATCGATGATAGACTTAATTATTTCCTTAGCCCCGTTTCTTGGTGGATCAAGAACGACTAATTCTTGTTTTTCGGTGGGTTTATGTCTTTTAAGATATTTGTTTACATTCCAATCTTCAAAATGACAGTTTCTTATATGGTTTTTCTTTGCATTTTTGATAGCATACTTAATAGCCTTTTTATTATTATCTATGCTAAGTACAAACTTTGCTTTTTTTGCAAGAGGTAGTGAAAAGTTTCCATAACCGCAGTACAGATCCAACACATTGTGATCTTTATTCAAATCTGCCCAATCTATTAAAGTCTTAATTAAAAGCTCATTAATCTGTGGATTTGCCTGTGAAAAGACCGATGCACTTGTTATGTATTCTAGTCTCGATACCTCAAGATTAGCGGTATTTTCGTCAATGTTATCAACCGAAATATCTACTCCCTGGATTCGCTCCTTAAGATAGTAATAGAGTTTAATTACCTCATCTTCAGAGCTGTTTTTTTTGGGTGAAAGTGATAAAGCAGGTATATCTGCAGAATCTAAAATATACATCATATCTATAGGCAGAGATTTTGACTGATATTTTGCAAGGAACTTTGATATTTTCTTAATAAGCTGAGAAATGACGGGTGAACATATCTCACAATGATCAATTGGAACAAGCTCATGAGATTTTTCCTCTTTGAAGCCAATTATATGTTTTCCCTTGACAGTACCTGCATGAATCGTCGCCCTGGCCCTATAGTTGTACTTATTTGGTGAGGCTACTATAGGTTCTATCTGCAAGTCTGTAATACCGGCTATCTTTTCTAATGATTCTTTTAAAATAGCCTCTTTTGACTTTAGCTGATATCCGTAGTCAACATGCTGCCACTGACATCCTCCACACTTGCCGAAGTATTCACAATCGGGCTCTACCCTATACTTAGAAGGCTTGGCAATTTCAGTTATCTCTGCGTAATTATAACTTTTCTTTTCTTCAGTAATTTTAGCTTCAATCTCATCACCCGGAACACCACCATTTACGAATACCACCTTATCCTGAGTTCTTGCCAGACCGTAACCACTGTATATTAACTTTTCAATTTTTAGTTTCATATATTTTTTTATCAAATAATAATCATAGCATCGCCGTAACTCAGGAAACGGTATCCTTTAGTTTTTGCTTCTTCGTAAGCTTCTATCATAATCTCTTTACCTGCAAATGCACATACTAGCATGAATAGAGTAGAACGCGGCATGTGAAAATTGGTAATAAGGGAATCCACAAAATTAAACTTATAGCCAGGATATATGAATAAATCAGTAGTTCCACTATTTGATTGTATTCTTCCATCTCCACCAGCACAAGATTCAAGGGTTCTTAAGGATGTAGTACCCACAGCAATCACTCTGCTGCCCTGCTCTTTTGCATTATTTACTGATCTGCATACATTTTCATCTAATTCATAATATTCACTGTGCATTTTATGGTCTTGTACAATTTCAGACTTTACAGGCTTGAACGTGCCGTATCCCACATGGAGTGTTACATATTCAATCTGTATACCATTATCCTTTATTTTTTCTAGTAGTGAATCAGTAAAATGAAGGCCGGCGGTTGGAGCCGCTACTGACCCAGCATATTTGGCATATACAGTCTGATAGTTTTCTCTATCTGACTGCTCGGGCTTTCTTTCGATATATGGAGGAAGCGGCATATACCCCTTCTTGTCAATATAGCTATCTATTTCTGCGTTAAATTCCAGTATTATCTCCCCAGACTTTTCTTTTCCTACAGTTGCATTTATATCATTATCAATTTGAATAACCATCCCCTCTTTTGGTTTTTTCATAAGGCATGACCACCGTTTAGGACTTTTCTTTTCCAAAAGAAGAATTTCTATATTATTTCGATTATCAGATGAGCCATAAATCCTGGCAGGTATAACTTTTGTGTTATTAAGAACGAGCACATCGCCTGGGTTCAGGTAGCCAATTACATCATAGAACTTCTTGTGCTCTATTGTGTTATTCGACCTGTTTACTACCTCTAATTTGCAATCTTCCTTATCTGCAAGTGGGTAGTTCGCAATTAGGCCGGAGGGCAAATCATAGTCAAAATCGGAAGTCTTCATATTTTTAGAAAGAGCCAATATATCCGTGTTTTATCTTTTGCTCTTTTTGGATAGCTCTCTTACAGCAAGTCTGAGAGCATTTAGTTTGATAAATCCGGTTGCATCCGACTGATCATAGACCGTATCTTCTTCAAATGTTGCAAGCTCTTCATCATAAAGAGAGTTAGGTGATTTTCTGCCAACGACTATTACGTTCCCTTTATATATTTTGAGTCTTGCAGTACCATTTACTTTTTTCTGAGACTCTTCGATAGCTGCCCTTAACATCTCCATTTCAGGAGTATACCAGTAGCCATAGTAAACCAGTTCAGAAAATTTTGAGATTAGAGAGTCCCTTAGATGCATGACTTCTCTATCAAGAGTTAGGGATTCGACTGCTCTGTGCGCTGCTAGAAGCAGTGTCCCTCCGGGCGTCTCATAAACTCCACGTGACTTCATACCCACATATCTATTTTCTACAATATCTACTCTTCCCACTCCGTTCTTGCCGGCAATTTTATTTAATTCAGAGAGTAGATCTACAGGCTTAAATCTTTTACCATTAATTTTTACGGGCTCTCCGGATTTAAATTCAATATCCAGATATTTAGGTTTATCAGGAGCTTTCTCGGGTGATACAGTTAACTCAAACATACTCTCCGGTGGTTCTGCCCAGGGGTCTTCGAGTATTCCGCCTTCGTAGCTTGTATGAAATATATTCCTGTCACAACTATATGGCTTTGCCTTAGAAACTGGCACAGGGATCTTATGCTTCTTTGCAAAAGCAATTAGGTCAGTACGGGATTTCATATCCCATTCTCTCCAGGGAGCGATCACTTTTATTTTAGGGTCAAGCGCATAAAAAGTAAGCTCAAATCGCACCTGGTCATTGCCCTTACCGGTAGCACCATGTGAAACCGCAAAAGCTTTTTCTTTCTTAGCAATCTCGATCTGCCTCTTTGCTATAATCGGGCGGGCAAGTGAGGTTCCGAGCAGATATTCTCCTTCATAAACAGCGTTTGCTTTAATAGATGTAAACACAAACTCTTTAACAAACTCCTTTTTCAGGTCTTCCACATAGACCTTTGATGCGCCCGTTTTTAGAGCTTTTTCGCGGGCAGCTTTTAGGTCTTCACCCTGACCGACATCGGCTACGTATGCAATCACTTCAGCATCATATTCTTCAATTAGCCATCTAAGAATTATGGAGGTATCAAGACCACCGGAGTACGCTAAAACTATTTTTCTTTTCACAGTTATATCCTTGGATTATCAGTATTTGGTAAATAAGTTGTTAGGTGGTAAAAATATTATTTTTCAGCTGTAGCAGGCGCCCCTCTTAAATCCTGCATATAGAACTTGGCGCCCTGGTTTTCATAGAATCTTTCAAGTGAAAACCCAATGTATTCTAATTTTTCCAAATCATCGCCGTTATAATTGGCTTTTTTAACTTCATCAGAAAGCTTACAAACAAAAGATATATCTTCAGTTGGTTTGTCCTGACAGATAAAGCCTATTTTAAATTCAGATTTTATTTCAATATGATCTGGAAGTACATAGCCCACAGCAAGTTTTGCGCTTATTAATTCAACCACTACTACGCTTACTTTACTAACACCCTGAGATTCACTCCCCCCAGAGACTTCAAACCTGTAGGCGTAATAATCAAGCTGCTGACCTTCATTATCCAGTCTGTTAATATTCCAGTAATCTTCTGATTCCACCCAGCTCATTAATGTTAACATCTATGTTCCTCCTGATTATATCTTGATACCTATAAAACTAAGCTGCCTACCTACCCCTGCCCCCTCCCTTCTAAAAGAGTGATAACCCAAGTCACATTTAGTACATATTTCAATAACTTCTATATTGCTCACTCCTGTGTGTTTGAGGCTTTGTTTATTGATTTGCGCCAAGTCCATCATATATTTTTCACCGTTTGGGTAAATAAAACTATCAGTTTCTTCGTATTTTTCAATGAATTTTGTAGCAACATCACCATCAACCTCGAAACAACACAAACCTATGCACGGCCCAATTACTGAAATAATATCTTCAGGATCACTGTTATAGCAGCTTTTCATAGCAGTTATGGTTTCAGAAATAATATCACTGAACGTACCTCTCCATCCTGCATGAACAGCTCCAATTACTGATTTGGATTTATCATACAACAAGACTGGAACACAATCGGCAGTATAGATACCGATGAGAACTCCTGGGGTATCTGTAATAAGAGCATCACCCTGCAAATTTGTACAATCTGTATTGCTATCTACCCTCTGCACTAGTTTGCTATGAACCTGTTTTAATGTAATTATTTTATGATAAATGCTCATTTTAGTGCTTTTGTTGCAAAAGCCATATTCAATATTATTATCAAATTGAGAAAGTTTTTTTGAAACCTCAAGTTTCATTGCATTATTAGACATAATTCTCTAACTGTTTTATAGCCATTTTCATGTCATTGGGTATTTGTGCCTCAAAATAAAGAGATTTACCATCTCTTGGATGTTCAAATGTTAGTGAAAATGCATGCAGTGCCTGCCGGCCCAGGTTTTTAGAAATATCATTAATAACCCTATCCTGAATTTTATTACCATAAAGTTTGTCACCCAATATAGGGTAACCTATCTCTGAGAAATGAACCCTTATCTGATGAGTCCTTCCTGTGTAAGGTTCGGCCTCGCAAAGACACGCCCCCTTAAATCTATTAATCACAGACCATTTGGTAAGCGCAGTTTTAGTGCTGTTTGAATCTGATGAGAATTTTATCCTGTTTGTCCTGTGTCTTCCAATTGGATGTGTTATTTCCCCTGTCTGCTCATTTGGACAACCAATAAGAATTGCCAAATATTTCTTCTTTATGGATCTGCCCTTAAACTGTTCCACCAGGTGGTTATGAGATAAATCATTTTTGGCAACAACAATTATTCCAGATGTATCCTTATCAAGACGATGAACGATCCCGGGTCTTATCTTCCCGCCGATTCCCGAGAGGTTTTTGCATTTATAGAGAAGCGCATTTACAAGAGTACCACTTTTTATTCCGGCTCCCGGGTGAACACTAATGCCCGGTGGTTTATTAACAACTACTATATCTTTATCTTCGTATATAAAATCAATTTCAATATCCTGAGGTACTATATCTATTTGTTCGGGTTCTATATGATCTATTCTTACAGTTTCGCCGCCTGAAATCTTTCTGGAAGGTTTAAAAGGAAGTTCATCAATCAGGATATGATTCTCATCAATAAGGCGCTTTATCTGTACTCTAGTTATCGAAGGAAGTAAATCAGAAATCGTGGTATCGGCTCTTTTTCCTGCAAAACTCTCTGGAATTATTATTTCTTCATATGATAATTGTTTATCCATTAACAAACTATGATTGCAGCTTAAGTTTTTGAGATTCTTGCTTTTGCATCAAAATTCTTCTGGCAGCAGTACTCACAACTCCGGGAACATTTTTACTTCTGCTTATCTCTTTTAAATCTTTATCTCTCATATGACGTATGAAGTTCATAGAAACATCTGCCGGTGACTTTGGGTTTGTAACAAGTGATACCTTTATATCATAATGTTTAGTCCAATCTCTGTTATTACTTATTTCTCTTAAAACTTCCTCGCTAACTGAAGTTGACTGTGCTGCAATATTAATTTCCATATCTGATATTCTAGGATTTTTAAGCGCAGCGAGTGCAACTACCCTGTTTGGTTCTTTTACGAGTATTCTTCTGGCTTCTGCATTTCCCATAATACATAACTTTAGCTTCTCCGGGAGGGTCATGCTTTTTATAGCAAACAACAGGTTCTGATGCTTCATAGATTGTTCTTCTTCAAGCTCCAAATCGCCTACTTCTTCCTCTTCTTCTATAAACTCTTCCGGGATTTCTACATCATCCAAAAACGAACTTTCAACTGACTCCACAATGGCTTCAGTTTGATCAACTTGCTGAGTCTCATCAATCTTATCTTGTAGAGATTGAGGAATATTAACCTCTTTTTCAAGATATAGGGTAATAAACGAAATTACCTTATCCAAAGTTGACCTGCTGATAGCAGGGTTTTTACTAAGTGCATCAACTATCTCATGAGAACGGAGAATCCTCTGATGGTTATCCGAAATGAGTTCAATAAGGTATTGGTTGTGAATGTTTTCTGCTAAATACTCTATTGTAGAATCTGATGTTGCATTATTTATAATAATTTTTTCAAAATGAATATCATTTTCTGTATTTTTAGCAAAATAATCTAATAATCCATCAGGAGTAGATTCATTAGACAGCACCCTTTCCAAAGTATTATCAGGAAGAGTAAATAGAGATTGCTGTGATTCTTTTACAACTTCCTCATCCTGGTCAAATGTGAGATAATATAGGACCAAAGCCATATCCTCAGGAGGAATCGGCACTAAACCCCTTGCGGCCATGAGTCTTGTATCACGGTCGAGTGAAGGGTCTATAAATCTTCTTAAGTTTTCCGGTATGGATTCTAAATTGTATCCCATATAATTAAATCGAAATATTATATTCTATATGAAAAATATCTATAATTAAACAATATTTTATAATTAAAGTTCTATTTATATTTAATAAAAAAAATATATTATTCCCAAATAATTGAACCTTAACCGGAGCAAATATATCTCGGCCATAAAATATTGGGTTTATATTTTACAAATACAATAAGTATTTGAGAAAAAGTATTAATCTTCTTTTATTAAGAACAGTATTAATATGTTCCATGCTCCGGCTACATGAGTAATATTAGCCTGTTAATATTTACAAATTGTGCATAGAACATAAAATTAGCCAGGCATATCATACATACCAAATTCGGTAGTCAATGTTATAATTGGTCTGCAATCAGATATTTTAGTCATTACAAGATTGATAAAATCAAACTTGCTATATCATGAAAATCACAATTCTTGGCTCAGGCACCTGTATCCCAAACATAAACAGAGGATCATCGGNNGGGTTATTTCATTGATACCGGCAAAAATAAAACCTTATTTGACTGTGGAAATGGCACAACCTGGAAACTTGAACATCTGGGAGAAAGTTATACAGAGATAACTCATATATTTATAAGCCATAATCATCCCGATCATACTGCAGATCTGATTCCGTTTCTTTTTGCCAATAAATATCCTTATAATAGAAAAAGAACAAGAAAACTTGAAATCTGGGGACCGCCTGGATTCATGGATTTCTACTCAGCTCTTAACAATATATATAATGACTGGCTAAACCCTGAGTTTTTACAAGTTCATGAATTAGAACAGAGTGTTTATGAATTTAATGACTTCACAATAATAAACAAGCCGGGAAATCATTCCATAGACAGTTTGATTTACAGAATTGAGTGTGGTGGAAAGTCTGTTGTTTATTCAGCAGATACAGATTATTGCAAGAATTTAGCTGTTTTATCAAAACAAACCGACCTGCTTATTGCAGAATGCTCAATGACTGATGACAAGAAAGTGAAGGGTCATATGAGTCCCAAAGATATTATTAAGGTTGCTAATGAAGCAAAACCCAAAAATATTGTTTTAACCCACCTGTACCCGATATGTGATGAAGTTGATATCATAGGACAAATAAGGCCCCATATTGAATCTGATATTATTAAAGCCCATGACATGATGGAACTTAATCTTTAACTCTAAATGTAATATCTTACTATGGATTAATTAGCGTTAAGCTGATCTCTTGCTAAACTTATGACCTCATCTACCGATATATCCTGTAAACATTTAACACCTATAGGACAACCAGGTGTATAGCCAAAGCTTGTGCAGGGACTGCATGGCAGATTTTTGTTTATATTTATGTTCTTATCTCCTTTAGGACCCCACTTCTTTTCAATACCTGCTCCAAATAGTGAGACTGTTGGAGTACCAACACCATATGCGATATGCATAAGTCCCGTGTCCGCTGAAATAAATAGGTTAAGCTTGGATATCACCATAGCAGTTTGGTAAAGAGATGTTTTATTGGTAAGGTTTAATATATTTCCCTTTCCCACTGTTTGCTCTATCTTTATGCAGTCTTCCAGTTCGGATTTGGCTCCTAGGATGACTACCCCAATATTACTTGCTAGGAGCCTTGCAGTAGTTTCAATAAACTTATCAACTCCCCATATTCTTTCAGGGACCGTTGCGCCACTAAATATACCTGCAATACTGTCCCACTTACTTGCGTACTCAGCCAATTGCTTATTTAAATCAGAATATCCACTGTCGTTAACGGGGACAAATGGACTATTTTTATCAAATTCATACTCTCTTTTGGTAATACCAGATACAAGATTTAAAAAACTTTGAGATTCGTATTCATCATGACTATACTGGACCACATTTGTAAACATCCTGCTTCTTTCATTTGTACCATACCCCACTCTTACAGGTGCTCTTGTGAGATAAGCAACTACAGATGTTAACCTGTGCCACTGTTCAGTATCTATAACTATTTCATAATTATTACAAAATACTTTCTTTAAGGACTCAATGGGGTCATTATCATAAAGAATCAATTCATTGATGAATTCACAATTCTCAAAAATACCCTGATTCCTTTTTTCGGCCAGTATATCTATACTACAGTCTATATATATCTCTTTTAGAATCTTAAGAGCCGGAAATAACAAAACGGCATCACCAATACCACCGGGGCGGATTACCAGGATATTCAATTTATCAAATTTTCTAGATCCCGGACTTTGAAGATCAGTAAGAGAATAAATCTGACTTTTTCTGGGTCTTATTAACCTCGATAAATGTACCGCAGGCGTACCTACAATAGCATCAATTTTCTTTAGAATCTGAATTTTGTATTTCATCCAATATTCTCAGGGCATCATTTTTTTGTGCAGGCGGAATACCAAACTCAAGCGCTTTAGAAGCATGGATTCTGGCATTTTCCAAATCCCCAGTTTCTTTATAAACTATAGAAAGGTAATGATGAGAAATTCCGCTATTCGGCCTTATGCTAATAGAATTATTAAAATACCTCTTCGCATATTCAAAATCAGTTATAGATTTAGTCCCTAAAGCTGAGAGCAGGTAGTCTATACCCAGGTTCAAATGGGGAGAATGATAATACTCATTTAATTCCATAGCTTTTCTAAGTGTCTCTCTTCCTTTACTCTGTTGATCAATCTTTATATATGCAGTACCTAAATTATTATATACTAATGCCCTCACAGCATCTCTGCATTTTATATTCTTATTATTTACTACATATTCATATTGTCTTATAGCCTCATCAATTCTACCATTTCTCTTTAATGCCGTACCATAGTTATTGTAAGGCAAACAAGTATTACTAGACGCTACCGTTGTAGTGCTCCAAAGAGAGAGGTCATCATACCAAGCAGACTGTCTATTAATATTTAAAAGAGCATAAAAAACAACCACTATGGTTATGAAAACACAAGAGTATCTAAGAGACATTCTACAAAAAACATACTTATAAAACAGATATCCTGTTCCCATGGCAAAAGCAACAGAGGGTAAGTACAGATACCTTTCAGCAAGGGATGTTGGCGTCATCTTGATCAGTGTGAGTAAAATGGAGGGCCCCAAAGATATAAGTACCCATAAGATCACATAATATATAAGCTTAACTCTTTTTATTATAGAATATACCAAAGCTATAAACACCAAGGTTAATAAGATAAATGAAGGAACAAGATAGTATAGGTCTTTTGTAACTTCCGAGATGAAAGCGTTGAACTCAATAGGGAACAACAATTTGTAAAGGTAAGAATAATAGGAGCTTACCAGTACTACAAACATATCCAGGTATCTAAGGATATCAGCTGACGCAGCGACATTTACATTTTTCTCTGATAAAGGCGTAATATTTACAAAACTTTTACTCCTTAAATACATGTATAAAATAAAAATGGATAAATATAATATATATTTAACAATATTGTTCTTATTCCTTAGATGATTTGTTACCAGATCGGTTAAAAGAACAAGGGGTATAAAAACAACGGCAAGTTCTTTAGATAACAAAGAAAAGTAAAATGCAACAATAGTAAATGGTATATATACTACATTTTTGTATGATTTTAAGTGAAACAATAAACCCATTAATAAAAAAAGGGTGCAAAGCACATCAGTCCTGCCAGCTATCCACGAGACAGACTCTACATGCATAGGGTGCAGCGCAAACACAAGTGAAGATATAAAAGCAATATTATAAGAACTTTCGTTTTGCTTAAAATTGCTGAAGAAAAAATATATAAACCAGAAAAGCAAAATTACTGTAACTGTATTGAAAATAAGGTTGCTCAGATGATACCCGAAAGGATTATTACCCCACAGAGTCTGATCAATAAAATAAGATAGATATACAGTTGGTCTGTAATAATTACCTTTCTTTGATTTTTGCTGTGGTGTTAAAAGGTTTATAAAACCCTGATACTTATAATGTTTTTTATTTATGGCATCAGAATCGTCCCATACAAGTTTATTATCAAGAGACGGAAGGTACAAGATAAAAGAAATTATGCATAATACCAGACTAAAATAAATCCCTCTTTTATAGTTAGTCATTATAGAAATAAAAATATCACCCTAGAGTTCATTTAAAAATCTATCATTCAACAAGACCTGTTACAGGATCATAAACAAATTTTCTGCCATAGGGATTTTCAGGATATTTGTTAATTGGACTCTTATCTACAAACTTTTTTAACTCAGATAAATTCTCTGCATTCCTGCCATAAATCTTGTTAAATTTTCTCGATCTTGCATTTAATAGAGCAACAGCAATTTTATATTCTTTTTCAGACAACGTAGTGCTAACGATTGTTCTTGTATCATATAATATAACGAACTTTCCTCCGGATGGATCAGGAGGAACACTCTTAATATATCCAGATACTACAAGTTCTTCTATATTTTTCGGAAGCTTATTTTTGTCCTTATAATACTTATCAAGTGCACTTATTAGAATATTTTCAATCTCTTTGGTTTCTACTTCCTTTAAATTCTGTAAAGCATGATTCTTTCTGGCTTCTATAGTAGATGTAGTATAGATATATTTCCAGATTTTCTTTGACAGTTCGAGATTTCCAGTTTTAGACAGAGCAAGAGCAGCCATACCTTTCATTGAAGTTCTCCTGAGTTCAGATAATCCAGGTTTTTCAGAAGCTTCTTCAAATAGTTCAGAAGCTCTCTTGTAGTTATCAGTGTATAAATAATAGATAAATGCTTCATCCAGCACAAGTCTGAAATTTTCAGGATTATTAATTCTTCCCTTATCCAGTAATCTTACACCGAGCTCAACCTCACCTAGCCCCAAATCAGGAGGTTCAGCAAGAAAAGTCCCTCCAAACCTGTATGCGTTTACAAATTTGGGATCAAGATCTGTCATAATATCAAAATATTTGAATAACTCTTGCGGTTTATTTACATCAAACTTCTTGTCAGAAAAATACTGTAAGGCTCTTATCCAGTATATATCAGCTACAAGTAAATTATATCCCAGTGATAATTTTTTAAGGGTTTTTGAGGAAAGGAGCAAAGAACCGCTGATAATGCTATAATCCCCTCTAATTTTTTCTATCTTCTTTTGAACGGGAACCGACGCAATTAATAATAAAATACAAAGCAATACGCCTACGGTAGTTAAATTTTTACTAAGCATCTTATTTAAATTCTTTTTTCTCAAAAATTGCAATTGATAAAACAATCATAGCTAAACAGTATAAAAGTGCATACGTTGAGAGATTTAAAAAAAGCGAAAGATTGATATCCCCACCATACACTGCCTGGTTTCGTAAATTGAACTGATCAAGATGAGGTACGAGTCTGTATACTCCTTCGGTAAGATACCCAACTGAAGGGTGATTAACATGCTGGGAAAACAATTTAATATCAGAAGAGAATCTTCCAATAATAAATACAAGCAAAACAAACATCACAGTCATAATGGGTGTAGTAAAGCTGGAAAATACAAGGCTTATTGCTATTATTATTAAAAACTCAAGAAAAGTGAAATAAAGAGCTGCAACAAACTGAGCGTAGTACTGTCCACCGTAATGAAATTCTATTAACCCCTTATATCTATTCTCCACATAATAAACTAATACGAAAAGTATAATTGACATACCGAGAGTTATTACGAAAAGAGTGAAAGAAATACCCAGGTATTTCCCTAAAATAAATTCAAATCTTCTAACAGGCTTTGAGAACAGGTTATAAACTGTTTTTCTGTCTATCTCTTTATATACAACATTCATTCCCAAAAAACATGATATCAATATCCCAATTACTGATATAGTGGTAAGACCGAAGTCTTTTGTAATTTTATTATACTGTTCAGCGGAAATGCTCGAAATTATAATAGTGCCAAGAATCATTAGGACAGCAAAGATTAAAAGTGAATATAGAATCCTGTCTCTAACGGCTTCTAAAAAGGTATTATAAGCAACAACTTTTATTCTATTTATTGTGTGAAGCATTATAACCTGTTAACTAATTCTGTTTGTCTAACACTGACTGTATGTTAAATATATTTTCAAGTGATTTTCTAATCGGATGAACCGATACTAAATCAATCCTATTACTGTGTATACTTTCTAAAATATTATTCTTATGTTGTTCATCAAATATTAGTGCAATAAATTCTCCCCTTTGTTCAATCACAACTTTATTATTATTGAATAATTGCTGGGTAACTTTACTATTTTTTCTTATGATCGCTTCGTATCCGGACTCTATTTCAGACAATAATTCAGAAAGATTACCCTGCTTTACAACCTCACCATGGAATATAAAACATACCCGGTCACATAGAGCTTCCAGATCAGAAAGTATATGGGAGCTTAGAATTACAGTTTTACCATTATTCTTGAGTTCTAAAATAAGATCTCTAACCTCTCTTCGTCCAAGTGGGTCAAGACCACTCATAGGTTCATCAAAAATAACAAAATCAGGATCATTGATTATAGCCTGCGCTATACCGATCCTCTGTAACATCCCCTTAGAATATTTTCTAAGCTGTACGCCTGCCGATTTTGTTAAGTTTACCTTATCCAGTAAATAGTTTATCCTGTTTACTAAATATTCGCCTTTAATCCCATGAAGACTTCCCATATAATTGAGCAGCTCAAAGCCTGTTAAATATTCATAGAAGTAAGGATTCTCTGGTAAATATCCCAATTTTTCTCTTAGAAGATATTTGCTGTTATCTTCTCCAAATATTTTTATACTACCAGAAGTGGGGCTGATAAAGCCCATTACAGATTTGAAGGTAACAGTTTTACCTGCACCATTTGGACCTATTACTCCAAAAATTTCACCTTCGTTTACATCAATAGAGACTCCTTTAAGTACTCTGACTTTTTTTCTCAAAAAGCCTTTTCTGAAATCTTTAACCAGATCTTGTATTTGTAAAACCATTGCGAAGGTAATTATATTTTAAATATATAATAAATTAAAGGATTATATTGAAAATGTGTAAATCTATAGAATGGATATTAAATACTAATCGTCACAAACAGGGGATGTTCTCGAAGCTTCAAATGTGCCCCTTGATCCGCTAGCACCTGTGCTTACACTACAGTGAATAGCTCTATCACCAAAAGTTGCAAAATCTTTTCTCCCGCTTTTATTTACACTTGCAGGAGATGCAAGCCATCCGAAATCACCTTCTAAGACAGTTCCTGTTATTGTATCATCAAACTTTAAACAATATCCTGCCTTTGGATCAATACAATCTGCATCTGTGTTCGACACTGAAACCATTAACTCAAAACTATCATCAACCAGTGCATCAAATTCCGTGCATTCCGAAGCCGAGAATAATACAGGACACCTAAGAGTAGCAGTAGTTACCAAGTCTCCAATAGAATCAGTAAAATCTCTAAATCCGTCATTATCAAGATCACCTTCAAAGTATTGATATTCAGCGTCTCTTAACGTTTGCATAGCTTTTCTGGCATTAGCTTCATTTGCTGAGATTTTAGCTTTAATCAGGTTTGGAATTGCTATTGCTAGTAAAATACCAAGAATAGCTGCAACTACTAAAAGCTCAATCAAGGTAAATCCCTTAGAATTCTTAAATTTAATGTTACTTTTCATTACTATTATTATATCAGATTAAAGTAGTATAAATCAAGTCTTAAAAATATATAATTCAAATCATTGTAAATAAAAATAATGAAAAAAAGAAAGGCGCATAATAATTCATGCGCCTTTCATTTTTTTACTTACATATTATTAAATATTAATCACAACCTGGTGACTCTCTTGAAGCTGCATATTCACTAGGA
>JABAHR010003046.1_pt1 | contig 21639 bp, 18 predicted proteins | sample 7062101 | NCBI WGS metagenome assembly JABAHR01 (sample SAMN14534553, study PRJNA622989) | marine sediment metagenome | biome: marine biome [ENVO:00000428]; feature: marine pelagic biome [ENVO:01000023]; material: deep marine sediment [ENVO:00002113] | place: India: Gulf of Kutch | collected... | reverse complement strand
GGACAGCGCCCTGAAGAAGGCGTCATCGAGTTCGACGATGCCGGCAGCGGCCCCCATCTGCAGCGGTGTCGGGGCGCATACGTAGATGAGGTCGTTGAAATTGCCGATCGCCTTCGCCCACTTCGCATCGCAGATCGCATAGCCGATTCTCCAACCGGTAATGCTGAACGTTTTCGACAGCCCGGAGATCGTGATCGTGCGTTCCCACATGCCGGGCAGCGTTGCCGCGCTGATGTGCTCGCCGCCGTCGAAGATGAAATGCTCGTAGATCTCGTCCGTGAAGACGAACAGGTCGTGCCGCTTGCAAAAATCTGCGACGCGTTCCATTTCGGGGCGCGTCCACACCTTGCCCGACGGATTGGCCGGCGTATTGAGGATGATCGCCCGGGTCCGGTCGGTCACCGCACTCTCGAGATCCTCCATGGAGAACGACCAGTCCGGCGCTTTCGTCTTCACGAATACCGGGACAGCCTGCGTCGCGACGATCGTGCTCTCGTGGTAGCTGTAATAGGGCTCGAATAGCAGGACCTCGTCGCCCGGCTCCAGCAGTGCCAGGCAGGAGCAATAGAGCGCGCCGGTCGCGCCGGCGCTGACGACGATGTTGGTTTCGGGATCGACATCGAGCCCGTACATGCGGCCGTACTTTCCGGCCAGGGCCTCCCGCAACTGCCGCGTGCCGTCATGCCGCGAGTAGCTGTTGTCGCCTTTGTCGATGGCTGCCTTGGCAGCCTCGACGACCGGCTGGGGAACCGCGAGGTCACAGACACCCTGCGACAGGTTAACGCCGCCGACACGCTCGCATTCCACGCTCATCGCCCGCAGTTCGGATTTCCGGACCCACTCGTGGCGGGAACTTAGTTTCAGGGCCATAACTCTAATCACCTCGTGACGGGTCCCTCGATGGCCGCTTTTGGCCGTTGGCACCGCAGTTTGGGGTTAGAATGATCACAGGCAATCCTACGATGCACAAGCGAATCACCAAATTTGTTGCTGCTTGGCTGGCTCTCGCATTCGCGCTGTCGGTGCCGGCCGGCGCCCAGGAACCGGATGCCGGGGCCTCCGCCGAGGAGGAGCCGGTCTACGACGAGAATACCGTGGAGTGCATCTCATTGAGGAGTGTCCGCAGGACCGAGGTCCTCGATGACCGCAACGTGCTCTTTTATATGCGCGGTACAACCGTTTATCACAACATCCTGTCCAGGGCCTGTGGCGGGCTGGCCCGCGAAGACCGGTTCTCCTATCAAACGAGCATGGGCAGACTGTGCCGCATGGATCATATCAGCGTGCTCTACAACGATGGGTTCGGAATACGCGCAGGCAATCGATGCTCGCTCGGCGCCTTCCACAAGATAGACAAAGAAGATGCCGAGGCGCTCAGGGAAGGCCTGGAAGAGCGGCCCGCTGCGAACCCGCTGCCGTTGCCGACACCGCAGGAAGTGGGTCAAGACGAGGACGAGGAAGAACCTCGATAACGCTTAGAGTCCGCGATCGAAGGTCGCGGTCTTGATCAACGCAAAGACCGGCGCACCCGGCGCCAGCCCCAGCTCCGCCACAGCGTGCCGCGTTACCCGCGCCTTCAGCGAGGTAGCGCCGACTTTCACTGTCACCAGCGCAAATGCGGCATCCGGAATATCGGCAATGTCGTCCACCGTTCCCTCGAGGACGTTGCGCACGCTGAGCTTCCCCGGATCGCCGCTTGCCAGCACGACGTCGCCGGCCCTGACTGCGAGCCTCGCGGTGTCGCCTTTGCGCGCCTCGAGCTCGGGGATCGTCAATACCTGGCCCTCGTGTTCGACGCGAGTCAGGTGCAGGTCCTGGATATGGCCGGTGACCGTGACCTCGAAGATCGTGACGGGCTCGAAGGGGATCGCCGCCGGCCTGAGCGATTCCCTGCTGAGAATCCCCGCTGCGCTGCCGATCGCATCGATCCTGCCGTCCTCGAGCAGGATGACTCGGTCGGCGAGTCGCGCCACTTCATCGACGGCGTGACTGACAAATATCGCCGGAATGCCGAAGGTCGCATTCAGCGATTCGAGGTAGGGCAGGATATCGTTTCTCGCCCCGACATCCAGCGATGCGAGAGGTTCATCCAGCAGCAGGAGCTGCGGCCGGGTGAGCAATGTCCGCGCAATGGCGACGCGCTGCATCTCGCCGCCCGACAGCGAGCCGACGTTGCGGCAGAGCAGCGGGCGGATACTCATGGCATCGACGATGTCCTGCTTCGATCCCGACTGTGCATCCCGCCTGCTTCTCCGGTGCGCATAGTCGAGGTTGCCCTCGACCGACAGGTGCGGGAACAGTCGGGCACGCTGGAACACGTAACCGACCGGCCGCTGCCAAGCGGGCAGGAAGACATTTTGCGTGCTGTCCTGCCAGCAAGCCTCGCCGTGCATGACCGAACCCCGGGCATCCGGGTCGAGACCCGCGATGATTCTCAACAACGTGCTCTTGCCGCTGCCACTGGGTCCGAACAGCCCGATGATCCCCTCCAGCGGCTCGTCGAACACGACGTCCAGCTTGAAGCCGGAGAATGCTGCGCTGACGTCGACTGACAGCCTTGTGCGTTCAGTCTCAGACATTGATCCGATTGCCCCGCCGAATGGCGTAAACAATGAATAGCACCAGGAACGCAAATACGATCAACCCGGCCGAAAGAATATGTGCGGCGCCGTAATTCAGCGTCTCGACGTGCTCGTAAATCGCAATCGAAATCACGCGCGTCTCGCCGGGTATATTGCCACCGACCATCAGCACGACGCCGAATTCGCCGATCGTGTGCGCGAACGTCAACACCGCTGCCGTGATAAAGCCCCGGCGCGCTAGCGGCATCGCCACCGAAAAAAAAGCGTCCCGCGGACTTGCCCGCAGCGTCGCCGCCGCCTCCAGTGGCCCCCGGCCTATCGCCTCGAACGCGTTTTGCAGCGGCTGCACCATGAACGGCAGGGAATAGATGACGGACGCGACAACCAGCCCCGCAAACGAAAACGTCAGGGCGTCGCCAGTGATCTCCAGCCAGAATCCGCCGACCGGTGACGCGGGCCCGAGCACCAGGAGCAGGTAGAATCCGAGCACCGTCGGCGGCAGGACCAGCGGCAGCGCCGTGATGGCCTCGATGGCGGGCCGCAGCCGCGACCGCGTGCCGGCCAGCCACCAGGCGATCGGCGTGCCCACGAGCAGCAGTATCACGGTCGTGATTGCGGCGAGAGCTAGCGATAGCCAGAGGGGTCCGAGATCCGGCACCGGTCAGTCTCCGTCAGTAGCCGTAGGCGGCCATTTTCGCGCGAACGGCCTCAGTTTGCAGGTACGCAAGGAAAGCCCGCGCCGCATCGTTGTCCGCGCCGCGCCTGAGGAGTATGGCGTCCTGACGGATCGGTGCATGCAATTCGGCGGGCACCTCGAGGTAGTGACCGGGAAGCCGCTCGCGCGCCAGCAGGACATTCGACAATGCGACGAGGCTGGCGTCGGCACTACCCAGCGCCGCCATCGAAAAGGCCTGGCTGACATTCTCGCCGTAAACGAGCTTCCCCTCGAGCGACTTCCATGTGCCGGTGGCATGCAGTACCTCGCGCGCTGCTATCCCGTAGGGTGCGAGGTCCGGATTGGCGATGGCCAGTTTGCGCAAGGGCGCCGCAGCCAGCGATTCCTGCACCGACGCCGCGATCGCTTCCGGCGTCAGGCTCCAGAGCGCGAGCCGGCCTTCGGCATAGGTGAAACGCGTGCCGGCGACGCCAATGCCGTTTTCCTCGAGGCGGATCGGCCGCAACTGGTCGGCAGCGAACATGGCGTCAAACGGTGCGCCGTTGACGATCTGCGCATAAAGGACGCCGGTCGAGCCGCTCGACAGTTCGATCACATGCGCCGTCGACGCCTCGAATTCGTCGCGCAGTTCCTGCATGACCGGGTTGAAGTTCGCCGCAACCGCGATCAGCGCCTCGTCCGCAAGGAGCGGCAGTGGGAACAGAAAAAGGTACGCGAGATGACGCATCGTCAGCGCCTGTCGACGCGCTGCCAGTTGCGTGTCGGCGTCTCCCGTTTGCGCCAGCCGTGGTAGGGATGCCTGGCAAGCAGCGCTCGGTCACGAAACAGGAAGATCAGCACGACACCGGCTACGAAGCCGCCGACGTGCGCCCAGAACGCGACACCGCCGCCACCCTCGCCATAGTTTGCGATGCCGCTCAGTATCTGCACGATAAACCAGTAACCGAGCATCAGGAACGCGGGCACCGCGATCGTGGTGACGTAGAAAACGAGGATGAACAGCATGTGCACGTGGACGCGCGGGTACAGGAATATGTAAGCGCCCATGACGCCGCCGATGGCGCCCGAGGCGCCTACCATCGGGATCTGCGAGGACGGGTCGGCAGCCACCTGGAACGCCGCTGCCGCGAGGCCGCAAAGAAGGTAAAAGAATATGAACCGCGTCGGCCCCATCGCGTCCTCGACGTTGTCGCCGAAGATCCACAGGAACCACATGTTGCCGATGATGTGCATCCAGCCGCCGTGCATGAACATCGACGTCACGGTCGTGTACCAGTTGCCGGCGTCGCCGAGGATACAGACGCTGCCCGCCCCGAGCGGCAGGCGCGTGCCGGCCGGAACGAGATCGAGCAGCTCACCGGGGATCAGTCCGAACTGGCACACCGAACCCGCCAGCGCCTGCGCGGAACCCATCCCCTGCAGGAATACCCACGCGGCGATATTGAGCGCGACGATCGTTATCGTCGCATACGGAACGAGAATCTGCGGATTGTCGTCTTTGATCGGAAACATCGGAGCGAGTGCCGCCGTCGAATGTCAGGCTGTCTTCGATGCCGGGCCGCGCGACGCCCTGATGAAAGCAAACGCCTCGGCCAGCCTTTTCGACTGCGCGCCGTTCATCGCCGCAACGTTCACCCGCGCATTGGGCAGCATGTAGATGTGATATTCCTGCTCCATTAGCAGCTGTTCCTCGGCCGAAATCGGCAGGCAGGAGAACATGCCGTGCTGGCGTTCGATGAAAGACGCGTCGAAGTCCGGATTGGCTGCCTCGATGGTCTCCCGCAGGGAAGATCGCATCTCGACGACGTGATGGCGGATTGCGTCGAGCTCTGCACGCCACAGCTGCTCGAGCTCGGGCGTCGACAGGATCTCGTGGACGACGGCGGCGCCGTGATCGGGCGCCATGAAATAGAGCTGGCGCAGCGTGTCGCGCAGTTTGCTGCGTACGCTGCCGACGTCGGCGCCCTCGGGCGGCACGATTACTGACAGGAGCCCTGCCCGCTCCCGGTAGATACCGAATGACTTGGATGACGAAACGGTCAGTAACATCTCCGGCACGCGCTCCGCGAACAGCCGGACGCCGGCCACATCCTCTTCGATGCCCGCGCCGAAACCCTGATACGCGATGTCCACGAACGGAATGGCGCCGGTGTCGACGACCAGGTCTGCAAGTCGCTGCCACTGATCCGCCGACAGGTCCTGGCCAGTCGGGTTGTGACAACAACCGTGCACCAGTAGCACGTCCTTGCGGCGCATATCCGCCAGGTCGGCGAGCATGCCGTCGAAGTCGAGTACCGCGTTCTGCTGGTCGTAATAGCGATAGCTGCGGATATCCATGCCGGCCTTATCGAAGAATTCGAGCTGGTGCGTCCATACCGGCCGGGACGCCCAGAGCGCCGATTCAGCGCTCAGGCTGTGCACGAACTCGGCGCCGGCCCGCAGCGCGCTGCCGGCGCCCGGCGTCTGCGCGGAAACGATGCGCCCGCCACGCAGCACCGTGTGCTCCGCCCCGAGGGCCAGTTTCTCAACGTCTGCGCAGTAGGCGGTATTGCCGAGGGGCGACAGGTAGGACTTGGGTAGATCGCGGGCATACAGCTGCTGCTCCGCCTTGCGCACGGCCTGCATGACCGGCACCTTGCCGGACTCGTCGCGGAATACGCCGATGCCGAGGTCGATTTTGCCCGGGTCATCGTCGGCCGCGAGGCGCACGAACATGGCCTCGATGGGGTCGTTTTCGTAATCCTGGATTTCCTCGAACATCTGGCTCACCGGAGCTGGATTGACCGGTTAGTGAAGCACAGATGGACCGCGCGGGGAACCGTCCCGGGAACGTCGGCCGCCCGGCGGGGCCGGATCAGCGAACGGGCGATCGAGTGTGCAGCGTCTGCACCATGCGCACCAGCCGGCCCTCGGCCTTCTGGACATAAACGCACTTGCAGTTCACGCCGCGGCCCTGGTCGGCGCACCAGCGTACCTGATGCGTTTTGCATTGAAATTCGACAGGCGACTCGGTGAACGTCATGCCACCGAGCCGTTCGAGCCTGTCGATTCCGCCGTTCTTGACATGCATGCCGGAAAACTCACCCGTCCCGGTCGTGCAGCCCGCCATCGCCGCCGCCAATAGAAATATCGCTAGTCGCACTGATCAATCTCCCGCCATTCGACATGCAAAACGCCATGGGCCTGTCTTTATAGAGAGGCAAGGGACGGGTTTTCGTTACAGGATCGACAGACCGATTTGGAATGAGACGGGCGCTTAGAAGCGGCTGTAGCGGTAGTAGTCCGCTATACCCATGAATTACGGCTAAAACGCGATCGTCAGCGGCCCCGGCTCTTGCCGAAGGTGACGATGGTTTCGAGGCGCTCGTCGCCGCGCTCGACCACGACATTGCCGGACTCACCGGGTTTCGCTTCGCGCAGGATGTACATGAGATCATAGATATCGCGGACTTCGCGGCCGGCGAGTTCGACGATGCGATCCCCTTTCAGCAGGCCGGCGGCGGCGGCAGGCCCGCCCTCGCGGACGCCGGCAAGCAGCATGCCGGTCTTGTCGTCGGGCGCGCCAGTATAGTCCGGGATCGTGCCCAGCGACGCGCCGTAACCGCGGACGTCGCCCTGCGGCGGCGGGGCGGCCGATGCGATGTAGGTGATGGCATCGATGGAAGTCAGCTCGAAGGCCACGTCAGCGACGAGGTTCGCAATGCGCGCGCCGCCGCCGGCATTGATGCGTTCCACGTCGTCGGTCGAGCGGTGATAGTCGTCGTGCGCGCCCGTAAAGAAATGCAGCACAGGGACACCCGCCGCGTAAAAGGGCGTCTGGTCCGACGGACCGTAGCCATCGCCGCCGAGCTGACACTCGATACCGAGACCTCTGCACAACGGCGGCACGATCTCTCTCCATTCCTCGGCGCTGTCGCCACCCAGCACGGACACCCGGTTGTCGCGCAGGCGCCCGACCATGTCCATGTTGAGCATGGCAACCAGCCCCGCGGGTGCGGTGCCCGGCAACGGCGACCGGGCAAGCTCGCTCGAGCCGAGCAGACCGGATTCCTCGCCGGAGAAAGCGACGAACACGACGTCTCGGCTGAGAGACTCCTTGCGAGCAACGATGAGCCGGGCTGCTTCGAGGAGCGCCGCCGTGCCGGACGCGTTGTCATCGGCGCCATTGTGCGGCGCCATGACGTTAGGCTCCAGCGAACCTTCCCCGCCCATGCCGAGATGATCGTAGTGCGCGCCTACCAGCACGGCGCCGGCCAGCCGCGTGTCCGGGCTGACGCGGCCCACGATGTTTTCGGCCGGTTTGCGGATCTCGACCAGGCGCGCATCCAGGCTGACGGTGTGACCGCCAGTCAGCAACTTATTCGCATCGTCTCTGCCGATCACGGCCACCGGGATGCCGGCATCGCCCTGCGTGTCGACGCGCAAACCCGGAAACAGCGCTTCATCTTCTTCGGACAGGTCGGCGACCAGCAGCGCCGTCGCCCCGTGCTCGCGCGCCTTGAAGGCCTTGTAACGGATATCGCCGAGCCGGCGCCGCGCAGCCTCATCTTCGAGCGCGCCGTCCCGCGGCGTAAAACGCCGGACCAGCGCGATCTTGCCGGCGACGTCGACGCCTTCATAGTCGTCGATGCCGTGCTCCTCCGAATCGATGCCCCAGCCCGCGAAGACGACGTCGCCTGTCACGGCAGCATTGGCCGAGAAACCGGGGATCATGAACGCGTCCTGTGCCCGGACCTCGCCGTCGATGGCCAGCGACGCTGCGGGATCCCGCTGCACGTCGACCAGCGCGTCGAAAGTCTGCCGGTAACCACCGTCAGTGCCGGCCGGCTCGAGGCCGAGCGCCTCGAACTGCTGCTCGAGCCAGTCCGCGGCCTCGGCGAGCCCGACGGAGCCGATGCCGCGGCCGCCGCGGGCATCGTCGCTGAGCCATGCGACGTCCTCCCGGTAGCGATCGGCAGGCGCTTCGGCACTGGCAATCTCGCCATCGACCCAGCGCGCGACGTAAACATCGGTCTCGCCGGGTTTGCCCTGGTTGCGGTTCGAGCCGAACGCGAGGTATTGCCCGTCCGGCGAAAACATCGGGAAGCCGTCGAATCCCTCCGTGTAGGTAATCTGTTCCAATGCGGTCCCGTCGACGTTGATCGCAAACAGGTCGAACTCGCGGCCGCGCGGGTCGTGATGGTTCGAGGAGAAGATGATGCGCTTGCCGTCCGGGTAGAAGTACGGCGCGAAGTTGGCGCCGCCGACATAGGTCACCTGGCGCTGGTCGGTGCCATCGGCGTTGGCGACGTAGATTTCCAGCTCGCTGGGCCGGATCAGACCTTGGCCCAGCAAGGCCTGGTAATCCGCGAGCGCCTCGCCGGTCGGGCGCGACGCGCGCCAGACGATCTGTGAGCAATCCGGAGAGAAGAACGCGCCGCCGTCATAGCCCGGCTTGTCCGTCAGCCGCTTGACGTTGCCGCCGTCTGCATCCATGCGGTACAGGTCGAGATCGCCGTCACGCGTCGATGTGAAGATAATCGAACCATCGACGCTGCAAACCGTCGCTTCGGCGTCATAAAAAGGTGTGTCTGTCAGCGCTCTCAGATCGGAACCGTCCGGGTTGGCGCTGTACAGCTGGTACGTCTCGTAGATCGGCCAGACGTAGCCGCGCGAGAAGTCCGGCACCGCCGGGCAGGCCTCGCTCGACGCATGCGTCGACGAGAAGATGACGCGCTCACTGTCGGCCGTGAAATATCCGCAGGTCGTTCGCCCGGTGCCGGTCGACACCAGCGACATCGCCGCAGGATCGCTGACCGGCATGCGGAAAATCTGGTCGCACGCATGCGGCGTGTGCTTCCGCTGAAACACCAGTTCCGTTCCATCCGGCGACCAGTAGGCCTCGGCATTCTCGCCTTCGAACGTCATCTGCCGGACCTCGGCAAGATGCACCTCACGCTCGTCATGCAGCACGCCTGCGGACTGGGCCACAGCCTGCGTCGTCGCGAGACAGGCTGCCGCGCCGATGATGACCGGGACAATTCTGCGATTCTTCAAGCTGCGCTCTCCGGGTTTTTCTTGTGCCGGCAAACGTTACGCGCGGCCGGTCGGGATGGCAACCGGGGCAATCGCCAATAGTCCGCTCAGCGGAATTCGAAGCTGACGCCGAGGGCAAGCGCCAACCCGGGCTGCAGGACCGCAAGCGGCGCTCCGGCGATCGCGCGGGTCGCAGCATCGGTCGGCAGCCAGCCGTTCAGCCCGAGCTGTATGCGGTACGCGGCATTCGCGCTGAATGCCGAGGCGTGCAGCCGCATACCCGCGCTCGCGAGCAGGACCGGGGAATCGGCAGATCGTGACGACACCCCGACCAGCGGCCCATCCCCGATCAGGCGCTCCTCGCGCCAGCCGGCACCTAGCGAGCCGTATACGCCGAGCCAGCCGGACTCGGGGGTGAGCATGCGCTCCCATTCGAGCGCCGCGCCGAACTGCTGTGCGTCCAGGTAGATCGATGCGTCATTACCCTGCTGCGGTTCGCCGGTATCGATCGATATGACGAGTGACTCTCGCCAGGCGGAACCGGCAGCAGCCAGGATGGCGGTCTGCATTCGTCCGGCCAGGTGCAGGTGAACGTCGGGCAGCAGAAACCCAAATTCGATAGCATAGCGCGGCGCTGCCGAGTCACTGCGCCTCGAAGCCGTCTCGCTGGAGATCAGCCGCAATAGTCCATACGACGCGTCATCATTGAATTGCTGGACGGTTTCGAGGATCAGCGAGCCGAAGCGGACACCGAGCGTGAGCGCGAGATCTTCCTCGGCGGCAGCGGTCGCGCGCTGCACGATGCCTTCATATCCCGAACGCCAGTCCTGGCGGAGCCCGGCCCAGGCACCGAAGCTCCCGCGAGCGGCGGTGCCGAGAAGGGACAATGCGCTGTCGAATTCGCCATCACTGGTGACGAGCGCCCTCCCGTTTACTCGATAACCGAGGTCCCAGCCGTCGGCAGTCGTTATCACGCTCCGGGTGCGGGTGGCGTCCAGCCACAAGGTAGCGGACACGCCGGATTCGCCGGTGTAGGGGAGATTTTCGACATCGCTGCCGATCAGGCGATGGAATCCGTTCTGTACCTGTTCGCCGGACCAGTCGTCGTAACTGCGGATGCCGAATCCGGTGGTGAACTGCAGGGACGCGTCAATAGCGGAGCGGTCGATCCAGCGATAGCCCAGTGATGCCGCCAGCTGATCGATCCTGCCCGGACCCGGCAAGCCGGACAAGGTCAACACGCTGTAGTCGAGGACGGCTCGCCATCTGTCGCCCACGTCACCATCGAAAATGAATTGTTGTGTACGAAAATCGTCTACTGAACCGCCGCGACCGAGGAAGTCGTTCGACAGGCTGACCTGGAAAGGACTGTCCACGAATGGCGGCAGGGATACGGGCATGCCGGCGATCTCGCCGCCAAAGACCCTAACCGGCAGCAGTGCCGCAATGAGCGATATCGTCGCGCGGCGCACGATATCAGTCTTCGGAAAGCGGCTTGTACCTGAACTGCGCGCCCGAGTAACTGAATTCCGCCATCAGGCCGAAACGATTCACCGTCATGATCGCCACGCCGTCGTTGTAGGACGGATTGCTCTGCAGGCCGACGGTCGCGAGGGCGAGGCTCGTCTGGCCCATGAACTGCATCGCGTTCGTCTTGTAGCCTTCGAGCGCTTCCTTGTCTTTGAAGAAGACGATCATGCTGTAGTACTTGGCACCTGCCTGCAGGCCCGAAGTGAATTGCCAGAAGCTCGTCGTCCCGATGGCGGTTTCACCCTCGACGACGATGCCGCGGCCATAGGCACCGCCGAAGCCGATGCCGATGCGGCCGATCGACGGCAGGATCGCAAAACCGTAAGACTCTCCGAGGTAATACTCTGCGCCGGGAATTCGCTCGAGGATCTCGTTCAGCGCCTTTTCGGCTTTGACCTGGCGTTTGTCGTCCGGGTCCGCCTGCCACTCGGCCGATGCCGACTGAGAAGACAGGACAGCGAGCAAGGCGACGGCGGCAAGTCTCATTGTTCGATGCAGCCCGCTCATCGTATACACTCCAGGTGCGCGGTAATCCAGTCCGAGCCGCCGCTGACATCGCCGAGCAGGTCGGAAGTGCCGAATATTCCCGAGCGGTGCACAATGGACATACCCGCATAACAGTTCTGCAGCCAGTTCGCTTTCGACACCCGCCGCAAGGGGAAGTCGATCGTCATCTCGAGATAGTTCAGGAAGTGCGACGTATTGCCCTTGGCGCCCTGGCCCGTTTGCTTCCGCTGTTCTGCGATCGGGATGTTCTCGGCGTAGGAGAATCCGAAACCGAATCCCCAGCGGAAGATCTCCTCCTTACTCCAGGGCGAATAGCCCTTGCCCATCGCCATGATGTAAGCGGCGTAGCTCCAGAAATTGTCGTTGCCCTCGTCTTTCTCGTAATGGCGGAACGCCGCGACCTTGCCGAGGAAATCCACGCGAGTGCCACCACCAAGCAGTTTGCTCAGGGTGAAGCCGGCGAGATTGGTGTCCGCAACATCACTCTCCGAAAAATTGCCCTGGTCGATTTCGCCGAAGATATTGCCGTCGGCCTGGTAGCCGTAGTTGACTCGCCATGACCATTCGCCGGCACGATCATCGTCGATGATGTAATCGGGACGACGGGCATTGCCGAAGATGTAGGTACCGCCAATGTACAGCGCGGAGGCCGCGGCGTCCTCGACGAGCGGGCTGTTGACGACTTCGGTTTCGGCGCCACCGAAGCCGACGTTGCCGAACAGCATGATGCGATCGGTTACCTGCCAGGAGGTATTGAGACCGAACTCGAACCACTGCGACTCACCAGCCGAGTAGGCAGGCAGGTCCGGGCGCGCCTCGGCCGCGGAGACACCATAGTAGTAGTCAGTCAGGTTCTCGTCGTGCCACGACCAGCCGACATAGGGCGACAAGGTCCACGGTCCCAGCTCCCAGACATAGCGATATGAAAACTCGATTTCCTCGCCGTTGTGGCGATCGAGGGTGTCGGTGACCCAGCTCAGGGTGAATCGGCCCCAGTCCTTCGTGAACGCAAACTCGAGGCCGGCATCGAGCGATTGTTTGCGCTCCTCGAGGCCCTGGTAAAACACGTTGGTGTCGGGGTCGAGTTTCTGGAATCGGTACCGGCCGAGGAGATTGACCTCCCAGGTGTCGTTGTCGAACAGATGGATGCCGCCCTTTGTCCCGCGAAAGAAGATGTACTTGCCTTCGTAGAGATACAGGGGGATCAGGTCCAGCCGGCGCTGGTCATCATTGTCGGGCGCGAGATACGGGCTCTGTCCGCCACGGATACCGCCGCCGAGCGCAGACGTGCCGGCGGGGGCATTGAAGATCGGAATCTCAGCGACTTCCTGTGCCCGCACGCCGGCGGCCCCGCAGGCGACCACGGCAAGCGCGAGCCTGCAGGTTTTCAAAAGCTTATGTGCCACTGTTTATTTATTCTCGATTTACGCGGCGGACGCGAAAGGCTAGCACGTGGAATAAGTCCTAACCACCGCCGAAAATCGTATTGCGACTTCGCATGTGCTGGCGTACAGTGAGCCGCGTTGTCAGCAGGTGAATGCCCGGATATCCGGGCGTTAATCGGGAAGACGGTGCGTCGACGAAGACAAACCCGTCACTGCCCCCGCAACGGTAAATGAGGCAGTCAATCAACCAGGCCACTGCGCTTCGAGCGTGGGAAGGCGATTGACGAGGCGGATGACGCGCTCCTCATGAGTCCGGAGACCGGCCTGCCGAGCCATGCACCATTCGATCGCGGCGGGCGATTCGTGGGAACCGATGCTCCCCTCCGCGATTGAAACCAAAGCACAGGTACGGGGGTCCTGGGGGGAGAATAATAATGATCCGACGCCTTGTCTGCGTTGTTGCGAGCCTCGGCATTGCAGCGAGCCCGCATGTCCTGGCCCAGTCGCCGGATGCGGGCGACCCCGGTATTGACCAGATCGTCGTCACGGGCGCGCGGTCGCCGATCGATGTCAATCAGCTTGGCAATGCCAGCACCGTGATCGACCGGACCGACATTGAGCGACTCGAGGCGCGTTACGTCTCGGACCTGTTGCGCTCGGTGCCGGGATTCGCAGTCAGCCACGCCGGCGGTGTCGGCTCGCAGACGCAGGTGCGCGTGCGCGGCGCCGAGGCCAATCACGTCCTCGTACTAATCGACGGCGTCCGTGCGAACGACCCCGCGACCGGGGACGAATTCCGCTGGGAGTACCTGACGACAGCGAATGTCGACCGCGTGGAGATCGTGCGCGGCCCGCAAAGTGCGCTATGGGGCAGCGAGGCTGTCGCCGCCGTCGTCCATGTCGTGACGAATCGCCAGCGCAGCGAACCGTATCTCAGCGCTTTTGCCGAAGGCGGCTCCCATGCAACCGGCAATGTCGGGCTGAATGGCGCCACCGGCTCGGACCGGTGGTCCGTCAACGGTGGTTTCGAGTACCTCGACACAGACGGTATCAATATATCGAGGACGGGCGCCGAAAAGGACGGCTCGGACATCGCGAGCCTGTCGCTGGGCGGCCGCATCGATGCAACGGACGCGCTGACTTTCGATGCCGGAATCCGGTCGACTGACGCCTACACGGAATATGATCCTGTGGATTTCTTCGAGACTGGGCTGCCGACCGATGGCGACTATGTCACGGAAGCAGACAACCTGTACGCCGACGTCAGCGCCACACTGCACCGGTCCGGCAGCCGACTCCGGCAGCGTTTGTCGGCCCGCTACTTCGACTCCGACAATCGCAACCTGGTCGACGGCGTCGAAGACTCCCGGACGGCGTCGGAGCGCACGACCTTCATGTACCAGGCGGACATCGGCATCGGCGAGCACCGTTTGTCCTTCGCCCTGGAGCACGAAACAACCGACTTCAGCCAGCGCGGCGCTACCGTCTTTGGAGATCCTAACCAGGACCAGGACATGGCTGTCACCAGCTTCATCGCGGACGTCGAAGCCAATCCGTCCGAGCGACTCACGTTGCTGTTCAGCGCAAGATTCGACGCCAACAGTGATTTCGAAGACGCGACCACTGGACGTGTGTCCGCGGCGTATTCGCTGGGCGATAGCACGACGCTGCGCGGTAACGTCGGCAGCGGACAGAAGAACCCGACGTTCATCGAGCGTTTCGGCTTCTTCCCCGGCCAGTTCGTCGGCAATCCTGGTCTGAAACCCGAGAAATCGACGTCCTACGAGATCGGCGTCGACCGCCAGTTCAGCGACGGGGCAGTGATCATCGGGGCAACCGTGTTCCATCAGGACCTCGAAGACGAGATCAACGGCTTTGTCTTTGATCCGGTCACCTTCCTGTCGACGGCGGAGAACATGGGCCAGGACAGCGAGCGCACAGGATTCGAGTTATCCGCCAACTGGCAGGCGGCCGAGCGTATCGACGTCGCTGCCAGCTACACCTACCTCGACGCGACTGAGCAGGATGTCGGTGGTCAGGCGGTTGCGGAGTTACGCCGGCCGCGTCATTCCGGCAGCCTGTCAGCCAACTACCTGTCAGCCGGCGAGCGCCTGAAGCTGGGCCTTTCGGCAAGCTACGGCGGCACCCGCAGCGACATCTTCTTCCCGCCATTTCCGCAACCCGCGGAAATCGTCACCCTGGCCAACTACTGGCTCGTCGACTTCGCGGCGCACTACCAGCTGACGGACGCGATCACGGTCTTCGCCCGCGGCGCCAACCTCCTCGACGCAGACTACGAGCAGGTATACGGCTACCGGACACCCGGCATTAGCGGCTACCTGGGCCTGCGAATGCGCTTCGGAGCTACAGAACGCTAAGCGGCGCGCCCGGCCGCGGCCGATTCCCACGCGTCGCGCCGGCATCGACGCGCCCGGGTCAAACCATTTCGGACTGACCCGCATCTAACCGGAAAGCCAAGCAGGAGATCGCGGCCCCGGCATCGTCCCGGATCGCGTCGCCACGGGGAATCGCTATGTTCGCTTACAACATCAAACTCGCGCTCAAGAGTATGGGTCGAAACCCGGTCATGACCGGCCTGATGATCGCTGCGATCGCCGTGGGGATCGGCATCAGCATGACCACGCTGACCGTTCACTACCTGATGAGCAGCAACCCGATCCCGCACAAGTCCGAGGTGCTGTTCGCGGTCACGATGGACAGCTGGGATCCGCTGCGGCCATTCGACGAGGACCGCCCCGAGCGCGCGCCGCACCAGCTCACCTACGCGGATGCGGAGCGGCTGCTGGCGCTCGGCGCAGGCAAAAGGCAGACAGCGATGTTCGAGTCGAGCCTGGTGATCGAACCGGTCGACGGCGAATCATTGCCGTTCGAAGCCACCGCGCGGGTCGCGGCTGGAGACTTTTTCGCCATGTTCGACGTCCCCTTCCAATACGGCGACGGCTGGGACCAGGCGGCGGACGACAATGCCGAGGCCGTCGTGGTCCTGACCAGGGCCCTGAACGAGCGACTGTTCGGTGGCGCCGACAGCACCGGCGACCGGCTGCGCATGAACGGCACCGAATTCAGGATTGCCGGCGTCATCGATACCTGGGAACCGACACCACGTTTCTACGACCCGATCAACGGCGCTTTCCAGGAAGTGATGGACATGTTCGTGCCCTTCAGCCTGACCCGCTCGCTGGAACTCGATTCCATCGGCAGCGACTGGGGATGGAAGGCGGAAACCAATACGTCGTTCGAGCAGTGGCTGAACTCCGAGTCCTCCTGGATTCAGTATTTCGTCGAGCTGGACAGCCCGGCAAACCGTGGCGAGTATGTGGCGCACCTGGACGCTTATGTCGATGGCCAGAAGCAGCTCGGCCGCTTCGAGCGCCCGATGAACAACAATATTTATGATGTCATGGAGTGGATGGCGTATCACGAGGTGGTCGAAGAGGACGCGCGTGTCCTGCTCGGTCTGTCATTCCTGTTCCTGCTGGTTTGCGTGCTCAGCACGATCGCCCTGCTACTGACGAAATTCATCGGCAAGAAAGGCGACGTCAGCCTGCGGCGCGCGCTCGGCGCCAGTCGCCAGGCAATCTTCAAGCAACAGATCGTTGAGGTCTCCGTGATCGGCTTCGCCGGCGGCGTCACCGGTCTCGGACTCTGCTGGCTCGGCCTGCAGGGCATCGACCATCTTTACAATGCGCCGCCGGGCCTCGTCCGCCTTGACTGGGTGATGGTATCGACCGCGGTCGGGGTATCCGTGCTGAGCGGCATGATCGCCGGACTGTATCCGGCCTGGCGTGTCTGCCAGATCCCGCCCGCCGCCCAGCTGAAAACTCAATAAGGAGCGTCACGATGGGATTAAGACCAATGTTGTACTCGATGATGCGCTCGAAAACCGGGCCCGTGCTCGTCGCATTGCAGATCGCCGTGACGCTTGCGATCGTCATCAACTCGCTGTTTATCATCCAGCAGCGTGTCGAGAAGATGAACCGCGACACCGGCATCGACGTGCCCAATGTTATCGTCACCGACGTGCGCGGTTTCGGCGACGACTTCGATGTCGTCGCCAGCATTACGAACGACGTCGACCTGATTAAATCCATTCCAGGCGTCGTGGCCGCCACGGTCAGCAATCATGCGCCGTTGAGCGGTTCCGGCTCGGGCACGGGCCTGCGCACGGTACCGGACGAGACCATCCCGCCGACGCCGACCGCACGCTATGAATGGAGCGAGGAAGGTCTCGACGCCCTTGGCGTAGAGCTGGCTCGCGGCCGGAATTTCTTTGCGGAAGAAGTCCTTTTCGATACCCCCGAAACGGACAACCCGGTGCCCTCGGTCATCGTCACCCGGGCGCTGGCGGACGAGATGTTCGGCGCAGATGTGGATGCGCTCGGCAAGACCGTCTACTGGGGCAACATGGAGCCGTCGACGATTGTCGGCATCATCGACCATATGCACGGCTCGTGGGTGAACTGGGACAAACTCGACAATGTCGTGATACACCCGGGCAAGCCCGCCTTCACGAACAATCGCTATATCATCCGCACCGAGCCCGGGATGCGCGATGAGCTGATCCCGATCATCGAGAAGGCGCTGGGAGCGTCGAACCTGCGGCGCGTCGTCAAGAACGTGCGCCCACTGGAGGACATGGCTGCCAACTCGTACCGGAGCGACCGCGGCATGGCGATCATCCTGTCGATCGTTATCGCGCTGCTGATCGGGCTGACGGCCCTGGTCATCGTCGGCCTGGCTTCGTTCCATGTGACCCAGCGGACCAAACAGATCGGCACACGACGCGCATTGGGTGCCACGCGCGCGCACATCATCCGCGAATTCCTGCTCGAGAACTGGATGATCACGACGGCCGGCGCGGTGCTCGGCGTGGTGCTCACTGTCGCTGTCGCCTACTGGCTGGAGACGACCTTCCAGCTGCCACGCCTCGACTGGCGGTACCTGCCAGCCGCTATCGGGATGATGTGGGTCCTGTCATCGCTGGCAGTCTTCGAGCCGGCACGGCGCGCGGCCTCGGTGCCGCCGGCCGTGGCGACCCGCAGCGTCTGATCTCGCGCGATCAGCGCGAACAGCGGGCCCGGCTAGGCCGTTCGCTCCCGCCAGGCGGCGAGTACTTCGCCCTCCTTGTCGGCAGGTATCCCGCTGCGCATCGCCGCCTGTCGATCGGCTGGCAATGACTTGTACCAGGCCACCGTGTCACGAATAGTTTCCTCGACCGGGCGAATCGTTAGTCCAGCCTCAATCGCTTTCGTTGCGGACCACGTAAAGGAACCCGCCATCGGCGTTTCTGAATCGGCCCACATCTGCAACTGTCGCCAGGATTCGAGCTCATGCTCCGCAAGAAAGTCACCGGGTATCCACACCAGTTCTGTATCTTTATCGGCTGCCGAGACACAGGCATTCAGAAAGTCCCCCCAGGGCATCGGCTCGCGAACGAGGTTATAGCTATCCGTCAGCTTTTGCTCGAGCGCGTGCACCATGAACGCTGCGAGGTCACGCACATCGATATACTGCGTCAGGTCAGACGGCTTGCCCGGCGCGATCATCGGGCCGCCGCGGTCGGCGCGCATCGGCCAGTAGGTGAAGCGGTCGGTATTGTCTCGTGGCCCGACGATCAGACCCGGCCGAATCTGCGTCACGCGCCCCGGCATCGCCTGCTCCGCCGCGATCTCGCAATAGGCTTTCAGGTAGCAATAGTGTGTACCGACATCCTCCGTCGTCGGATCCTCGAGCGTGCCGCGGGGCCAGTCTTCGGTGCGGTATTTTTCACCTTCGAGCCAGTCCTGATACTGGCAGATTGTCGAAACAAAAAGATACTGCTCGACGCTGTCCGCCAACAGACCCGATGAGGCACCGACGATGCGCGGTACGAAGCCAGAGGTATCTATCACCGCGTCCCACTGGCGTCCTTCGAGTCCCGACAAGCCGTCGTCAATTTCCGGGTCGCGGTTGCCAATGATCTTTTCCAGTTCCGGGAACAGTTCGTTATTCGTGCGGCCGCGATTGAACAAGGTGACTTCGTGGCCGCGATCGAGCGCATACCGAACCGTATGCGGGCCTAGGAATCCGGTCCCACCGAGCATCAGGATTTTCAGATTCTGTTGCGCTGGCGTGCGCTTCGGCATGACCAAGGCCGGCAGTGCAGCCAAGCCTGCCGCGGCCGCCGAGACGGTCATGAATTGACGTCGATCCATTGGCATTTTTTCTCCCGGGTGTGCGGGTTTTTTATCAGGGCGCAAACTTTAGAAGAATCGCGGCATCAGCGCCAATTCAGGAGCCGGCGCGTCTCTGTTTGTCGAGGACGGCGATCAGACCGCCACGAAGATCGGGCGTCCACTCGGGGATCATGAGGATCATGACGAGGCTTTCCACGCCGCCGAGAAAGCAGATGGCCGCGGCAAGGTAGAAAAACCACGGCACAAATGCATAAAACAGCAGCAGGATAACGAACATGCCAAACAGGATTATCCCGACCTGGGTCAGCCGGGTATGGAAACTCGCGAGGCGTCCGTAGCGAATCACGGCGACGACATGCACCAGCGTCCAGATGCCGATCACCGCTGCGAATACTTTCCATTCGCCGATGAACACCTGGGGATGCAAGCGCCAGATCCCGTAGATGGCCACCACGATCAACAACACGTCGGCGATAGAGTCGAGCAAGGCGCCGAGCGCGCTCGTCCAGCCGAAGTGCCTGGCAATCCAGCCGTCCAGCGCGTCTGTCAGTCCAGCCGCGAGCAGGAGCCACTTGAATGACTGTTGATCCTGGATGAAAGCGAGCCAGACCAGGATCGGCACGCAGGAAAGCCTGACAAGAGAGATCGCGTTGGGTAGGTGACGTAACTGCATCATCGTCCAGTATTGCCGGGCCCGGGCCGTTCAGGCAACCGATCCCCGTGCGAATCGGGTCATACATTCTCTGCCCGGCCGCCTCAGGGTCGCGGTGCAGACTTCTTATATATCGTCAATCGACAGAATCCGCCACGCCGCGGCGGATCGTCACGGCCGCGCTGACCAGGACGACCAGCGCGATAATCGAGCCGGCATTGATCGGGCCCATTGACCCGGACCAGACGAGGGAATATCCGACCGCCGCCGTGAACAGCGCGTAGTAGACGAACGGGAAGAAGGTTCGCCGGATGACCAGGCCTTCGCGGCCGAGCATGCCGACCACCGCGGACGCCGCGACGACATTGTGTACGCAGATCATGTTGCCGGCCGCGCCGCCCACCGCTTGCAGGGCAACGATCCAGGTCGGATCGACGTCGATGCGCTGGCCGACGCCGAACTGAAACGACGAGAACATCATGTTGCTGACCGTGTTGCTGCCGGCGACGAAAGCGCCCAGCCCGCCGATGAACGTCGCGAACAACGGCCAGGCGCTGCCGGCAAGCGCGGCCACGCCGTCGGCAAGCTCGATCGGCATACGGTCATAGCCGGCCGCACCGCCATCCGAATTGATGAACACCTGCACCATCGGCACGGTGAAGATGAGCGCGGTAGAGGCCATCAGCGCAGCCCTGCCCGACTTCCGGATGGCGCGCCCGAGCCCGGCCCGGTCCAGGCGATGCACGAACCAGGTAAATGCGACGGCCACGAGAAAGATCGTGCCCGGCAGGTAGAGCGGCGCTACGCTGACATTGATGTGGGTCCCCAGCAGTTCCGGAACCCGGACCGCAACGCCCTGCATCCAAACCTTGAACGGCAGGGAATCGAGGCGCGTAACGACCAGCAGCGCGGCAACGACGAAGTACGGCGACCATGCAGCCAGCATGCCGATGTTGCGGTCAGGGATCTCGTCGGCACGGATCTCGATCACGCCGGACCATTCGGGCGCCCACTCGTCTTTCGGCGCGAAGTGCCACTCGTCTTTCGGCACCAGGAATCCGTGGCGGGCCGCCGTGATCACGATGGCGAGACCGGCCAGCCCCCCCAGCAGGGAAGGAAACTCCGGACCGAGAAAATAGGCGGCAAGCAGGTAGGGAACCGTCATGGCCAGCGCCGCGAACAGCGCGAACTTCCAGGCCCGCAAGCCCTCCGAAAAAGACCGCTTTGCGCCGAACATTCGCGTCATGATGCTGACCACGATCAGCGGCACGAAAGTGCCGGCGATGGCGTGCAGAAAAGCAACCTTGACCGCGATGTTGTCGAGCAGCAAGTCGAAGCTCAGGCCCTCGGTCGATGCAACCAGCGCGGTCACCGCGGCATCGTTCGACAGTCCGGTGCTGACCCCGACGAGGATCGGCGTGCCGGCCGCCCCGAACGACACCGGGGTGCTCTGGATGATCATGCCGGCGATGACGGCGGCCATGGCAGGGAAGCCGAGGCCGGCGAGCAAGGGCACCGCGACCGCGGCGGGCGTGCCGAAGCCGGCCGAGCCCTCGATGAACGCGCCGAACAGCCAGGCGATGATGATGACCTGCACGCGCCGGTCCGGCGATATGCCGGTGAAGCCGGCGCGAATCGCGTACAGGCCGCCACTCTCCTGCAAGGTGTTGAGCAGGGCGATCGCGCCAAAGATGATGAAGATCAATGTTGCCGCGACGACGATCCCGTTCAGCGACGCTGCGAGCACGACCATTGCGGGCACCTGCCAGACGAGCAGCGCCAATGCGACGCAAACGATGTAGGCGATCGGCATTGCCCGGCTGGCCGGCCAGCGCAACGCCACCAGGAACAGCGCGACGGATGCGATCGGCAGCAGGGACAACAGCGCAAGCATGCTGTTGCTCATGTGGGCCACGACCTGGCCGTCAGCATGACGACTTGGTCATCCAAAAAGGGGCGCCAACGGCGCCCCCTGTGCAATCGGCAAGGCTGCGCTCACTGCTTGTTGTAAGCAATGCCGGCAGCCTGAGCCTTCTCGATCGCGATGACCATGGCCGGCACGAGATGGACGCCGTCGTGCACATGGTTCTTGAGA
>JABAHR010005103.1_pt2 | contig 21685 bp, 20 predicted proteins | sample 7062101 | NCBI WGS metagenome assembly JABAHR01 (sample SAMN14534553, study PRJNA622989) | marine sediment metagenome | biome: marine biome [ENVO:00000428]; feature: marine pelagic biome [ENVO:01000023]; material: deep marine sediment [ENVO:00002113] | place: India: Gulf of Kutch | collected... | reverse complement strand
TCGGTGCCGTAGCTCATGCCGTACCCGTAGCCGCCGTAACCGTAGCGATGATAGCGGCTGTAGCCGACCTGGTAGCTGGCCGGATACTGGTCCACCTTGATCTGCTCCCGCGATCCGACGGTGAACGAGACGACGAAGTCGGCGTTCTCCGGGTTGTCCGCAAAGCGGAATCCCTTCCCTGAAAGGTCTGCCCGCACGGCGCGCATGACCCGGCCTTCCAGCAGCGGGTTCACCGGGCCGGCAGCCGTGGAGACGATCATGGGGTTCGCGGAGATGAACGACCACGTCTGATAACGCGCAAAGTTGACGTTCGGGTTGTAGTCGTGGAACGAGTCGATCCCTGGGCTGCTGCAGGAAATCATCGCCACGACGGCGGCTGCGAAAGCGGATCGGACAACGGTGACGGCAGACATGCGTGCTCCCTTTTTGTGTGCTTTGTGACGCGGGGCCGATCATAGCGGCAAACCGAGGGCGGCACACGTCCGCGATCAATACGAGCACGGCGATGTATAATGCCGACCGCGAAGATGCGGGGATCTGGCTAGGCGAGGGGGAGATGTCTATGAGCTGTCTGAAATTCTGGGCGATCGCGGCCGTCATGTTGCTGAGTTCTAGCGTCTTGGCAGGCGAGAGTCCGAAATTCGGAGACACCGTGACGCTGCGGCTGGGCGGCATGATCCACCGAGCTGATGCGACCTTCTCGGACACCCGGATAGACCGCCCGCCCGTGAAGCTCGATTTGAATGGGCTGGGCATGGACAAACGTTACGATTCGTTCTGGGCCGGCCTCGAGTGGCAGTTTGCCAAAAGGTGGGGCCTGGCGCTTAGCTACTCGGATTTCAGCACCGACGGAGAGCGCACCGTGTCCGAGGGCGGCAACTTCGGCGATCTGGAGTGGAGGAAAGACGCCGAGTTGGTGTCCGAGATGGACATGGACATCTTCATCGTCGATGTCACCTGGGATTTCGTGAAGACCGAACGCAGCCACTTCGGTCTCGGCGTGGGTGCGCACGTTGCCGATTTCAGCATGGAGATCGACCTGAGCGTCGAGGGTCAGATCGGCGATGATACAGTCGTCATCGCCGGCGGGACCGAAACCGCTGGCATCACGGCGCCCCTGCCCAACATCTCCATGCGTGGCGGCCACCGCTTCGGTGACAACTTCTATTTGGGGGGCACTGCCGGATACTTTTCGCTCAAGGTCGGGGACGTTGACGGGGAGCTGATCACGGCACGGGGGTCCTTGGAATGGCGGCCTCACAAGCGGTTCGGCCTCGGGATCGGTTATCAGTTCGTCAGCTTCGACGTAAAGGAGAAGAAAGAGACCAAGCAAGAGAGATACGACGCCGACTTCTACGGCCCCATCTTCTTCGTCTCGGCCGGCTTTTGAGAGTCGCTTCTCCAGCCGCTAACCCCGCCGCCCGCCGCCAGCAAAACGGTTAATCCAGCCAGGTGGAGCCGGTGGGGTTCCAGTGGCCGCTGAACGCCACGTAGAAATCGCCGTCCATGCGCATGAATACGCGGATGAAACCGTACGTGCCGTCGGCAAAGCGGATGATGAGCGTGCGGTCGTCGCGATCGTCCCAGCGGGGGTCGTCGGCGCGGTACTCGAGCCGTCCCGACTCGACGTACCCATCCTCGGGAGCTTGGTCCATGTCGATCCGGAAAGGCTGAAAACCGCCACCCGGCACGGTCAGCTCGCACCACCAGTCGAACAGCGCATCGGGGGCGGCGTCGTCCACGGTTCGCGCACACGTGATGACGGCTTCACCGGTGCCGGGCTCCACACCGTAGGGCGCGACCTCGCGCAGCGAAACCTCCAGCGGCACGCCGTCTTCGGGTAGCCTCAAGGCGCCGGTCTGGATGGGCCTGAGCTCCTCTTCCGGCGGTCGCCGCTCGAACCGGAACTCCTCCGGCGCGTCCCGGGTAGGGAACGGCAGAGTCTGATTCAAGCCATCGGCGTATACATAGAGTTTGCGCGGCGCGGTGACGGGCGCCCAGCCCGGGACCTCGACGGTCACGTACATTCCCGCTCCCCGGTCGCGAACGCTGAAACGTCCGTCGTCGCCGGTGAAGACGGGCTCTCGGGCGGCGAACGCGAAGAAAGGGAACTCGAAGGGGTCGGCCAGGCGGTCGAAGACGGAAGTTCGCACGCGCGCCCCCTTCAGCGGGTTGCCCTCCTCGCTCAGCACCACGCCGTGAAACTCGATGTCGGTCCGCACCATCTTCGATGCGTCCTCGTAGAAATCGTCCGGGTCCGCGTCGGCAAGCGGGCTGGTGCTCACCGTTCTGGCGAACCAGGACATGTCGCTCTGGGACGCTACCTGCTCGGCCCGGGTCACGCAGCTGCCCAGCACCGCGAGGGCGGTGCAGAGGAGCCCGGTCTTCAGCCAATCAGAGCAGTTCGCTGACATAGGCTATGTTCCAGACGTCGAGGAGGAGGTTGTAGAATGCCGTGGTCTCGTGGACCGGTCGCGTCCAGCCCACCACGTGGCCAGTGTGGAAGTTGTGCGGCTTTCGGGCCAGGTCGAAGACCCGTCTGACATGCCCCTGAACGCGGGTTTCCGCACCGATGGCGTGGGTTTTGGCCTTGGCGATGAAAGCCATGATCTCGTGGGGGTCGTCGACCAGCCGATATTTGGAGCTGAACCACCCCGTCTTGTAATAGAGCCGCGCGCGCTCGCCCTGCGGAGCGTCGGGTTCCCAGGCGTAGCGATACCCACCCCGCTTGGCCGTCGGCTTCATCTGCTTCTGCGCGATGTTCCAGCCGAAGAAGGTGACGTCCGCATAGTTGTACATCGTGTATACCGGGGTCGGAGTCTCGTCGATGTAACCGTGGTAGCCGCCTTCCTCGGGCAGCCACGGCGTCACCACGTCTGCCATGTCGGGCAGGGTGAGAACCGGGCGGGTGTCGTAGGCGGCGGCCGGTATCGCGCCGACCTGCAGCAGGGCCTCCTCGGCTTCCATACCTAGCTTGATCGCTTCGGTGACCAGCACGCAGCCGAGGCTGTGGGCCGTGACGTGGATGCGTTTGCCTTTCGGGATCTTGCCGACGAAGTCGACGAGGGCCGGGGCCGACTTGTAGGCGCGGTACTCACTCTCGAGAAGCCCGTAGGCGTAGCGGGGCTTCACCGTGGGCCAGTGGAAAAACGTCAGCCGCCCCCGGTAGCCCCGGTGCCAGAGCCGCTTGAAAATGGTCTCGGCGGACTGCGTGGTGGCCATCTCGCGCAATCCCTCGCCGCTTCGCAGCCAGCCGTATATCCAGACCACGTGATCGTCCGTTTCCCACCAGCCGGGCTCGAACTGGTAGCCCTGGGGGTCATCGCGCCATTGGAGATCCGGTACCGGGGGCGCTTCTGTGGTGTATGCCCACGGCGGTTGGATTTCCTCCGGCCAGCTCATGGTGGTGCGCTGGTACAAGGTCTTGATGTGGCGAAGCTCCGCGGCGATGGGCTCGGAACGGGCCAGAACACTTTCGTTGCTCGTAATGGTGGCCACCAGATGTCCCCGGCCGGGCGACGCCGCCTCCAGCAGAAAGCAGTATCCGGCGCCCTCCAAATTCGGCTCGCCGAGGGTTTGCAGTGGGATGCTCAGGGCGTTGGCCTCCACGGTCCCGATGGGCGTACCGTGCGGCGCGGCCAGCTGTCGCCGACCCGCCTCGGCATCGAGCAGATAGCGGCGCGAGCAGCCGGGGTCTTCGTTGCGGAAGAGGTTCAAATCGGCGGGGGAGCCGTCCGCCCAGGCCAGTGTTAGGACGGCATCGCGGGGCAACGACCCCAGCTCGTCGATCTCCACATGCAGGCGCGTGAAGTCTTCCAGGTCGCGGCTCGAATCGGGAGCCGGGGTGTTGGCGTCGGGCCTGGCGATGGGCCAGGTTTCACCGCCCGTCTCCAGGTCGTCCTGATCGTGGTTCACCCAGAACACGAAGGGCTGCGAATCCGAGGGGGCGTCCTGTGGCACTCGGCTGCCGGGAAGGGTCTGGATCAAGCCGTCGCCGTTCCAGTCGACGCCGATTCGGACATCGGCTGCCGCGGCGTGCCCCGCAAGCAACGATATCGTCGGGAGCAACCACGGCAGCAGGCGTCTCGACATCGCTGTTCGGCAGTCGGTGGGTGTCACAGGTTCGATCCTGCTGTTCGCGTCATTCCTTCGAGGCTTTCTTGTCCAACCCGGCCAGCGCATCGAGCCGGCTCAGGCTGACCACGGCGTATCCTCGCTCCTTCAGTTTCGGTAGCAGGATTTCCAAGATCTCTACCGTTCGCCGGCCCCGGTGGCCCACGTCGTGCAGCACCACCACGCTTCCAGGCTCTACCATCCGGTCGACGAAGCCCGCCATGCGGGCCGGATTATGAATCACGGTGTCCAGCGGTGCCACCGAGGCCAGAGCGATCCGGTATCCCCTTGCCCTCGTAAGCTCGAGCACTGCGTCGTTGTAGCGTCCGGAGCCGGGGCGAAACCACGTGATGGGCGCAAACGCGTCCAGCGTCGTCGCGGCGCGGTGGAACTTCTCTGCCATCGCGTCCGGTTTAAGGGAAACCGTGACCTCGTCCTCGGTCATGTGATGGCCGATCTCGTGCCCGTCGTAGAGGACTCTCTGCAGCAGAACCTCGCGGCCGGCGATGCTGTCGCTCAGGACGAAGAACGTGGCGGAGGCTCCGTGTGCTTTGAGCGTCTCGAGGATCAGTGGCGTGGTCTCGGGATCGAGACCGTCGTCGATGGTCATGGCCACGGCGGGCGACGTGGTCGGCACGAAGTAGACGATCTCGGGATACTTCCCCGGCAGCGCGCGGAGCAGCCACCGGGGCTCGGCTTCGCTCGTGCAGGCGCCGATGGCCAGCAGGACGGCCGGTACCAGCGTCGCTCGGAAGATGACTTCCGCCGCGCCCATGGATGACTTGCGGCGTGGCGGCCAGTGTTTCATCACGATCGCGTCTGGAGTGCCTGACATTGATGTGTCGATGGCTTTCTATCGTGTCAGACTCGCCGTCTGCATGGAACCAGCCCCCCCTTATGAATCGCTGCTTCGCGCCGGTTTAGCCCTACGTTTCCACCGGCAAACTTGCAATCCCGAGCCCGGACGCTAGGCTGTCACGCTCTGTGGAGTGATGACTGCGCGAGTGAGCATCGGTCAGGCTTCTCAGCCAGGAATCTGCAGAACAAGAACAAACAGACGCCCTCGCTTGCACCGACTCGAACAGCCTGTCTATTTGGAGACCCCATAGATGAAACCAAGTTTCCGGACGTCACTGACGTCGGCCCTTCTCGCGCTGCTCTTTTTCTCAACATCCGCGTGGTCCCAGGAAAAGCCGAACATCCTGGTGATCTGGGGCGACGACGTGGGATGGAGCAACATCAGCGCTTACAACCTGGGCATGATGGGGTACGAGACGCCCAACATCGATCGCATCGCCGAGGAAGGTGCGCTGTTCACCCACTACTACGCACAGCAGAGCTGCACGGCCGGACGCTCTTCGTTCATCCTCGGGCAGCACCCGTTCCGAACGGGTCTTCTGACCATCGGCATGCCCGGCGCCGATCACGGCATACCTGAGTGGAGCCCGACCATCGCCGATCTGCTGAAGAACCACGGCTATGCCACCGGCCAGTTCGGCAAGAATCATCTTGGGGATCGGGACGAGCATCTGCCGACCAATCACGGCTTCGACGAGTTCTTCGGCAATCTCTATCACCTCAACGCGGAAGAAGAGCCGGAGACCTATCACTATCCGAAGGACCCGGAGTTCCGGGCGCGCTTCGGGCCTCGAGGCGTGATCAAGAGCACGGCGGACGGCCAGATCCAGGACACGGGGCCCATGACCCGCAAGCGCATGGAAACCGCGGACGAGGAGTTTCTCGCGACCGCCATGGATTTCATCGATCGTTCGGTTGAGGCCGACAAGCCCTTCTTCGTCTGGATGAACACGACGCGGATGCATGTCTGGACCCGGCTCAAGCCGGAGGCAGAGGGCGCCACCGGCATGGGCCTCTACCCTGACGGCATGGCCGAGCACGACGGCCACGTTGGTCAGATGCTGGACCAGCTCGACCGCTTGGGCATCGCCGACAACACCATCGTCATCTACAGCACCGACAACGGTGCCGAGAAGGTCACCTGGCCCGACGGCGGCACGACGCCGTTCCACGGCGAGAAGGGCACGACCTGGGAAGGCGGCATGCGGGTGCCCACGGTGGTGCGCTGGCCGGGGACCATCGAGCCCGGGACCAAGATCCACGACATCATGTCCCACGAAGACTGGCTGCCCACGCTGCTGGCGGCAGTCGGTGACGGAGAGATCGTCGACAAGCTCAAGAAGGGGCATCGGGCCAACGGCAAGCGCTGGAAGGTGCACCCGGATGGCTACAACTTCCTGCCTTACTTCAAGGGAGAAGCGGAGGCGCCGCGCGAGGAGATCTTCTACTTCGGCCAGAACGGGGACCTCGATGCGGTACGCTGGCGGGACTGGAAGGTCAGCTTTGCCACCTTCGACGGCAACATCGCCACCGGCATTCGCGAGGTCGCAAATTGGCCGGTGATCACTCATCTGCGCTCGGACCCGTTTGAAGAGATGCACTTCGAGTCCTCCATGTATCTGCGATGGATGGCCGACAACCTCTGGCTGTTTGTGCCCATTCAGGCCAAGGTTCAGGAGTTCCTCTCGACCATGGGTGACTATCCCTTCCAGGAGGGTCAATCCCTGAACGCGGCCGGCATCAACTACCGATCCCTCAAGGCGCTGCAGATCCTCCAGCAGCTCAATCAGCAGGGCGTGTTGTCACCGCCGACGAACTGAGGTGCGAGCGCAGATTCTGGCAGCAGCAGCGTTTGCGCTGCTGCTAACCACCGGCCTGCCAGCCGTCGAAGCGGCCAGTCGGCCAAAGCTGATCCTCCAGATCACGGTGGATCAGCTCAGGGCCGATCTGCCGACCCGCTACTACGAGCGGCTCGGCAAAGGCGGCTTCAAATATCTGTGGGAGAAGGGCATCGTCTTCACCAACGCCCACCACGCCCATGCCAACACGGAAACCATCGTCGGTCACGCCACTCTTGCTACGGGAGCGCACCCGTCCGCCCACGGCATGGTCGGCAACCTCTGGTTCGACCGCGAAACCGGCTTCACGACCTACAACGTCGAGGATGGGAACCACCGCCTGCTCACTGAGGCCGCCGATGTCGACGACGCCACGGAGATCGACCCCACCCAGCGTGCGGCCCGCAGCGAAGGCCGCTCGCCCGCCGCGATCCTGGTGACCACGTTCGCCGATGAGCTGCGCAGCAACACGAACGGTCGCGCGAAGGCCGTTGGCGTCTCGGTCAAGGATCGGGGCGCCATCTCCATGGCCGGTCATTCCGGCACCGCCTACTGGTTCTCGAAGGCCACGGGCGGCTTCGTCACCAGCACCTACTATCTGGACCGCTACCCAGACTGGGTGGCGGACTTCAACGCCGCCGGGCCGGCCGGGGCGTACGCGGGGACAGCCTGGGAGCTCATGGGCGATCGCGGCAGCTACCTCTTCGGGGATGCCGACGATCGTCCCTGGGAAACCGACGTGGCGGGATTTGGCCGGGTGTTCCCGCACGCGTTCGGCGACGGCACCAGCCCCTACTTCACCACCTGGCTGACGCTGAGCCCGGCCGGCGACCGGCTGGTGCTCGACTTCGCCAAGCGCGCCCTCGTCGAGGAGTCACTGGGCGAGGACGGCGTCACGGATTATCTCAGCATCAGCTTTTCGTCCACGGACTACGTGGGCCACGTCTTCGGCCCGTCGAGCCTGGAGGCGGAAGACAACATTCTTCAGCTCGATCGGGTGCTGGCGGAGCTGTTCGCCTTCGTCGACGATCAGGTGGGGCTGGAGGCTACGCTGATCGTTCTCTCGGCCGATCACGGCGGGCCCGATACCCCCGGCTATCTGAACGGCCTGGGGGTCCCCGGCGGCTACGTGGATCCGGACACTTGGGATACGGCTTCCGCCATCGACCGCATCAAGGAGCGTTTCGGTATCGAGGGGGAGCTCATCGAGACCTACGCGCACCCCTACCTGTACCTTTCCCGCGATGTCACCGGCAACCGGAGCATCGATCGGGCAGCGCTGGAGTCGGCGGTGGCCGAGGAGCTGGCCAGGCTTCCGGGCATTGAGCTCGCGGTGCCCAGCACGGCGCTACGCTCGGGGGCTGTGCCCGACACGGAGATCTATCGCCGCGTGCTGCGAAACTTCCACCCCAAACGGTCGGGTGACATCTTCATCGTGTTCGAGCCCAACTGGTTCGTGAACGATTTCGACGGCCTGACGGTGGCCTCTACTCACGGCTCTCCCTGGAACTACGACACCCATGTGCCCATCGTGTTCGCCGGAGCCCGTCTTCGCCCGAAGAGGATCGACCGCGGCGTTCGCACCGTGGACATAGCGCCGACGCTGTCCACCTTCATGGGAATCAAGGCTCCCAGCGGATCAATCGGCGACCCGCTGGTCGAGGTGTTGGGGCGTTAGGGTGAAAGCGCGGGGACTGATCGCGGGGGGTGCGCTGCTACTGCTGCTCGCCGGCCCGGTCGGTTGGGCAGAGACGGACGAGTACGCCGTAGATGCGGAAGACGATTTCGAGCTGGCCGCCGAGGAAATGGCGGATGCCATGTCTGACGGTGGCTTCGAGCTCGACGACGCCAAGTTCGCCGGCAACCCCATGCAGCGCCTGTTCAAGCGATGGCCGGAGGATCTGGTGGTCGCGCCGATCCCGGGCCGATCTCCCCAGCTCGGCTTTCAGCTCACCGTGGTCGGTGGGTATTTTCTCGGCGAACGGGATGAAGCCGCGGGGAAGCGGCCGTCTGCCATCGGGGGCTTCGCCATGGCCTCGGACAATGGCAGCTACGCGTTCGGGGCGGGCGCGAACCTTCGTTTCTTCGACGACCGGCTGCGCGTTCAGGCGGGCGCCGGCTATGCCGATATCCGCTACAAGTTCTACGGCTTTGGCGACCTCGTCGGTGACTCGGGCATAAATATCGAGATAGAGCAGGAAGCGCCGCTGTACTTCGCCAACGCCAAGTGGCGTTTCTGGAACAAGCTTTACGCAGGTTTCGGCTTTGTCCGCGGGGATGTCGAGACGAGAACGCGGGTGCCCCTCCCGCCCGACTGGCCTATCGATTTGAACCCGTCATTCAACGTGGACCTCGGCGCGCTGTGGGTGCCGGTGCAGTTCGACAGCCGCGACCACGAGCAGTTTCCCCGCCGGGGCTGGCTGATCGATGGAGATACCAAAATCTACCGTGACGACTTCGGCAGCGATTTCGAGGCGGAGACCTACAAGCTGGCGCTGAATCACTATCGGGCCATGCGCGCGCGGGACGCCCTGGCGCTGCGGATGGTGGTCAAGGGCACCGGGGGGGATGCGCCGTTTTTTCTGCTCAGCAGCTTTGGCAGCGGCCCCGATCTTCGCGGCTACCCGGCGGGACGCTATCGTGACAAGCTCATGTACGCCATTCAGGCAGAGTATCGCTGGCACCTCCACGACAGCTGGATCCTGACCGGCTTTGCAGGTGTGGGTGAGGTGGCTGAGGAGGTTGGCGACTTCGGTGACGACTTCCTGCCAGCGGCCGGCGTCGGTGCGCGCTACGTGCTGTCAAAAAAGCACCGCGTGAGCATCTCTGCGGATCTGGCCGTCGGCAGGCACGGCGCGGAGTTCTACATTGGCATCGGCGAGGCGTTCTGAGGGCCCCGTCTCACCGGCTTGAGCGGCTTTGCTCTTTCTGCATCTCCAGGGTGCGTTGCCCGACCTTCAGCGATGTGGACCGCATTTCCAGGCCCCGCATGCCGGAGTCGACGCCCGCATGGGCGTTCAGCGCGGCGGGGGCTTCGCGTAGCATGGACATGCCCCACAGATGGGCCGGCCAGATGTCCTCGAGATACTCGTCTGCATCCACCAGAGGCGTCACCACGAAGATCGGCTGAAAGCCGGTGCCCCCGCCCAGATCGATGGATCGCTGATCCAGGCCGTAGGCTTGCACGCCTCCCTGGTCGTCGAAGTGCACGATCAATGCTGTGGCGTCTATGTCGGCGCGGGCGATGGCCAGCCGGAACCAGCGCAGCACGGGCCAGTTCGACGAGAGCCCGAGCTGGCGTTCTTCAACCGCGTACCAGTGGTACAGGAAGGCGTAGCCGTCGTTAATGGCGCTCATGGCGTGGGGTGGCCCCAGCATCTCCAGCACGTCGTCCACGGTAGCGTCGGCCTGCTCGGCAAGCGAGCGGGAAGCCTCACTCGGCGGCTTGCTGCCAACGTCCTGCTGGATGATCGAGCAGCCGCTCGATGCGGCGAGCCCTATCGCGAGAGTCGCGAGGGCGATGATGCGCATCAGTTGCCCCGGTGCGAAAGCGTCTCGTTGCTGTAGGCGTAGCGGGTCAGCTTGCCGTCGTCGTCGAAGAAGAAGATGGCCCGATCGTATTCGGCCTTCATCTTCGCGTTGTTGTAGAGAATCAGCACATAGGCCGAGCCGGACATCTGCTCCTTCAGGTAGTAATAGACCACCGTGTCCTTGAGGGGGATGATCTGGGAAGGCGGGCCGAGCTCGGTCATGATGTCCTCGGCGGTGGTTTCGCCGGTGACCCAGACGGGTACCTCGGCTCCGCGCCAGCGATTGTCCACACCGGTCTCCTGGCTCCAGCTGGCGCAGCCCCCGAGAGTTACAAGCACACATACCGCCAGACAATTTGTTGATTTCATCACGCTCCCCAAGTCCGGGATCCGGGGGCGGGCGGCCAGTTCCTGTGTCTTGCCCGGCCGGACCTTCCCGATTGGTTTCCAGACCATAGCAGCCGGGCGTGACGCTCTCCACTCCAGCCTCTTGGCCGCCGGCCGCTTTGGCTGCGCGGTGACCGCGTGCGTCTCCGCACGACCACGGCGAGTTGCGTTGCGCCTGAATGCGCGCGGCCGATATCATCTGCCGCGCTCAAACCAAGGGGTCTATTGCCATGAAGGTAATGCAGCTGTTGCTGGGAGTTCTCGTGATGACCGCGACCAACGTCGCGCTGAGCGATGCGCACGAGGAGGCTGGCCTCGTCACGTTCTCGGCCACCCAGAAGGAAACGCTCACCGCGATGGTGGAGGCCATCGATCACGAGACCCGCGTGGTCACCGTCAGGGGCCCCCGGGGGAACTCGATCACCTTTACGGCTTCAGACGAGGTTCGCAATCTCGGTCAGGTGGCGGCGGGCGATCTCATCGACGCGGAGTACGTGGAGTCTCTCGACGTCGAGGTGCTGCCGGGTGACGGCAGCGAGCCGGGGCATGGCGTGATGGGCGCCGTTGCTCGGACCGATGAGGGCGAGATGCCTGGCGTGGCGGCAGCCGAGGTCAACGTGATCACGGCAAAGATCGTCGCGATCGATCTAGAGGCCAACACCGCCACGCTCGAAGGGCCCGATGGGGCGCTAGAGGAAATCGAACCAATGAACCCGTCCAATCTCGAGCGCGTCTCGGTGGGTGACATCGTGGTCTTCACGGTCACCCAGTCCGTTGCGCTATCGGTACGCGAGCAGCCGGCCGACGCCGAGTAGGCGCTAAGCCGTCAGTTGAGGTCCTCGTTCTTCCAGTACTTGGTGCCCTGCAGGGTCGCCTGAAGGGCGAGGCCTTTCTCGGTCATCTGGTACACGGTGACCCCGTCGTTGATTCCGACCGTGCCGCCGGCGGCGCCGGCTTGCTCTTTCTCCTCCGCGTCCGTGGTCGCGGCGGCATCCGCCTGGCCGGTGAAATTCCAGCCCTCCTCCACGAACTGATCGAAGGCCTCACGGGTGTGGAAGACGAACACGGCGCTGAACTTCTTGACGCCCAGGCCGATGCCGCCTCCGGCGGAGAACATGTTCATGTAGATGTCTTTGCCGGCTCCGTTGTCATGTGCGACGCCCGCCCCGTTGGCCGTTGAAAGCAAAAACAGATTGACGCCGGTGTTCGAGAACACGGCGTAGCCCACCGAATCCTGCACCTGCCCCTTGGCAGAAGCCTTCTCTTCGTAAAGTCTTTCGAGGACGTCGGCGCGCATCTCGGTGATCTTTTCCCGACGCTCCTCGGGGCTCTTTTTCTTGCCGAAGGCGGATTGGGTTTCCGGTGCAAGAAGAAGCGCAAGGCAAAGTGTTGCAAATCCAATGACGGTGCGCATGAAAAGTGTCCCCCTCTGATGAACCCGTAGTCTTTGTTTCGAACGGCGGAGAAGTATAGGTGAAAAGCTCCTCGATGTTCCGGTCTTTGATACGCCCGAGTTGCCGGAGGTTACGGGTTCAGCGGGGGCACTGAGGGTACGCGGCTATCCTTCTGCCCCCGCGTGCGGAGAAAGCGCCGGCGAGCCCCAGTAAGCGTGCGGGCCAGCTCCGTCCACGCCGGCGGGCCGGTGTTCCTGCCGTAGAGGTGAGCGTTCAGCGAAGCGATCGCCTTGCCGAGACGGTCGTCGCCGTATGCGCTGGCGAAGATCCGGGGTTGCAGGCCTGCCTCCAGCCGGTCGAGCCAGACGAGCAGGCGCGAATAGATCTCCGCGGCGTCGCCCGTCCGGATTGCCTGGCGCAGCTGGCCGAAGGCGTAGGATTCTGATCGGCGCCTCGCCTGGCGTGCAGAAAGCGCGAGGCCCGTCACGATGGGTGCCGCCTTCCACCATGCCAGCCCGAGGGTCAGCACGGCGACCACGATCACCGCCGCGGTCTGCAGCCATCCCGGGAGGGAGGAATCGGGCTGAGGCGCGGCGGTAACCGGCCCGGTCACGGAAAACGTCACGGCCTTCACCGCGGCGGTCTCGATGCGGCTGGTGTTCGTGTTCCACCAGAAGAGCTCGATGGCTGGCAAGGTGAACGTGCCTGGACTGTCGAACACCAGGGTAAGGCGGTCCTCGCGCCGGGCGGGAGGACCGTCGCCCACATCGGGAGTATCGGCGTACACGCTGACCCCATCGAGTCTCAGACCGGGCAGCAGCGGCGGCAGAAACATCGCCGGCAGGCCGTCGAGCTCGGTGATGTGTCGCACCACGACGGCTTCGCCAACGGCGAGCTGGTCGGCGTTGCCCTGAATCGATCGCGACAGCGTCAGGCGCGTGCCGGCGAGATAGGGCTCCAGATCCTCGGCGCCCCTGGGAACGACGCCGCGAATCGATATCTCCGGAACAGGAACTTCTGCCGTCAACGGCACGCTTCCCGGGTTGGCGTAGGTGACCTTGATGGTCTCTCCCGGCAATCGGTAGCGTGCGCCCAACAGGGGGTAGAAGCGGTAGTTGCGGACGATCCCGGACCAGGTTTCGCCACCCACCCGCTCGCTGGTGGGGTAGGAGCTGTCCGGCGGCAGGCGGGTGATCGCGTTGGCGAGCTCGAAGGCGGGGTAGACGGGCGGCCGGGCGAACCAGGTAGGGACCAGCACGGTCACCTTGAGCTCCGTCGACTCGCCGACCCGAACGCTCTCCGGATCAACCTCGACGCGCACGATGGGTTGGGCCGTGGCACCGTTGGCCAGGACGGCCGTGCCGAGCAGCCCGACGAGGAGCGTGAGGCGCAGCATCACAGGTTTCCCTCGCGCACCGCCTCGAGCAGAAAGCGTGAGCGTAGAAAATCCCGCGTCTGGGTGTCCACCGAGCGCATCCACTTCTCGGCGGATTCGAGCTCGATGGTGCTCTCCTGGGTGATCTCGATCTCTATGCCCCGTTCTCTGGTGTTGTCGAAGACGTAGTCGTCGGCGCCGAGCTCGGTCTCGTCGCCGGTATCCGACTGCTCGCGCACCCGCTCGATGTAGTCGAGGACGTGGCGGGCAAGCTCTAGATTCTCCCTTGCTTCCAGCCAGTCCGGCGCGTCGGCTGCGGCCTGCTCGTAGGCGGTAATCGCCTTGCCGTACTCCCGGCCCTTCATGAAGGCGTTGCCACGATTGTAGAAACCCTGGGCGCTGTCGATCCGGCCGAAGGCGTCAGCGGACTCCGCGTACAGCCCGCTGCGATAGGCAGCGACGCCCTTCCACGCCGGGTCTTCGAACTCTGCGAACGCTACCGGAAACTCCCGCCGGTCATAGGCTCGCCAGGCCTGCTGGTCTGGCGCGAGCCAAAGCCCGGCGAAATCGCCATACCGCCAGGTCAGCACGGTGAGGGTGGCCGCTGCCGCCAAGGTGATGATCGCCAGCCGGGCTACCACTGCATGGTCCATCCGCGGCGGAACCACAGCAGCGCGAGCAATGCCGCCGGCCACACGAGCCACCAGCCCTGATCGCGCCAGGTGGCGTCCGGATCGTCCGCCTGGCGCAGGTTCGACTCCATTACGCGGAGCAGGCGGCGGATGTCGGCATCGCCCGGGCCGGCGCGGACGACGGTGACGCCCCCCGTGGACTCGGCCTGTCGCAGGACGGCGGCGTTCACGCCGGTGTCCAAGCGGCCGCCCTCGTCGCTCCTGACCGGTGTTCCGTCGGGCATGAGCGCAACGCCCCCCTCTTCCGTGCCGACGATTAGAGCCGCCATGGGAGGGTGGCCCGGATCCCGGGCAACGGCGGCCAGGGCGGGGACGTCGACGGCCTCGAAACCGTCGTTCACGAACAGCAGCGTCCCGGAAGCAGCGGCCTCGCCGAGCAGCGACCTGGCGAGCGGCAGCACGGCCGCAGCGTTGGCTCCACCGGTGGGCATGATGGCCGGATCCAGGCTCTCCAGGAACGGCTTCAGCACGTCCGCATCGGCGGTGGGCGGCATGACGATGTGCGCGCTGCCCGCATAGGCGATCAGCGCCGTTCGCGAGCCCGTCCGTGCCGCGATCAGGTCGAGGATCTTGAATCGTGCGCGATCCAGCCGCGTAGGTTGCAGGTCATTGGCGCGCATGCTGTCGGTGACTTCTACGGCGATCACGACCGGCGCCGTCTCTGCGTACCATGGGCTGGCCTGACGGCTCCAGGTTGGGCCCGCCGCGCCCAGGGCAAGCAGTATGGCGGTGAGCGCAACGCCGTCGACGGCGCGGAGCCCCCTGCCAGAGTTGCGGTTGATGGTCAGCGCGTCGCTTAAGTGAGGCGGCAGGAATCGGCCGACGCCGGCCTGCAACGCCTCACGCCGGCGAACTAGCCACCAGACCAGGAATGTTACCGGGACCGCCACCAGCCACAGCGGCCGAATGAAGTGCATTGGCTCGATCATGCGGGCACATCCCGCCGCCGGGCGCCGAGCAGGAGCGCAGTGTATGCAATGATGATCAGCAGCGCCGCCGCGCCTGCCGGCCAGTGCACGAGGGATTGCCGGGGCCGCCAGGATTGCGTCCGAACGTCTGCCACGGCGGTTTCGTCGATGCGTCGGTAAATGGCGTCCAGGGCCGAGGCGTCCGCGGCATTGAAGAAAGCGCCGCCCGTGCGCTCGGCGATCTCCGCAAGGGCGTCGAAGTCGACTCGGTCTTCGCCGGATGCTTCGGTGTCCCCGATCCCGATGGTGTAGACCTCCACGTCGTTCAGCTTTGCGATCTCGGCCGCGTTAACGGGTGTCATGGTGCTCGACGTGTCGTTGCCATCGGTCAGGAGAATGAGGAGCTTGTCGTTCACCTCGCTGGACTCGAAGGAGCGGATGGCGAGCCCGATAGCGTCGCCCAGCGCCGTCTTCGGCCCGGCCATCCCGACCTCCATGAGCTTGACGAGCGCACGGGCTGATTCCAGGTCGCGGGTGAACGGTATCTGCAGATAGGCCCTGGTACCGAACACGATCATGCCGACCCGATCGCTCTCGCGATTGGCGATGAAGCGGTCCACGACGTTCTGCACGGCCTCGAACCGGCCGATGTTGCGCCCATCCGTGTCGGGAAAGTCCCGGTAGTCCATGGAACCGGACAGGTCGATGGCCAGCATGACGTCTCGGGCCGCTTCGGTGCGCACGATTGGCTCACCCACCCATTCGGGGCGGGCGAGACCGAGAACGAGCAGCAGCCACACGGTTGTGGCGATCACCATCTGGAGGGGCCGGCGGCGCATGACCACCGCTCCGGCGCGGGCTTGCGAGCCGGCACTGGCCACGATCCGATCGAAGAACGGCACGCGAAGCGCGCTCACCGACTCCCGCTGGGGTGGCAGCAGCCACCAGATCACCAGCGGCAGGGGTGTCAGCAGGAGCGCCCAGGGGGAGGCCAGGTCAAGCACGGTGCAGCCTGATCCAGCGGCGGGCGGGCCTGACGAGGTCGCTGGCGTCCACGACGGCACGGTAGGCGCCGGAGGCGAGCCGGTCTGCGGCCGCGGCGACTTCGGGGTCGTTGCCGGCCGTCCTGGTCAGGAACGCAGCCCAGTCGCCGCCGTATAGCGGATGCGACCGTCTCCCGCGGGTAAGCGGCCAGCGCCGTTCGCTTCAGCAGGGCGGCGATCTCCTGGGCGCTGCCGGACGGATCGTCCGCCGCCCGGGCGGCGATGCCGTCCAGCGAGGTTTGGGCTTCGCGCCGATAGCGGTTGTGGCGGCGGCGCTTGACGACCTGATCGATCACGACCAGCGCGATAGCCGCCAGCCATCCGCCGAGCACCCACCAGCCGGGAGTCTGGGGAATCATGGAGATGGGCTCGGGCAGGTGCAGCTCGTGCATGAGCTCCAGGAGCTGGGGCAGGTTCAAGCCGTCGTAGGCGCTCATCGTANNATGCCGCCCGTCAGTCGGCGGATCTGCGCCAGCGTGGGCTCACCCGCGCTCAAGGGCAGCACCGAAAGGTTGATCTCGGTCTGCCACTGATAGATGCGCTCGAGGCGCTGGCGGCTGAACCCGCTGATGGCGGTGCGCGTCGCCTCGGATCCCAGGTCCACCTCCGCCTGCATGCGGCTGTCCCCGATGACGGCCCGCTGGCCCGGCGCGAGCCCCTCGGCCATGGGGTCGTACACGAGCATCGCGATGATGTCGTTGTGCTGGGCAATCCCGTTCAGGTGCCGGTGGGTGTGCTCGTCGATGCCGTCGAAGTCGCTGAAGATGAGAACCAGATGATCGTGGTGGGCGATGCGGGCCACGCTTCTGAGGATGTCGTTCAGGCTGCCGGGTCGGGCGTCCACCGTCTTGTCGGCGTGCAGACCCTGGTTCATCTCGGTGACGGCTTCCAGCAGCCCGTAGACCGTGCGCTGGCTGCGCCTGGGCGCGAACTCCACGTGCTCGTCGTCGTCGAACACCACGCCGCCGACCCGATCGCCGGCATCCAGGATGCGGAAGGCGGCGATGGCGGCGGCTTCGGCGGCGGTGACCGATTTCATGTTGAGCCGGGAGCCGAAGAACATGGACATCCGCTGATCCACGACCAGCAGCGCCGGTCGATCACGCTCCTCGGTAAAGACCCGAACATGGGGGTGGCCGGTGCGTGCGGTGGCCTTCCAGTCGATGGAGCGCACGTCGTCGCCGGGCAGGTAGCCGCGCATCTCCTCGAAGTTCAGCCCGCGGCCGCGCAGGCGCGAGGCGTGGCGACCGTTGAGGACGCTGGCGGACGCCTGCCGCGGCAGAAAGCTGATGCCGCCGGCCGCTCCCTGCATGGAGGTGAGGTGCTGCAGGGTGACATGGATGCGGGGATCGACGCTCATGCTCGAGTCAGGGCAGGGCCACCTTCTCTAGCAGCACGTCGATCACCTTGTCTGAGGTGACGCCCTCGCCCTTGGCTTCGTAGGAGAGCATCAGCCGGTGGCGCAGGCAGTCGTGAACGACTGCTCGGACGTCGCCGGGGTCGACGAAATCCCGACGGTTCAGCCACGCGTGGGTGCGCCCGCACTTGTCCAGCGCCAGGGAACCCCGGGGGCTCGCACCGACGTCGACCCACCGGTCGAGGTCGTCCGAGTAGCGATCCGGGGTGCGGGTGGCGTAGACCAGATCCGCCATGTACCGCTTGATGGCATCGGACACGTGGATCGCCGCGATCTCCGCCCGGGCGTCGAAGATCGCCTGCTGGGGGATGCGTGCCGGCTCCGTTCCGGAATCGCGAGCGCCGCCGGGGCCGCTCTCTTCCGCCCGAACCAGATCCATGATGAGCACCTCGTCTTCCACCGGCGGGTACTCGATGTTGACGTGCATCAGAAAGCGGTCCATCTGCGCTTCCGGCAGCGGGTAGGTTCCCTCCTGCTCGACGGGATTCTGGGTGGCCATGACCATGAAGAGCTCGGGCATGGGATGGGTCGTCCCCGCCACCGTCACCTGGCGTTCCTCCATCGCTTCCAGCAGCGCGGCCTGGACCTTGGCCGGCGCCCGGTTGATCTCGTCGCCGAGGACGATGTTGGCGAAGATCGGCCCGGGCTCGAACCGGAACTCGCTGCGCCCGTCCTGCTGGTAGTAGACCTCGGTGCCCGTCACGTCCGAGGGCAGCAGGTCTGGGGTGAACTGGATGCGGCTGAAGTCGGCCTCCAGGTTCTTGGCCAGGGACTTGATCGCCCGGGTCTTCGCGAGGCCGGGAAGGCCCTCGACCAGCAGGTTGCCGTTGGCGAGCAGGCCGATGATGAGCCGCTCCACCACGGCTTCCTGGCCGATGATGGAGCGCTGCATGCGCTCGTTGAGCGCTTGAATCTGTTCGTAGGGCATGTGTTCTAGTGATTCCCGGCCGCGTCCGGGCTTGCGGCGCGGCGAATGATCCTGCCAGTTCTAGTCGGAAGTATGCCGACGGCGGCGCGGCCGTGTCGACCGGACCCCCCTCCGCCGACGGTTCAGCCGGTCGCCACCAGCTGCTTGACGCTGTCGCCCGAGAGCTGAGCGAATCGGGCGCCCGCGCTTTCGACGATCTTCATGATGGCGAGGTTCAGCGCTTCGGCGATCTCCAGATAGTCCACGTACACGGTGGTGTCGATGTAGGCAAAGCCTTCGATCTCGATGCCGAACTCGCCAAATCGCAGCAGCCTTACCCGGCGGCCCTCCTCGAGCACGTTCGGATGACCCGCGAGCAGCTCGCCGACGCCCTGCAGAATGTTCTCCACCTGCTCCTGGGTGGTTGCGAACTCCAGCCGGACATTAGGCCGGTACAGGATCCGGCGGCGGGCAGAGATGTTCTCGATGGGCTCCGCGGCGAACTTCGCGTTGGGCACCGCCACCACGGTGTTCTCTAAAGTGCGTATCCGCGTGGTTCGCAGGCTGATCTCCTCGATGGTGCCGGTGAGCTCTCCGAACCGGCCAAAATCGCCGATCCGGATGGGTTGCTGGGTGAACAGCGTGAAGGCCGCGAACACGTCCTCCAGGGGTTTCTGGAGCACGAGCGCTACGGCCACCCCGCCGATGCCGAGGCCGGCCAGGAGCGCGCCGATGTTGTAGCCCGCATTGTCCAGCCAGGTGATCAGGAAAACGACGCCGAGCACGGATTTCAGCGCCGCGGCCAGGGGCCGGATCAGCGCGCCCGTGCCTTCGCGGCCCTGGCTCTGCAGCTTGCCGATGTAGAGGTCCCGGGCGAAGTTGATACCGGTAAAGAAGACCCACGCAATCAGGATGAGGTTGCCGGTCTGCATTTCCGAGATGCGCTGGGCTTCGAGCCCCAGCCCGAGAGAGCGGAGCACCGCCCCGGCCAAAAGCAGGCTTGCGGAAATGGAGACGGGGACCGACAGAAAGTAGCGTAAAGGCGCTCCCCAACTAGCCCCTCGCTGGACGGCTCGCCGCGTCGTCAGTCGCGACGCGCTGAACAGGATCACCCAGGCGGACAGGCCCACCGCCAGGCTCCATACCCATTTGAACAGCTCTACGCTCAGCAGGCGCACTTCGGGGAGCGTGGTGCGCAGGTATTCCAGGGGCGGAGCGAATCGAAACTCTTCGTACAGCTCGGGCAGCCTGGCGACGCTGCGATTCGAGACCTTCCAGATCAGCGTGCCGTCGTGCACGTCAGAGGGGACGTGCTGCAGCCACAGCTCCACATCGCCGCGACTGGTGGACAGGGTTTCTAGCGGATCCCGATACCTTGGCAGACCGTCGCCGAGCTCGCCCTCGGGGCTGTCGCTGAGTCTGGATAGATCCACCCAGGTTCCTCGTTCCAGCACCAGATTGAGCCCCAGGGCGAGCTGTTTCGGTGAGTACCGATTTAGAGCGTTCGGCAGGTTGCGCAGATCCAGATACATGGCCGCGCGCTCGAAATCGCCCTCGCCGGCGGCCTCCAGGAAGCCCTCCACCGCCCCTCGGGGGGTGTCGCGACCGTACGGGTCGGCTGGGGCGGCGTCCGGAGGCGGATCGGCCGGCGCGATCGATTCCGCTTCTCCCCAGGCACCGCCGCTGATCCAGCAGATGCACAGGAGCCCCGTGGCGATGGCGTTGCGGGCGTTCATTGCTGCTTGAGAAGCGTTTCGGACAGCCGGTCGATGGACCAGCTGTCCGGCCGCTGGCTCGGTGGGTACGCTTTGAAGGACTGCAGGAACTGCGCCGTCGTGGCGAGGCCAAGGTAGCCTTGGGTAGCCTTGTCGATCATCCAGTCCCAGTAGAAGTTGGAGTTGTGCTCGGCGTCGCCTGCTGCGGCGACGAGCGTCGGCATCCAGTCCAGGTGGTACAGGTTGCCCAGGAACTCGTCGAAGCCGTGATTGGTGGGCAGGTGCTCGTCCCGGTCGCCCAGGTGGTTCTTGCCGAACTGACCGGTGGCGTAGCCCATGTCCTTGAGCACCTCGGCCAGCGTCACGTCACGATCCCGAATGCCCAGCTCGGCGCCCCACGTGGTGGCGCTCAGAAGACAAAGCCAGACCGTGGCGGCAAGTTTCTCTCGCATTTCACCTCCCGATTGGACAGTCGCCCGGGTTGTAGCCGCGCGGCCGGGATTTCGATTTCGAAGACGCCGATGCTACCCGCATTCGCCTGACCGATGAAGAAAAGGTGGCCCGGCGCGAATCACCCCCAGAAGCCCGCCAGACGCTCGATCAGCCAGTAGCTCGCCAGGGTGCCGATGACGTAGCTTGCCGGGGTTGTCAGGGACGACCAGTGAACGGACCCGCCGGGTTCGGCGCGCACCAATCGCGCAAGCGCCGGCCGCAGCGCCACGAAGCCGATCAGCAGCGCCATCACGAAGAGGATCTGGCCGATTTCCACGCCGACGTTGAAGAACAGCAGCGCGGTGGGCAGCTCGGTCTGGGGCAGGCCAATCTCGCGCAGCACGGCGGCGAATCCGAAGCCGTGCAGAAGGCCGAAGGAGCTCGAGACGGTCACCGGAAAGCGGTAGGCCAGGGAGCCGTCGTCGCCGCGCACGATCTCCCAGGCCATGAACACCACGCTGAGCGCGATGACGGCTTCCACCGGCGGCGTGGGGATGCGTACCAGGTCGAGAGCTGACAGCGCCAGGGTGATGGAGTGCGCCACAGTGAAGCCCGTGATGGTGACGAGCAGTCGGCGCGGCGTGCGCGAGATGAACAGCAGGCAGGCGACGAACAGGAGGTGATCGAGGCCGATCCAGATGTGCTCGATCCCGAGCCCCGTGTACTCCTTCGCCACGGCGAGGCGGTCCTCCGCATCGGGAACCATCCAAACCGTCTCGTCGGGTTTCAGAATCTTCAGATGCTCTTCGCCGTTTGCCAGCCGCACGCGGTACAGGGTGGAGAGGGAAGGGTTGATCACGGGGAACTCGATGCCGACGACCCGTCCGGACAGGCCCTGCTCGCAGACGAATTCCTGCTGCGCTGAGTACTCCGCCCCGCTGGTTTGCCACCTCGGGGGCTGCTGGGCCTCGCAGTCGTTTGGCAGCAGAGGATGCGGCAGCGCGTTGCCCGGCATGCTGGCGGGAACCTTCCAGGCCACGTTGAAAGTATTGGCGGCCGTCTCCGTGATCTGGACA
>JABAHR010000546.1_pt14 | contig 21690 bp, 10 predicted proteins | sample 7062101 | NCBI WGS metagenome assembly JABAHR01 (sample SAMN14534553, study PRJNA622989) | marine sediment metagenome | biome: marine biome [ENVO:00000428]; feature: marine pelagic biome [ENVO:01000023]; material: deep marine sediment [ENVO:00002113] | place: India: Gulf of Kutch | collected... | reverse complement strand
ATAAAAGCCTGGAATTCCCGCACGCATTTTGCCAGTTGTGAAACTGGATTATGGTCTTGCTCCCAATACACCTGGGGCATATTCAGGTCGCTGTGTGTCAGGAAAATATCAAAAGGAAAAGTGGGGTGAGAGGAAGGGTAGCGGTAGCTGCTCAGGGCAACGGGAAGTTCGCCCAAACCGTCCCTCAGGCGTGTCATATAGGCCTCGGCCACCTGGTCCATATCAGGGAACTTAAATTCTTTCTCGGCATTGACCACAAACCCCTCCAGTCCCAGGCTGTGCACGCGCTGAATGGCTTTGTCAGCCTCAGCAACCGCATTGCGGCCGTAGACATACTGCCATCCCCAGACGGTGATCCCTGCCTGATTGAAACGATCCAGCAGGGGGGGCACCAGGTCCCTCCCGGTGTGCGGATCGCGGTTGTAATCTTCATCACCGTCAGCAATTTTGACCAGCACATGCCCCAAATTGGCCCGTTCTGCCCGCTCAATGATTACATCTAAGTCACCGCGGTCTGTCCAGGGAATGCGCCAGATGTAATATCCTTTTCCTTTAAGGCTCATTTGTCTTCCTCCGGTTGAGTAGTGGTCTTGCTCCATTTATAGCGGAAATCATTACGCTGGGCAAGTAGCACAAACAAAATACGGCTGCCCTTTAGCATCTCTCGGACAGCCGTATCGTCATATTTTTATTGGGAATCAGCGTTTCTTGCGCTTACTGGACTTGCGGGTGGACGTTTTCCGCGTGCTCGACTTGCGCCGGGTGGATGACTTGCGGGATGCAGTCTTGCGGGATGTAGATTTACGCTTGGTGGAAGTTTTCTTTTTTGCAGACGTTTTCTTCCCGGCGGAGGTTTTTTTCTTTCCCGAAGATTTCTTTTTGCTCTCATCTCCAAGGTCCAATGCCAATTGCTCCGGCGCTTTCTCTTTCGGTTTGGACGCAGGTTTCTTTCGTGTTGAGGATCCATCACCATTGATTCCTTCCGGTGCTTCCCAGGGGACTGTCAGCAGCACCACACCTTCCTTGAGGTTATCGATCACCGAATTTCCATTGGCCGGGCGCGTGCGCACCTTGGCATCATCCAGGCGCACTCGCTTTGCTGCCAGCTTCGCCAGATGAATACTGACTTCAAAATTGGGCTTATGATGAGCAATCCCAACCAATTTTTCGTCGCTGCTGAGCTTCCAGGCGATCACACCCTGGCCGTAGCGTCCCTGGGTCGGGAACTGGTTGATCTTGACCCGCTTGGCAATACCGCTGTCAGTCAGCAAGAACAAATCGTGCTTTTTATCGACCACCACCGCCCCCACTACCTGATCATCGCCCTTGAGCTTGATCCCGTTGACGCCCGCAGCCAGTAAGCCCATCGGCCGGACGGTATCTTCAGTAAAGCGGATGGCCATCCCGGATGCAGTTGCCAACAAAATCTCATCACTTCCGTTGGTGATCAGCACCCAGCCGATTTCATCACCCTCTTTTGTTTTGGCCAGATCAAAAGTTTGGGCTGCTGGACCGGGAAGCTCGGAGAGCGCGCTCTTCTTCACCAGGCCCTGGCGAGAGACTGTCATCACATACCAGTCTTCCGCCTGTTCAGCCTCAGGGGGGAGACTGAAAATGGCATTGACCTTTACGCCTTCCCTCAGCGGGCAAACTGAGGAAACCTTCACACCCTGGTCAGCCAGTTCGGCTTCGGGCAGGGANNCGCGTGTTGCCCTGCAGCACCAAACTGGCTGCAGTGCTGCCCCACAGGCGGGCATCTTTGCCCTCGGGAGTGCGCGAGATGCGGCCGTGGTCGTCTAGATTAACCCAGGTAGAAAATTCCGGTACAAGGTCACTGGCAGTGAGCAAGTCTTTGAGCTTGACGCCTTCCTGCACCTCAACAATCTGTGTGCGGCGCCGGTCTCCGTATTTCTCCTTTATGGCAGTCAATTCATCTGAAACCACTGTTCGCATCTTTTTCGGCGATTTCAGCAGGCCTTCAAGAGACTTAATCAATTTGGCAACCTCTTTATATTCCTCCTCGATCTTCTTCCGCTCCAAGGCTGCCAGTCTTCGCAGGGGCATATCGAGAATGGCAGTGGCCTGCTCCTCGCTGAGTTTATAGTTACGCATCAGGTTGGAATGCGCTGATTCGGCAGTCCGGGAGCGCCGGATAAGGTCGATGACCTCATCCAAATTATCAAGCGCAACCCGCAGACCTTCCAGGATATGCAGGCGGCGCTTGGCTTTTTCGAGATCATATTCACTGCGCCGGCGTACAATCTCAAGCCGGTGCTGGATATAAACCATCAGGGAATTTTTCAAGCTCAGCAGCCGCGGTTCGCCATCCACCAATGCCAACATGATGATGCTGAAGGTACCCTGCATTTGGGTGCGCTTGTATAATTTACCAAGCATTTTTTCGGTATCGGCGGTCTTGCTCAGCTCGATTACAATCCGCATCCCCTGGCGGTCGCTTTCATCGCGCAGATCCGAGATGCCTTCCAATACCCCGTCACGCGCCAATTTTGCGATGCGCTCGATCAGGGTGGTTTTGTTCGTCATATAGGGCAGTTCGGTAATGATGATCCGGTTGCGCCCGCGCGCCATTTCCTCGACATGCGCCCGAGCCTGTACGGTGATCCTCCCGCGCCCCGAGCCGTAGGCTTTGGATAATCCGCCGTCATCGCGGATCCCGCCGAGGATGATCCCCCCAGTGGGGAAATCCGGCCCCTTGACAAACTGCATCAATTCATCGACATCGATTTGATCAACGCGGTTCCAATTGTTCAGAAGATAGACCACCGCATCGGCGACCTCACCCAGATTGTGCGGCGGAATGCTGGTTGACATCCCCACCGCGATTCCCGTCGCCCCATTCACCAGCATATTGGGAATGGTTGAGGGCATCACAGTGGGCTCTTGCAGAGAGGCATCAAAATTATCGCTAAAATCAACCGTATCCTTCTGAATATCAGACATCAAATCCATGGCGGTTGATGCCAGCTTAGCCTCTGTGTACCGCATCGCTGCAGGGGGGTCACCATCCACGCTGCCAAAGTTACCCTGGCCATCTACCAGCGGATAACGCATCGAAAAATCCTGCACCATGCGGGCCATGGCGTCGTAAACGGCAGCATCACTGTGCGGGTGATATTTTCCCAACACCTCTCCTACCACTCGGGCAGATTTTTTATAGCTGGAATTGGGACGCAGACCCATATCATACATTGCATATAAAATCCGGCGGTGCACCGGTTTCAGGCCATCCCGTGCATCTGGCAAGGCGCGGGAAACAATTACGCTCATCGCATAATCAAGATACGCCTGCTGCATTTCTTCATCAATATCGATTTTGCGAACTAAACCGATTTCCATTCATTGCTCCTGCTGACTAATATTAGAACATATGTACACATACTTATTTTACGATTAAATCTATCTTCCGTCAAAGGGTGTGAGAAAAACCTTTATTGGAACACAGATCTGCTTCTGAACAAGGTTTACCAAGACAGGTGATTATATCAAAACTGCAGAAAGTCGTGCCAATATATTAGCACTAGAAATATAGCATTTTTTTACCAAGCGCGAAAATGGCAGAGCCTTAAAAATTTTTACCAAAATAAAAAAGCCCGCGACATTTATCGCGGGCTTTTGAAATTTACTTTACGAGGATGGATCAGTCGCCGGCTGTTTCAACAGCTTCTGAATCAGCTTCAACTTCAACTCCTTCTTCTAGCTCGAGTAGAGGTTCATCTTCACCATTATCCTTGGACGCCGCCAAGGCTTCTTCTGCTGCAATATCCGCGAGCTGTTCCATATGAGCCTCATAGCCAGTACCAGCCGGAATGAGCTTACCAAGGATGACATTTTCTTTGAGACCAAGCAGTTCATCTTTCATCCCAGCGATTGCCGCCCCTGCGAGCACCTTGATGGTGTGCTGGAAGGATGCTGCCGACAGGAAGGATTCCGTATTCAGGGAAGCCTTCGTGATCCCAAGCAGCTCATCCATATAGCGAGCTGGTTTTTTGTTTTCTTGCAGGTACTTGTTATTGATCTCGATCATATCCAGGCGATTGATATAGTCTCCAGGCAGCAGTTCGGTATCTCCTGCTCCTGTCACAATCACCTTCGACATCATTTTGCGGATAATGACCTCAAAATGCTTGTCGTGGATATTCTGTCCCTGGGAACGGTAAACTTTCTGCACCTCAGTCAGCAAATATTTCTGGCAGGCTTCACGTCCCTGGATGCGAAGGATGGCATGCGGATTAAGCGACCCTTCGGTCAATGGTTGACCAGGGGTAACATCATCTCCGGTTTTGACAATCAGGCGTGTGTTCGATGGAATCTCATGTTCCTTTTCTTCTCGAATTTCGTAGGAGACAATCACCTTATCGTCTTCGATGCGGACACGCCCGCCATTCTCGGCAGTCAGTTTGGCGTCCTCACTCTCAGCCAATACACCGCCATCTTTTACTTTATCGCCGTCATCAACCTTCAATTCCCAGCCCTTGCCGACCTCATATTCATCGCTGACCATTTCGCTGTGAACAATATTCACCACGGGCAAATCGCTGTATTTATCCGATTGTAAAACTTCGGCTTTCCCAGCAATCTCAGAAACAACTGCCTCGCCTTTCGGGGCTTTACGAGCTTCAAAAAGCTCTTCTACACGGGGCAAACCGGTCGTAATGTCCGATCCGGCGGCAACACCACCAGTGTGGAACGTCCGTAGAGTCAGCTGGGTGCCGGGCTCGCCGATCGATTGGGCGGCCACAATTCCGATAGCTGCACCTGGCTTGACCATCTTGCCGCGGCCAAGGTCCAAGCCGTAGCAGTTGACGCAAATCCCTTGTTTGCTTTCACACGTGAGCGGAGAGCGTACATAAACCTCTTCCACTCCAGAACTGGTGATCTTGCGCATCAGCTCTTTTTCGACCAGCACACCCTTGTCTGCAATCACTTCACCTGTTTCAGGATGTACGATTCGTTGAGCTGTGACCCGCCCATAAATACGGGTGCCTAAGGATTGTCCCGCAATATCGTCAGCCGTGCGGATCCAGACTCCTTCCTCAGTACCGCATTCCTCTTCAATCGTGATGACATCCTGGGAAACATCCACCAATCGGCGGGTAAGGTAACCAGCATCTGCCGTACGCAGTGCGGTATCCGCCAAACCTTTTCGAGAACCGTGGGTGGAAATAAAGTATTCAAGTGTGTTTAAGCCTTCACGGAAGTTCGACCGGATGGGAAGCGGAATAATGCGTCCCGATGGGTCTGCCATCATACCGCGCATTCCTGCCATTTGAGAAATGGTACTGAACCCACCTTTGCCGGCCCCAGAATTTGCCTGAATCGCCAGGTTGCTCAACGGGTCCATGGTCGCCTTCACAGCTTCACCAATTTTGTCGGTGGCTTCCTGCCAGATCTTAATTACCTGTTCCGTCTTTTCCTGCTCAGTGAGCAGACCACGGCGGAAATTATGCTCAACCTGCTGCTCAGATTCCATTGCAGATGAAACAATCTCTTTCTTACTGTCCGGAATGGTAATATCGGAGACAGCCACTGTGATGCCGGAACGGGTGGCGTACTTAAAGCCGATATCCTTGATCCGGTCTGCCACGCTCGTTGTCACTTTTTCATCAGTCAGTTCCAACACTTCGGCGATCAGATCCTTCACACCGCCCTTGTCCAGGGTTTGGTTCATAAACTGAACATCAGGCGTCAGGATACGATTGAAGAGCACGCGCCCCACAGTAGTCTCAATCAGCCGAGATTCTATTTCTTCTAAACGATTTCCTTCCTCATCGTACCAGGTATCCACTTTGACGCGAATGCTGGCATGCACATCCAGCTGATCGAGCTGGTAAGCCATGCCGACTTCATCCATATTGGTGAATACGCGCCCGTGGCCTTTGTGCTCATAAGGGCTTTGCATCGTCAGGTAATACACACCGAGCACCATATCTTTGGAGGGTCCAATAATTGGCTCACCATCTGCCGGTTTCAGTAGGTTGCGGGAAGAAAGCATTAGCTCCCGGGCCTCGGTAACCGCCTTCTGAGACAGCGGAACATGGACAGCCATCTGGTCGCCGTCAAAGTCGGCGTTGAAGGCCGTGGTGACCAGCGGATGAAGCTGGATCGCGCTGCCCTCGATCAAGATCGGTTCAAATGCCTGAATACCTAACCGGTGCAGTGTTGGCGCACGGTTGAGTAGTACAGGACGCTCCTTGATCACCTCTTCGAGCACCTCCCATACCTCGGGCCGGTTGCGTTCAATAAAGCGGCGAGCGCCCTTTACATTGGCAGCATAGTTGTGCTGGACAAGGCGGGAAATGACGAATGGGCGGTAAAGCTCAAGGGCCATCGTTTTAGGAAGGCCGCACTGATAAAGTTTGAGCTGCGGTCCGACGACGATCACAGAACGGCCGGAATAGTCCACGCGTTTCCCCAGCAGGTTTCGGCGGAAGCGGCCCTTTTTGCCTTTCAGTAAATCGCTGAGCGATTTAAGTTCGCGCCGTCCTCTGCGGGAAAGTGCCTTACCGCGTTGAGAGTTATCGATCAACGAGTCGACGGCTTCCTGGAGCATTCTTTTTTCGTTGCGTACGATCACATCAGGCGCACCAAGCTCCAACAAGCGTTTCAAACGATTGTTGCGGTTGATCACCCTGCGGTAAAGATCGTTCATGTCGGAGGTCGCGAAACGGCCGCCGTCCAGCTGAACCATCGGTCGCAAGTCGGGCGGAATAACCGGCAAAATCGTCAGAACCATCCATTCAGGCCGGTTGCCAGAACGAAGAAATGCCTCAACCACCTTTAATCGCTTGGTGGCTTTGCGCCGGCGCTGCTTACTGCGGGAGGTTCTGGCTTCCTTCCAAAGTGACTCTGCCAGGGTTTCCAGGTCTAGGCGTTTGAGGATGTCATAAAAAGCTTCAGCACCCATATCTGCCCGGAACACCTGCCCCCAGCGGTGACGCAGTTCCCGGTAACGGAGCTCACCCATGAACATCATCGGCTTGAGATCAAGTAATTCATCCCTTAAGGCGAGTCTCTCGTTGCGCAAGACGGTTGATTCTTCATCAACTTCTGCGCGCAGTTCTGTAATCGCCATATCTTTTTCAGCATTTGTACTGGCGATATTGACTTTAATGTGTTCTAGCTCGCGCTGTTTGCTTGAATTAATTTCATTTTCCAGCTCTTCCAGATACTTTTTCACCACATCCTGGACATCTGACAGGTGTTTATTGCTGATTTCCTCACCCTTCTTTACGATGACTGTATCGGTAGCAGAAAATGTGATCGTCCGTTTCGAGGTATTTCCCATCTCATCTTGCAGCTGGTCTTCCAATCGCTGGCCTTCTTTGATGATCGGGTCCAGCCTTGTCGCCAGATCTTCTTCATAGCGTTTCTCGATCGATTCGGCCTGAACTTCTAATTCTTTCAGACGTTCATCATGCTGGCCCTCGATTTCACCAATCTGATCATCGAGCTTTTGAGAAAAATCGGACTCCAACTCGGTAATTTCCTCATCCAAACGGGCCAAAGCCTTCTCGCGTGCTTCTTCATCTACATAAGTGACGATATATTGTGCAAAATACAGCACGCGGTCCAGGTTTCGGCGAGAAATGTCTAAAAGCTGCCCGAGGTAGGAAGGGATTCGGCGGGTATACCACACATGCGCCACAGGCGCGGCAAGCTCAATATGCCCCATGCGCTCGCGGCGAACCGAAGAACGCGTGACTTCTACGCCACATTTATCACATACGATCCCTTTATAACGAATATTTTTGTATTTACCACAATAACACTGCCAGTCCCGTTGTGGGCCGAAAATCGCCTCACAAAACAGTCCGTCTTTCTCAGGTCGAAGCCGACGGTAGTTGATCGTTTCTGGTTTTAATACCTCACCATATGACCAACTTTTGATCGTTTCGGGTGAAGCCAAACTGACACGCAATGCCCGCAATCCCTTTGCTTCCATTAAAAGCGCCTCCTGAGTACTTGAGTAATCAATGCTTGCTGATTATATTGTCGTGTATTACTCCCCATACTTGATTTGTACAAACTTTCCATATAATTCCTAATAAGGATCATTGTCCAAAATAATAATCGAACGGGTGTGCTATAAAACACACAAAACGAAGCAAGCACACGAGAAAATGTTTCTCCAGCGCTCGCTCGTTTCTTTATGGCTATATTTTGCCCAGATAGACTATTATATGAACCCTTAGTTATTATGTCAAGATATTAAACGACCATTTCTTGACTAATTATTTACTTATCGGACTATAGTTGTGGAAATTTTCTTACTCTTTTGGCTGTTTAATCGGGATGCGCAAGGTAAAAACACTGCCCTTACCCAGTTGGCTTTTAGCCGAAACTGTCCCATGATGTCTTTCTGCGATTGATTTGACGATCGCCAGACCCAATCCGCTGCCCCGCTCCTTCAACGCCATTCGAGTAGCCCCGCGGTAAAAGCGTTCAAAGAGGCGCGGCATATCGACGGGAGAAATCCCTGCGCCGGTATCCTGAATTTCGATAGCAATAAATTGATCTGGTTCCATCTTTAGGCCAATGATCACTTCCCCACCGGGATCTGTGTACTTAATTGCATTTTCAATCAAATTTTGGATTGCCCTTTCCAGTAAGGCGTGGTCGCCTTCAACTGCCGGGAAGGTTACTTCAGGCAGGCGCACCTTAAAGCGGATTTGCTTCTGCACCGCTTCCATTCTCAATGCTTCTGCCACTTGCCCAACCACATCTGAGATGGCCAACTTTTCCAACTTCAATCCCACTCCGGCCTCAATCCTTCCTAAATCGAGCAATGTATTCACCAGGCGGGACATGCTCTCCACACCCTGCACGATCTTTTTCACGTATCGGGCTTGCTGCTCGTTGAGATCACCCACCATTTCGAGCATCGTGGCATAGCCGCGCATCGTCGTCAGCGGAGATCGCAGGTCATGGTTAACCGTGTCCACAAATTCAGATTTCATCGCATCCAACTCTTTGTAATGGGTGATGTCACGCAGTAAGCACACCCGGCCCATTTTCTTGCCGTCCACCAACACAGCAGAGGCTGTAGCAAAATAGATCTGACTGCCGAAATCTACCTCCACCGGGGTGGCAACATGATCTTTTTCATCCGAGGTCATCATCTGGAGAAGCTCTTCCTGCTTGATGATCCGATCCACAGGTTGACCTTCAAGTTCTTCCTTACCCCTATTTAGCAATTTTTGCCCGGCCGGGTTCACCAGCAGCAGCCGGTCCTGATGATCAGTCACCAACACAGGTTCGGGGGTCGATTCAAGGATCGCTTCCATCCTTTGGCGGCCGAGTTGTGCGGAGAGATATAAGCGAGCATTGGACGCGGCCAGGGCCGCTTGACTGGCGACAGCACTGAGGAAATTACGCTCCTCCATGGTGAATTTATGAGGCTGGTCATAAGCAATCCACAAAGCCCCATATTGAGTATTTTCATGAACAAGTGCCACGGCCAGCACTGCCTGAGGAAGCGGCTTGTTTAGATTCTGCAGGCGGACGCGCGCCGGGTTTGTCAGCACTACCTCAGGCTGCTGTTCGGTTAGCGATAGAATCTGGTGATCCAAGTTTTTATACGTCGGGGCAGACGGCCCAAAGCCAAATTGTGTCTGAATATTCTTATCGTATTCCGGGACCGCAGATTCAGATAAGACCAACCGCGCCGCAGAAGCCCCGGTAGAAAGCGCTCCCTTTAGAATTGGCTGAACGGTCCCTTCCATTTCCAGGGAAGTTGCAACCCCTTCGCTAACCATCAACAAGCGGTTGATCTCATCCATGCGGGTCTTCAAGTTGACACGCATCGAGTCCAGGACATTCGCAAGCTGACCGACTTCATCCACCCGCTCTGTTTGGAGAGAATATTCCAGGTTGCCGTCCGAGAGCAATTTGGCTTCTTCAGCCAATGAACTGATCGAGCGTGTCACCGACCGGACAGCCAATCTCAACCCCCCGTACATCACCAGCAGCAAGAGCATCAACATAAAGAGCAGCGGTAAAGTCATCTCGAGAGCCAACTGCTGCGCCTCTGCCACAGGAATAGTCGTCACGATGGACCACGAACGGCCTGGAACTGGCTGAACGTAGAGAATCTCGCGGATCCCATTTGGAGAAATGTAACGGGCATCGTAAAGTGATTCCTGCAGATTAATCTCTCCAGTATAAAAAGTACCCACCAGGTCTGGGTCAGGATGGTAAAGCACCATTCCCACTTCATCCATTAACATGCCCGACCCACCAAGATTGCTCAATGTTTCCAGGTTATCCAACACCGGGATAAAGAACGGGTTTTGAGCCAGGGCAGTTCGCCCTAAAATCACTCTGGTCTGCCCGCTGGGGGTTTGAACAGAAACAATAAACACCATCCTGGCTGCTCGATCGCCAGTCTCCGGCATCAGGCTGTAAGATTGGAAACCTATCCCGCGCAGTGCGAGGTCGATCGCTTCTTTTTCTTCAATCGACAGGAAAAGATGTTCGAGATCCTCATTAGGGTACCCGGCAATCAATTCCTGGTTTTGGTCAAGATAAATCAACTGTGTAAAGAAGGGAACCCGGTATAGATATTCAACCAGAAGCTCTCTCAATTCCGAAGGATCATCAGAAGAAAACAAACGCTCATCCTCGGCAAGCTGTCCAATTAAGTTTTGTCCCGTCTCCAGGGAAAACGGCACCGATGATGCCGATGAAATCGCTACATTTCGCATTTGCCCTGCTAAGCGCTGAACATTGGTATTGACCGTAGAAAACCCAACCGCCAGCAGCATGAGAAAAGCAAAGATGCCCACTAATGGAACCAGCCGGTACACCAATCCTGCTTCCAGGCTGGCTTCAGTAGGCGACGGTTCAACCTTCTGCTTACCGTGCCAGATATGCGGTACCACCATCGAAATCACCTGGGCAAAAACCAGGCCCATCGAGAGCTGCCCGATAAAGGCAAAGGTAAACCCTGGCAATATCGAGAGAGCATAATCGAACCGCACTGTTAGTGTGTCCCCGGCAATCAACATGGCTGAAAACAAGAACAAAACAGGATAAATCATCACCAGTAAAATCCCAGCAATGATTGGAATCCTCAGCAGTCGGTAGGTCAGGGTACGGAAGGACTGCCGCATAAACCATCCGAACAAAAGACCCAACATCAGATAGACCAGAGGGACAAATAAATTATGGCTGTCGTAATAAGAGATCACCAATCCGCTGAGGAATGCTAGAAGTCCCGACCATACCGGCCCTAAAAGCCCACCGGCTAAAGTCCAGGGAATTGCGGCAAAAAACATCAATACTGCGCCGGAAGGCAGTGCGGTCTTTCCTGGCATCGGCAAAGCGCTTCCAGCAGGAATCCGCAGGCCAAAAAACAAGGCTGTCAGGGGTGTCAGCAGGAGGAAACTTAACAAGATTAACTGCCTGAAGCGAGTCAGCTGATGTTGGTACTTAAACCAGCGCCTCGTCAGCCATACGTTAAACGCGAAAAAGGCCACCCATACGATCCAACCCAATGCCCCCCGCGGCAAATCGAAGTATCCCAATGGATCAAGCAAGCTGTCGACAAAGTTCATATGAATACCAGGTACTAAAATTATAGCATCGAGGTTTTTTTTATGCCGTTAAAAGACGCAGGACATATGGCAAAATCAACACCTCTGTATACTTTGCAAGATTTGTGCCAAAACCTGACGGTTCCCTCTCGTAACAGGACTGATTCCACAAATAAACTGCAGTCCTTCCTGTTATGGTTCAAATTAAAAACTCGGAGGAAATCAACTTTTGGGAGGAGCATCAACCGGTGAGACCTGTCCGGAATAGACCCCATGATATTTTTCCGGCAGCATGGACGCGATTCTCAGCATGACCTCATCCGCATTTTCCTGGCGCACCACCCGGCGGGCTTCTCCTCTAGCGGTGATCTTGGGAAGCCAGAATGGTTCTCCAACCAGAATTTCCAGCTGTGGGCGTTTCAAACGCAGTGCGTCTTTCAACAGGTCATCACGCGTCCCTAGGACGGCCACCGGCAGTACTGGTGCCTGCGCCCGATCTACCAGATAGGCAACCCCGGGCATGGCGCGCCGCATTCCCAGGTGATGGGAACGCCCGCCCTCTGGGAAAATCATCATCGGCCGGCCAGAATGCAAGGCAGCCAGCATACTCTCGATTACTTGCCGGTCATACTCTCCCCGTTTCACGGGAATCGCACCGTACCCTTTTACCAGGATATTCTGCCCCGGACGGTCCCAGACATCATGCCCGGCAATAACCTCCATAAATTCCGGCCAGAAAGCCAGCAGTAAGGGTGGTTCGAAAAGTGAGATATGGTTGGCCGCCAGTATGTAGGGAGTTCCCACAGGAATGTTTTCCTTCCCCTTGAGCCGGATGCGGAACAATAGGCGGAAAATCAATCTAAAAATCCACTTGAGCAGTGAGCGCTTTACCCGCAGCCACAAAGAAATCGAATAATCGTCCTTCATCCTATTCCCTTCTCTGCGACATATTGCAAGATTTTTTTGAAAACTTGCTCCACGGTCATCGTATCAGAATCAATCACCACTGCATCACTTGCAGGCCGCAGGGGAGCCACATCCCGGTTCGAATCGATTTGATCCCGTTGTTGGAGCACTTCTAAGACATGCCGGAAATTCGCTGCCTCACCGCGATCAATCCGCTCCTGGTGACGGCGCCGAGCGCGTTCTTCCAGCGAGGCATCCAAAAAAATCTTCAAACGCGCATCGGGCATCACGACAGTGCCGATGTCCCGCCCGACCATGACAACATCCCCTCTTTTGCCAATCTGGCGCTGCTTTTCAGTCAGAGCATGCCGAACACCTGGGTAAGCGGAAACAATGGACACATGCTCGTCAACCTTCGGGGTGCGGATCTCCCAGGTCTTGTCTGCGCCGTCAATTAAAATATCGTTCGGGCGTCCGTCCTCCACGGAAGGGGGACGAACATCAATCTTAGTGCGTTCTGCCAGATGGGTACAGGCTTGCTCATCCACCACGGAAATCCCAGCCTCAATCGCAGCAAGCGTGATTGCCCGGTACATCACCCCGGTATCAAAGAATAAAAAATCCAGGTGCTCGGCCAGCATTTCTCCCACCGTCGATTTTCCAGAAGCTGCCGGGCCGTCCAGGGCAATTGTCATCACCATTTTTGTTTCCTTCTCATTTTGAATTTGTTCGGCTACTCGGACGGGGTTGATTGATACAGCGGGAAGAGGTCTAAACGCGTCCAGAGGAAAACCCAATTCTTTGCCACCGGGGTCTCCCGGTAAACCAGCCAGCGGTCAAAATCTGGCGGTAAGGGTTCTGGCACCCAGCTGCGCTCCAGCTGCAAGGCATGGTGCTGGCCGCTGTAGAACTTCCCCTGAGGGCCGGTCTCGAAGGCAACATTTTGATTAAGGACCAGCGACGGGAGCTGGTTAGGATTGACCACCGCCTGGTAGCTGGCATGTGGAAAATCTCGCAACAACCAGTGAACGAGAGGAGAATCGATCTGGTAAACCAGTTCCACCTGATCTTTCGTCCCTGTGACCTGAACAGAAGCTTCCTCAATGGCCAGCATCAGTTCATCGGCATACCCGGAAGAGGGGCCCGCGACCCACAGTTCCCCGGCGACCTGCTCCAAGTCTGCGGTAAAACCGGAACCTGCACCCACCAGATACAGCACCAAGAAAATCCCAACCCCCCAGACCGTTCCCTGCAGGGATGCCTCCGGTGACCAGCCGCGATACACGACAGATGTCATCACCGCGATCAGGATTGGGATGAAAACGACCACCATCAAGCGCACCAGATAAATCTTGCTTCCCGGATCGAGAGCAGAAAAGTTTAAAATGCTTGTCCCAGGTGGGATCACGAAACCGTACTGAGCAGTCATGTCTGAAAGATTCATCCACCAGTAGATCAACAAGACCAGGTAAAATATAGTTTCTCCCCACACCAAGACCCGGTCTCGCTCTTCGGGTTGATACAGGTGCCGCCCGATAACCGTTCCGGCCAACATCCAAAGCGGGACTAATGCCCAGACCAACATCCAGATTTGGCGCGCCGGGTTGATCAAAGCCAGCAGCAGAGCGGCTAAAAAAGCGCACATCAGGAAAACCAGCGCCGGCCGTTGAAAATTTCGCCGGCCAAAAAACACAATTAATCCGAAGAGCAATGCGAGCGGCTGGTAGACCGGCAGGGCCAGCAAAACCTGCACCATTGGCACGCCGTTCCCACCGCGCCCACCGCCAAACCAACCTGCAAAATAATCAGGGATGGCCTGCATCATAAACGAAAGTCCCTGCGGGTAAAACATGAGCATGGTTCCAAAAATAAACAAAGCGGCCAGTACGCCAATCACAAACGGGGATACCTCCTCACGCCTGAATTCGAACGCGATGCGGTATCCGCCCACCAGCGAGAAGAGTGCCCATGCAATTAAGACCACCAGCAGGCCAAACACCAGCGAAGGACCAGAGAGCAGCACAAGACCAGCCAAAACCCCGGCGAGCAATGGATGTCCCTTCTGCCAGAAGAACCATCCCATGGCCGCAAAACCTAACGCCATCACCGGACTGCCAGCCTGGCGGGAAAAAGCCACCAAGAGAGGGTCCAGCGCCAGGCCGAAGGCCGCCACTAGCGCGGCCCTGCGCCCTAAATGTGATCGAAGTAAATAAGGGAACAAGACCACTGCACTGCCCACAACGGCGGGCAGGAGCCGCGCCCCCACCTCCCCACTGCCAAAGAGGAAAAACAACAAACCGGTGATCAAGACATAGGAGGGATGATTTGTCAGGCCAACTGCCTCACCTTGTGAAACCTGGAAAGCCTGCCAGGCATATCCGGATTCAAGTTCGGTCAGCATCAGCCGCCCTAATACCACCACCCGCAGCAGCAGGGCTAGTGCCAGGGCTGCCAGGTAAAGCCCTTCCTCGAACCGGAACGGTTGTTTTCGCGCTACAAGTTGATCCATTGCAATTTCCTATTCATGTTCCTGCTCTCCCGCAAACCTCATTCTTCTAACTCCTGAACCTGATAAATCGTTACAGGCCCTTCCTGGAATACCGTTGACAGGTTGCGGATGAATTTATCTTCAAAAACATTATACGTTGACCGCTCCAACTCGCCTACCACAATGTATTTGATCTCATACTGGGCAATGATCTGGGCAGCTTGCTGCCAGTTCCCGGTTGAATACAGCCGTTCGATATCGTCCTTTCGGGTGCCCATTTCCTCCCCACCACCGCGCCACTGCCCTTCATGCCCAACCCAGCCCAGCAAGGCGGGCTGGCCGCTGTTCATCGAGATGCGGGCATAATGGGTATAGCTGCCCCCGTTGGGATGAACTGCTTCCACCAGTGTCCCTGTCGGCGCTTGCTTCAGCCAGGCGACGGCGGATTTCTCCTCTGATTTGAGGTAAAAATGGTTGTCCGCGCCATCCAACACAATCGCCGGTTCAGGTTGGGAGCGAAAAGCTGAGACGCGGGTCTGCAGCGCCATGGCGGGATAAGTTAAGCCGACAAACAAGACGACCGCCAGGACCACGGCATATCCTGCTTTCAGCCTGCGCCTGGGATTTGGCACAGAGAGAATCACCGCACTGCCGTAGGCCGCGGCCACCCCCCACAGAATCCACGCCTGGTAATAAAACTTAAAGATTGTATTCATGCGGTTGCCAAATAGATCTTTCAGGTAGAAAAATTCAGGGATAATCACCAACGCAGCCCCGACAACCACCAGGGCAGCTGCAAACCGGTGGCTTCGCGGCAACTGGTCGGAGGCAGGGTTTTCTTCATCATCCTGCCGGGAGTTTTTCCATAACACGCCCAGTGCACCCCCCAGCAGGGTCACGAGTGTGAGCGCACTAAAGAATGAAGAACCTCTCCTGGATAATGCTGCTCTCAGTAATTCATCCAACCTTTCCACGCCGTACATCCCCAATAACGGGTTGGGACTCTCGTCCAGTCGCCCAAATGAGAGACCGCCGCCAAGTAAGGAGGTGAACATGAGCGACAATGCAAAGAGACCGAATACCGATACCAAAGCGAGTAGAACCCCCCTGATCAGCACCTTCTTCTCCCTGCGCTGAATGACTAAATAAAACATAAAAAACAGCAGTGGGATGAATAAAGTCCCAAACATGATCCACAGGTGGATGCCGCGGGTGGGATTGATCACATTGGGGAGGATACCGCCGGCCTGCGAGGAAAAGCTGAGATAAAAGGGCAAATACAACAGCACCCCGCTGACTCCAAAGGCAAACACGAGCACAATGAACTCATAAATCCGGTAGCGAGACCAGCCTTCCTGATCGGCTTTGACCAGCATATGCACACCGGCAAAGATGACCACATACCAGGGAAAGTCCCACAGGTTGAGGAATCCCAGCGCACCGAACACCAATGCTCCGACCCAGAACTCGCGTGGTGAAAAGCGGTACTCCAGGCTAAAGAGGGTAAAACCTTTCGCCTCTTTTGAGGCATTGAGGAATAAATTCAGGCTGAGTGCCAGGGCGATAAACACAAAGGGCAAAACCAGGACATGCGGGTGCAGGTCGCCCAGGTAAAAGGAGAAGAAGGGGAACTCATCGATCACTTCCTGAAAGTTCCCGAACAAGTCGTAATCAGCAACCACGCGCGAAGCCCGCCACCACCACCAGTGCCGCAGTTCTCCGGGAGCGGTGTTGCCGGGTGGGGGAAGGCGTAAATTCTCCAGGTTGACCCACTGCCAGAAAGTTGAAGACCACTGCCCGCTGCTGTCCTGCTTCCAGAACACGCCAAGCCCATGAATAAATTCCAGGAAGCCTTCGACATTACTCACAATAAACACAAACAATGGACCTAAAATAGGCAGGGTGGTCAGGCGTTTTCCTGCCTCCGGGCGCAGGGCGGCCAGCAGGTTATACACAATACCGTACGAGCCAATCACACCCAGCGCAAAGACCATCGCCAGGCCCAGATTAAAGCCAACCCCACTGCTCACCCCGCTGAACTTGATCAGCATCCCGACCATCACATATCCAAAATAATAATAAGAGATGGCATAATCAGCCAGCCAGGGATCGAGAGGTGGCATGGTGTCCGACCGCAGAAAAGCGTTAAGGAAAGCGAACTCCATCGGTTTCTCAGTCCCGAAGATGGCGGGGTCCATCCCGCGCATCAGCAAGAGAAATATAAATCCCAATCCAAAAAGTAGTTCTACGGTTAGAATTAATCTGCCATTCTCGGAGAACCAGGATTTTAACTGCACTTTACCGGTCCGTCTCCAAGCCCACCCACTGGCAGACAGGATCAAAATAAAAGCGACTAAATACCCTCCTGATGAATTTTTCGCAGCACCAAGAGAACTCAGCAGCCAGAAACCATACCCCCACCCCAGCAGGCCAAACGCCCGGCTGATGGTGTACCCACGGTCCTTTAAGGCTGGGAATAGCGAATAGACCAGCGGGAAGCTCACCAGCCCCAGAACAGATACGATCAAATACCAGCTAATTGGACCTAACCACATTGCATTCTCCTAGCTGCCTCCTGCTGCATGACTGGCTGTCTCACGCACCTGATAGATGACCGTTTGTCCATCGCGATAGATTTCATCCCACAATTCTCCATCCAGGCGTTCAAACTTCGTCAATCCCGCACCCGGATAATAATTCCGCTCCAGTTGACCGACTACGATAAACCCTACGCCATATTCGCGCAGGAAATTCTCGGCCAGTTCCCTGTCATCCATCAGGTAAAACATCTGGATATCTTGCTGCCGGTCTGCAATCTCCGAAACCGGACTGAAGCCGCGCTGCTGGGTCTGGTGCCAATCCCATCCCAAGACACCCGGCAGTCCGGTATAAATGCTGAAACGCGATCCCCAGCGGTAAAGCGGGGTATTGGCCTCAACGATTACCGGGGTCCCCGAGATGTTTTCCTGCATCCAGCGGATCGCGCGGTAATCCTCAGATAGATCAACCACTCCCCCTTCATCTGGGTACTCGGAGGTGCGCATGAAGGCCATCCCATCTAGGGTGCTCGGTGCCTGGTCAGACATACGATCCTGAATTTTAGCGGTAGTAGCGGTCAGCGGGAACAATACGGCGCCGAGGAGCACGACTGCAATCCCGATGCGCCATGCCGACTGCCACGAACCACTCCACTTCGGCAGTTCGCCAATCGTCCAGCCAAATGCTGCCCCGCTGCTGACAGCCAACAGCACCCAGGCTTGCAGGTAAAACTTAAAGACAGTATTCATGCGGGCGATATCCCCCGAGAGGACGAAAACTTCCACAAAGATGGTCAGGAAGAGCGCCGTCCCCACCATAAACAGCACTATCCGCTTGCTGTCTCCAATTCCTGGGCGCAGTAACAGCAGCCCTGCCCATAGGGCCAATGGAATCGCCAGGAAGTGGATGCGGACGTCAAGGAAAACTGCCATCACCACCATCAGCAGCAGCACGAAACCTAACACCCCCCAGATCAGGTTTTGGTAAGGTTCCAGCTTGCGCAGGGCAGAGAGCGGTGTGGATGCCATCCACTGGCGCGTCTCCCACCCCATCCAGAAGACGAGGATCAAAAGAAACACGCCCCAATGCACAAAATAGGAAGTGATCGGTGTGCGAGTTCCTTCCCAGATCGAAATTTCGCTGTAAGGCAAACCGTACCATCTGGCATAAGGCTGGTAGAGCAATAAGACCAGTATCACCAGGCCAATTGCAGCCGCGGCTGCCTGCAGGACGGAAGCGACCAGCGGCGATGTCCTTTTCACCATCCAGCCGGGGGGAGTCCTGTAGCGCAAAATTGCATAAAACACAGCCACAACACCGAGCGCAAGATAAGTCGGCAGGTCCCATGTGTTGGTCGGTCGGAGCACCCCGATGGAGATCCCGGCAAAGACAAAACCCCATCCCACACCCCAGCGACCAACCCCCTTCCAGGCTTTTGAAAAGACGACCGAAAGAACCCAGGCCAGCGCCAGGAAGACCAGCGCCAGCGCCATGAAGTGAGCATGCAGGTCGGCATAGATGGTGGTAAACCAGGGGAATTCGGTGATCGGTTCCACTTCATTTAGCGCCGGGATCACCCGGCTGGGCTGCCAGTAAAACTCGGCAATCCCAAATGGAAGACCGGTCCCGCTCAACAGCTGCCCGAAACCCTCAAATGTCCAGGCGGCCTTGGTGAAGAACCCCACCTCACGGGAAAAAGCATCCTGTGCGGCAAGCCGCTGCATCCCCTCGATGATCATCCTCACCGTCCCCAGGTTGCCCAGCAACGCCGCCAGGAGTGCGCCGGAGAGTCCCGCAAACCAGGCTGGTACCCTGAACTTAACGCCTGTAGCTGGCCCTTTTCTTTCCTCCCATGCCCGAAACAAATTCCAGGCAATGGAATACGCCCCGGCAGCGATCATGGCAAACACGGTCGGCAGGACGATATTGTAGGCTAGAGCGGGCACAATGCCCAGCATCTTGACCAGTGTGCCGACAAAGACAAAGCCGAAATAATAGTAATTGATATATCCGCCCGCATACCATGGATCGTACGCCGGGAAAGAGACCGTCTTCAGGATGGCGTTGAAATATGCGAAATCCATCGGTTTCTCGCCGCCTTTGAAAGGATGCCACAGGTCCGGATTGCCGTACCGCACCAGCAGCACCAGCAGGAAGGCAGCCAGGAACACCAGTTCCGCATTCAGGTATGTGCGCCAGTTTGCCCGCAGATTCTCCGCCAACTGTCTCCGACGGGTAACCGCCAGCCCAATCCCAACTGCTGCCAGCAGCAAATAGATCGTCCAAATCACCGACTGGGAATAGGGAATCCCCACCGATCCAGCCAGCCAGCTCAGATATGCCAGCAAGAGCATCGCCGCAGTCCGTGCCAGGGGGTACCCCCCGTCGGGCAGGCCGGGAAGGGCACGCCGAATCAGGGGATAGACTGTCCATCCCAACACCGACAACGCCAGATACCACACGGCCACCGCCCCAACCCCGGACTGGTTATACCAGGTTTTGCTGTCAAACAGTTCCGACCAGGTGCCGGACTGCTTTTGGTTTTCCCATGCCCGCTCTGGAAGAAGCAGCGATTTAAAATCACCCGCCTGTTTGGGCGTCAGACGGATCACATTGTCCAGGTCCACCGCACCCAGGATGGCCGCAACCTTCTCATGATCATAACCAGCCTGCTTCTCAAAAATAAATACTTTGGGGTGATCGTAAACGGTAAATGCTTCCTCGGCGAACTGGTCGTTGATCCGCAGTGGACCTAACGACGGGTCGGATTGAAAGGTCTTGACCAGTTCAAACCCCAGGTTGCCTTCAAACATCCCAGGTTCGGCCACGTTGTAGCACCATTCAATCGTGTGTTCTTCCGGGCAGCCCAGCAGGCTGCGGTAATAGACAATATTTAAGGGGAACCTTTCCGGGATACGGGTGGTGCTGGCCCATTGGCGGCTGGAGGAAATCGTCAGCACTTCAGAGACATCCAGGAGTTCGAGGAAGCGCGCCAATTTCTCCGGGTTATCATCGGCGTACATGTCAAAATTGAGATCGCGCTGGTAGATTCCTGTGTAGCCGTCGTAACCGCTGGTACGCATGGGTAATCCGTCATCCCAAGGTCCTTCGATTGCCAAAGCGGTTCCCTGGAAGGTTGCCGATTCTCCGGGGGTCAGACTCTCTAATCTGAAGTAGTAGAGGGTTTCAGGTTCTAAATCCACCGGGTCGCTGAGATTAAAAACCCCGCCCTCTGTATTGATCCCATCCTCGAGTCCAGTAACAACCACTTCCGATACTGCCAAAGGGTCTGCTAGTTCAGGGGTGTTTCCGATGGATAACCGGAACCTCTGCTGGTCGGCAAATTGGGTGCCCGCCGGTTGGAAGTTGAGATACACTTCCAGCAGGGTGAGCGTGTCCGTCGTGGTAAAGAAATACTCAAATTCAGAAGATTGTGCGCCCAAATTTTGAGGAGAGTTGGTCAGGGGAATAGATATCTCTCCTGCCGGACCGCTGAGCCGCACAAATCCGCCGATTAAAACCACATCCGCCTGTGCAGGATTGACGCTCAATTTGACCCTGAACTCGCGGTTCCCCGGCAGGATTGGCGGCGGGTCAGCAACAAAGGACAATCCCTGGGTCTCCCCGCTGGAATCAAAGGCAATCTGCTTCTCCATCTCCATCAGCGGGATGATCAATCCTTGGGTTTCCGCAACCATCAGGGAAACCATCTGCCGCTGGCCTTCCGTCACGACATTTTTATAGGTAACCTCGTTGAGCACACCCGCCTGCTTGGGCAAAAAGCTGGAGAAGTACGGGGAAGTCTCGTTGATCATCAAATCATACGGGAAAGGAAGCGGCTGGGAATAAACGCCGTCCCCGGTTTCGATCTTCAGGTTCAGCGGCCCGGGCACATTTTGGTAGATCCAATCTGAAGCTTCAACCCGCGTGATCGGCCGGGAATAAATTTGTGCAAAAGCCACTGCCCAAACAGCCGTGAGCACCAGCGAAGACACTATCAACACGGCGGCACCCGAGCGCAGCAGAGTTCTGGCGCGGGGCGATTTCCCCGCCGCGTCCCAAAGTGCTATCACCGCCCAGCCGGCAAATATCGCCAATGTCGGGTAAATAGGAATCTGGTAGCGCATGGTCGGGTTGAAGGCCAGCGACTGCCAGGTGAAATAGAACGCGGTCCAGGCCCACAGCACCAGGTGCTTGCGCCAG
>JABAHR010001847.1_pt2 | contig 21754 bp, 16 predicted proteins | sample 7062101 | NCBI WGS metagenome assembly JABAHR01 (sample SAMN14534553, study PRJNA622989) | marine sediment metagenome | biome: marine biome [ENVO:00000428]; feature: marine pelagic biome [ENVO:01000023]; material: deep marine sediment [ENVO:00002113] | place: India: Gulf of Kutch | collected... | reverse complement strand
TGCGCGCCCTCCTGCGCCGGGCCGGCGGCGAGGTCGCGGCCGGCGTCCTGCGCGTCGCGGATCTGCGGGTGGATACCGGCACGCTGGAAGTCAGCCGTGCCGGCCAGGCCCTGAGCCTGGCGCCGATCGGGCTCAAGCTGCTGATCGCGCTGATGCGGGCCTCACCGCGGGTGCTCAGCCGCCAGGCGCTGGAACGCGAGGTGTGGGGAAGCGTCGCGCCGGACAGCGATGCCCTGCGCAGCCACCTGTACAACCTGCGCAAGGTGATCGACAAGCCTTTCGGGCACCCGCTGCTGCACACCGTGGCCGGCATGGGCTACCGGCTGGCCGAACGCGATGGCGATTGAGCGGGGCCTGACCCGGCGCCTGGGCCGGGAGCTGTTGCTGCAGGCGGTCTATATCAGCCTGGCGGTGCTGGTGGGGGTGTTCGTCGCCGCGCGCCTGATGGAGGATGTGCTGATCGAGCAGGCCCTGCGGGGCGAGGCGGAATATTACTGGCAGCGGGAGACGCAAGCCCCGGGCGGGCCGTTGCCTGACACCAAGAACATGACCGGCTACCGCGAGGGCGTCGGCCCCGGCGTGCCCCCGGAACTGGCCGGGCTGCCGCCGGGTTTCCACCGCCGGGAGGAACCGCGCGAAACCCTCACCTATGTCACCGACCATGCCGCGGGCCGCCTGTACCTGGTGTTCGAGGTGGAACAGGTCAACGAGCTGGTGGTGCTGTTCGGCATCATTCCGCTGGCCCTGGTGCTGACCGTCATCTACCTGTCCCTGTTCAGCGCCTACCGGGTTTCGCGGCGCGCGGTCTCGCCGATGATCAGCCTCGCCGCCCAGGTCGAGCAACTGGACCCGGCCGCACCCGACCCCGCCGTGCTGAAGCGGATTCCCGCCCTGGAGACGAGCGACGAGATACGCGTGCTCGCCGACGCGCTGCAAGGCCTGGTCCAGCGCGTGGGCGAATACGCCGAGCGGGAACGCAACTTCACCCGGGACGCCAGCCACGAATTGCGCACGCCCCTGACGGTGATCAAGATGGCCGCGGACCGGCTGCTCAAGAACGAAGGATTGGCGGCGGGCGACCGGGAGACGCTCGACCGAATCCGCAAATCGGTGGAGGACATGGAGCGCCTCACCGCCGCCTTCCTGCTGTTGGCGCGCGAATCCGGCGAGGGCCTGGCCCGGGACTGGGTATGCGTGAACGAGGTGGTCGCCAGCGAGCTGGAGCGCGCCCGGCTTCTCCGGCCGGCCAGCAATGTCCGCACCGAGGTCCTCGGGGCGGATCGGGTGCGGGTGCTGGCGCCGGAAAAGGTGCTGGAGAGCGTGATCGGCAACCTCCTGCGCAACGCGCTGGCCTATACCGACGACGGCTCGGTCACGGTGCACATCGGGCCGTCTTCGGTCACCATCGAGGACACCGGCCCCGGGCTGGGAAAAGGTGACGTGCAGAGGATGTTCGAACCGTTCGTGCGCAACCACCGCCAGCGCGGCGGATTTGGCGTGGGCCTGACCATCGTCAAGCGCCTCACGGACCGCTTCGCGTGGCCGGTGCGCATCGACAGCGAACCGGGCCGTGGCACGCGGGTGACGGTGTCGTTTCCCGGGGCGCGCACCGAGCCACAGCCGCCGGCAGCTCCCGCGGCCTGATCGGCGGGCGAGCACGACCTTCACGCCATTTTCACGGCGCGGCCACGCCGCCTTCACGGACGCACCGTAATACTTGGGACGTCATTGCGGGAGGTCATGCCATGAAACACGTTCTCAAGAATCTCGGATTGTTCAAGCTGGGCTGGCTGGCCTGCGTGATGTCGGCCGCCGCGGGGCAACCCGGGTTCGGCGCCATCGCCGTGGCGGCGGTGGTCGCCATACACCTCGCCGGAACCGCCGTGCCCGTCAAGGAGGCCCTGTTGCTGCTGGCGGCCGCCCTCATCGGCATCGCCTGGGAATCGGTGCTGGTGGCCGCGGGCCTGGTGAGCTACCCCGCGACCGGCAGCGCTGGCTGGCTGGCCCCCTACTGGATCGTAGCCATGTGGGTGCTGTTCGCCACTACCGTCAACCACGGCCTCGCATGGGTCAAGCGCAACTGGATGGTGGCCGCCATCGCGGGCTTGCTCGGCGGGCCGGCCGCCTTTTTCGGCGGCGCCCGGCTGGGCGCGGTGGAGTTCAGCGAGCCGGTGCTGGCGCTGGCGGTGATCGGTGCCGGCTGGGCAATCCTTCTGCCGGTGCTGGTGTTCATCGCCGACAGCCTCATCGACAGCGCCTTGCTCGAGCCATCGAACAGCCAGCGGCGGGCCGGCGGGCCAGACCCGATCGCGGACCACGGCCTGCAATCGCATGGCTAACGGCCTGGTCCGAAGCCTGCTGGCCATCCTGCTCGCCGCAACGTCCGCCGTGGCGTTCCCGGCCGGCGAAGCGCTGCACGGCACGCCCGGCGCGGAGCAGGTGTGGCGCTTTCGGGTGTTCCTCGACCGGCGCGAGATCGGGTTCCACGAATTCCGGGTTGCGGGCGACGCCGCAGCGCAAACCGTGCACTCGACCGCCGAGTTCGACGTTCGCTTCCTGTTTTTCAAGGCCTACCGCTACCGGCACCACAATCGGGAGACCTGGCAGGATGGGTGCCTGCGACGGATCGAGGCGGTCACCGACGAAAACGGGCGCATCCATCGCGTCGCGGGCGCCCCGTCCGAAGACGCATTCATGGTCGTAACCGGCGGTGAAGTCCGGACCCGCGTCGATGGCTGTGTCCGCTCATTTGCCTACTGGAACGCGGGTTTGCTGGATACGGCGGGGCTGTTGAATGCGCAAACCGGCGAGGTTCAGCCGGTCAATTTCGAGCGGCGCGGCGATGCGTGGATCGATATCGCCGGCGAGCGGGTGTTGGCCGAGCAGGTGGCGCTGGTCATGCGCGAGGGCACCATCACGCTGTGGTACGCGGTGCAGGACGGGCGCTGGCTGGCCCTGGAGGCCCCTGCGGCAGGCGACCGGGTGCTGCGCTACGAGCCTGTGGCGGTGCCTGGAGCCCCCTATCCCGATCGCCAAGTTGCCATGCACTAAGGCGCGGGCCGCCCGGCACCCGCCGGGCTCGGCGCTCGGCCCCTGGCCGGTTTCGAGGCGCTTCAACTGGTAGACTCGTTCCGATCCAAGCCTGCTTCGGAACCCGACATGCATCATCTGACCCATGCCACGGAACGAGCCGCACTGGCCCTCGCCCTCATCCTGCTGCTGACGAGCGCCCGCATCTCCGCCCAGGAATCACCGTTTGCCAGCCCGCTGCCCGAAAGCCCGGGCCCGCTGGCCGCAGATGTTCTGCCGCCCGCGGAAGAAGCGCGACGGATGGTAGCGATGATGGGGGGCGCCGTTGCCGTCCGCGCGGCGGCCGCCGAAGCCGCAGCCAGCGCGAGCGCGGCGGATTGGGCGTGGTCGATGCGGTTGACCGCGCTGCTGCTTGCGCTGGATGGGGGCGACCGGGAAGCACTGCGGATCCGCGGGGATGCCGCCCGGGCCCTGGCCACGCAAGCCGCCACACCGGACCGACGCGAGGCGTATCTCGCCGAGGTGCGGGCCACCGAGCGGTCGCTGCAGGCTCCAGGGCCAGCGGATGGCAGCGTGGCTGCCGCGTCCGCCGCGGAGGCAGCCGGCGGCCGCCACGCGGCACATGCCGGACCGCTCAGCCTGCCCGCCGCCGACCCATGGAACATCGCCAGCAACTATGCGAGCTTCGCCCTCGCGGACGCGTCCTGGACCATCGACGAGGATTTTCCCGGCACCAAGCTGGTGTTTGACGGCCGCTACGCGCTGCGGCGCGGTCGTGGCGACCCACCCAGCCGGGACTGCGACTGCCAGCCGCGTCCGACGCCACAGAAGATGGTCGGCACCGTGGGTGCGCACCTGCAATGGGGCGAGGGCGAGGCCGATATCGAGTACGCACGCCTGTCGCTGGCCGCCCTGTCCTATCAGTGGGACTATGGGCCCCGTTCGGGCCGCTTGCGTCCCTACCGCGATACGCTGGAGTGGGGGGTGCTGCAGGGCGGCAAGGACGATCCACTGGGCGTGGATTCCTACGTCGAGCTGACGCTGCTGCGGTTGGCACGCTCCTGGTACTACCAGTCCGAGGGGTCGCCATGGCTGTTCACCCTGGGCGCGGACCTGTCGGGCGGGTACGCCTGGGCGGATTCGATCGATGACACCTACCAGGACGTTTCCAACCCGGTCGTCGGCAGCTCGATCCGGTTCGGCGTGAGCCGCAGCGGCTGGGGCCAGGTTTATGCGGAACAGCGGGTGAACAACGGCTTCACCCTCAGCAGCCCGGCACGCGGCGGCGCGGTCTCCCGCGAGGCCCGCTTCCGCTTCGGCTACCTGCACCGGCTGCACCGCTGCCTGACGCTGGACCTGTTCGTGGAAAAACGGTCATTCAATTTCTCCGACCCCGACTTGCCCGACCTCTACACCAAGAGCAAACGCACCGGCGCCGCCCTGGGCTGCGCGTTCTAGGCCCGCCGGCACCAGGACGGGGCGTCGCCGCTGGAATGCGGGAGGCCGGCGCCGCCAAATTGTTTACCGTCCCGGTGCTCTGGCATACTGCGTCCGGAATCCGCCGGGGAGCCCGTGCCGCATGGGCAAGATCAGCGTCCATACCGACCACTTCAGCGACGCCGCGCAGGCGCTCGACGAGATCGAGGCAGCCGGCTGGCACGTGGTGGAAATGGACGTGCCGGCGGTGCGCAACGAGAGCCACTGGCACACCTTCTCGACCCGGATCTATATCCTCGAGGGCGTACTGAACATCACCGACAGCGCCCGTGACCGGGTCCTGCAGGCGGGCCCGGGCAGCCGGGTGGATGTTCCTGCGCGGGTCCTGCACAGCGAGGATTCCGCCGGCTATCGCATCGTCGCCGGCATGAGCGTCGACCCCGCCACCCTCATCGGGCCGATCGACCTCGACCCCGCCGACCTCTGAAGCATGCCGCCCGGCGCAGGCCCGACGGGGCCATGGCCGCCGCCGCGACCCCTTCGGTGATTTTTGAGTTTTATTCAAATGATTGGGGAAATTCCTGCATTTTGGGGTACCATAGTCCGGTCAGCGGCCCTGGGACTGGCTGCGGCATATAACAGACGCTCACGATGGGGAGGCGTTACCATGACTCGCAAGTTACTGAAATCCCTTTTTGTTTTTTCACTGCTGGCCGCATCGTGGCCGGTGGTGGCGCAGGAAGAGGCCGACGAAGGCGCGGCCGGCTCCACGCTCGAGGAGGTGATGGTTACCGCCACCCGTCGCGGTGAGCAGGACATCATGACCACGCCGGCTGCGATCACGGCACTGGACGGTGCGGCGGTTGAAAAGTACGCGCTGCGCGACCTCAACGACATCGCGGTCTCGGTGCCCGGCCTGTCGGCCGGCACGGTCTCGGCCTTCAAATCCGCGCAGTTCGCCATGCGCGGCGTGACCGAGACCACCATCATCGTCTACAAGGAATCGCCCGTGGCGGTGACGCTGGACGAATTCACCATTCCGCACATCCAGACCTCCAACCTGGAGGTGTTCGACATCGAGGCCATCGAGGTGCTGCGCGGCCCGCAGGGCACGCTGTTCGGCAAGAACACCACCGGCGGCGTGATCGCCGTGCGCACCAAGCGGCCGGTGCTGGAGGAGAACAGCGTCGAGGTGCAGGCCCAGTTCGGCGATTTCGGTACCCGCAAGGTCAACGGCGCGCTCAACCTCGCCCTCGGCGATACCGCAGCATTTCGTTTCGCGGGCATGTGGCTGGAGTCCGATGGGTATTATGAGAACGGTGCGCCTTTTGGGCCCATCGGCCAGGGGATCATCCCGTTCAACACCGTCGAGCACTTCGGCAAGTCCGGCCCTGGCGATGGGCGCGACCTGGGCGGTGACGACGTGTTCTCCGGCCGGGCCAAGCTGCTGTGGCAGCCCAGCGACGACGTAAACCTCGTATTCCAGTATGAATACGTGCGGGATGACGGCGACTCTCCGCCGATCGTGCAGAGTTCAACACCCGGCTACATTTTCCCGCTTTGGAATTATCCGGCAGCGCAGGACCTTCCCGGGGACCTGCTGGACAATGCCGGCAGCACCTTGCGCTGTGATGCGGACCCGGCCGGAGTTTGCATTACCGCGGGCCATCAGGTCGACATCGATGGCTTCTATCTCAACGGCGACTGGCGCATCAACGACGACTACACGTTGTATTTCAACGCCGGCCGGCGCGAGCAGGAATCCCGACTGCCCTCGTCCTACGTCGGCCAGACAGGCCCGATTTCCGGATTCGACGCCACCCGCGACGATGACCGCGAGACCAGCCAGTTCGAGGCCCGTATCGGGTCCAGCCTGGACGGTAACTTCAACTTCACCGCCGGCATCTATTACCAGGAGGACGACACCGAGTTTTGCGTGCTGCAGTACGTAGGCTTCCTGGACGGCTTCTTCCTCGGCACACCGGCCGATTACTGGAACACCTTCCCACGGATCCTGTGCAACAAGCAGGACGCAGAAGCCAAGGCCGCTTACATCGACGGCACCTGGCAGGCCACGGACAAGCTGTCCGTGACCGCGGGCTTCCGCTACACCAACGAGGAGAAGGCCTGGGCCGGGCGCCCAATGCGGCAGTTCCTGGACGGCGTGCCACTGCTCGACATTCTCAACCAGCCGCTGGACGCGGTGAACTTCAATCGCTTCCCGGATGGGGTCGTGTATGACGACGAGGATTGGACCGAGCCGACTTACCGCCTGGTGTTCGGATACGACTTCAACGACGACCTTTACGGCTTCTTCGGCTATTCGCGCGGCTTCAAGTCCGGCGGCTACAACGACCAGCTGGGTACCCAGCTCGACCCGATCACGCCGCTGGCCGCGCGGCCCACGGATCCCGAAATCGCCGATTCCTTCGAAGGCGGCATCAAGAGCACCTTCGCGGACGGCTCCGCCACCGTTGCGGTGAATGCGTATTACGTCGAGTACACCGATGCGCAGCGCACCTTCAATGCCTCCTTCCCGACCGGGCAGGAGACCCTGTTCTTCAACGCCGCCGAAATGACCGTCTGGGGCGTGGAGGCCGAGGGTGCCTGGGCGGTGACCGACCAGTTCCAGATCAACTACAGCATCGCCTACATGGATGCCGAGTTCGACACGTTCGAGGCCGATACCAACTTCGACGGGGAAATTGATGTGGACCTCAGCGGGCAGCCGGTCACGCGCGCACCCGAGTGGATGGGCAACATCGAAGGCATCTATTCGCACAGTTTCCTCGACAACCACGGGCTGGAATGGCGGCTGCGGGTATCCTACGAGGATGATTCCGTATCCAGCTATTCCGACGTGGACCCGGCCTTCAACACCATCCTGGAGTCTCGGACCCTGGTGAGCGCCAGCGTGACCTGGACCGACCCCGAAGACCGCTGGTACGTGCGCCTGCTGGGCAGCAACCTGACCGACGAGCGCTATCGCACCGGTGCACTGTCCGTGGCGACGCTGTGGATCATGTCGGCCTATGGGCCGCCGCGGTACTACGGCATCGAGGTTGGCGGCAAGTTCGACTGGTAAGCAATCCGAAGCGGGGCGTCAGGCCCCGGGCCAAGAGGCCGGCCTCGCGCCGGCCTCTTCATTTGTGGCCTCTGGATTTACGTGAAATGAGCGGGCGCGCCGGCCTCGGCGGTGCCCGCCATCCGCCCTGCCGACCGGACGCTTACTTCTCGCCGTCGAGATAGCGGTCCAGTTCCTTGTGGAAATGCCGCAATCGCTGTTCCTGTTCGCTCCACAGCGGGCCGGCAAAACCCCGCGAACGAAGGCCTTTCTGCACCACCGGCAGCAACTCGGAATCCTGGTCGAGCACCAGCCCCAGGTTCGGCGGCTCGCCGCTTGCGACGTATTCGGTGTCGGGCCGGAATTCGCCGGAGGTGTCGGTACCCTCGGGCAGGCCCATCCAGCCGGGTACGGCGTAATCCGGGTCGTCCACCGGCCGCACCAGGGTCATGGTGTCGTAATAGAACCGCTCCGGGTCGCTGGGGTGGGGCATGAAGCGCATCAGGAACGCGCCCTCCGGGTGCAATCCGAGCTGCACGTTGGGAAAGACGCCGGTAGCCCAGCTGTCGGTCAACTGACCATCGGTGAAGCGCTCGTACTCCAGGCCGTATTTCTTCGCGCGCTCGCGCTTGGCCTGCGCGATGGCCGCCCGCACGCCGCGCGCCGAGCCGCTGTACCTGGCCGGGTCCATGGATGCTTCGCGCATCATGTACGCCAGGCTGTCGTTCATCGCATCCTGGTCCGACTGGCGCTTGGTCTTGGCCGCGATCGGCACGATCATGCGGCTGCAGCCGTGGGGATAGAGATCCACCTGTACCCCCAGGTCGTCCATCACGTCCTGGGTCTCCGGGTGCACCGCGTGCAGGTGGTAGGTCTCGTAAAAGGCATCGACCCCGGTTTTCCAGTTGGCGGCCCACTCGCTGACCACGTGGCGCACGCAGTGCATCCGGTCCAGCTGGTAGGCTTCCAGGTAGCCCTCCGGCAGACCGAGCCGCTCACGCAGCGGCGGCGGGTTGTCGTCCATGTTGATGAACACCAGCCCGGCGTAGGTCTCGCAGCGGACCTCGGTCATGCCCGGTCGGTGGCACACCAGGTCCGGGTTGAAGGTCTCCTCGTCGGTGATGCGCCGGCAACGGCCATCCAGGCCGAACTGCCAGGAGTGGAAACTGCAGGTGAATTGCATCGCGCTGCCGCGATCGTTCAAAACCAGCTGGTTGCCGCGGTGCGGACACACGTTGTAGAACGCCTTCACGCCGCCACCCGGCTGCCGCACGATCACGATGCCCTCGCGACCCACCCGGAACACCGAGTAATCCCCCGCCTCGGGGATATCGCTTTCGATGCCTGCGATCAGCCACGCGCGGGTCCACAGGCGCTCCCATTCCGCCTGCATGAATTCGGGGGTGTAATAGCGCTTCGGGTCGAGCACCTCGAGGCCGTTGTCGACGAAGGGCTGCTTGGCTTCCAGGTTCTCCCCGCTCGCGTTGGGGTCGATCAGCCAGGCCTCTACCGGATTTTTCCACATCGCTCTACGCTCCTGTTGCCACCGGCCGTGTCACTGCACGCCGAATTCGCAGTAGTCTTCCTTCTCCACCAGGCCGAAGGCGAACGACAGCTTCACCATGCCGACGATCACCGCCAGGCACAGGCCGAGTTCGAGAATCTCCTCGTCGGAAAAATGGCGCTTGAGCCTGGCGTGCAACTCGGGGGTCAGCTTGCCGTGGGGATTGTTGAGGGCGATCTCGTCGGCCAGCTCCATGACCGCCTGCTCGTCTTCGCTGAAGCCGGCATAGTCCTGGCGCCACATGGCGTCGATCTGGTCCTGCGAATAACCGATATCGGCCACGCCCACCAGGTTTTGCAGGTTACAGGTACGGCAGCCATGGTTCATGCTGAGCCGCAAGCGCGAGAGTTGCTTGTACCGCTCCGCCACCCGGCCCTGGAAGAAGATGTTCTGGTAGAACTGCACCATGGCGAAATCCAGCAACTCGGGGGCCTTGGCGAACACTTCGACGAAGGTGGGCACGTTGGTCAGCTCGTTGAGTGCCTCCCAGGCGGCGCGCGCACCTTCCGATAATTCCTCGGGCGGGACGCGGGTCAATAAAGTCTCGCTCATCATCCAGGCTCCTTTTGCAGCGCGGGGGCGCCGCCCCGCATCCACCTGACACTACATTCCACCACTCCGACGGCAGTGTTTCAACTCTGGCGGCGGGCCGACACCGGGGAATCGACCTGGCCACGCTACCCCGCTCGCGGGCCTGCGCGCCCACGCGAGCGGGTGGTGGCGGTATACTCCCCACGGCGGACCCGGTCCCGGCCGGCCCGAGGAAGCGAAACGGAAAACTGAGCCATGGATTTTCAACTCAGCGAAGAACAACGCGAACTGCAGGAAAGCGCGCGCCGTTATGCCCGCGAGCGGCTGTTGCCCGTTGCGGAGGAAATCGAGCTCAGCGGGGAGCCACCCTCGCACGAACTGGTGCGGGAATTCGCGGAACTGGGCTACCTGGGCATCAACGTGCCGGCGGAGCTCGGCGGCATGGGGCTCAGCAATCTGGACGCGCTGCTGGTGCTGGAGGAATTGGGCAAGGTGTCCTCGGCGGTGGCGTTCCCGGTGTTCGAGTCGTGCGTGGGGCCGGTGCGCGCCATCGAGAAATTCGGCCGTCCCGAGCTGGTGCAGGACGTGGTGCCCGCGGTATGTGCCGGTGAGAAAATGGTCGCCATCGCGATGTCGGAACCGGCCGCCGGCTCCGCGCTCACCGACCTCAAGACCCGTGCCGAGCTGCGGGACGGCGAGGTGGTGCTCAACGGCACCAAGCGCTGGTGTTCCGGCGGCGGGCACGCGGACGGCTACCTGGTGTACTGCCGCTTCTCCGACGAACCGGGCGCCCGGGCCATCGGCGCGGTGTACGTCGAGAAGGAAACCGACGGGCTGAGCTTCGGGCGCCCCGAGCATCTCATGGGCTTTCGGGGCGTACCCTCCTGCGACCTCTTCTTCGACCAGGTGCGCGTGCCCGAGCGCAACCTGGTACTGCCTGCCGGGGGCTTCAAGAAACTGATGGCCGCCTTCGACCTCGAGCGCTGCGGCAATGCGACCATGGCCCTCGCCCAGGCCGCTGCGGCCCTTGAAGACGTCACCGCCTACGTGCAGGAACGGCAGCAGTTCGGCAAGCCGATCGTCGATTTCCAGGCCGTGCAGCTCAAGCTCGCCGAAATGCAGATGCAGGTTGAGGCCTCCCGCCTGTTGATCTGGCGGGCCGCGGTGGACGCGGAGCAGGGGTTTCCGAGCATCGGTGCCTCGAGCATCGCCAAGTGCTTCGCCAACGAGATCGCGCGCACGGTCACCGGCAACGCCCTGCAGTTGATGGGCGGCTACGGTTACTCCAAGGAGTACCCCATGGAGCGGCGCTTCCGCGACGCCTGGGGCTGGGGCATCGCCGGCGGCGCGATCGATATCCAGAAGGTCAACATCGCCAGCGCCCTGATCGGACGGCGGTTCAACCAGCGGGCCTGACGTGAGCCGCTGGTTCGGCGACATCTTCCAGAGCGGGTTCGTGGTGCATGACTGGCGGGAGGCCGCCATGCACTGGAGTTCGGTGTTGGGGGTCGGACCATTTTTCCTGCTGGACCACATCGAGTTCGAGTGGTGCGAGTACCGTGGCCAGCCAGTCGAGCTGGACCTGTCGGTCGCACTGGGATACAGCGGTGCCTACCAGGTGGAGCTGATCCAGCAGCACAACGACGTGGAATCCATCTACACCGAGTTCAAGCGCCACCATGGCACCGGCTTGCAGCACGTGGGCGTGATGGTGGAGGACATCGACGCGGCGCTGGCCCGGCACGGCCTGGAATCGCGCATCGTGCAGCAGGGCATGACCGCCGCCGGGGCGCGCTTCGCCTACCTGGACACGGTGCTGCACAATGGCAGCATGCTGGAGTTGATCCAGGCCAATGACGAAGTGCGCGAGGCGTTCGCTGACATGCAGGCCGCAGCAGCGAGCTGGGACGGCACGGAGCCGATCCGCGCCTGAGGGGCTGGCCGGTGTCCCGCGGCTACTGCAGGCCGCCCGCCCCGGTTGCTTTTGGCATTTCGCCGCCAAACAGGTACGCTTGCCGATAGCAGCGGAAATCGGGGTATCGGCCCGTGTCACTGTTCGCGGAACTCAAGCGGCGAAACGTATTCAAGGTGGGTGCGGCTTACCTGGTCATGGCATGGCTGGTCATGCAGGTGGCCGATGTCGTCCTCAACAACATTGCCGCCCCCGACTGGGTGTTCCGCGTCATTCTCCTGCTGCTCGGGGTCGGCTTCCTGCTCGCGGTGTTCTTCGCCTGGGCCTTTGAACTCACGCCCGAAGGCATCAAGCGCGAGCACGAAGTGGATCGGTCCCGCTCCATCACCCACCAAACGGGCCGCAAGCTCAATTTCGGGCTCGCCGCCCTGCTGACCCTGGCGCTGGCCTACCTCGCCTACGACAAGCTGTTGACCGAGCCGCCCGCGGCCGCCCCCGCCCAACCGGCCACGTCCGTCCCGCGTGCGCCGTCCGCCAAGGCCGTGGCCGTGCTGCCGTTCGCCAACCTCAGCAGTGATCCCGAGCAGGAATACTTCTCGGACGGCATCACCGAAGAAATCATCAGCAAGCTGGCGCGTATCGAGGACCTGCCCGTCGCCTCACGCACCTCGGTGCTGCGCTTCAAGGACAGCACCCTGGACATCCGGGAAATCGCCGCCGCCCTCGGCGTGCGCTATGTACTGGAGGGCAGCGTGCGCAAGGCCGGCAGCCAGTTGCGCATCACCGCCCAGCTGATCGACAGCGAAACCGGCTTCCACGTGTGGAGCAAGGATTTCGACGGCAACGTCGAAGAGGTTTTCGACGTGCAGGAAAGCACTGCGATCCAGATTGCCGAGGCGCTCGACATCCACCTGAGCCCGCAGGATCGGGCCGCGGTGCAACGGCGCTACACCAGCAACAGCGAGGCCTACGACGCCTATCTGCGCGGCTTGGCGCACCTGATGGAATGGAGCGAGATGGACGACTTGCAGTCCGCACGCGCGTATTTCGAGCGGGCCCTCGAGCTGGAACCGGAGTATCCACCGGCACTGGCAGGCCTGGCGAGCATGGAGGCCCAGACCTACCGCAACCACGACCCGAGCGAACGCCGGCTGCTGCGGGGCATCGAGCTGGCCAACCAGGCCCTCGAGCTGGATCCCGGGCTGGTGTCGGGCCACATCGCGCTGGGGGAACTGGCCGCCATCCGCTATGACTACCGGGGCGCAGCGGCGGAATTTCGCAGGGCGATCGACCGGGAACCCGACAACGCCATGGCCTGGGACCTGTTGTCCTGGGCGCTGGCCTACCAGCAGCCGCCCGACGGGCCTGGTGCCGAGGCAGCGGCCAACAAGGCGATCGAGCTGGCGCCGGAATACTATCTTGCCTACTACCACCTGGGCCGCGCGCTCAACCTGCAGGGTCGTTTCGACGAAGCGATCGACATGTTCATGCGCATCGGCGAATTCAATCCCGGCTCGGACGTCATCGACCTCGGCCTGGCGCAGAGCTACCTCGCAATGGGAGACCTGCAGCGAGCGCGCGAGCATGCCGAGGCCAGTCTGGCGGGGACCCCGTCGCCCATCAACCTCAGCTACCTGTGCTTCGTCGAGGCGGCCGAAGGCAACCGGGACGCGGCCCTCGCCTGCCTGCAACAGCTTCTCGAGCAGAATTACCGCGATTTCGAGACGCTGGAGGCCTCGCCGCACCTGCGGGCGTTGCGCACCGACCCCCGCTACCGGGAACTGATCGACGCGTTCAGGTGAATGTCCGCCGTCGCGCTCGCCTGCGGGCCGAATCAGCGCGGTTGCAGCACGGCAAGCGGCACATCCACCTCGAGTTTGCGAATCCGCCCTTCGCGTTGAAACAACGACGCGCTCCAGTGCGGGCCGAGCCCGCATCCCGCGATGCGCTCGACCTCGCCGGGCCCGGTGTACAGGCGAATGGCCGCCTCGTCGGCCAGCCGGTAGACCACGGGCACGCCGCACAGCGTAAAGGCCAGTGAACCGGCCGGCAGCCGCTCGCGCTGCCCGCCTTCGCCGGTGGCGAAGGACCCCTGCTCGGCCTCGGCCAGGAATTCTTCACGGCGCAGGAGGCGGGGCTCGAAACGGACCGCACCGCCTTCGACCCGCACGCCCAGTTCGGCGAATCGCACGATGATGTCCTCTTTCACCTGGCCGGTCATGCCCGGCTGCTGCACGCCCGCGAACGAGGGCGTATGCGAGTACGGTTCGGTGGGAAAAGCCCCGTAAGCACCGGGCGAACGGTGGATGCCGAGCCCTTCGCGAATGCCCTGGTGGCGCTGGTACAGGGCCGTGGCCAGCCCGGGATCGGCGCCGGCGCGCTGTGCGGCCGCGGCCACCTTCGCCGTTGCCAGCGACAGCTTCGACACCATGTGCCAGTAGATGCTGCCGAGACCCTCGTACTTGTACATGCTGCCCGAGCGCCCGGTGAATTGCCGGTGCCCGAACACGTCCTCGTACACCTTGCACAGGGCGCTGGCATCGTCCGCGTCGACCGCCGGATCCTGCGCCAGCGCAGCCCGCAGTTCCCGGGCATTTCCAAAGCGGCCATTGAATCGCGCCCGGCCATCGGAGTCGAGCAGCACGTAGCGGCCATGGCCCGCGTCCAGCTCGCTGCGAATCCACGCATTGGCATCCACGGTGGCTCGCGGAATGACATTCCGCTCGAGGAACGGGGGCAGATCACGGTCCGGATACAACAGGTAGCTGTCGCAGTCCGCACGGTACAGGTCGCTGGCCCGCAGCGCGTCCAGCAGGGCCAGGCTCTCCGCCGGGCCCAGGCAACCGGAGTTCAGCGCAGCCACCTGCCCCTCCAGCATCTCCTGCAGGTCCTCCACCTCGCAACCCTCCGCGGTGAGGTTCAGCAGGCGGTAGGCGTGGTACAGGCCGTCCTCGCGGCGGCCACAGGCCAGGCTGTGGTCCAGGAATTCGAGGGCCTGCCGGATGAAGCGGATCACCTCGGCGCTCGCGAGCTCGCCCCGCTCGCCGGCGAGCCCTCGATAGACCGCCTCGCGGTAGCGCTCCCCCGCCATGCCCAGCGCGTCCATCAGGGCCTTGCGCGCGCGCGCCCCGACCGGGCCGGCCAGCAGGTCGCGATGCCCGCCCAGCGCATCGTCCAGGGCCGCCAGGAAGTCCATGACCTCGCGCGACACAGGGTAGCTGCGCCCGCCCTCGCCTGCGAGCAGCTCCGCCAGCAGCGCCAGGTAGCGGCGCAGGTAGCACAGCGTCACCATCGACAGGCCGTAGCCGACCAGCGCGTTGTTGGCGTCGTTCCACTCGGGGCGCTGGGTGTTCATCCAGATGCCGCCGCCCGGCACGAAGTTGCCGATCTTCGCCAGCGCCGGCAATAGCAGCTTTTCCAGCAGGTTGACCCGGTGGATCGAGCCATCGGCGCCCGTGACCAGCTTGCCGTCGTTGCCGATTTCCGCCACCCGCGCGGCGATCGCCGCGGCGCGTTCGTGATCGAACTCGACGCTGTGCCGCGGGTCCTCGAGCAGGCCGGCGTAGCCCTTCAGGCGGTAGGGAACGTTCGCGTAGACGAAGATGTCCCGCCCCAGCAATTCGATCAGTCGCCCCGGATGGTAGCGGTGCGAGAGCTCCACCAGCTCCTGCAGGTAATTGACCTGGTGGTCGCCCCAGTAACCGATGTTCGACCACGGCGCAGCGGGGTCGAGCACCTCCCAGTCGAAACCGTCGCTGGAGACCCGGTAGGGGTTGTAGCCGTCGGCCGTGGAGGCGTTGACGAACTTGGCGATGAAGCTCTCGATGTACTCGGGGAAGGAGATGGCCAGCGCCTCCCAGTTCTGGAAGATGTCGCGCCAGTTGCCCTGGTAGTCCAGCGCGTTCGAGCCATCCGCGTTGCGGATGTTGATCAGGAATTCATTCCAGGGCCGGCTCGGGTCGCCATGCCGGCGGCTGAAGGTCAGCGGCAGGTATTCCAGGGCCAGGCGTTCCATGTCCGCATCGCCGCCCGCGCCCACCGCCGCCCTGAGTTCCGACAGCGCCAGCCACCGCTGGCCTGCGGGCAAGGCCTGCTCGAAACGGGCTCGCAGGGGGCGGTTCCAGCGGTCCACGAAGACCAGCAGGTCGTCGGCCGGAAACTGGTAGCCGTTCACGAAGACCCCGCCGCGCATGATGTTGTACAGGGTGTTGGAGAAGTGGCGCGCCGTGGTCAGCCGGTCCGCCGAATGCTGCAGGGCATCCGCGCTGGCGGCCAGCCGCTGCAGGCGCTCGGTACCGGCAGCGATATCCTGCTCCAGCGCTTCGGCGGTCACTCCCTCCCGCAGGGCTGCGAACAGCGCCGGCAGCTGAGCGGGCCCCTGCGCCACGTCGGCCACCACATACCAGCTGTGCTCGGCGCCCGGAGCGAGCGCCAGCGAGCTCTGCACGAAAAATGCCCCGCGCTTGCCCCTGCTCACGGCTTCGCCATTCACCTCCGCGCCGGCACAAAAGGCGGCCACCGCGTCCTCGGAGACCAGCAGCTGCGGCTGCTCCAGGCCGACGGTCCATGCCACCGTGGCGTTCAACGCTTCGCTGGGCTCGGCAAGGTCGGTGGGCACCGAGCTCAGCGCGTAAAGGGCCGCACCCAGCTCCGGGAATGCCTCGGCGCGCTTGTAGGCATCCACCAGCGTGCTCATGGTGGCCTGCATCGCGCGCCCCACGCCCCACGGCAACAGGTTGCGCACGCCATCGAGCAACTCCACGCGGGCCTGCGTCGGGCCGCGATTGTGCAGCGCGGCCCGGCGAATGAAGCCGAAGCGATCGCCGGTCGACCAGCTGTAAGAGAAGGCGAGCCCGAGATCGTGGTTGACTTCCTCGAAGATGAGCCGATTGCCGGTGCCATTCCGATAGAGATGGCGCTCCAGCGCATAGACCGCCGGGCCACGGGCGAACGGCCTCCACAGCGAGGTCTGGCCGCCCGCGGCCACCCGCATCGCAGTCAGGGGCCCGGTCGTGGCGTCCGCATCGTGGATCTGGTCGTCGGTGACGTAGGGAAACAGGGCGTTCTCGGGCGAGCGCCGCCCGCAGGCCAGGCCGCCGTTGGTGGACAGAAACATCCAGTGATCGAAGCCGCTGACCACGGCGGTGAAAAAAGGGGCCATCGCGTGATAGTTGGCAACCCGGTAATACCGCTCGCCATCGCGCTCGACGAACCCGCCGGTGCCACCGACGGGCGAAGGCCGGATCGGGGTCGCGCCCCACATCAATTCCTTGATGTCACGGCCCGCCATCGGACTCACGCCTCGGTCACCAGGAACGGTATGTTGGCGTGCCCGGCGTGCCCCTGGCCGTCATAAACGTACACGAACAGCCGGTATGCGCCCGGCACGGAGGGCGCGCTGAACCTGACGACGGCGGCGGCGCCGGGCTCGAGCAGCCCCGGAATGACGGCCGGCACCTCCTCGTGATCGCCCCCGACCGCGGTGGCGGTGCTCTCGTGCCGGATTTCCCACCGGTAGCGCAGCGGGTCGCCGTCCGGATCGCTGGCCGCGACGCTCGCCCGGTATTGCCCACCCGCCGTCAGCGTGACGTCCTGCTCGGCGGCTCTCGCGTCCAGCAACATGCCGTCGATGCGCGGGGCCCGGTTTCGAGGCCAGGCGCCGTTCCAGAGGAAATGCATGACATCGACGACTTCCGTTTCACTGCCGTCGGCCAGGAACATGCCGTACCAGGTGGGCGTGCGCTCCTGCTTCTGCCCCCACAGGAACACGTAGGCGCCGATGACCTTGTCGGCGAACGGCTCGATGAATTGCTGGTAGGCCTTCAGGTAAATGGCGGCCTTGGCGCTGCTGTGGTGCTCGATGGGCGCCCCCCAGGCGGTGGTTTCAACCTCCCAGTGGCCAATCGTGCCGAACTCGGTAACCCAGTACGGGCGCGGGGAAGCCGCGTCCCGCAGGTGCGCGGGCAGGTGCACGATGCCCCCGTAGGATTGCACGCTGACGATGTCCAGGTCCGGGGCGCGCGCGTCCAGCAGCGCGATCCGCTCCGCATCGAAGCGGGAAAGGGCGGTGGTCGTGGGGTGCCGGCCATCGAGCTCGTGGATCATTTTCGAGATGTCGTTGATGGCATCCAGGAACGCGGGGTTGGTGTAGTCGTGATCCACTTCGTTGCCGATGATCCATGCCAGCAGGGCGGGGTGATCCTTGTATTTCAGCACCTCGCCGCGCGCGTATTCGAGCTGCCTGGCCACCGCCTGTGCGTCGCTGTAATCGAACCCGAGCCGCTCGCGGCCGATCTCGATGCAGAGCGCGACGGTCAGGCCCAGTGCCGCGGCGCGGTCCAGCAACTGCTGGCCGCTGGACGTATCCGGTTCGGTACGCCAGGTGCGGAACGAATTGCCGCCATGCGCGACCAGGGCCTCCAGACCTTCCACACCCGCCCCGGCGCCCCTGATGCGGTACACCTCGCCACCGCGCAGCAGCCGATAACGCCCATCGACGAGCGCCACTTCGACCGGGACCGCGCCAGAGGCATTCCCATCCGGCGCCGCCGTCCGGCCCCGGTCCTGGCAGCCGAAGCAGGCCAGCATCGCCGCCAGGATCAGAACCCGCGCAAGCATTACCCGCCCCCCGCTCTCAAGCCCGCACCAGCTCGGCCTCGAGCTGCTCGAGGGTTTTGCCCCGGGTCTCGGGCAAACGCCTCAGCACCAGCAGCAGGCCGATCGCCGCGAACGCGCCGTAGATGAGAAAGGTCGCCGAGTTGCCGATGTTCTCCAGCTCCCAGGGGAACAGCAGTTGCACGATGAAGCTGACCGAGGAATTGATCAGCCCCACGAACGAGATGGCCAGGCCCCGCACGCGATTCGGGAACAGTTCGGAGAACAGTACCCACATGACCGGCCCCAGCGAGATGGCAAAGCCGGCCACGAAGCCCAGGATGCCTGCCAGGACCATGCCGGCATGCATGTCGATGGCCCCCGCCACCAGCGCCGACTGCCCGGCCATGTAGGCCTCGGCCCCGATGACGCCCACCACCGCCTCGCGGAAGGCGATATCGCTGTCGAAGGTCTGATTCGCGATGGCCTGCAGCGCCTGGGCGTCGACCCCACCCGGCAGGGCGGCCAGGGCAGCCGCGTCGAGCGTGTAGGTGGCGGTCCCGAACTCCCAGGCGAGCAGGAACATGCACGCGGCGATGACGGCCAGGCCGAAACCGAGCAGCGGCCGCCGGCCCAGCTTGTCGATCAGCAGGATCGCCAGGACCGTGAACACCAGGTTGACCAGCCCCACCAGCACCGCCTGCATGAACGACGCGTCGGTGCCGATACCGGACTGCTCGAAAATCATCGGCGCATAGAAGAACACCGAGTTGATGCCGGTAGCCTGTTGCAGCACGGCGACGATGATGCCGATGGTCAGCACCAGGCGCATGGCGGGCTGGAAGAGTTCGCGCAGGCGGGCCTGCCGCGCATCGCGCTCGGCCGCGAGCGTCGCCCGGATCTGCCCCAGCGCCGCCTCGGCCGCTGCGCGCCCGCTGACGCGGCTCATGGTTTCCAGCGCGCGGTCGTCGCGATCGTGCATGACCAGCCAGCGGGGGCTTTCGGGCACCCACAGCAGGGCGAAGAAATAGACCACCGCCGGCAGCGCCTCCAGCCCCAGCATCCAGCGCCAGCCGTATTGGCCCAGCCCGAGCGCCTCGGCCCAGCCCAGCCCCGACTGGCCGAGGCTGAGGATCAGGTAGTTGCTGAAATAGGCCGCCGAAATGCCAATGACGATGTTGAGCTGGTTGAACGAGACCATGCGGCCGCGCACTGCGGCCGGCGCGATTTCCGCGATGTACATGGGCGCGATGATCAGCGAGGCGCCGACCCCCAGGCCCCCGAGCATGCGCGCCGCGACCAGCGTCGCGTAATCCGGCGCCACCGCAGAGGCGATCGCCGATATCGCATACAGCACGGCCGCCGCCTTCAGCACGACCCGCCGCCCGACCCGGTCGCTGACCGGTCCGGCCAGCATCATGGCCAGGGTGGACGTCAGCGTCAGGGACGCCACCACCCAGCCGAGCTCGATCTTGCCCAGCGCGAACTCCGGCTCGATGAAGGTCACCACGCCCGAGATCACCGAGGCGTCGAACCCCATCAGGAAACCGCCGAGCGCGACGATGAGGGCGACCCTCGCGGCGTAGCGGGTACCGGGGCTCATGGGCTCTCCGGGTCGCTGGACGGGCGCTCCAGCAGCGTGAAGCGCGCGTGCAATTCGGCCCGTGAATCACCTCCGACCCACAGGTGAAACGCTCCGGGTTCGACCACCTCGCGCAGGTCCTGGCCGATGAACGCAAGATCTGCCGGCGCCAGCATGAACTCGACCTCGCGGCTCTCCCCGCCCGCCAGGCGGATGCGCTGGAAGCCCTTGAGCTCCCGCACCGGGCGCACCACGCTGGCCACCGGGTCGCGCAGGTACAGCTGGACGATTTCGTCCGCCTCGCAGGCGCCCAGGTTGGTGACGCGCACCCGCACGGTCAGGGTCTCGCCCATGACGATCGCCTGGCTGCTCAGAGACAGGTCCGAATACCCGAAGCGCGTGTAGGATAGCCCGAAGCCGAAGGGGTACTGGGGCGTAAAGCCCGCATCGAGGTGCGCGGACACCAGGCCGGATGAGGTCTGCGGGGTCCGCACGGGCAGGTCATCCATGTGCTGGAACTGCTCCAGCGTTGCCGGCTTGCCCGTGTTGCCGTGCGCATAGTAGATGGGAACCTGCCCCACCATGCGCGGAAAGGTCACCGGCAGCTTGCCGGACGGCGACTCGATCCCGAACAGCACGTCGGCGATGGCCGGCCCGCCCATGGTGCCGGGGTGCCAGGCGAACAGGAGCGCATCCACCTCTTCGATGATGTTGCCGAGCGTCAGGGGGCGCCCCGCCATCACGACCGCGATGAGCGGCTTGCCGGTATCCGCCAGGACCCGTACCAGGTCGGCCTGGTTGCCTGGCAGATCGATATTCGCCCGCGAGTGTGCCTCCCCCGACAGGATCGACTCCTCGCCCAGGAATACCATCACGGCATCGGCCCGTCCCGCGGCCGCGACGGCCTCGTCGAAGCCCGCAGTGGAACGGCTGCGGGTGGTTTCCATGGCCCGCGCGTGGTGAACCGCCACGCCCTCGCCGAGGAATTCGCGGATGGCATGCAGGGGGGTGCGGCTGAGGGCCGTGTCGCCATCGAATACCCAGGTACCCAGCTGCTCGTAGGGGTCGTCGGCGAGCGGGCCGATGACGGCGACGGAACGCAGCCGGTCCGGGCTCAGCGGCAAGACTCCGTCCTTGTTCTCCAGCAACACCAGGCTCTGCAGGGCCGACCGTCTGGCCAGGGTCAGGTGGTCTTCGCTGGCGGCCGGGGGCAGCGCGGCCGGGTCGGTGTAGGGGCTATCGAACAGGCCCAGCCGGAACTTGACCTGCAAGATGGCGCACACCAGCTCGTCGAGCAGCGCCTCCTCGAGGTGTCCGTCGGCTACCAGCCCCGCGAGGTGATCCGTATAAGCCGAGCTGGCCATTTCCATGTTGACCCCCGCGCTCGCGGCCGCGAACGCGGCTTCACGCTGGTCGGCCGCCAGGCCGTGGATGGTCAACTGGCTGATCGCGGCCCAGTCACTGACGACGAACCCGTCGAAGCCCCACTCCTCCCGCAGCACCTGCCGTAGCAGGAACCGGTTGGCGCTGGCCGGCACGCCGTTCAGGGCGCTGAAGGAGCTCATGAAGGTGGCCGCGCCGGCGTCCAGCGCCGCCCTGAAAGTCGGCAGGTGGAGGTTGCGCAACTCGATTTCCGGGATGTTGGTGGTGTTGTAGTCGCGCCCGCTCTCGCTGGCGCCGTAACCGGCGAAATGCTTGGCGCAGGCAGCGATGCTGCCGGGCCGGGCGAGGTCGTCCCCCTGCAGGCCCCGCACCATCGCCTCGGCGAACCGGCTGAACAGGTAAGGGTCCTCGCCAAATGTTTCCGCAACCCGGCCCCAGCGCGGATCCCGCGTGATGTCCAGCATCGGGGCGAACGACCAGTTGATGCCCGCTGCCGCCGCCTCCTGGGCCGCCATGCGGGCGCCCTGCCGCGCCAGTTCCGGGTTGAAGCTCGCGGCTTGCCCCAGCGGAATCGGCAATATCGTGCGGAACCCGTGAATGACGTCGCGCCCCATCAACAGGGGAATGCCGAGCCGGCTCTCCTCGACCGCGATGCGC
>JABAHR010002392.1_pt7 | contig 21767 bp, 19 predicted proteins | sample 7062101 | NCBI WGS metagenome assembly JABAHR01 (sample SAMN14534553, study PRJNA622989) | marine sediment metagenome | biome: marine biome [ENVO:00000428]; feature: marine pelagic biome [ENVO:01000023]; material: deep marine sediment [ENVO:00002113] | place: India: Gulf of Kutch | collected... | reverse complement strand
GAACAGGCCGTCTGCCGCTGGCATGGCCATCAGCTGGCTGACCTTGGCCGAGCCGCCGGACTGGCCGATGATGGTGACATTGTCAGGATCGCCGCCGAATGTGCCGATATTGTCGCGCACCCATTCCAGCGCCATGATCAGGTCGGCATGGCCGGCATTGCCCGAATAGCGGAATTCCTCACCATAGGCTGAAAGGTCGAGATAGCCGAGATAGTTGAGCCGGTGGTTGACGCTGACGAAGACGATGTCGCCGAACTCGGCAAGGTTCCGTCCGTCATATTGCAGCAGTTCGATCGAGGAGCCTGCGGTGTATCCGCCGCCATGCATCCACACGATCACCGGTCGCGGGGTCTCGGGGCTCATGTCCGGCGACCAGACGTTGAGATTGAGCAGTTCGTCTTCCGACGTATCGACCCGGTAATAGGCGGGGTTGGAGAAGAACTCCCCACTGTCCGCCGGGCGCGGCGAAACGGGGCCTGCGTAGACTGCGTTGAGATGACCCTCCCAGGGTTCGGGGCGAACCGGCATCGCAAAGCGCTCGGCATGAGCATAGGGGATGCCCTTGAAGGTGAATATGCCCCGATCGTTGAGGCCGAGGATCTTGCCGCTGTCGATCTCGGCAAGCACGGCCTGGGTAGTACCTTCGGCCTCGTTCGCCGTGCTGGCGCTTCCGGCCTCGCTGATCATGGCCAGCGGTGCCAGCAGGCACAGGGCCATCAGCATGGATTTGATGCTGCGGCTGGTCATCGGTAATCGTCCTCCCCTGTGGTTGGCGTGCCAGCCAATCCGGTGTGCGGCGCAAACTGTCGTGCGGCCTGGGCCCGGTCAACCGAAAACGCTTTCATGGCCTGCGTGCGCGGTCAAAATCTCAGTGTGCAGAGGCGCTCTGGCCAGCCGGCTCGAGCTGCGGATAGGGCCCGGTGGTGAACACCAGCAGCGAGCTGATCGCGAACATCGGTATNNTTATAGCTGCCGAAGAAGTCGTACATCGCGCCCAGGAACACCGCCCCCACGCCGATCCCGAGGGAGATCATGCCGGCGATCGTTCCCATCAGCATGGCAAAGTTCTTGCGGCCGAAATGCCTGCCGGAGAGATAGGCCGCGATGTCGAGCTCGGCACCGACCGAAAAGCCGATGATCGCTGCCGCCACCGCGCCCCCGGCGACCGCACCGTCTGCCATGATGAGCACGAGGCAGGCCAGCACCGGCAGGCCATTGCCGACACCGCCGACCAGCCAGCCGGGCAAGCGGTCGAGCAGGTAGCCTGTGCCAACGCGCCCGGCGATCGAGGAGATGCCGACGATGCCGGCAACGGTTGCTGCAAGTTTCGCGCTGAGGCCGCCAGCGAGCATGATCGGTTGCAAATGCACCACCAGGCCGAGCACTCCGCTGGCCACCAGCATGCTGGCGAATGCGAGCTTGTAGAAGATCGGCGAGGTCAGGCCCTGGCGGATCGTCAGGCCGGGCAGCTCATCCTTGCGCGAGGCAGGGCTATCGGTGTGCCTGTCGCCATCGTGGAAGAACAGCAGCAGTAGCGGCAAGGCCACCAGCGCGCTTCCTGCACCCAGCGTGACAAATGCCATGCTCCAGCCGAGCGACTGGATGAGCAATGTCGCGATCAGCGGCTGGATCATCGCGGCGATTCCGGCGCCACACAGGGCAATCCCCATGGCAAGGCCGCGCCGTCTGTCGAAGCGCGAGGTGATTGCGGCAATCCACACGACCGGCTTGATCAGCACGTCGCCGACGGCAACCAGCGCCCACAGGAACCACCAGTTCCACATCGTTCCGGTGGCCGATCCCAGCGCGGCAAAGGCTGCGGAGAAAGTGATTACGCCCAACAGCGCAATGATTCGCGATCCGAAACGGTCGATCGCCATGCCGACCAGTGGCGCAACGATGATGGCGACCACGCTGATAATGGTGAGGCCGGAAGAGCTCATCGCCCGCGACCAGCCGAACTCCTGCTCCAGCGGCACGATGAAGGAGCCCATGCCATAAAGGTAGAGCACGCCGACGAAGACGCCGACGGATGATGTCAGCACCACCAGCCAGTCGCCGAGGGTTTCCTGCTTCTCTCCGGCGTGAAGTTCAGAACCTGTAGACATGTCGTGCTGTCCCGCTGCAGAGCCGAACGAGCTCCTCGTTTGAGCATCCTGAAAACACGCGCATGAACATGTTCCAGATCGCTGGATAGGCGATGCCGGCCTTCTCGACCGGGAAGTTGGAGGCCAGCATGCAGCGTTGTGTGCCAAACAGTTCGACGCAGTGTTCGATGTATGGGCGCCAGAGTTCGGCAAGCTCCCCCGAGGTTGGCGGCCTTTCGGCGGCCTTGAAGTCGAAGTTGGCCAGCGACATCAGCATGCCGCCCAGCTTGATCGTGACATTGGGGCAGGTGGCGAGCTCGCGCATGTCGGCGAGCCATTGCCGGTGCACTTCGTCTTCGCGTCCGCGATAGCCGCCATAGCCGAGCGGGCTGCCACAGTGGTTGACGACCAGCGTGGTTTCCGGCGCCGCACGGGCAAGGTCCGCAACATCGCGGATCTGCGGGTGAAAGATCGTCGCTTCGTAGATCAGCGCGCGCGCGGCGAGCATGCTGACGCCTGCCTGGAACTGCGGTTCGGTGAGGATTCCGGGCCGGTCCGCTACCTTGCCGCTGCTGACCACCGGGTCCGCGTCCCACTTGGCTGAGCGGCGGATGCCGCGCAGGCGCCCGTTGGCAGCCGCTTCATGGGCATCGAGCACTTCTTCCAGCCGGGCGGAGTCCAATGTCAGGTCGGCATTGGCGATGATCCCCCCGGCGATCCGTGTCGGGCCATATTTCCCGCTTTCGGCGATTGCCGCCATGCCGGCGGCATATTGCGTCTCACCGACGGAGCGCAGGTCTGTCGAACCATCGGCGCGGTAGAATTGGCCGCATTCGATATAGACCGTCGCTTCGATGCAGCGACCGCTTGCGGCGATGTCCGCCGCGTGTTCCTCGACGAAATAGCGATAGCCCGTGGCGTGGTGCCACAGGTGCATGTGGACATCGATGATCGGGATGTCCGGGTTGAGCGGCTCTTCCGCCACTGCCTTGCCCAGCCACGCCAGATCGGGCGGCTGGGTGCGGCTGAAGTCGGCCCGGGGAGAGGACGCCATGCTTCAGTCCTGCGCCAGCGACTNNGACAGGCCGGTGAGCTCTTCGTAGACCTTGACCACGGCGGCCGGGTCCTCCCCGCTATAGCCCCTGGCCTTGGCCATCATGTAGACCTGCTGCGCGACGTTGGCCATGAACAGCGGCACGCCGTGCGACTTGGCGATCTGCCGCTGCGTTTCCAGGTCCTTGATGGTGATATCCATGCGGATGCCGGTGAAATCGCGCGACAGCAGGCGCGGGGCTGCATGCTGGAACACCACCGAGTTGCCGCTCGATTGCGAGACCGTGTCGATCACCATCTGCGGATCGAGGCCAGCGGCCTTGGCCAGCACCATCGCCTCGACCACGAGGATGCGGTTGGCCTGCGCCAGCATGTTGTTGACCTGCTTGAGCACGCATCCCTTGCCGACCTCGCCGACGTGGAGGATCTCCACGCACATCGGCTCCAGTGCGAAGCGGGCTTTTTCCAGTGCCGCCGCATCGCCGCCGACATAGGCATGCAGCTTGCCTTCGATCGCCCCCTTGATGAAGCCGGTCACCGGCGCATCGAGCATGGCGATGCCGTGCTGCGCCAGCCGCCCGGCAAAGGCGGCGGCGTCATCGGGCGCAACCGAGCTCATGACAATGGCGACATCGCCCTCTTCGGCGTTTTCGGCAGCACCATCGGGTCCGAAGAAGACCGCGTCGTTCTGAGCCATGGTATCGACCATGGAGATTACCACGCTCGCCTCGCGCGCCACTTTGGCAGGGGAAGCGGCGACCCGCGCTCCCGCTTCCGCGAGCGGAGTGCAGGCATCTGGATTGATGTCGCAGACCACCAGCGGAATGCCGGCGCGCGCGATATTGAGCGCCATCGGCTGGCCCATTGCCCCAAGCCCGATGAAGCCGACCGTACCGGCTCTCTCACTGCCCACTTCTCAATCCTCCCGTGGCCGCGCCCCTGGCGCCGCCAGCAAAGCTGCGATCCGTTGTGGCAATCTGCCTCACTTCTGTCCGGGACGCCAGAGCAGCGACGCAAGGGTGCTTGCCGCTGCAGGCGAGTTGCAGATGGTCCGGTGGCCGATTACGGGTTGCCGCGGGAGACGCTCGCGATCCCGGCGCGCCAGTTGCCATCGCAGGAGAGGCAGGATGATGCAGTTCGACAGGACCGACACCGTGCTGCCCGAGGTATGGGCCAGCCATGCGCGGCTCCGCCCGCAAAAGCCCGCGCTGGTCTGCGAAGGGGAGACGCTCAGTTGGGATGGGTTCAACCGCGCGATGAACCGGCTGGCCAATGCCCTGCTGCGCCACCGGGTAAGGAAGGGCGAGGCGGTGGCGGTGCTGGTCTCCTCCTCGATCGCGGCCTGTGTCGCCATGTTCGGCACGGTCAAGTCCGGCGCGATCATGGTGCCCGTCTCCACCATGCTGACAGAGGAGCAGGTCGCCACCATTCTGCGCGATTGCCGCGCAACCCACCTCATCTGCTCGGCCGACCTGCGGCATCTGGTCGATCCGGTCCGTGCCGGTCTCGAGGACCTGCGCGACGACGGATTGATCGGCGTGGATTTCGACGACGAGGCCTGGCAATCGCTGGAGAGCTTCACCAGCGGTTCGAGCGAGGCGGATCCGCCGGTCACCCATGCTGGCCACGATGTCTTCAGCATCATGTACAGTTCGGGCACTACCGGCGCGCCCAAGGGTGTCACCCATTCCCATTCCGCACGCACCTATTTCGCTGTTTCGAACGCTCTGGAGATGGGCTTCGGCCTGCATAGCCGCGGGCTGGTGACGACCGCACTGTTTACCGCGGGAACCTGGTTGATCGTGCAGCCGACATTGTTCGTCGGCGGGACGCTTCATATCCACCCCAAATATGATCCGGAACGCCTGATGCGGGAGCTGGAGGAGAGCCGGATCAGCCACTGCTTCGCCGTGCCCAGCCAGCTGCGGCCACTGCTGGCCGAGAACCGCTTCGACGATTGCGACCTGTCGAGCCTGCAGGTGCTGCTGTCCGCCGGATCGCCGCTTCACCCGGAGGAAAAGACCAGGCTGATCGAAAAGATCGGCGAGGTCTTCTTCGAACTCTACGGCTTTACCGAGGGTTGCTCCACGCTGCTGCGACCTGAGGACCAGGCAAGCAAGCCGCTGACGGTGGGCAAGACGCTGATGGGGCAGGAATTGCGCATCATCGGCGATGATGGCGAAGTCCTGCCGCCGGGCGAGGCGGGTGAAATCGCCGGGCGCGGTCCGGGCCTGCTGACGGAGTATCATGGACGGCCGGAGGCGACGGAAGCGGCGCTGTGGCGCGACGAGGCCGGGCGCAGCTACATCAGGTCCGGCGATATCGGGCGCATGGACGAGGAGGGCTTCCTCACCATCGTCGATCTCGCAAGAAGGACATGATCATCTCCGGCGGGATGAACGTCTATCCCGCCGATATCGAGGCGATTCTCAGCGCCCATCCCGATGTCGCCGATTGCTGCGTTTTCGGCATCAACCATGCGAAATGGGGCGAGGCGCCGATGGCAGCAGTGGTTGCTGCCGACGGAGCATCTGCCGCTGGCGACGAGGTACTGGCGTGGACCAATGCGCGCCTCGCCAAGCACCAGCGACTGGACCGGATCGCCCTGCGCGACAGCCTGCCGCGCAATGCGTTGGGCAAGGTACTCAAGCAGGATTTGCNNTTTGCGCAAGGAATATGATCCTGCTGCCAACGCCTGACGCACGGCAGGACGTCCAGACCAGATCGGCTCAGATCGCGGTAATCAGGTTCACTTCCTCGCGCTGCTCAACCGTGACTTCGCGTCCAAGACAGTCGCGCTCGTGCATCCGCGCCGCAAGGCCTCTTCCATCCGGGCCGGTGCAGGCGATGAAGCGCCTGCCATCTGCATTGGTGCCGACAACGATTGCCTGCGAGGGGCCGTCCCGGCCGTGGCTGACGGTGTAGGTTTCCACGATGCCGCTGCCCGCGAAACTCTCCAGCGGCTCGACATCCGGCACGCGGTCCAGTTCTGCCTTGAGTTCTGCATCGCGCCCCGCCTGCCAGGGTCGCGGTTCGGCGGAATAAAGGCCGACGGAGTATTTCGAGAGATAGCCACCGTTTGCCGCGACCAGCACCGGTCTTCCGTCGGCGGTGCGGGCACGCTGCACCGCCTCGGCAATGGCATGCATGGAGTAGTTGTTCCCCGGCCCGCCGAAGAAGGGCAGTCCGCCGGTCAGCGTCAGTCCGCGCGGGTCGTCCGCTGCCAGGCCAAGTGCATCGAGCGCGACATTGGAAACGGCGATCGGAAAGCAGCTGTAGAAATCGAAACCGGCGATGGCCTCCACATCGGCATGCGCCATTGCCATGGCCCTGCGCGTCACTGCCTTGGCTGCGGGCGAGGAGCCGAGATCGGGCCGGCGCAGCAGCGCCNNAGATAGGTCCGCAGCGAATGCGGAATGCCGAGCCGGTCGGCCATGCCATGCGATGCCAGGAGGACGGCGGCCCCCATGTTGACCTTGTCGCGTGCCACGAGATGGAGCGTATAGGGATCGGCGATCCAGCGGTTCGCCGGCGATGGGCTGGCCAGTTCCTGTGCGCTCTGGGCCGGGGCCTGCCACGCGGCGAAGGGATTGGCGGCGGCAATGTCGGTGAAGGGGGCAAAAAGCGCGCCCATCTCAGCAGCATAGGCTGCGCGGCTGATGGGTGCGCCGTCAGCCCCCATGTGCGATCGCCGGGCGTTTTCGCACAGGGCGTAACAAAGGGTGGGGGCGAGCAACCCGTGCCGCCGGGCGAGCGGATCGTAATACTCCTCCAGGCCCGATCCGCGATCCTCGACATTGCCCGGCGGGTCCTCTGCAAAATCGAGCGTGATCCCGTTCTTCCTGGCGTGGGCTATGGTCGAAATCGCTTCCGCACCGGCGAGCAGGACAAGGCCGAACTCGCCATCGGCAATCCGTTGGCCGAACTCGCTGACGAGGTCCTGCGGTGTGTTCCCGCCGCCCTTTTCCCACACCGCAAGCTGGGGATCGCAGCCGAGGCGGCTGGAGACCGAGCGGGGGAAATTGCTCGAGCGCCCGAATGGGGCAGGCTGCGGGTACATGTCCTCGAACGTGCGGGTGGTGGCAATCGCCTCGATGCGGGTGGCAGCATCGGGGCCGAGGCCGCAATCCTCCAGCGCGGCCCGGGCGGCCCGGGCGGCGAGCTCGGCCGGGCAGCTGGCCTGGTAGCCGGGGGTCTCGATACGCTCGACCGACTGGCCGACGCCGATCAGGACAGGCGTTGCGGGATCGATGGCCATCCCCGCTTCAGCTCCCGCTCCATTGCGGGGCGCGCTTCTCGACAAAGGCGCGTGCGCCCTCCGCCGCATCCTCGCTCTGCCAGACCTTGTTCCTTTCCGCGCGCGACTGCTTCCAGATTTCTTCCTCGGGAATGCAGCGGCCCTCGGTAATGCGGCGGGCGATGCGCTTGGTCGCCTGCACCGCGAGCGGGGCATTGCCTGCGATCAGCTCGGCAACCTCCATCGCCCTTCGCAGGGCCTGCCCGGCAGGGACGACCTCGTTCACCAGGCCGATCGCCAGCGCACGCTCGGCAGAAATCGCTTCCCCGGTCAGCAGCAGCTGCATGGCGATCTTGCTTGGTAACTGGTCGGCCAGGCGAAAGGCCCCGCCGCCGGCAGCAATGATGCCGCGGCGCACCTCCGGCAGGCCGAAGCCGGCGGTTTCGTCAGCAATGGCAATGTCGCAGGCGAGGGCGATCTCGGTTCCGCCGCCCAGCGCAAAGCCGTTGACGGCGGCAATCACCGGCGTGCTGATCGGGTGGCTGGCGATGCCGGCAAACCCCCATTGCTCGCGATGTCCTTCCGGCACCACGGATTCGCCCCGGGCGATGGCCTTGAGGTCGGCGCCCCCGCAGAAGGCCTTGTCGCCGGCGCCGGTGATGACGATCGCGCGGATGTCCCTGTCCTCGTCGGCGGCCTGGAGTGCATCGCCAATGCCGATCGCTTCGGTTGCGCTGATGCAATTGCGGTCGCGCGGGCGGTTGATGGTGATGATCGAGACATGCCCACATCGTTCGACCAATATCGTGTTGTCGTCGTCCATGGCTGGCTTCCTTGTAGAATCCTGCGTCTATCCGGCTGCAATAGCGGTGACATTTGTGTCGACATGGCTGGCACATGCGCCACTTATGGTCCAGCATGGAAGAAACGGGCGCAGCCCGACCGACGGAGGGAACACAGATGACCGACGCAAGACCGCATTCCCCCTCGGGCATGCCCAAGGCGCTGATCTTCATGTTGTTCCTGACCTATACGTTGAGTTACCTCGACCGGCAGGTCGTCAACATCATGGCCGAACACATCAAGCGCGATGTGGGGCTGGCGGACTGGCAGATCGGGGCGATGAGCGGGCTCGCCTTCGCCCTGCTCTATGCCACCTTGGGCATGCCGGTGGCGCGCATTGCCGAACGGGTCGACCGGGTGCGCATCATCTCCATCGCCCTGCTGATCTGGAGCACTTGCACCACGCTGTTCGGCTTCGGCCGCAGCTTCATCGAATTCTTCCTTGCGCGGCTTGGCGTGGGTCTGGGCGAGGCGGGCGGCACGCCGCCGGCGATGTCGATGATCACTGACGCCACGCCGCCGGCATTTCGGGCACGGGCGCTCTCGCTCTACAACCTGGGCGTTCCGGTCGGTGCGCTGCTGGGCATGGCGCTGGGCGGCTTCATCGTCGATGCGCTTGGCTGGCGCTGGGCCTTCTACCTGCTCGGGCCACCGGGGATCTTGCTGGCGATCGTGTTGCGCGTGACCTTGCGCGACCCGCGCCAGGCCGAACGGGCCGAAAGCAGCGCAGAACCGGAAGTGCCGGGGGTCGGCGAGGTCCTCAAGACCCTGCGCGGCAGCGGCCTGTTCTGGTGGCTGACGATCGGCGCTGCGTTGACGGCCTTCGTAGGCTATGGCCAGCAGGCATTCATGGCTTCCTTCTTCCTGCGCAACCATGCCGAGGCGCTGGAGACGACCGCCATCGAAATGGGATTGCCCGGCGCCACCACCCTGCTTGGCATAGGGCTGGGTATTGGCTTCGGACTGGGCGGCATCCTTGGCAGCATCCTCGGCGGACAGCTGGCCGACCGCTTTCGTGACCGAAACGCCTATGTCTGGGTGCCGTTTGCGGGAAGCGTACTGGCCTTTCCCCTCTACATGACGGTGCTGANNACTGCTGGTGGTTCCGGTGGCGCTGAAGAGCATGTGGTATGGCCCGGTCTACACGCTGGTGCAGCAGGTCGTCCGGCAGCGCTCGCGGACCACCGTGCTCGCCATCTTCCTGTTCCTGCTCAACATGATTGGTCTCGGGCTCGGTCCGCTGACGATTGGCCTGCTCAGCGACAGTCTTGCCGCAGAGATGGGCGCAGCCGAAGGCTTGCGCTGGGCGCTGGTGGCGATTTCCGGGGTCAGCGTCCTTTCCGGCCTGTTCTTCCTCTTCGCGCTGGGGCCGGCAGCGCGGCGGCTGCGCGAGGAAGCGCGATCATGACTGAAGCGCCCGCCTTGCTGGAAGGATTTCGCGTGGCCGACATGACCACGGTCATCTTCGGTCCCTATTGTACGCAGATCCTCGCCGACCTCGGCGCCGATGTGGTCAAGATCGAGCCGCGCGGCTTCGGCGATGCCTCGCGCAATATCGGCAAGTCCGCGAACAAGCGCCTGATGGGGCCGCTGCACATGCGCATGAACCGCGGCAAGCGCTCGGTCGACTGGGACATCAAGTCGCCCGAGGGCCGGACGCATTTCGAAAGGCTGGTTCGCTCCAGCGACATCCTCATCCACAATATCCGCGCCGACGCGGTGGAGCGGGCGAAGCTCGATTACGAGACCATCCGCGCGTTGCGACCGGACATCATCTATGTCCATTGCACCGGTTTCGATTCACGCGGTCCCAGTTCGGGCCTGCCCGCCTATGACGACATCATCCAGGCATCTTCCGGCATCGCCTCGCTGCTGCCGCGCGTCGATGGCAATCCCGATCCGCGCTTCTTCCCGATGGCGATTGCCGACAAGGTATCCGGCCTGCATGGCGTCTATGCGGTGATGGCGGCGATCATCCACCGCCTGCGCACGGGCGAGGGGCAGATGGTCGAAGTGCCGATGCTGGAATCGCTGGTCAGCTTCAACCTGCTCGAACATCTCTACGAGCGCAGCTTCATCCCGCCTATCGGCGACACCGGCTACACCAGGCAGCTCGACCCGACGCGCCAGCCGCTGCCGACGAAGGACGGCTATATCGTCGTTGCGCCCTACCAGGACGAGCGCTGGATCAGACTGTTCGAGCTGCTCGGCCTGACGCATGTGTTCGAGCGCCCGGGCCTGGACGACCTGATGGCGCGCCTGGAGAATGCCGACGAGCTCTATCGCCTTCTCGCCGCCGAGCTTCCGCAGCGCACGACGGCGGAATGGCTGGCCCTGTTCGAGGCCAACAACATCCCCGCCAGCGACATCGCTTCGATCGAGGACCTGCTGGACAGCGAGCAACTGGCTGCCTCGGGCCTGTTCCGCGAGCGCGAGCACCCGTCTGAAGGCCGCTATATCGAGGTCGCCCCGCCGGTGCGTTTCTCGGTCGAGAAGGAGCGGCGCAAGGTCCGTCATGCGCCGCTGATCGGCGAGCATTCGGAGGAACTGGCGCGCGAGCTGGATGACGAGGCAGGAGAGGGCGAATGATGAAGACCGAAGAACATCGCATGATCTCCGACACGATCGCCCGTTTCGTGCACAACGAGATCAACCCCCATGTCGCCGAATGGGAACGGGGGCGCAGGGCTTTCCCTCCCACGAGATATTCAAGAAGCTGGGCGATCTCGGGATGCTCGGCATCAAGTATGAGGAGGAATATGGCGGGCTCGGCCTCGATTTCTCCTATTCGCTGACCATGGCCGAGGCGATGGGCGAGTGCAATTCGGGCGGCGTGCCGATGGCCGTGGGAGTCCACACCGATATGTGCACGCCGGCGCTGGCGCGTTTCGGCAGTGCCGAGCTGAAGCAGGAGTTCCTCGCTCCTTCCATCGCCGGGGACGTGATCGGCTGCATCGGCGTCAGCGAACCCGGCGCCGGCTCGGATGTCGCCTCGCTGAAGACGCAGGCAAGGCGCGATGGCGACGATTTCGTCATCAACGGCACCAAGATGTGGATCACCAACGGCTTGCAGGCCGACTGGTGCTGCCTGCTCGCCAACACTGGCGAGGGGCAGGTCCACCGCAACAAGAGCCTGATCATCGTGCCGATGGATTCGCCCGGCATCAGCCGCATCAAGATCGACAAGATGGGCATGAATTCCTCCGATACGGCACAGCTGTTCTTTGAGGACGTGCGCGTGCCCGCGCGCAACCTCATCGGCGAGGAAGGCAAGGGCTTCACCTACCAGATGCTGCAGTTCCAGGAAGAGCGGCTGTGGGCCGCCGCGCGCAATCTGCGCATCCTCGACCGGATGATCGACGCGACGATCGATTACACCCGCCAGCGCATCGCCTTCGGCAGGCCGATCCTCGACAACCAGGCGGTGCATTTCCGGCTCGCCGAGCTGCGCGCCGAGGTCGAGGCGCTACGCTCCCTGACCTACCGCGCCGTGGCCGATTTCGTCGCCGGGGAGGATGTCACGCGCCTTGCCTCCATGGCCAAGCTCAAGTCTGGCCGGGCGATGCGCGAAGTGAGCGATTCCTGCCTGCAGTTCTGGGGCGGAATGGGCTTTACCGAGGACAACCTCGTGTCGCGCTTCTATCGCGACGGGCGTTTGAGCTCGATCGGCGGCGGCGCCGACGAGATCATGCTGCAGATCATCTGCAAATATGAAGGTACGCTGCCGGCCCGCGCGAAATAGGCGCCTACAGATGAAATCCGGTGCCCCCAATCAGTAGCCGAGTATGGCCTTGATCTCGCAATATTCCTCTACCGCGTAGAGACTGTATTCGCGGCCATTGCCGCTCATCTTGTAGCCGCCGAAGGGCGCGTGGCGCGACCAGGCGGGATAGTTGATATGCACCTGGCCCGCACGGATACGCCCGGCCACGCGGCGCGCGCGCTGCTGGTCTGCCGATTGCACGTGGCTGGAGAGGCCATAGGTGGTCGCATTGGCGATGCGGATGGCGTCTTCCTCGTCCTCATAGGCCTGGATCGCCACCACCGGGCCGAAGATTTCCTCCTGCGCGATGCGCATCTCCGGCGTCACTTCCGAGAATATCGTCGGACGCACGAAATAGCCGCGGTTGAGCCCTTGCGGACGGCCGATTCCGCCGCACACGAGCTTGGCCCCCTCGTCGATCCCGGCCTGGATCAGGTCCTGCACCTTGGCGAACTGCGGGGCGTTGGCGAGTGGGCCGATCACCGCCTCCTCATTGTGCGGATCGGCGACAAGCACGGTGGCCGCGGCCCTGGCCGCAAGCTCTTCCACCTCGGCGAGGCGCGAACGCGGAACCACCATGCGCGTAGGCGCGGCGCAGCTCTGGCCGACATTGCGCATGGCGCCAAGCACGCCCTTGGGCACGGCATCGGCGAAATCGGCATCGTCGAGGAAGATGTTGGGTGACTTGCCGCCCAGTTCCTGCACCACGCGCTTGACGGTAGGCGCCGCAGCCTGGGCCACCAGCACGCCGGCGCGGGTCGAGCCGGTGAAGGAGACCATGTCGACGTCCGGGTGGCCGGAAAGCTGCGTGCCGACGCCGGGGCCGTCGCCGTTGACCAGGTTGAAGACGCCGGCGGGCACGCCTGCTGCGTCCNNACGCCCGCCGGCGTTCCCGCATCCTCCATCACCTGGGCGAACAGCTGGGCGGTGAAGGGCGACAATTCGCTGGGTTTCAGAACCATGGTGCAACCCGCGGCGATGGCCGGGGCGACCTTGGCGGTGATCTGGTAGAGCGGCCAGTTCCACGGGGTGATCATGGCCACCACCCCGGCCGCTTCCTTGCGCACGGTGATGCCATGGACTTCCTCCTGGAAGGCGAAATCCTGCAGCACGTCGATTGCGGCGCGAACGTGCTCGATGCCGAAATGGACCTGCCCGGCGCGGGCGAAGGTGATCGCCGCGCCCATTTCGCGAACGATGGCCTGGGCAAACTCCTCGCTGCGTTCGTCCAGCAGGTCGCGGATCCGTTCGAGCAGGGCAAGGCGCTGCGCAACATCGCCATAGGCAAAGCCATCGAAGGCCGCGCGTGCTGCCTGCACGGCGAGGTCGACATCCTGAGCGGTCCCGGCGGCAATCCGTCCGAAAGCCTCCTCGCTGGCGGGATCGATGACGTCGATCAGCTCGGCATCGGGGCGATCGACCCACTGGCCGTCGATGAAAAAGCGCGTGTCAGTGTGCAAGGGAAACTCCGATCCTCTGGGGTGGTGGCGGCCTTCCTGCAAAGCGCGGGTCGCATGGTCAAGGTGCCTTGGCCATTGTCGCGGGGGCTCGGGCAGTGATAGCGTGTTACCGAAGGGGCCGGCAGGAAGCGGCCCGAGGGAGAGACAAGCCATGGCATACAGGACGCAGACGGGTTCGCTCGACGCCTATGAGAAAGGCGTGATCGAGCTTGACGACGATCTCAGGAAATACGCCTTCTCGAATATCTTCGAAGTGGCCGGCGCGGCGCAGCCGTTCGAGCGCGTGGCGGTGGTGCAGAACCTCGAATATGTCGCCGAGGTCGTGCGCAGCGAGGGGGAATCGCCCTGGTATGCTGCCCCGCATGACGAATTCGCCATTGTCATGGATGGCGAGGTGACCTTCCATTTCATCAAGCTGGACGATGACCAGGTGCCCTCCCACGAGGGCGGCGCGATCCGGCTCGGTGCACGGCCCAACGGCCCGGCCATGGGGCGGGTGACCGCCCGTCGCGGGCACCAGGTGCTGCTGCCCAGGGGCGCAGCGTACCAGCTGGTGTCAAGCAAGCCCTCGGTGGCGATCATGCAGACGGTCGATGGCCCGGAGACGGTCAAGCGCTGGTCCGAAATCTGCACTCTGGACGGGGAGAAGGCATGATGAGCGTACTCGATACCAAGGTCGAAAAGCTCGCGACCGACGATGCCACGGGCTATTCCAGCTTCCGCCTCGGCAGCTTCACCTTCCGCCGCGACGAGTATTTCGCCCATGTCACCTGGCCCAAGGGCAGCCACATCATCGAGATCGACCGCTTCCTGCGGGCGATGGTGCGCGATATCGGCTGGGGCTTCTTCTACGGCTGGATCTTCTTCGACGACATCTTCGGCACCACCAACCATTACGGTACGGTCGATATCTTTGCCGGCTCCTACGACAAGGGCTGCAAGGATGCCGGTATCGACCTGCTTGAGACCTTCCCTGCAGAAGCGGTCTCGGAAGCCTTCGAGGCGATCAGCCGCGACTGGATCAGCGAAGGCTACGATCCGCTCAACGCCCCGCTGGAAACGGGCACGCCGATCGGGCCCAAGGGCAAGGAACGGACCGACCCGCTGCTGCGCAGCTTCATTGCGGCAGACCGCATGCTCGGCCTGCCGGGCGACAAGTCGGTGCGGACCGAGGAAGACGGATTTGCCGTCAACCGCGCCTTTGCCGACATGGAGTTCGACCAGCCCGAGATCGAATGCGAGGAGGGTTTCGAAGGACAGTTGCACGCGATCAACCTGTTCGACCACATCGCCCGCTCGGACATCACCTGGAACCCCTCGATCAGCGCTGTCACCCGCGCCAATATCTGCTGCGTGACTTCGGAAGAGCACATGCTGCCGGTGATCCACGGCAACGACCGCAACGAGTGGTTCATCCAGCTGACCGACGAGATCCACTGGAACATCGCCGACAAGAACTCCGGCGCGCCGCGCGGGCGGGTGGTGATGAAGGCGGGCGACGTCTGCGCCATGCCGGCCGACATCCGCCACCAGGGATTTGCCCCAAAGCGCTCGATGCTGATGGTAATGGAGAACGGCACGCCCGATCTCGAGAAGCGCTATGCTTCGGGCGAGCTCAAGCCCTATCCGGTGGACTTCGACTGACCGACCGTCAGGCGGTGGTCTTGCCGATATAGGCGGATAGCGCGGGCATGATCCGTGCCGTCGCCCCGTTGATCGATGCAAGTTTCGCCAGGCCGCGTGTCTCGGCATGGATATCCGCGTCCTCGCCCGACAGGTTGAAGGCGCACAGCACATGGCTATCGCCGAGGCTGCGCCTGAAGACGAGTACGCCATGGCTGGCCCTGACGAGGTCGAACGTGCCGGTTCGCAACTCGCTGTGCGTGCGGCGCAGGGCAAGCATCTGGCGGGTCGTTTCCAGCATCGATTGCGGATCGCCTGTCTGGCCGGCTACGGCGCGGGCGCGATTGGCATCTCCCAGCGGTAGCCAGGGCTTGCCATTGGTGAAGCCGCCATTGGCCTCCTCTGTCCACGGCATGGGCGTGCGGGCACCATCGCGCGACAGCGTCAGCGGCCAGTTGGCGATGGCTTCGGGGTCCTGCAGTAGCTCAAAGGGAATATCGTCCTGCTCGAGGCCCAGCTCCTCGCCCTGGTAGATGATCGGATTGCCGCGCAGGCACAGCAGCAGCGCCATCTTCACTGGCGCGAAGCGCTCCATGTCTTCCGCCTTGCACCAGCGCGAGACGGCACGCGGGGCATCGTGGTTCTCGAACGCCCAGCTGGGCCAGCCTTCCCCGCGGTCGCCCGGCCATTCGGCCATCGCCTCGGCCACCAGCCTGGGCGTCAGCTCGGGCAAATAGAGGAAGTCGAAGCCATAGGCGCTGCTGAGCCGGTGCTCGCCCATGGTGAAGGCCTTCATCTCCTCCAGCGCATTGTCGCCGCCGATCTCGGCCATGGTGAAGCTGGCGCCATGTTCGTCGCACAGCCCCCTGATGCGCTCGGCGAAGAAGACCATCTCCGGCTGCGACTGGCTGTGCAGCTTGACCTGGAAATCGAAGGAACGGCTGCGCTTCTGGCCCTTCTTCAGCGGGGCGGGCGGATTGTCGCGCAGCTGGGGGTCGACCATCGCGTGGTTGAGCGCGTCGAGGCGAAATCCATCGACGCCCCGCTCGAGCCAGAAGCGCGCCACGTCGAGAAGTGCGTCCTGCACTTCCTCATTGTGCAGGTTGAGCTGGGGCTGTTCCTTGAGGAAGGTGTGCAGGTAGTACTGGCCGCGGCGCGCATCCCAGGTCCAGGCCGGGCCGCCGAACACCGATTGCCAGTTGTTGGGCGGGGAGCCGTCTTTCTTCGGATCGGCCCAGACGTACCAGTCGGCCTTGTCGCCGTCCCTTGCAGCGCGGCTTGCGGCAAACCATGCATGCTGGTCCGAGCTATGGGCATAGACCTGGTCGATCAGCACCTTGAGGCCGAGGCTATGGGCCCGCTCGACGAGGTGATCGAAATCATCGAGCGTGCCGAAGATCGGATCGACGGCGCAGAAGTCGGCAATGTCGTAGCCGAAATCCTTCATCGGCGAGGCGAAGAAGGGCGAGATCCAGATCGCCTCGGCACCCAACTCGGCCACGTGGTCGAGCCGTTGCGTGATACCGGTGAGGTCGCCCACGCCGTCGCCGTTGCTGTCCTGGAAGCTGCGCGGATAGATCTGGTAGATCACGCCGCCGCGCCACCAGTCGGGGTCGGCGGTCCGGCTGGGGCGTGCNNAGGGGGCAGGGGAACCGTCACGCGTGCTGGCCATTGGCGAACTTCCCCGATCCAAAGCTGCCGAAAGCGGCAGGAACGCGCGTTTCGCACAGGTTTTTGCTGCGATGCAACAAATAATGACGCCCCGAGAGCTCGGAGTGCTTGTCCATTCATCAGGTGGAGACTACCAGTCGCCAGTCGTGCCTGCCGGCGGGTGCGGCTGCCGCCCGATTCCCTTTTGGGCGCGCCAATGGCCGGATGCGGGCTGGAGAGAACCACAACTTGCGCCGTGCGCGCGCATTTTCAGGAGTGTGGCAATTGACTGCCAACGCAGATTTGCAAATTCCCATCACCAGCGCGGACGTGGTCGACGTGCTGCGCCATCGCGTCGGCAAGGACGAGCGCGCTGCCAAGCCGCATGACTGGTATACCGCCACCGTCCTCACCCTGCGCGACAGGGTGATTGACCGGTGGATGGATTCCACCCGCCGCGCCTATGCCGATGGCGCCAAACGGGTTTACTATCTCAGCCTCGAATTCCTCATCGGGCGGCTGTTGCGCGATGCGCTGAACAACATGGACCTGACGCGCGAGATCTCCGATGCGCTGCGTCAGAATGGCCTCGATCTGGCGGAGCTGGAGGAACTGGAGCCCGACGCGGCGCTCGGCAATGGCGGCCTTGGCCGTCTCGCCGCCTGCTTCATGGAGAGCCTCGCGAGCCTCGACATCGCCGCCTATGGCTATGGCATCCGCTACAAGAACGGCATGTTCCGCCAGCGCATCGACGATGGCTGGCAGGTCGAACTGCCGGAAACCTGGCTGAGCCATGGCAATCCGTGGGAGTTCGACCGGCGGGAAAGCGCCTATCGCATCGGCTTTGGCGGCGAGGTCGTGGAAGCCAATGGCGGGGTGAAGTGGAAGCCGGCCGAGGTGATCGAGGCTTCCGCCGTCGATACGCCGGTCGTCGGCTGGCGCGGCAAGCGCGTCAACACGCTGCGGCTGTGGACCGCCAATGCGCTGGACCCGATCAAGCTGGATGCCTTCAACGCCGGTGACCACGTCGGCGCGCTGGAAGCCGAGGCCCGGGCCGACAGCCTGGTGCGCGTCCTGTACCCGGCCGATTCCCACTCCGCCGGGCAGGCCTTGCGCCTGCGCCAGGAGTATTTCTTCTCCTCCGCCTCGATCCAGGACATCATTCGTCGCCACTTGCAGTCCGAAGGCGACATCCGCACGCTGCCGGACAGGGCTGCGATCCAGCTCAACGACACCCATCCCGCAGTGGCGGTTGCCGAGTTGATCCGCCTGCTGGTCGACGATCACGGCCTGCTGTTCGACGAGGCCCTGGAGATCACCAGGCGGACCATCGCCTACACCAATCACACGCTCTTGCCCGAGGCGCTGGAAAGCTGGCCGCTGCCGCTGTTCGAGCGCCTGCTGCCGCGCCACATGCAGATCATCTACGCGATCAACTCGCGCGTGCTGCGCGAGGCGAACAAGGCCGGCCTCAGCGGCAGTGCCATCTCCGCGATCTCGCTGATCGACGAGGGCGGGGAACGGCGCGTGCGCATGGCCAATCTCGCCTTCACCGGCGCCCACAGCGTCAATGGCGTGGCCGCGCTGCATACCGAACTGATGAAGGAAACGGTGTTTTCCGACCTCCACGCGCTCTATCCCGATCGCATCAACAACAAGACCAATGGCGTTACTCCGCGCCGCTGGCTGATGCAGTGCAACCCGCGCCTCACCAGCGTGATCCGCGATGCCATCGGCGACGGCTTCATGGACGATACGGAGAAGCTGGCCGATCTGGGTGCGCTGGCAGGCGATGCCGCGCTGGGTGAGCGGATTGCCGAGGTCCAGCGATCGAACAAGGTCGCCTTGTCCGACCATATCCTCGACCTGACCGGCTTGCGGCTCGATCCCGATGCCCTGTTCGACGTGCAGATCAAGCGCATCCACGAATACAAGCGCCAGCTGCTGAACCTGCTCGAGACGGTCGCGCTATACGACGCGATCCGCAGCCATCCGGAAAAGGACTGGGTGCCGCGGGTGAAGATCTTCGGCGGCAAGGCGGCCTCGAGCTATCACAATGCCAAGCTGATCATCAAACTCGCCAACGACATCGCCCGGCGCGTCAATACCGATCCCTCGGTCGGCGGGCTGCTGAAGGTCGTGTTCGTACCCAATTACAACGTCAGCCTGGCCGAACGCATCATTCCGGCGACCGATCTTTCGGAACAGATATCCACCGCCGGCATGGAAGCGTCGGGCACTGGCAACATGAAGTTTGCCCTCAATGGCGCGCTCACCGTCGGCACGCTCGATGGCGCCAATATCGAGATCAAGGACCGTGTCGGCGACGACAACATCTTCATCTTCGGCCTGACCGCCGATGAGGTCGCGGAGAAGCGTGCCAATGGCTACAGGCCGCGCGATCTGATCGCCGCCTCGCGCGAGTTGTCGCAGGCCCTGCATGCGATCGAGAGTGGCGTGTTCTCGCCCGACGATCCGACCCGCTATCGCGATCTGGTGGCTGGCGTCTACGATCATGACTGGTTCATGGTGGCGGCCGATTTCGACAGCTTTGCCGAAACCCAGCGACAGGTCGACAAGGTCTGGACGGACGCTGCCGCGTGGCGCGAGAAGGCGATCCGCAATATCGCAAATGTCGGCTGGTTTTCTTCGGACCGGACGATTAGTGAGTATGCCAAGGACATTTGGGGAGTCTGAGGTCTCAGTGAAACCACCGGCATCTGCAATTGAGGCTCTGCTGGCTGGCACGCACGCTGATCCGTTCTCACTCCTTGGCACGCATTCCGGACCGCAAGGGACTTTCGCCCGCGCTTTGTTGCCCAGCGCCGAGGAAGCCAATGCCTTTTCCCTCAAGGGCGGTTTCCTCGGGAAGATGGNNAGTCTCAAGGGCAAGCCGCGCCCGGTGAAATATCGTTGCAAGGCGGGCCAGCACAGCTGGTGGGTCACCGATGCCTACAGCTTCGGCCCGGTGCTGGGGCCGGTCGACGATCTGCTGATCGCCCAGGGAACGCATCTTCGCCTGTTCGACAAGATGGGCGCACACCTGATCAACCATGAGGGCGCAGATGGCGTCCATTTCGCGGTCTGGGCGCCCAATGCCGAAGTAGTCAGCGTGGTCGGCGATTTCAACGACTGGGAGCCCTCGCGCCACCAGATGCGCCGCCGCAATGATATCGGCGTGTGGGAGATATTCATTCCCGACATCGGCGAATGGCGCGCCTATAAATTCCGCATCCTCGGGCCGGGTGGGGAGAAGCTTCCGCTCAAGGCCGATCCCTTTGCCTTCGCGAGTGAATTGCGGCCCAAGACGGCTTCGCTCACCGCCCGTCCGGCCAAGCCCGATTGGGGTGACGAGGCGCATCGCGCGCATTGGGCCAGTGTCGACCCGCGGCGCGAGCCGATCTCCATCTACGAAGTCCATCCCGGATCATGGCAGCGCAATGGCGATGGCTGGTTCCTGACCTGGGACGAGATGGCCGAACAGCTCATCCCCTATGTCGCCGAGATGGGCTTTACCCATATAGAGTTCCTGCCGGTGTCGGAGCATCCCTACGATCCGAGCTGGGGCTACCAGACCACGGGCCTCTACGCGCCTTCCGCCCGTTTCGGCGGGCCGGACGGTTTTGCCCGCTTCGTGGATGGGGCGCATCGCGCGGGCATCTCTGTGCTGATTGACTGGGTGCCGGCGCATTTCCCGACTGACGAGCACGGGCTTGCCCGTTTCGATGGCACGGCGCTTTACGAACACGAAGATCCCAAGCTCGGCTTTCATCCCGACTGGAACACCGCGATCTACAATTTCGGGCGGCGCGAGGTCTCCAGCTTCCTCGTCAACAACGCCCTGTTCTGGGCCGAGCACTACCATGTCGACGGGCTGCGCGTCGATGCGGTCGCCTCCATGCTCTACCGCGACTATTCGCGCAAGGAAGGCGAGTGGATCCCCAACCGGCACGGCGGGCGCGAGAACTGGGAAGCGGTCGATTTCCTGCGCGCCACCAACCGCGCGGTCTATTCCAGCCACCCCGGCTTCCTGACCATTGCCGAGGAAAGCACCGCCTGGCCCGGCGTGTCGCAGCCGGCCTTCGACGAAGGCCCGCGTTCCAACCTCGGTTTCGGCTTCAAGTGGAACATGGGCTTCATGCACGACACGCTGAAATACATGGCGCGTGAGCCGGTGCACCGGCAGTATCATCACGAGGATATCACCTTCGGCCTGATGTATGCCTTCAGCGAGAACTTCGTCCTGCCGCTGAGCCACGACGAGGTGGTCCACGGCAAGGGCTCGCTCCTGGGCAAGATGCCCGGCGACCAGTGGCAGAAGCGGGCCAACCTCCGCCTCCTGTTCAGCTATATGTTCGGCCAGCCGGGCAAGAAGCTNNGGAGGACCGCGCGCTCGATTGGGAGTTGCGCCAGGCACCGTCGCATGAGGGCGTGCGCAATCTCGTGCGCGATCTCAACCACCTCTATCGCAGCAAGCCAGCGCTGCATGCGCGCGACTGCGAGGGCGAGGGCTTCGAATGGCTGGTGGCCGACGATGCCGGCAACTCCGTCTTCGCCTGGCAGCGCAAATGCCCCGGCCAACCGCCGATCGCAGTGGTCAGCAACATGACTCCGGCGCTGCGCAGCGATTACTGGCTGCCCCTGCCGCAGGACGGCAAATGGGTGGAAGTGCTCAACTCTGATGCCGAATCCTATGGCGGCAGCGGCAAGGGCAATATGGGCAGCGTCGAGGCAAAGGGCGGCGGTGCGCAAATCACCTTGCCGCCGCTATCGACTATCATGCTGGAGTATGTGACCTAAAAGGGAAGAAAACGAGGGGACGTGCCGATGAGAGACCACCAGTCACAGCCGCTGGCTCGTGACGCCATGGCCTATGTGCTGGCCGGAGGAAGGGGAAGCCGCCTGCTGGAGATGACCGACCGGCGCGCCAAACCGGCAGTCTATTTCGGCGGCGTCTCGCGAATCATCGATTTTGCTCTTTCCAACGCCATCAATTCCGGCATCCGCCGCATCGGCGTCGCCACCCAGTACAAGGCGCATTCGCTGATCCG
>JABAHR010001075.1_pt5 | contig 21818 bp, 18 predicted proteins | sample 7062101 | NCBI WGS metagenome assembly JABAHR01 (sample SAMN14534553, study PRJNA622989) | marine sediment metagenome | biome: marine biome [ENVO:00000428]; feature: marine pelagic biome [ENVO:01000023]; material: deep marine sediment [ENVO:00002113] | place: India: Gulf of Kutch | collected... | reverse complement strand
CGGCGCCCATGGCCGATGCCGAGCCGGCAGAGCCACTGCACCCGATCGAGCCGCTGAGCATCACGCCCGGTGAGGGCGAACTCGTCGAACTGCCGCCTCTGGCGGAAAGCGACAGCTACTTCGCGCTGGCTCTCATCGACCTCTTCGGGCCGGACCTCGAGCCTCTGCTCGCAGACGAAGCGCTGATCGACAAGACCGTTGCAACGGCGGACAACCTGTCCCGGGGCCGCGTTGCGGAGAAGATCAGGCCCCTCGGCAGGTTGCCCGGGGCCTTCGTCGTTACCGCGGCCGGCGAAAACGGTCCGTTCTATCTCAGCCCGGAGAACTACGCGCGTTACGATACGCTCGTGAACATGGCGACCGCGGTAGACCTCGACGAGCTGGTCGCCACCTACCGGCGCTTCTTCCCACTGCTGCAGGAGGCATTCGCCCAGCTGGGCTACCCGGACGGCTATTTCAACGACCGCGTGGTTGCGGTCATCGATCACCTGCTGGCCACGCCGGAGCCCGAGCAGCCCATCCGGCTGGTGCAGCCGCACGTCCTGTTCGAGTTCGCGGACCCTGAACTCGAGGCCCTGTCCGGTGGCCAGAAGCTCTTGATCCGCATGGGTCCCGACCACATATCCCGGGTCAAGGGCGTGCTGTCAGACGTCAGGGCACGCATCGCGCAGCCGTAGCAGGAGCGCTTCCCGCACCGCGACCGGAAGGCCGATTGCGCCCCGGCGCCCTGCTCGGGGGAATCATTGCTCCTGCACCAACCCGCCAGCAACGCCATGCCAGCAAAGGAGAACACCAAATATATCTTGTCTTTCGTATATTCGTTGTTTAGAATATTCTAATTATTCTACTGCCGGGCCCCCAACCGGCCTCAATCAGCCACCGAGCGAAAGCCGATGAAACCAGCCAACCGTTGTCTCGCCATTGCCTCATTCATCTTGGCCCCCCTGGCCGCCGCTGCCGAAAACCTGGAACAGGCCTGGACCGACGCCGTGGCCTCGCACAACCAGCTCGCCGCTGCCGCGGCACACCGTGAAGCAGCCGGGCTCAACCTGGAAAGCGCGCAAGCGGAACGATGGCCGCAACTGGGCGTATCGAGCTCCTTCACGCAGCTCGACGAAGCACCCCGGTTCGACTTCGGCGGCGGCACCACGTCGCAACAGCTGTTCGACAATGACAATTTCCTGCAGGCCGGGGTGCAGATCAGCCTGCCGCTGTATGCCGGCGGTGCGATCAACGCGGGCGTCGGCGCGGCAGAATACGCGGCCGAGGCATCGAGCCAGCGGTACGAGGCGGTGCTGCAGGACATCAAGCTCGGCACCGGTGAGCACTACATCCAGGTGCTCAGGGCCGAGAGTGCGCTAGAAGTCGCTGAATCGAACGTCAGGACCTTGCGCGCACAGACGGAACTCGCCAGGCAGCAGTATGAGTTTGGCGCGGTACCGAAAAACGATTTCCTCGCCGCGAGCGTCGCACTCGCCGATGCGGAACAGCGCAAACTGCAGGCCGAGAACGGCCTGGACATCGCCCGCGCGGCCTATAACCGCTTCCTGAGCCGGCCACTGGATCGGCCGGTCTCGCTCGATCCCGACCTCGACATCGACGGCCTGGTGCCCCCGGGCGAAAGCCTCGAGGCGCTCATCCTCACGGCGACGGAACAGCGTGACGAACTTGCCGCGATGGCGGCCGAAGCCAAATCGCTGCGCGAGAACTCTACCGCGATTCGAGCCCGGTCGCGCCCGCAGCTCGCGCTCACCGGCGGCTACATGTACCTGGAGAACGCTTTCCTCGACGCGGACGAGTTCTGGATGGCCGGCGTCTCGTTCCAGTGGAACCTGTTCAATGCCGGCCGTAACCGAGATCGGGCCGCCGCGCTCGAACGGCAGGCGCTCGCGGTGAACCACACCCGTGACGACATGATGTCGTCCATCTCGCTGCAGGTGCGGCGCGCCTGGAATGACCGGCGCGAGGCCGAGGCTCGCACCCGCGTCGCCGAGGCCGCGGTCGACCAGGCCATCGAGAACCTGCGTGTCGTCCGCAATCGCTACGAGGCGGGCTCCAGCCCCAATATCGAAGTGCTCGATGCCGAGACACTGCGCCAGCAGGCGCTCAACAACCGCGACAATGCCCGCTACGAACTGGCGCTCGCGAAATTGCGGCTAGCGCGCGCCGTGGGAATCCTCTGATGAAGGTCAGTGCCGATGCCATGAAGGAGCAGGCCGGCAAGGCGCACCGCCTGCTGGCGGCAATGGCGAACGAAAAGCGGCTGATGATCCTCTGCCAGCTCATCGATGGCGAGCGCTCGGTCAACGATATCGCCGAGCTCCTCGATGCGCGGCAGTCGACGATCTCGCAGCACCTCGCACTGCTCAGGAAGGACGGTTTCGTACAGGCGCGCCGCGAAGGCCAGACCCAGTTCTATTCGTTGAAAGGCGACGATGCGCGTGCGGTCATCGAGGCGCTGCACACACTCTATTGCGTCGCAAACCCGAGGAAGAAATAACATGATGAGACGCCCCCGTATCGGATGCCGGCCCGCGCCGACCATCGCCGCCGCGATCTTCTTTACGATCGCGAGTGCAGCGGCCGGAGAATTGCCGTTCGAGTCAGCCACCGTCGAAAAGGCGCAAGCGCCGCTGGAGCGCGTCTACGACGGCACTGTCGAGGCCGTGAACCAGGCCACGATGTCGGCTCAGACGGCGGGCCGCATCGCCGAGGTCTTCTACGACGTCGACGATTACGTCGAGGCGGGTGATCCGATCGTGCGTTTCACGGACGTCGAACAACAGTCGGCACTGCAGCAGGCCAGGGCGAACCTCGAAGAAGCGCTCGCGCGCCAGAAGCAGGCGGATGCGGAGTTCGGCCGCGCCAGGGGGCTGTTCGAATCGGGCTCGAGTTCAAAGCGTGAATACGACCAGGCGCTGGCTGCGAGAGACGCCGCGGCGGCACGCGCAGCCGCCGCCCGGTCCGCCGTCGCGACGGCGGAGCAGCAGCTGGAGTACACGCTCGTCAGGGCGCCGTATGCAGGCATCGTGACCGAGCGTCATGTCGAGGTCGGGGAAGCGGTTTCGGTCGGGCAGCCGCTGATGAGCGGCCTGTCGCTCGAGTCGCTGAGAGTCGTCGTGAACCTGCCGCAACAGGTTGCCGCGAAAGTCCGTGCGCACAAGACAGCTTACGTGCTGACAGACGAAGGCCGCGTCGAAGCTGACAGCATCACGATATTCCCGTTCGCGGACAGTGCGAGTAACACGTTCACGGCGCGTGTCGAGCTGCCCGAAGGCCAGTTCGCGCTGTACCCGGGTATGTTCGTCAAGGTCGCATTCGTCATCGGTGACGCCGAGCGGCTGCTCATCCCCACGCGTGCGTTGCTCCGGCGCAGCGAGGTCACCGGCGTCTATGTCGTATCCGCGGATGGCGAGGCCCGGCTGCGGCAGGTTCGCGCGGGGAACACCTTCGACGACCGGACGGAAATCCTCGCAGGCCTGAGCGCGGGCGAGCGGATAGCACTGGACCCGGTGCGTGCCGGTATCTACGTGAAGTCGCAGGCGGTAGCCAACGATGAAGAATAGGCTCGGTATCTCCGGCGGCCTCGCTGCCCGGTTCCAGGACAATGCGCTGACGCCGCTGCTCGCGCTCGCGGCGATGCTGCTCGGCGTGTTCGCGGTCATCGTGACGCCGCGCGAGGAAGAGCCCCAGATCGACGTGACCTTCGCCAACGTGTTCGTCGCGTTTCCCGGCGCGAGCACGACCGAGGTGGAGAACCTCGTCGCCCTGCCCATGGAACAGGTGCTTGCCGAGATCGACGGAGTCAAGCACGTGTACTCCGTCTCCCGCCCCGGCATGGGCGTGCTGACTGTGCAGTTCAAAGTCGGCGAACCGCGAACCGAGGCGCTGGTCAGGCTGTACAACGCAATCTTCTCCAACCAGGACTGGCGGCCGCAGAACCTCGGCATCCTGCCGCCCATCGTCAAGCCCAAGGGCATAGACGACGTCCCGATCGTCTCCGCAACGCTGTGGACGGAAGACGGGGCGCGCGCGACCCAGGATCTGCTGAAGGTCGCACACGCGCTGGAAGCGGAGATAAAGCGCGTGCCTGGAACGCGCGACGTTTACACGATCGGCGGCTCGCGTGAGATCGTGCACGTCGAACTGGATCCGCAGCGCGTCGCCGGTTTCGGCATGACCCTGGACGACCTGCGACAGGCGCTGACAGCGAGCAACACGGCCTCGCACGCGGGTTCGCTCGTCTACGACAACACGGACGTCCCCGTGCAGGCGGGCACGTTCCTCAGCAACCGCGAAGACGTCGCCCGGCTCGTGGTCGGCATGTTCGAGGGGCGGCCCGTCTACCTCGACGACATCGCGACCGTGCGCGCCCAGGCGGACCAGCCCGACACGTATACCTGGTATGCGACCGGGCCGGCTGCGGCCGAGACAGGCATCGACCCCGTCGCCTATGCGCCGTCGGTAACGATCGCCATCGCCAAGAAGCCGGGCACCAACGCCACCCACATCGCGAACGCCGTGGTCGAACGCCTGGCGCAACTGGAGGCGACGCTCATCCCGGAAGGCGTCGAAGTGACGATCACGCGCAATTACGGCAAGACGGCGGATGACAAGGCATCGAAACTCATCCAGAAACTCTCGTTCGCGACGATGTCGGTCATCCTGCTGACATGGTTCGCACTCGGCTGGCGCGAGGCGATCGTGGTAGGTACCGCCGTCATCGTGACGCTGGCGGCAACGCTGTTCGCGTCCTGGGCCTGGGGCTTCACGATCAACCGGGTATCGCTGTTCGCGCTGATCTTCGCGATCGGCATACTCGTCGACGACGCGATCGTCGTCGTCGAGAACATACACCGGCACCGCGGCCTCGGCTCCGGCTCGATCGGCGAGATCATCCCGCCGGCCGTCGACGAGGTCGGCGGGCCGACGATCCTCGCCACGTTCACCGTCATCGCCGCCCTGCTGCCGATGGCTTTCGTGACCGGGCTGATGGGGCCGTACATGAGCCCGATCCCCATCAACGCCAGCACCGGCATGCTGATCTCCCTCGCGGTCGCCCTGATCCTCACGCCGTGGCTCAGTCACCGCCTGCTGCAACACGCCCCGATTCACAAAGAGTCGGGCGAAGGGGAGTCGAAGCTGCACCGCACATTCGAGCGGCTCATGCACCCGTTCCTGGATCGCGAAACCGGCAAACGCGCGCGTGCATGGCTCTATGGCGGCACGGCCGCGATCATCGGCCTCGCAATGCTGCTCGTCGTGGCGCAACTCGTCGTGCTCAAGATGCTGCCGTTCGACAACAAGTCGGAGTTCCAGGTGGTGGTCGACATGCCGGAGGGAACCAGCGTCGAGCAGACCGCCCGTGTCCTCGATGCGATGGCCGAATCGATCGAGCGCGTGCCGGAAGTCACCGACTACCAGGTCTATGCGGGCACGGCGTCGCCGATCAACTTCAACGGCCTGGTGCGGCAGTACTACCTGCGCAGCGACAGCAACGCCGGCGACATCCAGGTCAACCTCGTCGACAAGCACCACCGCAAGCGGTCGAGCCACGAGATCGCCCGCAGCGTTCGCGAGGAACTTGCCGCGATCGGCCGCGAGTTTGGTGCGTCGGTCAAAATTGCCGAGGTACCGCCCGGGCCACCGGTGATGTCGCCGATCGTCGCCGAGATCTACGGGCCGGACTACGAGGAACAAAAGCAGCTCGGACGGCGGCTGGAAGCGATATTCCGGGACACGCCCGACATCGTTGACATCGACACGTCCGTCGAATCCGATGCGACACGATTCATCATCGAGGTCGACCGCCAGCGCGCCGCGCTGCTCGGCGTGCCGCAGCAACGCGTTGCCGCGATCCTGCAGATGGCCCTGAACGGCGAGGACGTCACCTATGTCCACCAGGCCCGCGAACGCTACCCGATCCCGGTGCGTCTCGACCTGCCGGTTTCGTCGAAGGCGGACCTCGACGCCCTGCTCGCGCTCGAGGTGCGCAGCCAGGGCGGCCAGCGCGTGCCGATCTCCGAGATCGCCAACGTACGCGAGGTCGGCTGGGACGACGCGGTGTACCACAAGGACCTGTTGCCGGTCGTGTTCGTCACGGCCGACATGGCGGGCCGGCTCGACAGCCCGCTCTACGGCATGTTCAAGCTGTCGGGCAAGATCGACGAACTGGCGGAAGCCGGCACGCCCATCGAGCAGCGGTATATCAGCCAGCCGGAGAACCCCTACTACTTCTCGATGAAGTGGGACGGCGAGTGGCAGATTACCTACGAGACGTTTCGCGACATGGGGCTCGCCTATTCCGTCGGCCTGATACTCATCTACCTGCTCGTCGTCGCACAGTTCCGTTCCTACCTGCTGCCGCTGATCATCATGGCGCCGATCCCGCTGACGATCATCGGCGTCATGCCGGGGCACGCGATCCTCGGCGCGAACTTCACGGCGACATCGATGATCGGCATGATCGCGCTGGCCGGCATCATCGTGCGCAACTCGATACTGCTCGTCGATTTCATCCTCGACCAGCAGCGCGCCGGTCACGATCTCGAAGACGCCGTGATCCGCGCATCGTCGGTTCGCGCGAAACCGATCATGCTCACCGCACTGGCCGCAATGATGGGCGCCTTCTTCATCCTGGACGACCCGATCTTCAACGGCCTTGCGATATCATTGATCTTCGGCATCCTGGTTTCGACGGTGCTGACCCTGATCGTGATCCCGATACTGTTCTACAGTTTCCGCAGGCAGATCAGGGTGGCCGCGTAGGAGCGGGTCTCGAACCACGAACCGGTCGCGGGCCAAGGCCTGCTCCTAGAGGGTGTTCCCCTAACCGTAAGAGCGGTTCTCGACGCGCGACCAGCCCGATCAGTTCGCGTCGAGGAGGTATTTCTTCAGCCACGCGTGCACTTCCTCCCAGTAGTGCCTGGCCTCCGCCCCCTTCATGATCCAGTGATCGGCATCGTGGAACACGAGCAGCCGGCCCGGCACCTGCTTACGCTGCAGGTAGGTCCACGAGGCCGGCGTGGCCGACCAGTGTCCGGAAGCGCGTCGTCGTGCCCTGCAGCCAGTTGATCAGGTGACCGCCGTAGCTGGCGCCCGCGGCCGCCTGCCGGTCGGCGTCGATGAACGGGTAAATCCGAATCGCCTCGTCCAGCGCCTCGTTCAGTTCGTCGCCGGGCGTCTTCAGCGGGTCGCCCTGGATCGCCCGCGAAAAATCCAGCCCGTAACCGACCGAGCCGGTGTAATCGGTCATGACGACCACGTAACCGGCCGCCGCAATCAGGTGGGGACTCCAGCGGACGTGGTCCGCATCCAGCGAGGAGGAGTGTGGACCGCCATGGATCAGCGTGATCACCGGGTACGTCTCGCTCTCGTCGAAACCGGGCGGTAACGCGACGAAGCTGTGGATACGGCGGCCCAGCGAACTCTCGAACCAGAACTCGCGGAAGGGCGGGCGGTCCAGCGCCGCGGCCCTTTCCGTATTGAACGCCGTCAGGTTCTCGTGGCGACCGTTGCCGGTGTCGACCCGAACCAGTTCGGCCGGGTTCGTGGCATCCTCCCAGCGCGCGACCAGCACACGCCCGGCGGGCTGCGGACCGGCGTAGACACCACCGCTGTCGCGATCGAGCGCGGTTACCGTCCCTTTGCCGGAGGCGGGCACATCGAACAGTCTTACCCTGCCCTCGTCCATCGCGGTGAAGTAGATCGTCCTGCCGTCGGGGCTCATCGACATGTCGGCTACGGAACGATCGAAATCGGCCGTGAAAACATCCGGGTCTGACACAAAGTCCCCGGCGGCGTCGAGATTCTGCGTGGCCGATATGACGAGCGCCCGGCCGTCCGGGGTCCATTCCGGTTTCAGGCTCTCGCCCGCAAGCCTGGGTACACCCGCGAAGCCCGGCCGCGCAACGAAGTCGGTGCCCGCCAGCAGGTCCCGGGCTTCGGCCCCGGGCACGGCGTCCTGCACGAAGACGTGTGTCTGCAGGTCGTCGCGCCAGCGGTTCCACTGCCGTATCGGGAAAATTTCGTAGGCCGTCGCGTTGTAGTCCCGTTCTTCGCGCGCCTTCTTCTCCGCTGCGTTTTCCTCGGCCGTCAGCGTGCCCGGATAGACGCGGCTCTCGAACGCGATTCTCCTCCCGTCGGGGCTCCATTTCGGGCCGCTCGCCCCGGTTGCCAGCGAGGTGATCTTCTGCGCCTCACCAGGCATCGTCATGTCCATGACGTAGAGCTGGCTGGCAGCCTCGCCGCGCTTTGCACTGAATGCGATGCGCGTGCCGTCCGGGCTCCACTCCACCCCGTCCTCGGCATCCTTCGTCGCGGTCAGCCGGCGCGGCTCTGTCTTGCCGTCCACCGCCACGAGCCACAGGTCGCTGACCGTCTCTTCCTCTTTGTAGGCCGGCTCGGCCACGGCAACGATTGCCCACTTGCCGTCCGGGCTCGTAACCGGCGTTCCGAGCCGGCGCATCGTCCAGACATCTTCGTGGGTAACCGGCCGCAGGCTTTCGACACTGTGTCCGTTGGCAGCGGCTATTGAACTCAAGGACAGGGCGAGGATGATGGCGGCAATTCGCACAGCTTTGCTCCCGGTGGCTGAACAAGAATCCGGCATGATACCTGCCGCGAGGCCTTGGATTCAGGGAGCCTTGAAAATCCGCGCGGCGACCTTATCTCGTTTGTTCAAGGCACTATTGCCTTTTATTTCAATATGTTAGGTATTGGAGGATGCAACATGTCACTGGTACGTTATGAACCCTGGGTGGGTGTTCGTCAGTTGCAGGATGATATCAATCGCCTGTTTTCGGGCTTGTCGACCGGCGACAGCAGCGGCGCAACGGCCGACTGGGTCCCGAACGTCGACATCAACGAATTCGAGGACAAGTTCCAGCTTTACGTCGACCTTCCCGGCGTCGACCCCAAGGACGTGGACATCACGCTGGAAAACGGCGTACTGACCATCTCGGGCGAGCGCTTCGTGCAGGCCGAGAAAGCCGAGGAGAGCGTCGTTCGCCGCCGCGCGGAGCGCGGCGCGGGCCGGTTTTACCGGCGCTTCATTCTGCCGGAATCCGTGGATGCCGAGAAGGTGAAGGCAACAGATCGCCACGGCGTGCTCGAGATCCTGATTCCGAAACAGGCCAAGGCACTGCCGCGCAAGATCGAGGTTGCCGCCTGAGAAACCCGTAGGAGCGGTTCTTGAACCGCGACTGGTTCGCGGGCCAGGGCCCGCTCCTACAGATTCTTCCGGACCGTAGGAGCGGTTCTCGAACCGCGATACTGTCGCGGGCCGAGGCCCGCTCCTGCAGACGCCTGCGGTAGACTGGTCGGATGACCCTTGATCTCGACCGCCATATCCGCCGCGAGAGCTTCAAGCGCTACGCATTGCAGTGCGGCCTCGCGGGCCTTGTCGTCCTGATCCTGCTGCTCATACTCGACGCGGTAACTCAGACCGTCCTGATCGCCGCGCTCGGCGCCAGCGCGTTCATCGCTTTTGCGGTCCCACGATCGCTGCATTCGGGAGCTCGCCACATGATCGGCGGCTATGCGATCGGAATCGTCGCGGGCTGCCTGATGGCGACACTGGAATCAGCGATGAATGTCCAGGGCGCCGTTGCTATGCACGCCGTAATGGTCATATTCGGCGCAATGGCGATATCGCTCGCGATGTTTACGATGGTCGTCACGCGCACCGAGCACCCACCGGCGGCAGCCCTGGCGCTCGGGCTGGTGCTCAACGAATGGGACCTGCTGACGCTGGCCGTCGTCATGGCGGGCATCGTGGCGCTGAGCCTCATCAAGCGGCTCGTACTGCCGATGCTGCTGGACCTGATATAGCAATGGGCAAATGGCTGATGATCATCGGCGCTCTTTTACTGCTCGTCGGCGCAGCGCTGCAGTTTGCGCCGTGGCTCGTCAACTGGTTCGGGAAGTTGCCCGGCGACGTGAAGATCGGCTCCGGCGACACGCGTGTCTTCATACCCATCACGTCGATGATATTGCTCAGCATCATCCTGACGATCATCGTGAACCTGTTCAGGAACTAGTGTCTCGGCTGGGCCCGCGTCAGGCCATTCCGCGGGTAGCGCGAATGCGCTCGATTTCCCAGCCGCACTTGCGCAGGAAACGCTTCGTCGAACACCCGAAGCCTTTCGGCACCTTTTCCCGGTGCAGGATGCAGGTCTTTTGGCTCAGCGACGACTCCGTCACCGTATAGGGCGTCAGGCCGTAGATCGTCTGGCCGTGCTCCCAGAACTTCTTGATGAATACGTCCACGGGCTCGCGAACCACGCGGGTTTGCTCGACGAGATTCCGTGCGACCTCGGGCGTCATGCTGTTACACATGCTGGAATGCGGGACTTTCGTGTAGCGCCATAGCGTGTAGTCTCCCCGCGCAGCGACGCGTTGTTTCTTTGCCCGGGTTTCCGACTGCAGGCGGATGAAACCGCGTTCCGAAATATTCTTTGCCACCTGTTCCACGGCGCAGGCAAACCCCGGCAGCAGCTGGAAATCGTCTTCCATGATCATCAGTGGCTCGCCGAGCTCGACGCATTTCTGCCACATGGAGCGGTGACTCGCGAAACAGCCGACCTCTCCCAGGGACATCGGGTGCCCCGTGTTGAGGAGCCACTCTTCCTCGTCGCAGCGCTCGAAGTACCCGTCGGCCATCACCTGCTCGCCGCGCATCGCGTCGAAGAACTCGAAAGCCAGGCCGGTCTCGCCGAGTTGGCGGGCTGCCCGCTCACGGCGCTCCGCGGCATCCGGCAGACTGATAACGACTATCTTCACAACGGTGGCTAACCTTGGCTGGCGGACTTTTGCAGGGCGCCGCGAAAAAGCCTCGGCGCATTTTAACGTAGAATGGCGCGCTGATTCGGAGTCGGCGGGCCGAGAAATGCAAAAAGAAGGACTGAGCCAGAAAGCTTACGTACCGATCGAGGAAGGCGATTCCTACGACCCGTTCGTGCCTGCGAGCGAATCGCCGGCGGAATTCACGATCAAGGCCGTCGGGCTCGGGATCCTGTTCGGCATCGTTTTCGGCGCGGCAAATGCCTACCTCGGTCTTCGCGCCGGACTGACCATCAGTACCTCGATCCCCGTGGCGGTGATGACCGTGGCGGTGTTTCGCGCGCTGGCGCATGCCGGCATCCGCGGCAGCATCCTGGAAACCAACATCTCGCAGACGACCGGGTCGGCATCCAGTTCGCTCGCGAGCGGCGTCATCTTCACGCTGCCCGCGCTGTTCATGTGGGGCATGCCGCCGGAGCTGCTGCAGATGACCCTGCTGGCGATGTGCGGCGGCCTGCTCGGCATCCTGTTCATGATCCCGCTCAGGCGTTTCCTGATCGAACGCGAACACGGCAAGCTGCCGTACCCGGAGGGCACGGCCTGCGCCGAGGTCCTCGTTGCCAACGAGATCGGCGGCGGTCGGGCGCGGTTCGTGTTCTACGGGCTGGCCGGCGGCGCGCTGTTCAAGTTCCTGACCTCGTGGATCCGCGTGATCCCCGGCGATCTGCACGTCAACATCCCGTTCCTCAAGAAAGGCCAGCTCGGCATGGACCTGTCCGCCGCGCTGTTCGGCGTCGGCTACATCCTCGGCCCGCGCATCGCCGCGGTCATGGTCGGCGGCGGCCTGCTGTCGTGGCTGGTGATCATTCCCGCGATCGCGTGGTGGGGCGATGCGCGCACGGCACCGCTGTTCCCGGAAACGGTCAGCCTTATCCGCGACATGGCGCCCGGCCAGATCTGGACGCGCTACGTACGCTATATCGGCGCCGGCGCCGTCGCGACGGCCGGCATCATCACGCTGATCCGCAGCATCCCCGTGATGGTCAGCAGCTTCCGCATCGGCGCATCGCAGCTCGGTGAGCGCGTGACCTCGGGCACGGCCGCGGTCAGCCGGACCAGCAACGACCTGCCGCTGCGCGTCGTGGGTATCGGCGCGCTCGCGATCGCACTGGTCCTCATAGTCGTGCCGCAGGTCTTCGGCGCGGTCGGCGGGATCGGCATCCGCGCGGTGGCCGCTGTCTGCGTCGTGATATTCGCCTTCTTCTTCGTCACGGTCGCCTCGCGCATCGTCGGGCTCGTGGGCGTCACGAGCAACCCGACCAGCGGCATGACCATCGCGGCGCTGCTCGGTACCGCATCGCTGTTCCTGCTGTTCGGCTGGACCGACACGATGGGCAAGGCCGCGGCACTGACCGTCGGCTGCGTCGTCGCGATCGCCGCGTCGATCTCCGGCGATACCTCGCAGGATCTGAAGACCGGCTTCCTGCTGGGCGCGACGCCTCGCGCGCAGCAGACGTCCGAACTCATCGGCGTGCTGACGTCGGCCGTTTTCGTGTGCCTGACCGTGCTGGCACTGGGCAAGGGCTTCGGCTTCGGCAGCGAAGAGCTGCCCGCGCCGCAGGCCACGCTGATGAAGCTCGTGATCGACGGCGTGCTCGACCAGGACCTGCCCTGGGGGCTCGTCGCGATCGGCGTGGGAATCGCGTTCGCCTGCGAACTCGCGCGCATCCCGTCGCTGCCGTTCGCCGTGGGCGTCTATCTGCCCGTCTCCACGATGACGCCGATCTTCGTCGGCGGCCTCATTCGCCTGTGGATGGAACGCACGGCAACGAATGACACAATCGCCGCCGACCGCCGCGAGCGCGGCGTCCTTCTCGGCAGCGGTTTCGTCGGCGGCGAAGGCCTGCTCGGCGTGGGTATCGCGCTGGTGGCCGTTGCCAAGACCCGTCGTCCCGACGGCGTCGGCACGGAATGGCTGGGCAGCGAAGTCACCGCGATGCTGGTTGGCGCCGCGGCATTCGCGGTGTTCATTGCATGGTTCTTCCGCTCGGTGCGCGGGAACAATGCGTAAGCGCAAAGACCTTAGAACGTCGTGGATTCCCTGACCCAGGCCGCGCTCGGCGCGGCGATCGGCGGCGCCATCGCGCCCGAAGGTCAGCGACGCAAGGCCTTGCTCGCCGGGGCGGCGCTGGGGACCCTGCCGGACCTCGACGTTCTCATCGACTACGGCGATGCGGTCGCGAACTTCACCTACCACCGCGGCTTCAGTCACTCGCTGTTCGTGCTGCCCCCGGCTGCGTTGTTACTGTGGTTGGCGTTGAGACGCTGGTGGATGCCCGTTCGCGACGCGCCGTCGCACTGGCTCGCGATCATCTGTCTCGCGCTGGTCACGCACCCCCTGCTCGATGCGCACACGGCCTACGGCACGCAGCTGTTCTGGCCGCTCGACGTGCCGCCCGTCATGTGGGCGACACTGTTCATCATCGATCCGCTGTACACGCTGCCGTTACTGGTGGGCGTCGTTGTCGTCGCTGTACGGCCGTCGAGCGGCACCACGATCCACGCATGCCTGATGATGAGCACGCTCTACCTCGGCTGGTCCTGGGTTGCCCAGGCGACCGTTGCCCGTCACGTCGAAACCGAGCTGGCAGCAAGCGGCGTTCGCGAGGCGCCCGTGTTCATCGTGCCCACCCCGTTCAACACACTTGTCTGGCGCGCCGTCGTGCTGACGGAACAGGGCTACCTCGAGGGATTCGATTCGCTCCTCGACGCAAACGCCGGCATCGAATTTTCGGCCTACGACTCCGACAGGCAGGCGTTGCTGGATGCACACGGCGTGTGGGCCGTATCACGGCTGCGCTGGTTCTCGCGGGACTTCGTGAAAGCCAGCGTCGTCGACGACCGACTCTTGATCACGGACCTGCGCATGGGACAGGAGCCCATCTACGTGTTCACCCATGTCGTTGCGGCACGCGGCAATCCGCACTGGGAGCCTGTCCCGACCGAACTCATCTCGCCAGCCATCGACGAGCGTATCCTGCTGGAAGCCTGGAAGCGCATGTGGACGCACTGACGCGATGGTTCAATGCCGTTCGGCGATCGCGATGACCTCGCGGCCCGGCAGTACGCGAGCGTGGTCTTCCAGCCCGAGCACGAACCCGTCCGCGGTCGCCAGCAGTGACTCCTCGCGGGACCCGAAAGCGCTGAATACCTCTGCGAGTAACTGTCCCTGGCGAATCTCCTCGCCCGGGTGGACGTGGAAGCGAATCAGGCCGCTGCTGCTGCACAGCGGACGGTTGGTGTAGCGCAGCGGCTTCTTCCCGGCCGGAGGCGCCCCCGGGGTAAACCACTCGATCATTTCCATCATCTGCAGCGTCGACAGTACGGCATTCCTACCCGCAGTAACACCCGCCTCGACCACCGCATAGGCGCCGCCTGCCTCGATCGTGTACGCCGGCACGCCGGCGTCCAGGACCGCGCCGGCGAGCGTATTGCGCAGCGGGTGAAACACGTCCGAGTCCTCTACCAGCAACAAGCCGGCCGCGCGCGCAAGTTCCAGCGTGCGGCGCGCTACCTTACCGTCCCGGTACGCCTGCAGGGGATCCAGCAGGATATGCGGAATCGACTGCACCCAGTCGTTGTGTATGTCGATGACTAGCGATGGTGCCGATTTCAGGATGGTGTCGTAGAGCCGACGAGCGATCTGCTCCCCCATGCTTCCCCCGGGATTGCCCGGAAAGCACCGGTTGAGGTCCTCCCGGTCAGTATTGACGTAGCGGGAGACGTTCTCGAACCCCATGGAGTTGATCAGGGGAAACGCGTGCACGGCGCCGCGGCCGAGGCCATGCTTGCGAAGCCTCGCGAACACGTCGTGCACGATGGCGGTGCCGCCGACTTCGTCGCCGTGGATGCAGGCCGTCAGCCAGACCACGGGACCGGGCCGCCTGCTCTCGGCAACCAGCACCGGGATCCTGCGCTGAATGATGTCGCGCAGGCCCGTGATGTCAATCAGGCGCCTGGAAATCCGCACGGCAGTGGCGCATCAGGCCGCCCGCAGGGCTGCGGATCTGCGCACGGCCGCCCGCACCCGCTCGTCGCAGGCATTGAGTATCTCGCGCAGCATCTCCGCGTACGAGAGCCCGGCGAGTTCCGCCATGCGCGCGAGATGACCGTCCCAGCACCAGCCGGGATTGGGGTTCACCTCGAGAAGCCGCGGCGTGTTATTGGCGTCGAGACGCCAGTCGAAGCGTGCATAGTCCTGGCAGCCGACACGCTGGAACAGTCGAACGCAGCTCGCATTGAGGAAATCGATCGTCGCCTGCGGCAGGTCGGCCGGTATCGATTTGACGTTCCTGAAGTACTCGGACTCGGTATCCCACTTCGCTTCGTAGCCGCAGATCCGCGGCAGGCCCTCGGGAAGCCGCGAGTAGTCTTCCTCGATCACGGGCAGCACCGTATAGCTGTCCGGCGGGTTGCCGATGATACCGACGCTGATGTCCTTGCCGGTCAGGAATTCCTCGACGAGGACCGGCCGGTCGAAACCCGTCGCCTCTCGCGCTCTTGCGATCGCGTACTCGAGCTGCCGGACGTCGTAGCAAACGCTGTCCGCGGTGATACCGACGCTCGAGTCGCCGAAATTCGGCTTCACGATCACGGGAAAATCAATAGGCATCGAGATGAACGCGACTTCTTCCGGCGCTACCGAGAACGCCGTCGGCACCGGGATGTCCATCTCGGCAGCGACGCCGCGGATCAGCGTCTTGTCATAGCAATAGGCGAGGCACTGCGGGTTACCGCCCGAGTAGCGAATACCGAGCATCTCGAGCAACGCGGGTACGTGCAGCTCCTTTGTCGCCTCGTTATTGAATCCTTCGTCGCACAGGTTGAAGACGAAGTCGATTTTGCCGGCGTTCTCACGCAGCCCGGTGATCAGCTCATCGTGATTGTCGAGGTAGCTGAAATCGAATTCCGGCAGCTGCGCGAGTGCCTTCCTGAGCTCATCGATCGTATGGAAATCGTCGCCGTCGAAAGTTCTGTTCGGCTTGACGGAATCGGACCGGCGGTGATCGCCCATGACCACGGTAACCCGGCGAATTCGCTTGTCCTCCTCGACGCCGATGACGCCACGCTTGTTGGAGCGTGCCGTCACGACGATACGCTGCGCCATCATGCCGAGATCCTGGTTGCGTTTCGATACTGTCGACATCGGCCGTGCCTGCAGGACGTCGAATCCGTTGTCCATCAGCAGGTTGCCAAGCTGGTCAGCGTTGTACAGGCGCTCCGCGTAGAACTGGTCTGCCACCACGCCCTTCTTCGAGTGCGTGATGACTTCGCGCGAGATCAGCCGCTCATTGTCCCGGGACAGGGTCCGTTCGCGACAGACGAAATAGTTCTTGTCGATCCACTCCCAGCTGCGCTGCTCGAAATTCCGGCGCAGGAAGTCGCCATCCGTGAAATCGATGAGCAGTTGTCCCGACGGCTTCAGGATTCGGCGAAGTTCCGCGAGCACAGCAATGTCGTCTTCCGCGGACTCGAAATAACCGAAGCTGTTACCGGCCAGGTAGACGAGATCGAACGTGTTGTCACGGAAACGCAGCTTGCGCGCATCGCCCTCGCGAAACGTCGCCGCGAAACCCTGCTGCCTTGCGACACGCTTGGCCCGCGATATCAGGTAATGCGAGCGGTCGACACCGTACAGGTTGGTAAAGCCGCGCCGGGCGAGTTCGAGCAGGTGCCTGCCCTGACCGCAGCACAGGTCGAGAATGCAGGTTCCCGGGGCTACATCGACGAGCTCGAGGAATGCGTCGACCTCGGCTTCGGTGATATCCGGATCCTCGACGACATCCCCGTCAGTGCGCAGGTAGTTCGCATTGAAGATATCCCGCCACCAGTCGGCCTTGACGTAGCTCTCCAGGTCTTCGACGGGGCCGATGGAACCCCTGATGACCGCCTTGCCGTGCGGCTTCGCTCTCGCGACGCCGGGCTCCAGAGTCCTTTTTGGCACGTCCTGTTCTCCAGACGCAGGTTGAAACGCGCGAATTGAGCGCTCCAATCCGGGGAGTGTCAAGAAAAAAGATACGGTATTCCCGAGGCGCCGGAATGCACCGCCGCGGGCCGGTGGTGGCCGTGCGCAGGCACATGATTTGATTGCCGATGATGACGGTCGGAGCGCTACCTAGTCCGCTTGGGTTTCGAACTGCTGCAGCCCTTCCGCGAGGTAATCCGCCAGCAACGGCGTCCCTACCAGATATTCCGCGGTGTGCTCGGTCCAGGTTTCCTCGGCGAACTGCAGCGCTTCCTCCCACTCTTCCAGGGAGTAGTCGCCGCGCCCGACCCACATCAGGGCAACCAGCGACATCTGCTGGTCCGGTTCCAGATCGTCGATGGTCGTCGTCAATTCCTGGTAGTACGGATCGCCCGCGAAATCCGTTGCGAACTGCTCCGCGAGATCCTCGTTGACAGCGTCGACCTCATCGTCGTCCGGGAATGTCACGTCATCACGAGAGTGAAACTCGTGCACCTTGTCGATAACGAACCGAACGATGTCGGGGTTGAGGTCCAGTGAGGGCATTGCTTCTTATCCCTGGTCACTACGACAGCGCCGGCAGCCGCTTCCACCGATGCCCGTTCGGTTAGGGTTGTGCCTCCTGCGGCGCCCGGCAATGCGTAGTTTTACGTAAATCGGGCGGCATCGTGTCCGCCTGCGCGGACCGCGTCGCTCGCAGAAAATACGTATGGTCACTCCTCGCTCACGAGCGGAGAATTCCATTGCCGGAGGTGTCCATGCTGACCGATCCAACGAAAGCGGTACGCGAGGTCAAGCGACGATTCCGTCATCCGCTGCACCTCTTCCCTGGCCGATTCACGCGCCCGGGAACCGCGCCTGGCGACCTGACCGGGCCGCCCGAGTCCGAGTGGATCCCGACCACGCTGCACCTGATCGATTACGACGCCGCGGGATACACCGAGAAGTCCGACTGCTCGCTCGAGGAAGCACGGCAGTATTTCACCAGTCCGAAGACGACGTGGCTGCACGTAAACGGGACACCGTCCGAGGATTTACTGCGCGCCGTCGGCGATGCATACCGGTTGCATGCGCTGGCTCTCGAGGACGTATTGCACACCGGACAGCGTGCCAAGGTGGAAGCCTACGATGCGCAGCTCTTCACCATCGTCAGCCTGCCGGAGGTCGCCGAACACGGCGTCGTGACGGCACAGCTCAGCCTGTTCCTCGGCGACACGTGGCTCGTCAGTTTCTACTCGGGCCACACAGACCCGTTCAACGCCATCCGGGCACGCGCCTACCGGGAGACATCGAGAATCCGCCGCAGCGGCGCCGATTATCTCTACTACTCGCTGCTCGACACTGCCGTCGATCTCGTGTTCCCGATTCTCGAGACCCTCGGCTACCGTATCGAGACCCTCGAACTGACCGTCTTCGACGACCCCAGTCGCGAGGTGCTCGACGAGATTCACAAGCTCAAGCGCGAACTCGTGCTGCTGCGCCGCGTGACGTGGCCGCAGCGTGACATGATCAACGCATTGCTCCGCGACGAGCACAGCGAGATCAAGCGCGACACGAAACTGTATATCCGGGACTGCTACGACCATGCCGTCCACGCACTGGATCTCGTCGAGAGTTACCGTGAAATGGCTTCGAGCCTCCTCGAGGTTTACCTGTCCAGCCTGTCGAATCGCATGAATGACGTGATGAAATTACTGACGATCATCGCGACGGTGTTCATCCCACTGTCGTTCATCGTCGGCGTCTATGGAATGAACTTCGACCGTTCGGCCAGTGCGTGGAACATGCCCGAACTCGGGTGGCGGTTCGGCTATCCCGCCCTCTGGATCCTGATGGTGTCGCTCGTTGCCGGCATGCTGATCTACTTCCGGCGCAAGCACTGGATGTAGACCGGCATCATTTGCCGAGCGCGCCTCCGGCAGAGAGGGCCGAAACCAGGCCGATCATCCCCTGTGATAATCTCGGCCATTCGATTTCCTGCGGTGAGAACGGAAAATGGCCGAAACCAAGCACGCAGTCTGGAACCGCCACCTCGACGGGATCGCCAGTGAACTCCTTCGCCTGTCCATTGCCTGCGACGTCCGCCTTCGCGAGCCGGATGTCATCGACCGCATCCTGAGAGACGACGCATCAGTCTGCGGGCGCAATAACCCTCAGGCCTTCCGCAAGCTGCGGCAACTCGTCATGGCGACCTACGATTCGCTCGGCAAATCTATCGACCGTATCGGTCCGGAGGACACGAAGATGATCGCAAGCGCCATCGCCGATCGGTTGATGGAACGCCGTGACAGCGGCGGCCATGTCAGTAGTTCGTCGGACGACGACAAATGATTGCCAGCCGGGGCCATTCAGTTGCACTCGCCATCATGGCACTGGGCTGCCTCTGCCTGGTTGCCGTATCGAAGGCGGACACGCAGAAGCCGGTGCTGCACGGCAAGCACTGGGTGGCGATCACCGGCAAGCCGCTGGCCGCGACGGCAGGCGCACGCACCTTCATCCGCGGCGGCAACGCGGTCGACGCCGCCTGCGCCATGCTCGCGGCCACCTCCACGATGTGGGACGTGCTCGGCTGGGGCGGCGAGACCCAGGCCCTCATCTACAATCCGCACACGAAAGAAGTGCTGGGCATCAATGCGCTGGGCGTTGCACCGACCGGGGCGACGCCGGACTTTTTCAGGAAACAGGGTCTCGACTATCCACCCGAGTATGGCCCGCTCGCCGCCGTCACGCCCGGCACGCCCGGCGGGCTCATGGTCATGCTTGCGGAATACGGCTCGCTGAGTCTCGCAGAGGTGCTCGCACCCGCCATCGAGATGGCAGACGGCTATCCGATCGAGGAAAGCGCCGTGCGTACCATCGAACGCCATCGCGACAGGATCCTCGAGTGGCCGTACTCGGCGGCGGTATTCCTGCCGCACGACGACGGCCAGCAGGCCCCCGTCGTCGGCGAAATCTTCCGCCAACCGGACCTCGAGGCGACGCTGGAAAAACTTGTCGAGACCGAGCGTGCCGCGCTTGCTGCCGGCCTCGATCGCAAGGCGGCCATCTACGCGGCCTACGACCGCTTCTATCGCGGCGACATCGCCGAGGAAATCGTGCGCTCGATGCGCGAGCACGGCGGCCTGTTCACGATGGAGGACCTCGACCGCTGGCAGGTTCGCATTGAGAGGCCGGTGACGACGAGCTACCGCGGCATCGACGTTTTCAAACTCACGACGTGGACCCAGGGCCCGGTGCTCCTGCAGACGCTGAACATCCTCGAGAATTTCGACCTGGCTGGAATGGGTTACAACTCGACCCGCTATATCCACACGCTTTACCAAGCCATGAATCTCGCCTACGCGGATCGGGATTTCTATTACGGCGACCCCTACTTCGCGCCTGATGAGCCGATCGAGGGGTTGCTGTCCAAAGACTATGCGCGCAAGCGTGCTCTCGAGATCGACCCCGACCGCAACAACCCGGAGGCCGCGCCCGGCGATCCGTACGAGTTCCAGCGCGGCAGGAATCCGTTCCTTCCACGTCTCGAAGGCCTGCGACCCGGCGATATCACGTCGAACTTGCCGGCCCCGGACGACGAGGGGTTCTTTCAGGGTACGACCACGATCCAGGCCGCCGACGGGGATGGCTGGATCGTCTCCATCACGCCGAGCGGGGCCTGGATACCGGCTTTCATAGCCGGCAGGTCAGGCATCGGGATGAGCCAGCGCATGCAGAGCTTCGTCCTCGATCCGGCCGAGAACCCGTACAACGTCGTGGAGCCGGGCAAACGTCCCCGGGTAACGCTGACACCGGGTATCGCGCTCAAGGATGGCGAACCGTTTCTCTCCTTCGCGGTGCAGGGCGGCGACGCGCAGGACCAGAACCTGCTGCAGTTCTTCCTGAACGTCGTCGAGTTCGGGATGAACGTGCAGGAGGCGGCCGAGGCCGACAATTTCCTGAGCTACCAGCTGCACGACTCGTTTGGCGACCACAAGAAAGAGCCGGGCCGTCTCGCGGTCAATGAGTCCGTCACGGAGTTCACGCGCGGCCAGCTGGAGGAGATGGGCTACGCGGTCGAGGTCGGCGTGTGGGGCCGCCGGGACCGGACCTCGGGCCCGATCAACGCCATCTGGTTCGACCGGGAAAACGGCACGTTCCAGGGCGGCTCCAGCAACCACGGCGACGATTACGGCATCGCCTGGTAGGACCGTCGCCGGATTGCGACAGATTTCCGCGCGGAAAGCGCGTGGATGTTCGATATAATCCGCAGGTTTTCATTTGCGAAAGCGTTTGGGCCAATGACTTTCCGATTTTCTCGTGTGCGGGGCGCGTCAGCCGCGTGCCTGTTCCTACTGTGCGCGGCGTGCAGCAGCAACCCGCAACCCGAACCCGTGCGGCCGGCCGACGCGTCGCCTGCGGGCAATTTCTTCCTGGGCGAACGCCCCGTTTATGCGCACCTCGTCAACGAGCGCGGCGGAAGCTGGGTGTTCACGACGATTACCGCCTCCGATGCCCCGGTCGACTCGGGATACCTGGTGCGGCTCAACGACCTCACGCCCGCGTTCGACACGCGCACGGCCGAGTGTGCGCCCCAGGTGTACCCTGCTTCACACCGCTGCAGTCCCCTGCACCCGTTCCGTGACAAGGATACGGGCATGCTCGACAAGATCATCAACGGCGGCATCGCTGTCGGAACGGCCGGCAAGGTCACCGAGATCTCCCAGACCTACGAGACCACGTTCGACGAGAGCGCGTTCAACCAGGCCGTTGATGAAGCATTGCTCAGCTCCGGCCTGGACACCGAACGGCGGCGGCTGATCTCGCTGCTCGATGCCTACGAGCAGGAAGCCGCGAGCGCGCATGTCGAACTGTCGAACATGACGCAACAGCTATCGGCATCGCGCAACAGCACGAACCAGATCGAACTCGACGTTCAGCCCAGCATCACCGGGCTGACCGGCTACTACCAGGACGACATCGACTTCGCCGAACTGGTCGAATTGACGCTCGTGACCGACGGCAACGTGCC
>JABAHR010000094.1_pt1 | contig 21901 bp, 24 predicted proteins | sample 7062101 | NCBI WGS metagenome assembly JABAHR01 (sample SAMN14534553, study PRJNA622989) | marine sediment metagenome | biome: marine biome [ENVO:00000428]; feature: marine pelagic biome [ENVO:01000023]; material: deep marine sediment [ENVO:00002113] | place: India: Gulf of Kutch | collected... | reverse complement strand
AGAGGCCGTGGGCCACCTCGCCCGCCTCGTCGCCGTCACCCGGGGCGGGCCCGGTGGGGAACGAGATCCACTCCGGTTCGACGAGCAGGTCAGGGGAGAAGGGCAGCGGTCGCGCGGGCCGGACCACGCGGCGGTCCACCGCGCCGTCGCGAAGCGTCAACTCCACCACCTCGGGTTCGTGCCCGTACCCCGCGCCGGCGTACACGACGGCGGGTCGGCCGTCCGCCCGCTCCACCGTGTCGAGGGAGGAGATCGACGTGTCGGCGGTGGCGATCGTGGCACCGTCGACCACCAGTTCGTCGCCGGTCGGCAGGCCGGCCACCGCCACCAACAGCTCGCGGTCGCCATCGGTGGGTGCCGCCCACCGCTGCATGCCGAACACCCACGGCGGCGTGGCGATGTCGAAGGGCCCCGTCACCGCGGGCGTCAGCCGTCCCCGGTCGAGATCCACCTCGTGGAGGCCCCACCAGCCCTCGTGGTCGGAACACACCCGCAGGCCGTCCCGGCCCCACCCCGGCTCGCACACGCTGAAGCCGTCGCCCGCGCCGATCACCGTCACCGGATCCCCCAGCCGGCCGTCGGAGAAGCGCTGGACGTGGAGCCGGGTGTCGTCCCACGGCATCGACGGGTGATCCCACGCGATCCACGCCAGGAGATCGCCCTCCCGTGACAGGCGGGGCGTCATCACGAAGTCGGCGTCACCCCACACCTCGCGGACCTCACCCGAACCGTCGGTGGCCACCGCGACCAGCTCGTTGGCCGGTTCACCTCCCGTGTCGTGGCGCTCCCGCACGACCACACACCAGCGACCGTCGGGCGTGACCCGTCCGTCGGCGTACCGCAGCCCCCGGGGCGTCGCGGGCTCGGGCGTGAGCAGCACCTCGGTCCCGTCCGGGTCCCGGCGGCGCAGTCGCTGATCGGCGAAGTCGACGTGGTAGAGCGACCCGTCGTGGGGCCACCAGGCGCCGCCGCCGTACTCGTGCACGAGGGTCCGGACGTTGGCCTCGGGGGCGGTGAATTCGCCGCCGTCGCACATCACCGCGGTGCGTCCACCCTCGTCCGGGCGCGACTCGGCCCACCAGATCCGGCCACCCTCCGAGCGGACCTCGCTGATCCCGACCGCGCCGCTGACGAGACTCGCAGCGGTGATCGACGACGCCCACGCGCCGTAGGGGGTGACCTCGGGCTCGACCGGCATCCTCAGCTCCCGAGGAACCCGGCGATGCGACCCACACCCTCGGCGAGGTCGTCGTCGCCGAGCGCGAACGAGAGCCGGGCGCCGCCACCCGCCCCGAACGCCTCACCCGGGACGATCGCGACCTTGACCCGTTCGAGCAGGAGGTCGGCGAGCTCAAGAGTGGAGGTGGGGGTGGCGCCGTCGTAGTCGCGGCCGAGCACCCCCGACAGGTCGGGGTAGGCGTAGAACGCGCCCTGTGGCTCCGGACACACCACGCCGTCGATACCGCTGAGCATGTCGTGCATGGTCCGGCGGCGGCGGTCGAAGGCCTTCCTCATCTCCACCACCGCGTCGAGGGGGCCGGAGACGGCGGCGAGGGCCGCGGCCTGGGCGACGTTGCACACGTTGCTGGTCGAGTGGGACTGGAGGTTCTGCGCGGCGCCCACCACGTCGGGCGGGCCGATCATCCACCCCACCCGCCANNAGCGAGTGGTGCTCGTTGTCGCCGTAGACGAGGTGCTCGTAGATCTCGTCGGTGATGACCCAGATCCCGTGCGCCACCGCCCATCGGCCGATGGCCTCGATCTCCTCCCGGGGATACACCGCCCCGGTCGGGTTGGAGGGGGAGACGAACACGAGCGCCTTGGTGGCGTCGGTCCGGGCGGCCTCGAGCTGCTCGACGGAGGCCCGGAAGCCCGCAGCCGCCGTGGTCGGCACCGGCACGGTGACCGCGCCGGCCAACGCGATCGGCTCCGGGTAGGTGGTCCAGTAGGGGGTGGGCAGCAGGACCTCGTCACCGGGGTTGAGGAGGGCCTCGAAGGCGTTGTAGACGGCGTGCTTGCCGCCGTTGGTGACGAGGACGTCGGCCGCGACGCACGCGAACCCGCTGTCGCGCGCCGTCTTGGCGGCGATCGCCTCCCGCAGTTCGGGCAGCCCGCCGACCGGGGAGTACTTGTGCATCCTCGGCTCGCGGCAGGCCGCCACCGCGGCCTCGACGATGTGATCCGGCGTCGCGAAGTCGGGCTCACCGGCCCCGAATCCGATGACGTTCTCGCCGGCCTCCCGCAGGGTCCGGGCCTTGTTGGACACGGCCAGCGTGGCGGAGGGCGCGATGGCGCCGACCCGGCGCGAGATTCGGTCCGTGCTCATGGGGCGGAGACTACGGAGGATCCACCGACAACGCGCGACGGTTCGGCCGATTTCCTGCCACCATTGGCGCCGTGACGAGTCTCGACACCATCCCCGACATCACGATTCCCGCCGACCTGCTGCCCGCCGACGGGCGGTTCGGCAGCGGGCCGACCAAGGTCAGGCCGGAGGCGGCCCGGGCCCTGGCCGACCGGGCCACCGACTACCTGGGGACGTCCCACCGCCAGCTCCCGGTCCGGCTGATGGTGGCCGAGCTGCGCAACGGCATCGCCGAGCTGCTGCGGGCGCCCGACGGCTACGAGATCATGCTCGGGAACGGCGGCTCGACCGGGTTCTGGGACTGCGCCACCTTCTGCCTCATCGAGCGGCGCAGCCACCATCTCGATTTCGGGGAGTTCGGCGGCAAGTTCGCCAAGGCCGTCGCGGCCGCCCCTCATCTCGCCACCCCGTCGCTGACCACGTCCGAGCCCGGGACCCACCCGCCGCTCGACGCGGTGACCGACGTCGACGCCTACTGCTTCCCCCACAACGAGACCTCCACCGGCGTGATGCTCGATCCGGTCCGGGTCGACGATCCCGGCGCCCTGATGATGGTCGACGCAACCTCGGCGGCCGGGGGGCTGCACTTCGACGCGAGCGCGACCGACGTCTACTACTTCGCCCCGCAGAAGGCCCTTGCCGCCGACGGCGGCCTGTGGATCGCGATGGTGTCGCCGGCCGCGATCGAGCGGATCGAGCGGATCAGCGCCTCCGACCGCTGGTGCCCTCCGTCGCTCGACCTCAAGATCGCCCTCGAGAACTCGCGCAAGGACCAGACCTACAACACCCCCGCGCTCGCCACCGTCTTCCTCACGGTGCAGACGGTCAACTGGTTCAACGACAACGGCGGACTGTCGTGGTCGGCGGGCCGCAGCCGCCAGTCGGCGGAGATCCTGTACTCGTGGGTCGCGGCGCGCGACTTCGTGGACCCGTTCGTGCAGGTCGAGTCGCAGCGCAGCCTCGTCGTCGCCACCATCGACTTCGACCCGGCGGTGAGCGCCGACACGATCAGCGCCGTCCTGCGGGCCAACGGGATCGTCGACACCGGGGGGTACCGCAAGCTGGGTCGCAATCAGCTCCGGATCGGGATGTTCCCCGCCATCGAACCGAGTGACGTCGAGGCCCTCACCCGCTGCCTGGACCATGTGGTCGGGGCGCTTTCGTAGCTAGACGACGGTCAGGACCATCAGGTTCCAGCTCACGACGGCCACGTACCACCCGGTCGTCCCGGCCAGCGCCAGCTCGGCGATGCGGGACCCGGCGCAGCGGGACAGCAGGCCGGCGATCACCACCAGCACGAACAGCTTCAGGCCCGCGACCTGCCAGAGGTTCTGCACGAAGGGCTGCACGAACGGATTCCGCTCGGCTCCGCCGCCGTCGAGCACCATGGCGGTGGTGGCCACGTCGAGCACGTTGAGCACGACGAGCCACCCGTACATCGACCAGCGCGGGTCGTCGGTCGCCACCCACGCCCGCAGGCTCCGCGTCGCCCCGGCCCCGTCGGGGGCCGGCTCCACTCCCAGCATCAACCGTCGACCGTAGTCGACCCGGGTCAGGATGCGCCACTCACCGTGGCTGAACCGACTACTCGAAGTGGCCCCGGATCGACCAGTCGACCATGGTCGCCATGGTCTCGGTCAGCTCCCCGGCCCCGACCCCCCACGAGGCGAACCCGGGGCGGTGGGCGCTCACGTGGGCGAGCATCGTGGTGAGCACCCCTGCCACGGCGCCGGGGTCCGTGTCGGCCGGGACCCGACCCGCGGCCCGGTTGTCGTCGACCAGCGACCGGAGGGCGAGGAAGACGCCGTTGAGCAGCCGGATCCGGAGCTCGCGGAAGCGCTCGTCCCCCTCGCCGGTGGCGAGATCCACCACCCGCAACAGCGCCTCGTTGTCGCGAAAGAAGGCCATGAACCCCTCGGCCAGCCCCCGCGCCGCGTCGGCACCCTCCCAGTCCGGCTCCGTCACCAGCGCGCGAAGTCGTTGCCCCTCCGCCTCCACCATCGCCTCGGTGAGAGCCAGCACCGCCGTCTTCACGTCGGGGAAGTACTGGTAGAACGTCGCCGGCGACGTGCCGGCCCGCCGGGAGATGTCGACCACCTTGAGGTCCCGGTAGGGAACCTCCTCCAACGCGGCGAGCGTCTCGTCCAGGAGCCGCCGGCGGGTGGCCCGGCCCCGCCGGCCCGGGACCCTGCCGTCCGCCGCCCGCAGCCGGTCGTCGCCCCGATCGGCGCCGTCGGCCACGGGGACCGCAGTGTCGTCCATCGCGTGACCCTACTGTCAGGTCACCCCGGGCTCTCAGCCGGCCGGCACGGCCAATTCGGCCCGCAACGGGTCGCTGTCGGCGCCGAGCGGACGAGCCCGACGGCGGGGCCGTCGGTGGACCGGAGCCCGGACCGCGACCCGCCGGTCGCCGACCCCGACCGCCCAGCCGGCGCCGTCGACGGCGACCGGCGCCGTGACCATCGGCCCTCGCGCCCACGCCGCCACGCGGGCCAGCGGCACCTCCGCCACGAGGGCACGGGGCCCGGCCAGCGCCGCCGCCCCGGCGGCCGCCGCGACGAGTCCCGCGACGGGGTCCGCCACCGCGTCCGCCACGAACATCGGTGGGCCCGCCCCTGCGGGCGGGCACCGCTCGAGCCAGAGGCCGCCCGCGACCGCGGCGTCGTCACCGAACCCGATCCGGTCGGCCGCCGCGCCCGTGCGACCGTGACCCGTGATGGAGACCCAATTGACCCCCCGTGCCGCCAGCGCGGCGGGTTCGATGCCGAGCCGGTCCATCACCCGGGGCCGGGAGCCCTCGATCACCAGATCGGCCCGGCCGAGCAGATCGCGGAGCACACCGATGTCGCCCGACGCATCGAAGTCGAGGGCCAGGCACTCCTTGCCGCCGTTGAGGAGGTCGAAGAAGCCCTCCGGTCCCCGGCGGGCGCCGTCCGGCCGGGTCGCGGACTCGACCTTCACCACTCGGGCCCCCGCCTCCCCGAGCAGCGACGCCGCCAGCGGTCCGGCCCACAGCGAGGTGAGGTCGACCACGAGCGGGCGGGTCGACACGGTCCGGGCCGCACCCTCGGCCAGCAACCGCACCGGTTCACCCGGCGCCTCGGGCCGCCCGGCGACCGCGACCGCCATCCCCAGCACTGCCGCCTGTGCCTCGATCTCGGCGGAGCCCATCGCGGCCAGACCGGCCTGGATCGCCGTCCAGTCGTCGGGTTCCACGGCGGCCCCCACGAGCGCGGGGAGCGCGGCCACGTCCTCGGGCCGGGGCAGGTTCACCACGACCCATCCGTCGCTCGACCGCGCGAAGTGGGCGGCCCCGCCCACCGACACCGATCCGTTGCGCGCCATGCCGGTGAAGGCCGCCCTCTCCCCCAGCAGCGCGGGGCCGTCGAGCGACACCCGACTCCCCCACCGGCCCGTCCACGTGGCGAGCTCGACGGCGAGATCGCCCATCACCGACGCCAGAAGGGCCGGCTCCGGACGGGGCGGCCCGTCCCGATCGCCGGTGAGCGCCATCGCGCCGCTTCCGGCCCACGTCGCGAGGGCCGCGACCTCCTCCTCACTCGGGTCGTCCACGACCGGGACGCTACCGGCACCGCGTTGGCCCCGACCTGGCGGGCGCGCCAGACTGAGCGTCGATCGAGTCCACCGCGGACGGTCGAGGAGAGAACATGGTCGAACTCAAGCCCGGCGCCCGCTTCCAGAGCACCGTGTGCAGCACCGAGGTCATCGTCGTGAAGGGGGACGGCGAAGCCGACCTCACCTGCGGGGGCGCGCCGATGGCACCCGCCGGCACCGCCGAGATCTCGGGTGCCCCGGCGGCCGATGCGGCCGAGGGGACCCTGCTCGGGAAGCGCTACAGCGACGAGGCCGACACGATCGAGCTCCTGGCGACGAAGGCCGGGGACGGATCACTCGCCCTCGGGGGCGACGCCCTCGCCGTCGCCCAGGCCAAGACCCTCCCGGCCAGCGACTGAGACCGTTCCGGCGTCGCGATGAACCTCATGATGCTGCTCGAGATGGCAGCGGAGGGGCTGGGCGACCGGATCGCGGTCGGTTCGCGCGAGGGCGGGATCACCTACGGCGAACTGTTCGCCCGGGCCGGCGCCGCCGCCACCCGCTTCCGGGAGGATCCCGGAGACGCCGTGGTGCTGTGCGACGAGTCGAGCCCCGCCGTGCCGATCTCCCTGTTCGGCGCCGCCTGGGCCGGCAAGCCCTACATCCCGCTCAACTACCGACTGCCCGACACCGACCTGTGCGCGCTCGCGGCGCGCAGCGCCCCGGGCATCGCGGTGGCCGACGCCGCCGGTGCGACGCGTCTGGACCGGGTGGACGGACTCACGACCGTCGTCCGCGACGCGTTCCTGGCCGAGCCCGGGGACGAGCCGGGTCACGCGATCGGCGACTGGAACATGGACGCCGAGGAGATCGCCGTCCTCCTCTACACGAGCGGGACGACCGGCGCCCCGAAGTCGGCCGTGCTGCGCCACCGCCACCTCGTCAACTACATCCTCGGCTCCGTCGAGTTCATGGGGGCCGGCGAGGACGAGGCCACCATCGTGAGCGTGCCGCCGTACCACGTGGCCGGGGTGTCGGCGATGCTGTCCGCCGTCTACTCGGGCCGCCGGATCGTGCAGCTGCCCCGCTTCGACCCCGGCGAGTGGATCGACACGGTCGAACGCGAGGGCGTGACCCACGCCATGCTGGTGCCCACGATGCTGTCGAGGATCGTCGACGAGCTCGAGGCCCGGGGCGGTGAGCCCGTGCTCGGACTGCGGGCGATGTCCTACGGCGGCGGCAAGATGCCCGAGCCGGTGATCGGGCGGGCCCTCGAGCTGTTCCCCATCACCAACTTCGTCAACGCCTACGGCCTCACCGAGACCAGCTCGACGATCGCCCTCCTGGGTCCCGACGACCACCGCCTGGCCCAGTACAGCGAGGACCCGGACGAACGGCGCCGGCTGGCATCGACCGGGCGGCCGCTGCCGGGCGTGGAGGTGACCGTCCGCGACGACGAGGGCAACGACCTGGCCGCGGGTGAGGTCGGGGAGATCTTCGTGCGGGGCGCGCAGGTCTCGGGCGAGTACCTCGAGAAGGGATCGCTGCTCGACGGTGGTGGCTGGTTCCCCACCCGCGACGGCGGCTACTTCGACGAGGCCGGCTACCTGTTCGTGCAGGGCCGCAACGACGACGTGATCATCCGGGGCGGGGAGAACATGTCGCCCGGGGAGATCGAGGACGTCCTCGTGCTCCACCCCGCGGTGAAGGAGGCGGCCGCGATCGGGGTCCCCGACCGGGAGTGGGGCGAGAAGGTCGTAGCCGTGATCGTGCCCCGGGGCGAGCCACCACGGACGGAGGAGATCCAGCAGCACGTCCGGGACCGGCTCCGCTCGAGCCGGGTGCCCGAGCACGTCGTGATCGTCGACGAGCTCCCCTGGAACGAGACCGGCAAGCTGTTGCGCCGGGTGCTGCGCGAGAACCACGCCGGCCTCGGCGACGACCCGGGCGACTGAGGGCAGGAGCGGGCGGTGGACGTCACACGGTGGTCACGGGACGAGGCCCGGGCCGCCGTCGCCGCCCCGGACCTCGACCGACAGCTCGGCGTCGCGCTGGGGATCGCCGCCGTGGTCGTCGATCTGGACGACGATCCCGGCGAGGATCTGGCCGCGGTGCTCACCGCGCTGCCGATCGTGGCCATCGCGCGGGGAACGGCGGCCGACCCCGGCTGGGACGTGGTCGTCGACGACCCCGAGCCGGTGATCGACGGCTTGCTCGCGGCGCCGCACGCGGCGGTGACCGCGACCCAGGTGCTGCGCGGCGTCGAGGACCGGACCGTCGGCGAGGGCCTGCTGGTCGAGTCGCTCGCCTACGCGACGCTCCAGGGCGGCCCGGAGTTCGCCGCCTGGCTCGGCCGGCGGGGTCGCCGGGTCCGCACCGACGACCGTCCCCGGGTGCGGGTCGAGGACCTCGGTGACTCGGTCGATGTGGTGCTGGGCCGGCCCCGGCTGCGCAACCTGCTCGACGCCCGCATGCGCGACGAGCTCGTCGAGGCCCTGCGGGCCCTGTCCGCCGGGGATCCCCGGCCGGTCGCACTCCGCGGTGAGGGGCCGGCGTTCTGTGCGGGGGGCGACCCCGCCGAGTTCGGCACGGTCAGCGACCCCGCCACCGCCCACCTCCTGCGGGCCTCGGCCAACGTCGCGCCGTGGCTCCACCGGATCGCGGAGCGGACCACCGCCTTCGTCCACGGACCCTGTGTGGGCGCCGGTGTCGAACTGGCCGCCTTCTGCGGGCAGGTGGTGGCCGACCCCGACACCCGCTTCCGGCTCCCGGAGACCCGCATGGGCCTGCTGCCCGGCGCGGGCGGGACGGTGAGCATCCCGGCCCGGATCGGGCGCCACCGCACCCTCCAGTGGCTGCTCACCGACGCCGAGATCGGCGCCGGACTCGCCTTCGACTGGGGTCTCGTCGACCAGGTCGAACCGCGGGCCCGTTCCTGACCGGGGCCTTCGGCTCTGTCGGGAAATGATCGCCGGGTGTAGAGGGAAAGGGAGAGCGAAGGAGACGAGGACACATGCGCTGGGCAGCCGCGGTCACGGTGGCGTTGATGCTCACCGCCGCCTGTGGCGGCAACGACACGACCACCGACGACANNACACACGATCGGATCTCCGCTATTCCATCGTCGAGGACGACACCTACATCGGCGTGAAGTTCTTCGACCAATCGGTCGAGCCGTACAACGCCTACCCGGAACTCGAGGGCTGGATCTCCGCTCCTCCGAACCCAGTGGGCAACGAATACGGCTCGATGCAGGTCTACCGACGCACGGTCGACGGAAGTCGCGAGGATCTTGTGGTCATGTACACGACGCCCGACAACCTGGGCGTCGATGGGCTCCGGCTCACCGGCGACACCAGCGGGGTCCATCTCGTCCTCTCGTGCTCGGCCGAGGCCGCCGTGCTGGTCGAAGACCCCGACATCGGTCCTCCACGGGACCTCGGCGATGCGACTCGCGCCTGGAGGCCGGGGCCGGACGGCGTGCTGGTGGAATTCGACCCGGCGACTGGTGAAACGGAAGACTCCTGCTGAGCTGCGGGCTGACCACGACTCTGCCGAGACCCATCGCTGACCCCTGATCCTCCCCGACACGCGATTCATCCTGTCGTGTCACCCGCGGCGCCCTGGCATGCGTCTGTCCGGTTAGACGCCCATACCGGTGGGCGGAGGGAGATCAACCATGCGAGAGTCAACGAAGTTCGCCGTGATCGCCGTGATCGGTCTGGCCCTCGGGGCGACCGCCTGTGGTGACGACGCCGAGCAGATCACGAAGCCGGAGCTCATCGAGCAGGCCGACGCCATCTGTCAGGAGGTGCAGGACGAGCTGGATCCCGTGTTCGAGGCGCTCTGGGCCGAATGGGGCGACCTCGACTGGGACGATCCCGAGGGGCAGGACGCCGCGTTCGTCGCGCTGGCCGAGACCCTGGCGATGGCCGCCCCCGCCATGCACGACATGGCGGACGACCTACGGGATCTGGGTGCGCCGGAAGGCGACCAGGAGCTGATCGCGCAGTTGCTCGACGACCTCGACGCGGCAGTGGACGAGTTCGTCGCACAGGCCGACGCGGCGGTCGCCGGTGACCCGGCGGCCCGCGCGTACTTCGACGGCGACGGTGACGCGGCGATGGACCTCGTGAACCGTCGGGCCAGGGACTACGGCCTGCAGGTCTGTGGGGCCGACGACTGAACGCGTCGATCCGTGCGAGGCTGGACCATGACCACCGTCACCGTGGGGGCACCCGGCATCGCGGGCCTCCTCGCGATGGTCGGCGTGAGCCCGGTCCCGGCCCCGGCCCACGCGGCGTCCACGCCCCGCGACGACGATGCGTTCGTCGTCGCCATGTTCGAGGAGCACGGCCGGAGCCTCGTGCGGCTGGTCCGCCTGTTCGTCGACGATCGCAACGCGGCGGAGGACGTGGTCCAGGAGGCGTTCATCCGCCTGGCCCGTTCGGCGGATCGGATCCGCGACCCGGCCCGGGCCGGCGCCTATCTGCGTTCGATCGCGCTGAACCTGGCCAGGGATCACAACCGACGCGGTCTCGTGTCGCTGCGCCATCGGTTGCCGTTCGACCACGAGGTCGCGTCGGTCGAGGACGAGGTGGTGATCGGCGAGGAGCATCGCCGGGTGGTCGAGGCGCTGCGGGAGCTGCCCCACCGCCAGCGCGACTGCCTGATCCTCCGCTACTACGACGAACTCGGCATCGACGAGATCGCCGACGTGCTGGGGATCTCCCGCAACTCGGTGAAGACCCACCTCACCCGCGGCATGCGGGCCCTGGAGACCGGCATGGTCGACGACACCCCCGACGAGGAGCAGGAGCCGTGAGCCTGACCGAGCAGATCCGTGCCGCGCTCGAGGCCGGTACCGGAGGTGTCGACGACAGCCCGGACCTCTTCGCCCGGGTGCAGTCGAGCATCGAGGAGGACCGGCGGCTCCGCCGGCAGAAGCGAGCGAGGGTGGGCGCATCGGCCTGCCTGGCGGGCGCAGCCGTGTCGGCTGCGGTCGCCACCACCGAACGACGACAAGGAGACCTGATCATGGACTGGTGGATTCTGGAAGTGGTGTGGTTCGTGGCGATGGTCGGCCTGGCCGTGTGGCTGGGGCCGTTCATCCGACGATTCGGCAAGGCCTACGCCGCCGACGTCTTCCGGGCGAACCCCCGTACCGGGAAGAGCTTCATCGTGCTGATGGACGTGGCGTACTACCTGATCTTCTTCGCCTACATCCTGTTCGCGGTGAAGTTCGAGCCGGACGGCGACTGGGAGAACACGGTCAACGCGGCCCAGCTCCAGGGAACGACCGTCCGGGTGGGCGGGATCCTGCTGATCGTCGGGCTGCTGCACGGGCTCAACGTGTTGACGCTGCCGATCATGGGACGGATCTTCACGCTGAACCGCCGGCTCGACGAGGACGCCGTCGGTGCGGACCGGTAGCCGGATCCCGCTCCGCCTCGTCCCGGCAGTCGTCGTCGCCGTCGCACTCGGCGTCGCGACGGCGGGCCCATCCGCGGCCCAGGAGTCCGACGAGCCGCAGGTGCGGNNGATCCGGAAGAGGTCCGGCTCCCGCTGATCGAGGACCGGCTGGATCCCGCCACCGTCCTCGAGATACGGGCCGTCGGCTTCCCGACCGACACCACGGGGAACGTCCGGCACTGCGTGACCGAGACGACCCGTGTCTGCCGCAACGCCCTGGCCGTCCGGACCGATGACGACGGTGTCGCGGTGTTCCAGTATCTGATCACCGACACGGTCGATCCCGTCGGTGCCTGTCGGATCTCCTCGCCCCGCCGCTGCACCCTCGAGATCGCGATCGGTGATCGCCGCACCGAGATCGACACCGTGTTCGTCGACCAGGCACCCCCGCCGGGGCTGATCTCGGTGGACCCCCGCCGCGGCCTGTCAATCGGCGACACGGTGACCGTGGAACTCGTCGGCTTCCCCGCGGGTGCGGAGCTGACGCTGCAGGTGTGCGCGGTTCCCTCGACGCGCGGTGACCGGTGCGGGCCGCCGGGTCCCGAGGTGCGGGTGATCACCGACGGTGACGGCTCGGCCCGNNCGACGAGCGGTGACCGGTGCGGGTCGCCTGGCCCCGAAGTCACGGTGGTCACCGACGGCAGTGGCTCGGCCCGCACCCGGCTCACGCTCGACGTCAACGAGGTGGGCGACGCCGGAATCGCCTGCGGGCGTCGCACGACCTGTCAGGTGGTCACGACCGGGGACGGCGTCGGCGCCCGGGCCGCACCGGCGCCGCTGCACTTCGCGACGACGCCCGGGGCCTCCTACGACGGCCCCCGCCTCGCGGCCGGACTGCTGCTGGCCGCCCTTCTGTGCACGGTGGCGATCCGGCTCACCCGGGGCACCGACTGGCGGCCCCCGGCCGAGGCCGACGCCTCCGCCATCGACGACGCGATGTGGGCCGACCTCGACGCCGAGGCCGAGGCCTTCGAGGAGGAACCGGCCCGATGACCACCCATCCGCTTCCCCGACCCGGGCTGCGCGACCACGTCCGATTGTTCCGTCGGATCACCCACGAGCCCGAGCCGGTGCTCGAGGAGCTCAGGGAGCGGTTCGGATCCGTCTGCCAGATCGGCGCAGGACCCGCCCGGGGCGCCGTGGTGGGCTCGGCGACCGCGGTCGGGGAGCTGCTGAAGCGGCCGGTCGAGGACTTCCGATGGGGTCACAAGTTCAACGTGCTCGGGTTCATCGTCGGACAGGGTTCGATGATCGTCTCCGATGGCGCCGACCACCGACGGCGCCGGGGCGCAGTCCAGCCCGCCTTCGGCCGTCGGCGTCTCCAGGGTTGGATCCCGATGATCGTCGAGCGCACCGACGCCGCGATCGCGAACCTCGACGACGGCACCGACGACCTCTACCCGTTCGGACGCGATCTCGTGTTCGACGTGGCCGTGCGGGCCTTCTTCGGCGAGGCCCTGGCCGATCACATCCCGGAACTCAGCCGGCGATTCGAGACCTCGCAGGCCTACCTCGAATCGTCCGCCCTCCGGCAGATCCCCCACCCGTTCCCGTTCACCGCACGAGCCCGGGTCCGCGCCGACCGGGCCGCGATCGACCGCCTCCTCGACGGCGAGATCCGACGGCTTCGGGCCGATGCCTCCGCCGAGGAAGAGCCGGGCGACGTGCTGGGAACACTGGTGCGGGACGGTTCGCTGTCGGACGACGAGATCCGCGACCAGGTCGTGACCCTGATCGGGGCCGGCTACCACACCACGGCCGCGTCGTTGGCGTGGACACTGACTCGGGCCCTGCTCGAACCCGGGACCTGGGGTGCGCTCCGATCCGAGGCCGACGAGGTGCTCGGTGAGGCCGACCCGACGGCGTTCGACGCCGACTCCCTCGCCCGACTCGACCTGGCCGACCGTGTCGTGCGGGAGGCGTTGCGCCTCCACCCGGCCGGCGTCGTCTCACCCCGCGAGTCCGCGGTGGACATGGAGATCGCGGGCCACACCATTCCCGCCAAGACCCTGGTGCTGTGGTCTCCGCACCTGGCCGGCCGGGATCCCGACGTGTGGCCCGATCCCCTTCGGTTCGATCCCGACCGGTGGCGTTCCCCGAACGAGGACCAGCGACGGGCCGGCGATGCGGCGTGGGTCCCGTTCGGCCGGCCGCCCCGCAACTGCATCGGGTTCGCCTTCGCCCACATGGAGCTCGTGTTCATCCTCGCCCGGCTCGCACAGCGCCTCGACGTCACCCTCGTGAGGGCGGACGTGCCTCGCCCCTACGGCATGGTCGTCAACCGGCCCGACGGGGGTGTACCGGTGACGGTGCGGGCCCGGCGGTGACGGCGACCGGGGCGGCACTCGACCGCTACCGCGGGACCGAGCAGCGGCTCTGGCAGTCCCTCGGCGTGACCCCCCTCGACCGTCGTGTCACCCTGCCCTCGGGAGGTCAGGTTCGCGTCCAGGAGCTCGGTACCGGCCCCCCGGTGGTGTTCATCCACGGCGCGTCGGTTGCGGGAACCAGCTGGTGTGGGTTGGCGGCTGCCCTCCACGGTGTGCGCTGCATCCTCGTCGACCGACCGGGCTGCGGCCTCTCCGACCCCGTCGTCGGTGGACCGCCGCGCGACCTGGACGATGTCGAGGCGTTCGCCGACCGGTTCCTCTCGGACCTGCTCGACGCCCTCGGGCTGGAGCGGGCCATGGTCGCGGCCACCTCCTACGGCGGCCTCCTCGCCTTCCGGGGCGCGGCTGCCGCTCCCGATCGCGTCGAGCGTCTGGTCGAGTACAGCTGGCTGATGGGAGCACCGAGCGACTCGGCGCCGCTCTCGGCCCGACTCGGCGCGGTTCCCGGCATGCGATCGCTGATGACCCGGATGCCGATGACCCGCAGGATGGTGAAAGGTGCCCTGCGCCAGTTCGGACTCGGCAAGGCCATCGACTCGGGCGCGTTCGACGACGACATGATCGAGTGGGTCCACGCCCTCCTCCGTGACACGCGGACGCTCGCCAACGACGTCAGGTCCATGCCCGACGTCGTCACCCCGCTCCGCGGCGTCAACCGCGATCTGCTCCTCGACGACGAACTCCTGGCGCGGCTGACGATGCCCGTCCTGTTCCTCTGGGGCGAATGCGATCCGAACGGCGGCGCCGCGGTGGCCCGGGATTTCGCGCCCCGCCTGCCCGACGCCGAGTTGGTGATCGTTCCCGGGGCCGAACACGCCCCGTGGATCGACGACCCGACGACCTGCGTCACCCACACCATCGACTTCCTGCTGCGCGGGAGCTGGCCCCCGGAGCGCGCCCAGACTGGGCCGAACGGCCCATAAAACCGCGGGCTCGACCTGCCGATTGACTCCCAAGGTCCACAACACCGACATCGGGAGTCCAACCATGTCCGTTCTCGAGAGGGTTCGCGCCCTGTTCATCCGGAGCCGTGACGACGAGCGCGGCGCAAGCCTCGTCGAGTACGCACTGCTCGTCGCCCTCATCGCCATCGTGTGCATCGCCGCGGTGACGGCACTGGGCGAAGCCACCTCCGAGGTCTTCAGCGACATCACCTCGCAGCTCGACTGAGCACGCGACCCGACGAACCGCCGTTCAGCGGGGTTCGCGGGGCAGCCCGAGCACCCGCTCGCCGATCACGTTGCGCTGCACCTGATTCGAGCCGCCGTAGATGGTGTGGGCCCGCGAGTAGAGGAAGGTGCGCTGCTCCCGGTCGATGGCGTAGTGAGGCCCGCCGTCGTGGCCGGCGTGGGCATCCGGGGAGCCGACCATCCCCGACGCGCCCCGCACCATCATCGCGAGCTCGCCGAAGCGGCGGTGCCAACTCGCCCAGTAGAGCTTGCCGATCGACTGCTCGGCCCCCGGGACGCCGTCGTTGGTGAGCGCCGTGAGCATCCGCAGCTGGTTGTAGCGGAGGATCTCGAGCTCGATGTAGCTGGTGGTGAGCTCCTGGCGGACGACCGGGTCGTCCCACCGACCGGTCGACCGGGCCAGCTCCAGCAGGTCGTCGAGCTCCCGCCGGAAGCTCACCTGCTGACCGAGCGTCGACGCCCCCCGCTCGAAGGCGAGGGTCCCCATCGCCACCTTCCAGCCGTTGCCCGGCCCGCCCACCACCAGGTCCTCGTCGGTCTCGGCGTCGGACAGGAACGTCTCGTTGAACTCGACGCCCCCGGTGATCTGGACGATGGGCCGGAGCTCGATCCCCGGTTGGTCCATCGGCAGGAGCAGGTACGACAGGCCGGCGTGGCGCTCCGAACCCGGCTCGGTCCGGGCGATCAGGAAGATCCAGTCGGCGTACTGGGCCAGCGACGTCCACACCTTCTGGCCGTTGACCACCCANNCGTTGATCACCCACCGACCGTCCCGCAGCTCCCCCCGGGTCTGCACGTTGGCGAGGTCGGAGCCGGCGTTGGGCTCGGAGTAGCCCTGGCACCAGATCTCCTCGCCGGCCAGCATCGGGGGAAGGAAGCGGCGCTGCTGCTCCTCGGTGCCGAACGCCATCACGGTCGGGCCCAGCAGGGTCACCCCCATGTTGGCCAGCCGCCCCGGGGCGCGGGCCTCGTGGTAGCTCTTGTGGAACACCACCTGTTCGACGAGCGAGCAGCCCCGCCCGCCGATCCACTCGGGGAAGTCGATGCCGAGCCACCCGCCCGAGGCGAGCTCGCGTTCCCAGGCGATCTGGACCTCGGCCGGAATGTCCTCCTGGCCGGTGAGTCCCCTCCCCCGGTACCGGGCGAACTCGCCGACGCAGTGCTCCTCGATCCAGGTCCGCACCTCGTCCCGGAACGCCGACAGCGACGGATCGAGGCGGACGTCCAGTGCCATAACGCAGCGGAGCGTACCGAGGATCCGACGGTGCATCAGGCTCGGGGGAATGGACTACGTTCACCGGCCATGGCCGACCGTCCCGAGCCCACGATGACCGTGCAGGAGGTCGACGCCTTCCTCACGGGGGAAGGCGGGTTCCTCGAGACCACGACGGAGGTGGTCGCCGGACACGAGGTGACCACGGTGGCGAACCGGCCCGCCAACCTGCTCGAGGTGCTGAAGGCGTCGGCCGACCACGGTGACGGAGCCGCCCGGTACTACCTGTTCGACGACGGCCGCCAGGCGACCTTCGTCGAGAACATCGCCCACACGGCCTCGCTGGCCGAGGGGCTCGCCGAGCGTTTCGGCGTGGGCCCGGGCGATCGGGTGGCGATCCTCGGGGCCAACTCCCCCGAGTGGATCCAGACCTTCTGGGCCACGGTGTCGCGCGGCGCGATCGCCGTGGCCATGAACGGCTGGTGGACCGGTGACGAGATCCGCCACGGCCTCGATCTGACCACGCCGAAGGTGTTGATCGCGGATCGGGCCCGACTCGACCGTCTCGAGGGCGACCCCGGCGTGCCCGTGGTCGTGATCGGCGAGGACTTCGACGAACTGCTCGNNCACCTCGGGCACGACGGGCCGGCCCAAGGGCTCGATCACGACCCACCGCAACTTCGTGGCCTACGTGATGTGCGCCTACCTGCTCGGGGCCCGTGACGCGATCCGGTTTCCCGCCCCCGAAGGCGCGAGCCGGTCGTTGCCGTTGAGCCTCGCCGCCAGCCCGTTGTTCCACATCTCGGGCCTCCACTCCTGCGCCGTGATGGCGGTGGCCGCGGGGTCGGGCCACGTGTGGACCACCGGCCGGTTCGACCCCGAGAAGGTGCTGCGGCTCACCGAGGAACACCGCATCACCCGCTGGGGTGGGGTGACGACCCAGATGTGGCGGATCATCGAACATCCCGACTTCCACCGCTACGACACGTCGTCGGTGCAGTCGATCGGCGGGGGCGGGTCGGTGTGGTCCCCGGAGCTCCAGCGGGCGTGCCGGGAGGCGCTCCCCCACGTCGACCACGCGGTGAGCATCGGCTACGGCCTGACCGAGTGCGCCGGACTCGCCACCCACGCCGCCAGCGACGTGCTCGCCGTCCATCCCGACACGGTCGGCCACCCCATCCCCAGCGCCGAGGTGGCGATCTTCGACGACGACGACCGGCCCCTCCCCGACGGCGAGATCGGCAACGTGTGCGTCAAGGGGCCGATGGTGACGCCGGGCTACTGGAACGACGCCGAGGCCACCGCCGCCACGATCCGCCCGGGAGGATGGCTCCGCACCGGTGATTTCGGCCGGCTCGATGACGGCATGCTGTTCCTCGCCAGCCGCCGCACCGACCTGATCATCCGGGGCGGCGAGAACATCTACCCGATCGAGATCGAGAACCGCCTCGACGAACACCCGGCGGTGCTCGAGGCCGCGGTGATCGGCGTGGACCACCGGGAGCTCGGCCAGGAGTTGAAGGCGATCGTCGTGCCCCGCGCCGGCGCCGACGTCGACCCGACCGCGCTGGGCGAGTGGGTGGCCGCCACCCTGGCCCGGTTCAAGGTGCCCACCCACTGGGAGATCCGCTCGGAGAACCTGCCCCGCAACGCCACCGGCAAGGTCCTCAAGAACGTGCTCGCCGGCGAGGCGGAGAACACCTTCATCGAAGAGGACTGAGCCCCCCGTCCGGGGTCAGCCGGCGGTCAGGGGCCAGGGGCGGGTCCGCTCCCACACGAGGGCCAGGTCGAGCAGCAGCTTCTCGTGATGATGGGGGGCCAGGATCTGGAGCCCCACCGGCAGGCCGTCCGACGCGAGACCGGCCGGCAGCGAGATCGCCGGATTGCCGTAGATGTTCGACGGCGCAGTGAGCGCACCGTTGTTGCCGGGCGTGGCCTCCAGGCCCCCGAAGTGGCTGGGCAACCGGCCCTCGGCGTCGAACGCCGTCGACGGGTTCGTCGCGGCCATCACCACGTCGACCTGCTCGAACAGGTCGGCCATCGCCTCGTTGAGCTCCACCCGGCGGCTCTCCGCTCGCACCAGGGCGTCCAGATCGAGACGCTCCTCGGCCTGGCGAACCCCGGCCCGCATCATCCCGGTCAACTGGTCGGCGCAGTCGGGCCAGCGGTCACCGAGCTCGCGACGGGTCCCCACGGAGCCGGTGAGCGACCACGCCCCCATGATGTTGGGGAGTCGGAGGTCGAGATCGACCCGACGCAGCCCGGCGGCGGCGATCAACTCGGCGGCGGCCGCGGCGACGATCTCCTCGGTCTCGGGCGCCACGACCGCGGAGCCGAGATCGGGCACCACCGCCACCCGCAGGTCTCCGAGCCGGCCGAGGAGATCGCCGAGGCCGGCCTCGTAGCCCTCGACGCGGGGGAGGCTGAACGGGTCGCGCGGGTGGGTGCCGTTGGCCACGTCGAGGTAGCGGGCCGTGTCGCGCACGCTGCGGCTCACGCACCCCTCCACCGAGGTCATGTTGCCGAGCATCGCCCCCGGGCCCTTCGGGAGGCGGCCGTAGGTGGACTTGAGCCCGACCAGACCACAGAAGCCCGCGGGGATGCGGATCGAGCCACCCCCGTCACTCGCCGTCGCGAGGCAGAACAGCCCACCTGCGACCCCCGCGGCGGACCCGCCCGAGGATCCACCCGGCGTGCGGTCGGTCCCCCACGGGTTGCGGGTCGCGCCGTGGAGCTTGGTGGTCGTCTGGTTGACCCCGCCGAACTCGCTCGAGGTGGTCTGGACCGTCGGCACCGCGCCCGCGGCCCGGACCCGCCCCACCACGAGGCTGTCGGTCCCGAAGACCCGATCCGCCAGCGCCAACGACGCCTCGGTGTCCGGCCAGCCCTCCACCCCGAGCAGCTCCTTCACGGCGAAGGGCACCCCGCCGAAGGGCAGGTTCACGTCGGCTGCCGCCGCAGCCGCGAGCGCCGCGTCGGCGTCGACATGACACACCGCGTTGAGGTCGCTGGCCTCGACGGCCGCCAGCGTCGCCTCCACCTCCTCGACCGGATGGCGGGTTCCGGCCCGGAAGGCGTCGACGAGCCCCACCACGTCGCCGTCCCATGGTCGATCCGACATCTGGTCCCTCCCGCGTTCGTCGCTCGCGATTCGTGAACCCTACGATCCCACCGTGCTCACCGACAGCGCACGTCGCGCGGCCGCCGATTTCGCCGCGGTGCACGCGTTCGAGACCGACGCGGGTTGGTCGATCACCTACGCCGAGCTCGACAGGGCGGCCGACGAGGCCGCCGCCGGCCTGGCCGCCCGGGGGATCGGGGAAGGCGACGCGCTGGCGCTGGTCCTCCCGTCGACCGTCGACTACGTGGTCCTCTACCTCGCGGCCGCCCGGATCGGCGCGGTGACCGCGGGCATCAACCCGGGGCTCACGCCCAGGGAGATCAACTCGTGTCTCCGTATCCTCCGGCCGACCCTGGTGATCGCCGCTCCCGATCTCGCCGAGGCGGCGGGAGCGGCCTTCCCGGTCGAGGTCATGGCCCCGGGCCGATCCGCAGCGACGGCGGCGGGCACGTTCCGAGAGGCGGGCTCGCCACCGGCCCCTCCCCTCCCCGCCGACGACGATCGTCCCGTCTGCGTCTGCTTCACCAGCGGCTCGAGCGGGCTGCCGAAGGGGGCGTGGTTCACCGACCGGCAGCTGCACCGGGTCGCCGAGCTCGACACCGGCGGGGCGTGGGGTGGCGGGGGTCACGGGATCTCCGCGATCCAGTTCGCCCACGTCGGGTTCATGACGAAGCTGCCGTGGATGCTGGCCGCCGGTCGAACCACCCACCTGCTCGACCGCTGGTCGGCCGGGCCGGTGCTGCGGCTCACGGCGGAGCACCGGATGCCGGCCATCAACGGCGTGGCCCCCCAGATCGCCCTCCTGCTGCGCCACCCTCTGGTCGACGAGCTCGACTTCAGCGCGGTCACGGCCATCGTGGCGGGCGGCGCGGCGTCGCCGCCGAACCTGGTGAAGGAGGCCCGTGACCGCTTCGGCGCGGCGTACTCGATCCGCTATTCGTCCACCGAGAGCGGCGGGATCGGGCTGGGCACCGACCTCGACGCTCCCGACGAGGAGGCGCTCCACACGATCGGCCGGCCCCGGCCCGGAGTGGAGGTGAGCATCCGCGACGAGGAAGGCGAGCCCGTTCCCGACGGGGACGTCGGTGAGCTCTGGCTGCGCTCGGACTGTGTCATGTCGGGGTACTGGAACGACCCGGCGGCGACCGCCGACACGCTGGTCGACGGGTGGCTGCGGACCGGCGACCTGGCCCGCCGTGACGCCAACGGGTGCTATCGACTGGCCGGCCGCCGCACCGAGATGTTCATCCGGGGCGGCTACAACGTGTACCCGATGGAGGTCGAGTCGGTGCTCGCCACCCACCCGGATGTGGCCGAGATCGCCGTCGTGCCCCGACCCGACCCGGTCATGGGGGAGATCGGCGTGGCGGTGGTGGTGCCGGCCGACGGCCACCCGGCGCCGGACCTCGACAGCCTCCGCGCCTTCGGGGAGGCCGAGCTCGCCCGGTACAAGCTTCCCGAGGCGCTCCGGGTGGCCGACGCGCTACCCCGCAACGCGAGCGACAAGGTCGACCGCCGGGCCCTGGCCGAGGCCGAGAGGTCCTGAGGGGCTCAACGGCGACCGCGTCGGCGACCGCCGCCCCCTCCCGACTCCCGGCGACGACGCTCCTCCTCCCGCGTCCGCTGCGCGGCCAGTTCGTCGATCAGCCCCAGGTAGCGCTCGACCCGACGGGCGTCCACTTCGCCGTCGTCGACCGCGGCCTGCACTTCACACCCCGGCTCGCGACGGTGCGAGCAGTCGCCGAAGCGGCACCCGGCGGCCCGGTCCTGGAGGTCCCCGAACACGACGTCGAGCGCGTGTTCGGCCTCCCACAGCCCGATCGCCCGGATACCGGGCGTNNCCCGATCGCCCGGATACCGGGCGTGTCGAGGACGAGGCCGCCGTCGTCGGCCAGCTTGACGAGCTGCCGGGCGGTGGTCGTGTGGCGGCCCTTGGCGTCCCGGTCGCGCACCTCGCCCACCTCGAGCCGCTCCTCGCCCACCAGGGCGTTCACCAGGCTCGACTTGCCCGTTCCGCTCGCACCCACGAGCGCGAGGGTCCGACCCGTCCCGATGCGCCCGGCCAACTCCTCGAGCCCCGACCCGTCGACGGTGCTGGTGAGCACCACCGGCACCCCGCTGCCGACCACCGAGCGCACCACCTCGACCGTGTCGTCGCCGGGGCCCGCCTCGTCGGCCTTGGTCAGGACCACGAGCGGTTCCGCCCCGCTGTCGTGGGCCATCACCAGGAGCCGCTCGAGTCGTCCCGGCGGCAGCGGACGATCCAGGCCGTGGACGACGGCCACCAACTCGACGTTGCTGGCCAGCACCTGTTCGCGGTCCTTCTCGGCGGGATCCCGGCGGCTGACCCTCGTGGTCCGGGGCAGGATCTCCCGGATGACCGGGCCCAGGCCCTCCTCCTCGTCGACGTCGACCCAGTCGCCGGTGACCGGGGCGACCTCGTCCTGGGCCCGGACGCTGTCGGAGAGCACCCGGACCAGGCCGCCCGCCGTGATCACGTCGCACTCCCCCCGGTCGACGCGCACGACCCGTCCGAGCGCACCCCGTACCGATCCGATCGCGTCAGCCGGTCGTACATCCAGGCCCCACGGGCCGAGG
>JABAHR010008243.1_pt1 | contig 21964 bp, 20 predicted proteins | sample 7062101 | NCBI WGS metagenome assembly JABAHR01 (sample SAMN14534553, study PRJNA622989) | marine sediment metagenome | biome: marine biome [ENVO:00000428]; feature: marine pelagic biome [ENVO:01000023]; material: deep marine sediment [ENVO:00002113] | place: India: Gulf of Kutch | collected... | reverse complement strand
GCCATAGGTATCGACGATGATCTTGCGGCCGGTGAGGCCGCAATCGCCGACGGGGCCGCCGATGACGAAGCGCCCGGTTGGATTGATGTGATATCGCGTCGAAGCATCGAGCCATTCCGCCGGCAGAACCGGCTTGATGATCGAGTCCATGACCGCAGCCTCGAGATCCGCTTGAGACACGTCCGGATCGTGTTGCGTAGACAGCACGACGGCCTCTACCGCCACCGGCCGATCGTTCTCGTAACGAAACGTGATCTGACTTTTCGCATCGGGCCTGAGCCATGCCAGCTCGCCCGACTTTCGTACCTCGGCCTGGCGCTGCACGAGCCGGTGCGCATAGACGATCGGCGCCGGCATGAGCTCCTCGGTCTCGTTGCTCGCATAGCCGAACATCAAGCCCTGGTCGCCGGCGCCCTGCTCTTCGTCCGTCGCACGATCGACGCCTTGAGCGATATCGGCGGACTGCTCGGTCAGATGATTGACGATCTCGCAGTTATGGCCATTGAAACCGAGATCATCGCTCCCATATCCAATTTCGCAGACGGTATCTCGGACGAGCGCTTCGACCTCGAGCTTCGCCTGGCTCGTGATCTCACCGGCAACGATGACCAGGTTGTTCTTGACGAGTGTCTCGCAGGCGACGCGCGATCCAGGGTCCTCTGCAATCAACGCATCGAGCACCGCATCGGAGACCTGATCACAGACCTTATCCGGATGACCTTCAGAAACCGATTCCGACGTGAATACGTAGCTGCTTGCCATGGGCTGAACGACTCCTCGAAGACAGGATGCGGGCCGGACTTGCAGTTCGACGGCCCACCGGAAAGACGGGCAAGCTTGCCGAAAACGGCCCCTAGAAGCAACCTGCGCGGAGCCGTCCGGCCGCATCACTAGAACCGACCACAGAGATAGATTCTAATACCGCCTCCGGGAGGCCCTTATGTCAACGATTCATCACCGTCTCATCATTCTCGGCTCAGGCCCGGCCGGCTATACGGCTGCCGTTTACGCTGCCCGAGCCGCGCTCGAGCCCGTCATCATCACAGGTATAGAGGTCGGCGGCCAGATGACAACCACTACGGACGTCGACAACTGGCCTGGCGATGACGCGGGCGTGCAGGGCCCCGAGCTCATGGAGCGAATGAAGCGCCACGCGGAGCGCTTCGGTACCGAGCTCATTTACGATCAGATCAACGACGTCGATTTGTCGCAAAGACCTTTTCGTCTCACCGGCGACACAGGTGAGTACAGTTGCGACGCGCTCATCATTGCAACGGGTGCGTCGGCTCGCTACCTCGGCCTACCGTCGGAAGACGCTTATCGTGGCCGCGGTGTCTCCGCGTGCGCGACGTGCGACGGCTTCTTCTTCAAAGATCAGCGCGTCGCAGTCATCGGCGGCGGAAACACCGCCGTAGAAGAAGCGCTCTATTTATCGAACATTGCCTCCGACGTCGTCGTCGTTCATCGGCGCGACGAGTTTCGCTCGGAGAAAATTTTGACCAACCGATTACTCGATCGGTCGGAGAACGGCAACGTCGACATTCGCTGGTTCCACGTGCTCGACGAAGTGCTCGGCGATGACGCGGGCGTGAACGGCATGCGTATCCGTAACGTGCAGACCGACGCCTTAGAGGACGTCGACGTCAGCGGCGTGTTCATCGCGATCGGCCACACGCCCAACACGGGCATCTTCGAAGGTCAGCTCGAGATGGACAAGGGCTACATCAAGATCAACGGCACCAATGCGCCGGCTGCTACCGGCACGAGCGTGCCGGGCGTGTTCGCCGCTGGCGACGTCGCCGACCCGATCTACCGTCAAGCAATCACCTCGGCAGGTGCGGGCTGCATGGCGGCGCTCGATGCCGAGCGCTTTCTCGAAGAGGAATCCTAGCGCGAACTGGTCGCTACGACGCTGCAAAGCCGAAGCCGCGCCTCGGCAATCCGAAATTCAGGCCTGATCAGTGAACGTGGTACAGTTTTGAATCGAGGTAATGGTTGGACGCTTCTTCGACTGGACACTCGAACATGATTAAACGTGCCGGTCTCGTATCGGCGTTCGTGGTGCTTGCTGCGATCGCCGTCTGGTATCTCACGCGACCGCAGGCCGTGAGTGTCAGCCTGATTACGGCCGAGCTCGGACCCGTGACGGCGACCGTCACGAATACACGAGCAGGCACCGTCGACGCATGCCGGCGAGCCGGTCTATCTCCACCCCTCGGCGGACAGATCGCACAACTTCCGGTCGCCGACGGCGACACGGTCGAGCAGGGTCAGCTCTTGCTCGAGCTCTGGAACGACGACTTGCGCGCGCAGCTGGACCTCGCCCTCGAAGAAGCGAACGCAGCAGAATCCCGCGCCGAGGAGTCTTGTGTCATCGCCGCGGTCGCGCGTCGCGAAGCCGACCGGCTCATGAGCCTGCGCGAGGACGGTCTGTCATCCGAGGAGGATACGGAACGCGCCGTCGGCAACGCCCAAGCCCGCGCGGCAGCCTGCACGGCCGCGCGTGACGGAACTCGTGTCAGCGCTGCGCAGGTTCAGGTCGCCGAAGCCGCGCTCGAGCGAACACGTCTGACGGCACCGTTCTCCGGCGTCATCGCCGAGATCAACGGCGAGCTCGGCGAGTTCGTCACGCCGTCACCCATCGGCATCCCGACGCCACCGACCGTCGATCTCATCGACTCGAGCTGCCTCTACATCAGCGCACCGATCGACGAGGTCGATGCGCCTCTCGTCAGGCCGGGTCTTTCAGCGCGCATCAGTCTCGACGCGTTTGCAGATCGCTCGTTCTCCGGCCACGTACGACGCGTTGCCCCGTACGTCCTCGACGTCGAGCGCCAAGCGCGCACGGTCGAGATCGAAGCGGAAATCGATGACCCCGACAAGAGCGCACTGCTGCCGGGCTACAGCGCCGATGTCGAGGTCCTGCTCGCGCGAGAGGAACGCGTGCTGCGCGTACCGACCGCCGTCATCGTCAACGGCAACGAGATCTTCGTGCTCGATGCCGACAGCGGGCGCATCGAGCGCCGGACCGTCGAGACGGGCGTTGCCAATTGGGAATACACGCAGGTGCTCAACGGTCTCGAAGAGGGCGAGCGCGTCGTGAGCTCAGTCGACAGAGAGGGTGTCGCCGACGGTGCCCTAGCCGAGCCAGAGTAGAGCCGAGCCAGAATAGATAGGCTCCATCACCTTGGCCAACCACGACCTATGATGCGTCTCGAGCAGGTTAGCCGGGATTTTCTGGTCGGCGATCAGGTCGTGCACGCGCTCGACCACGTCGATCTCGAGATTCAGGCCGGCGAATACATCTCGGTCATGGGCCCGTCGGGCTCGGGCAAATCAACACTGTTGAACCTGCTCGGACTGCTGGATCGGCCGACATCAGGCACCTATTGGCTCAACGACAAAGACGTCTCGGCACTCGCGGATAGCGAGCTGGCCGAGCAACGCCAACGCAACATCGGCTTTATTTTTCAATCCTTTCATCTAATACCCCGACTCAGCGCACTCGAGAACGTCGAGCTACCGCTCGTGCTCGCGGGCGCAGCCTTGAAAGAACGGCGCGCAAGAGCGCGTGAGGTCCTCGAAGCCGTGGGCTTGGGTGCTCGCCTGGACCATCGACCTGATCAGCTTTCTGGTGGTGAGCGTCAACGGGTAGCGATTGGCCGAGCGATCGTCATGCGACCGGGCGTCCTGCTCGCGGACGAACCAACCGGCAACCTCGACTCCAAATCGGGCGATGAGGTCATCGACATTATCGAGCAGCTCAACCGCGATGGCATCAGTCTGCTCGTGGTCACACACGACCCGGATCTCGGAGACCGCGCGCGACGCCATCTCAAAATGCACGACGGTAAGATCGTCGGCGACGAGCGCGTGGGAACGAAGTAATGCGTGCGCACGACACGAGCCGGCTGGCACTGCAATCGATTCGGCGTTACCCGCTGAGGACGTCCATGTTGCTGCTCGCGATCGCGATCGGCGTTGCGGCCGTCGTTCTGCTGACGGCCGTCGGTGAGGGAGCGCGACGCTACGTGACGGGCGAATTCGCCGCGCTCGGCACGCATTTGCTCGTCGTGCTGCCCGGCAAAGCAGAGACGGCCGGCGGTGCCGCGGGCATGCTCATCGGTGAAACCGCGCGGGATCTGACGCTCGACGATGCGGCTGCGATCCTACGAAGCGGCCGCATCACTCAGGTGGCGCCCGTCGTCGTCGGCACGGGCAACGCGTCCTGGCGACAGCGGCAGCGAGAAATCACCGTGCTCGGCACAACGCACGAGATGCTCGCCGTGCAGCACTGGAGCATGCAGCTCGGTCAGTTCCTCCCGCAGATGGATATGAACGTCAGCTCTCCGGTTTGCGTCATGGGCAGCGTCGTCCGAAGAGAATTTTTCGAGAGTACGAATCCGATTGGGCAATGGTTACGGATCGGCGACACGCGCTGCCGCGTCATCGGCGTGCTTTCGCAGGCGGGCGTGACGGGGCCGTTCGATACGGACGAGCTCGTGATTCTGCCGGTTGCAAACGCCCAAGCCCTGTTCAACGCGGCAGGTGTGTTCCGCATTCTCGTCGAGGCCGTCAGCCGCGAATCCATGCCCGCAGCGCAGCGCGATATCATCGGGATCATCACCGAACGTCACCAGGGCGAGGAGGACATCACTGTCGTAACCCAGGACGCGGTGCTGTCTACGTTCGACACGATCTTCGGCATGATTACGACCGCACTTGGCGGTATCGCAGCCGTCAGTCTCATCGTCGCGGGAATTCTGATCATGAACGTCATGCTCGTCGCCGTCAGCCAGCGTACGCAGGAGATCGGCCTGCTCAAGGCCATCGGCGCGAAGCGCAGACAGATCTTGCTGCTGTTCGTGATTGAAGCGGTCTACCTATCCGTGCTCGGTGCCATGCTGGGCCTGGCGCTCGGCAACATCGGAACGTTCGCCATGCGCACGGTCTTTCCAGCCGTTGATTTCACGGCGCCAGGCTGGGCCATGGCTGCGGCCGTTTTGATCGCCATGGCCAGCGGCCTGGTTTTCGGTATTCTGCCGGCGAGCCGAGCCGCCCGTCTCGACCCGGTCCAAGCGCTCGCGGGGCGCTGACGATGCTCGGTCGCGACATCGTCCAATTTACGCTTCGCTCGGTTGGCTCGCACCGAATGCGCAGCGGCCTGACGGCACTCGGTATCGCCGTCGGTGTGACAGCCGTCGTCCTACTCACATCGATAGGCGAAGGTCTCAACCGCTATGTCGTGGAGCAGTTCACACAGTTCGGCACGAGCACGCTCGCGATCAATCCAGGCAAGGCTACGACGTTCGGCATTTCTCCGGGCGTGCTCAACTCCGTGCGCCCGCTCAGCCTCGACGATGCCGAAGCCCTAAAACGCGCACCTTACGTGCTGCACTCGGTGCCTGCGGTCTCGGGATCTGCTTCGGTCGAAGCGCGAGGACGAGAGCGTACGGTCAACGTGTTCTCCGTGGGGCCCGAGTTCGACCGGGCGTTCAAGTTCAACGTTCGCATCGGTAGCTTTCTACCACCGGACGAGCTCGACCGGCCTCGCGCCGTCGCCGTGCTGGGCGCCACGGCCTACGAGGAGTTGTTCGGCTCGACGAACCCGCTCAACGACCGAATCAGAATTGGTGGAGACCGCTACCGCGTCATCGGCGTCATGGAGCCCAAAGGCGACATGCTCGGCATCGATCTCGACGATACGGTCTACATTCCCGCAGCGAGCGGCTTGACCTTGTTCAATCGCGAGGGCCTGCACGAGATCGACATTCTCTACGAGGAAACCGCACCCGTCGACGAAGTCGTGGCGGGCATTGCGCGAATTTTGATCGCTCGTCATGGCGGCGAGGATTTCACGATCACGACGCAGCAACAGATGCTCGACGTTCTCGGCTCGATTCTCGACGTGCTCACCGTCGGCGTCGCGGCGCTCGGCGGAATCTCTTTGCTCGTTGGGGGCGTCGGGATCTTTACGATCATGACGATCGCCGTGCGGGAGCGCACGCGAGAGATCGGCTTACTCAGAGCCGTCGGCGCAGCACGCTCGCGCGTCTCTCAGTTATTCCTAGGTGAAGCCATGTTACTGGCCGGGGTCGGCGGTATCGCAGGTCTGACGCTCGGCTTTGCAATCGTCGCCGCTGTCACACTGGCATTCCCCGCCATGCCCGCGCGAATCTCACCGCTCTACGTCGTGCTGTCCGAGGGCATCGCCATCTTGATCGGGCTCATCGCAGGCCTGCTGCCCGCTCGCAAGGCTGCGAGTCTCGAGCCGCTCGAGGCGCTACGGACCGAATAGGCAGCTCGAGCCCGTTACTGCGTGGCTCACTCCACGCTCGACTCGCAGAAAACACCGTTCAGCGTCGCCGCAAGACGCACGCCGGCGCGAGCAAGCTGCTGGCGCAGAACCCGACCCGCTCGATCCAGGTACTCCGGGTCCGGCGCACCTTCAAAGTCGTAGACGAACGCACGCAACCCTTTGCTTTCTGCCGCCCATTCGCGTGGAGAAGACGCTGCCCAGTCGGCGGCGTTCGTGTCGGCGAGCGTGATGACGGATGCGACGTAGCGGTCTGGCGCCCCGCGGTCTCGCGCGATGATGCCACTGTCCCAGAGCCGGTGGAGATTCGTTCGCTCGCCATCGATACGCAACGAAACGGTGTTTCCACCGCGATCGGTCTGCCGACCGACGTGCAGCGGTTGATGGATATCAACGACGAAATGAACGAGAAACCGCAACGCCTCGACTCTATCTTCGCGCGTGAGCGCCGTATCGCCGAGTCGCCGCGTGAACGCCTCGATAGCCCAGAGCACGTCGCCGCTCTCGGGCGTGCGATGGCGCGCGAGCGGCTCGTCATCGGGAATGTTCATATAGTGCCACGGGGCCGTGTGCTCCCAAGCGGGCACGTAGCGAACCTCGTCGGCCCAGCGGCTGATCTGTGCCAGTGACTGTCCGGCACCGAGACGCGCAACCGCGTCTCGTGATTGCGAGCAAAGATGCGACTCCGCGACCGCGCTTGCAACGGAATGACCCACGACACCGAACGCATGCGCCGAGCTGATGCTCGAGATCGCCAAGACTGAAAGAACTAGGGCCCTGACCGAGCAAGCGTTCAGGGTATCAGACGCTGAACCCAACGAGACCACCGTCAGTTCGCCTGACGCGTTATCTCGTCGTGCGTCACTTCAGCGGCGGCGGCCGTTCCCAGCAGACGGAGCTTGCGCTCGATGAGCTCGAGCGTGCGATCGAGTGCCCCACGATTCCCGTCGACCAACCGCCTTGCAGCCTCTCCTGCAGCAAGCCGAAGATCCGCTTGCTCGAGATACAGAAGCACAGCCTCCGCCACACTACCTGCGTCGTGCACCTGCCGGCCGGCGCCCTCGTCCAGCGCCATAGCTCCAATTTCCTCGAAATGGAACATGTGAGGGCCGAACAACACCGGGCAGCCCACGGCGCAGGCTTCGAGCACGTTGTGGCCGCCCACTCTGACGAGACTGCCGCCGACGAATGCGATATCGGCGGCACTATAGAGCCGCTGCAACTCCCCCATCGTGTCACCGATGATGATATCGACTGATGGATCAATCGTTCGTTGGCTGCCGCTACGTCGAACCACGCGGTACCCTGCCTTACGGCAGAGTCGAGCGACCGACCCGAAACGTTCAGGATGTCGCGGCACGATAACGAGCAGTAGATCGGGGAAACTGCTGCGAACGAGCGCGAACGCAGTGAGCAACCTTCGTTCTTCTCCCTTATGCGTGCTACCGGCGATGAGAATCGGACGCTCACTCCCCCACTCCTCGCGTAGCTGCCGGCCCTCCTCTAGCACGCGACCAGGAACGGGAACATCGAACTTCAGATTACCGGTGACGTGGATCAGCGCATCATCGACGCCTAAAGTCTTCAACCGGTGCTCATCGGTTCGCGTTTGCGCGCAGATCAAATCGGCATTAGACAACATAGCCCGAGCCGTCTTCGGCACCCAGAGATACCCTTGTAGCGAGGCTTGCGACAGACGTACGTTCACGAGCAGCAACGGAATTGCGCGCTGCCTGCAGGCTGCAAAAAGATTCGGCCAGAACTCAGTCTCGGCTATGACTGCGAACTCGGGTTCGGCTCGGCTCATGAACCGGCGCACGCAACCAGGAAAGTCGTATGGCACGTAGGCATGACTCACGGCGTCGCCGAAGAGATCCTCGACTTGCTCCGAACCCGTGGGCGTCATCGTCGTCACGAGAATCCGGTGCTCGGGATACGTATCCATGAGGCGCGAGATCAGCGCCGCTGACGAACGAACCTCGCCGACCGAAACGGCGTGAACCCAGATGACGCGCTGCCCGGTGAGCGGCTCGACATAGCCGAACCGCTCATGCCATCTGCGCCAATAGGCGGGATAGCGAATGCCTCGCCACAGCAGGTGCCAGATGAAGCACGGCGACAGTAGATAAATCACGAACGACCAGGCCGTCATCTCGTGGACCCTATATCACTATGAATCCGCGGCCGAGACCACATCGAGCTCGACGGCCTGCCGCGCCGCGAAATAGGTTTGATATTGGGCATCGAAGGCGACTCTCGACTCGACGGTCTCATCGAATAGACAAGACAGACCCAACATCAGTTCGGTTGCTTCTCTGACCGCATAGTCACCGGACCGACTTGCAGTCACATAATCGCAGATCGCGCCGCGACAGAGGTAGTCTCGTAGCAGGTCACTCGCGTCGCGCCGGACGAGGATTCGCACGCCGCAACGAGAAGCCATGCCGATGTCATTGATGTCGTCGAACAGACAGGCCACGTGCTGCGGCTCGAGATCGTAGCGACCACAGAAATCCGCCAGCGCCGCGCGTTTGTCCTTGACGCGCTGATAGAGCGCATCGAAATGCTCCCGTTCTGCGAAGAGCTCGGCGGATGCGTTGGGCTCGCCCGTGATGATCGCGGTACGGGGCAGCCGTCCATCGCGACGCCATAGGCCGTAGCGCAGCATGTTGACGCCCATCGAATCCGCCTCGGCGAATCCGCTCGTCGCTCCAAGCGCTTTTTCACCCGCGTTGAAAACGCCGTCCCAGTCGAAAACGAGCGCGCACACGTCCGCAAGCCGGGCAGCGAGGACATCAGGTTCTTGCAGAAAGAGGCCGCCCCGTGATTCGAACCGAGCCGCGAGGTCGGATAATGGCGGTTTAGAAGCTTTGCTAGAGATGTTCCTGCCCGAGCAGCCCGAGTTTGACGAGATCCTGGATATCCAGAACGCCGGTGGGCTGCTCGTTGTCGACAACGATGACGCTGTCGACCTCGAACTCCTTGAACAGCTTGACGGCCTCATCGAGCAACGCCTCCTGCCCAATCGTGACCGGGGACTCGCTGTAGGCGATCTTGCTGAACGGCGCATCGAGAATCTCCCGGCCGTCCTCCTGCAAGCGACGGCGCAAGTCTCCATCCGTGAAGATCCCGGCAAGCTTACCTTCGTCGTCCACGAGCGTGACGACGCCCAACCGCGACTCCGTCATCTTTACCATCGCCGAGCTCAGCGTATCGGAAAGCTTACAGACCGGATTCTGCGGCCGAATCAGCTCTTTGACGTGCGTTGTTATGAGCTGTGTATGCTCGAAGAACTGGGCTGTGCCGAGCGCCGTCAGTGAATTGTCACAGAGATGGGTAATGACGCCATAAGGAACAGTACAAACGTGCACACCCGCCAACAACGCCTGCCGCACGTGCTCGGGGTGCCGGACGGACGAGAACATGACCTTGCTGTCATAGCCGTACTTTTCGATCATCTCGACACACTGCTCAAATAGCTTGACTGCATCGTGACCCTGATCCTGCAGTCGGCCCGCCAGTGGACAAACGAAGGCGGCGCCCGACGCCACGGCCATGTACGCCTGATTGAGCGTATAAATTAGATGCACGTTGACGCGCCTGCCCTGCGCCGTAAGGCGCTGGCAAGCCTTAACGCCGGCGTTGGAGATCGGCACCTTGAAGACAGGCTCACTCTCGAGCGGCAGAGCAAGAATCCGATCGGCTTCTGCAAGAATCGTCTCGACCGTATCACCAAGGGCCTCGACCTGCAGCTCCGGCACCATGCCNNATCGCAGCGTCGATGTCGGTGATACCGTGGCGGTGCATGAACGTCGGGGTCGTCGTGAGACCTTTGAGAAAACCGAGGTCGAACGCCTGCTCTATTTCCTTGAAATCGACCGAATCGAGATAAAGATCCATAAACTACCTCTGTTTGCGGCTATCCCGGCAAATAGGCTGGGCTAGGCTTGCGATCTCACGAGATTGTGAATGTCCAGTAGCGGCCTGACGAAGTCGGCCAAGTCATCGAGATAGTACTGACTGGCCGCGTCACACAGCGCCTCGGGCGGATTCGGGTGAGCCTCGATGAAGACGCCGTCGACGCCCGCGGCGACACCCGAGCGCGCGAGCACGGACAAGAACTCGCGACTACCTCCGCGCGGATCTTTGCTCGGGATGCCGTACTTTCGAATGGTATGCGTGATATCGAATATCACGGGATAGCCAATCTCTGAGAGAAGATAGAAGCTTCGCGGATCCACGACGAGATCGTTGTAACCGAACGTATAACCGCGCTCGGTCATCAAGATCTGCTCGTTTCCCGATGCCTCGATTTTTCTAGCAGGCTTAGCCATGTTGTCGGGCGCGATGAACTGCCCGTGCTTGAGGTTGACGACCTTACCTGTCTTCGCGGCTGCGACGACGAGCTCACTCTGCATGCAGAGATACGCAGGGATCTGCAGAATGTCGACGACTTCGGCCGCCGGCGCTGCCTGGTCCGGATAGTGAATGTCCGTCAACACGGGAAGCTGGAACTCGCGTTTGACTTTATCGAGCAGCTTGAGCCCCTCCTGGAGGCCCGGGCCCTGGTAGTAGTCCAGCGAGCTACGATTGTCCTTCGAGAACGAGGACTTGAATATCATCGGGACGCCGAGTTCCTCGGAGATCCCCTTGAGGCGCTCGGCGGTCGAGAGCATCAGGGATTCTTCCTCGATCACACACGGGCCACAGATCAAAAACAGTTGATCGGAGCCGCAATCGATCCCATCGACGAATACGTGTTTTTTCATGCGTTTAGGTCAGCGTCGCTCATTGCTGGCGGCATTGTGGGGCCTAAGTCGGAAGCTGGCAAGCGCCCGTTCGCGGCGTCGATGAGGGGCATGAGCAAATCGAAGTTCCTCTGCGTTGCCCCCTGTTCCTTTGCAATGACGTCCCGAGCACGCCGACCGGCGTCATCTCTGAGGGCCGCATCGTCGAGTAGACGTTGCAGAACTTCGATGAGCGCCTCGACGTCATCGACCTCGAAACCGCCCTGAGCAGTCACGAGCTTGCGCGCGGTATCGGCAAAGCTGAAGTTGTAGGGACCGAATATGACGGGCAATCCAAACACGGCGGGCTCCATGAGATTGTGCCCACCACGATTGCTGCCGCGGTAGAACAAGCTGCCGCCGACGAAGGCGACGTCCGCAATCCCGTATAAGGACCGCAAATCACCCACTGTATCGACGAGGAATAGCCCTCGAGCCCCCGGGGCTTTCGCATCGCCTCGATCGACTGCGGTCTTGCGCACAACGTTGAGGCCACGCTCGGACGCCAGTTGCTCTACGCGCTCCGCGTCGCGCGGGTATCTCGGCACGAGCACGAGCGCAGCACGCGTACGTTCCACGACGAGTCTCCCGAATGCGGTGATCAAGGCTTCGCCCTCGCCCATGTGAAGACTACCGCCGATGAGGACGACATCGTCGGCTCCGTAGCCGAGCTGTGCTCGCAATTCGCGAGCACTCACCGCCTGCTCCGGCGCGTGAGTCAGGTCGTATTTCATATTACCGGTCACGTGCAAACGCTCTCTTGGGAAACCGAGCTCGAGCAGCCGCTGCTCGTACGCAGGCGTCTGGACTGCGACGAGCTCGCTACCGCGTAGCAAAGCCGGCACGAGGCGCGTTCTTGCGTGAAACCGAAACGATTTCTCGGAGATCTTGCCGTTGATAATTGCGACCGGAATGTTTCGGCGAGCGGCCGTTCGCAAGAAATTCGGCCAGAATTCCGCTTCGACGATGACGATCAAGCGCGGATCGAGACGTGTGAAGTATCGTCTGACGACAAAGCTCAGATCGAACGGGAAATAAATGACGCGGCGGCCGGGAAATGCTTTACGAGCGGCCGAATAACCCGTTGCGGAATACGCAGAAATGACCATCGGGTTTGTAACACCGCTGCGCTCGAGGCGATCGACGAGCGGCACGAGCAAGGCGATCTCGCCGGCGGACGACCCATGAAGCCAGATTGACCCATGCACGGCATCGCCGAGCCCGGCACCGAATCGAGCTGCCAAGCTCCGCCGATCCCCACGCACGATCAGCCGATAGACGACCCATGGCGACGCGATGAGAGTGGCAAGAAGATAGATGAGATCGAGCAGCACGCTCACGAAACAGTCCGAACTCCCCTCGACTCAGTGAGTCAGGCCCTATTGTAATGCGATTGGGAGTAATAAATCGGGGTCGTGCCGTGAGGCGCCCCGACGGGCGTCAGGCGGTCTCGGCGTCGACCCGTCGCATCGAGCCGGTTGGCATCCCCCGCATGACCGAGCTGTCGGAGTAGCAGGTAATCCATTCGACGACGTGATCGCTCCGCATCGGGCGGGCGATGAGAAAACCCTGGGCCATATCGCATCCGAGCCCGGAGATGACGTCGAGATTTTCTCGGCTGTCGACGCCCTCGGCGACGACCTGCATGTCGAGCGCGTGCGAGAGCTCGATGACGGCCTTGACGATCTGCTGATCGGCATGGTCGGTGGAGATGGACTCCACGAATCGCTTGTCGATCTTGATCTCGTTTGCGGGTATCTGCTTGAGGTAGCTCAACGAAGAGTGACCCTTGCCGAAATCGTCGATCGACAGACCAACGCCGAGCTTGCGAATTCTGAGTAAGCTCGCGAGCGCCTGCTCGTCGATACCGAGCAGGCCATCCTCGGTCAGTTCGACGGTCAGATCGATGTTTTGATTCTTCAGCGCTTCCTTGAGCGTACGCAGCCTCGAATAGAACTCCGTGAGGCTAATGAGTTGCGGCGCCACGTTGATCGACAACGACAGAGGCTTCTCGAAATACTCCCAGCTCTCGGCCGCATCGAGCACGCGGTCGAACACGAGCCAGGTCAAGGGCACGATCTGTCCTGAGTTCTCCGCCATCGGCACGAAGTTATCGGCTGGCACGAACCCGCCGTCCGGGCTACGCCATCGCACGAGCGCCTCGAGCCCGCCGACCGCTGAAGCGCCGAGGTCGATTTTTGGCTGATAGTAGACCTCGAGCTCGCCGCGACGAATCGCAGCGGTCAGATCGCTCTCCATCTTCCAGAGGTTGGCGAGCTGGCGCGTCGCATCCGTCGTGTAGATGTCGAAAGCGATTTCCTTGTCTTTGGCGCCTTGTAAAGCCAGCTCCGCCCGACGGAACAACGTCGGTGCATCCGTCGCATGCGTTGGGTGCACGGAGATGCCGACCGTGACGTCGACGATGAAACTGTCCTCGTCGACCTGAATCTGCGGTTGGCTCTCCTCCGTGATGCAGGCCGCTGCGTCCATGATCGAGGACATCGACTCTGGTGAGGTCAGCACGACGAACCGGCGCCCGGCGAGGCGAATGATCGGCGTCGACGGAGGGAAGAGCTCGCGCAGCTTCTCGATGTAATCCTTACAGAACTCGCTCGCCTTCTCCTCGCCGAACGCGGTGCTGATCCGGTTGAAGCTGTCGAGCTGACCGAGTAGCACGCCCGTCAGGTTGTTCGCAGGCCGCTGGCTTACGAACTGCTCGATGAACCGGATACTCGGACTCACGATCGATCGGGTCGGTGCGGACGGAGCTGCGGTCATGCTGCCGAATTACCTGAAATCGCAAAAATCACACGGCATTAGAGCAGATACGCGCTGACGGGTATGTGAGCGCTATCACGGCCCAGAGCGGCCGATTTGGCGGGTAGCGACCCCCAGGGCCGCTGGTTCAGAGTCGAAGCTAACGCTGAGTGACGCGCGCGCTGCCCTGCGGGCCGAAGAGAATGCGCGCTTGATCGCCCGGTGCGAACGGAATATCCGCTGCCTGGACGATTGCGATGGTGCCACCGCTGTCGAGCTGGACAGAGATCTCGAGACCAACCTCCGAGGTCGCCTTGCGCTCGATCGCCTCGCCGATAACGGCGCCCGCCACACCGCCGACGGCCCCGGCCACGCGCCGGGTGCTGCGACTCGTCGTGTTGATGACCTCGCGACCGATTGCATCGCCAACGACCGCGCCGCCCCAGGTGCCGATGAACGTCGAGTAGCCTTCGATCTCGACCTGACGCACGTCCACAACCTCGCCGTATTCCACGTCATACGCCGTGCGGGCCTCATACCGTGGATAGACCTGGCTCGACGCGCTGTGTCGCGCACAGCCGGTGATCAGGAAGACGGCACCAATCAATATCAAAGAGTTACTGCGCATTAAAGCCTCCTCCGCCCTGTATTCTAACGCGGCAGACGTCGCTTGGTTGACAGGCCCGCGCTGCCCTTAAACGGGTGCTGTCGTCGGAGGCCGATTGCGCGTTAGGTACCGCCAGCTCTGGAGGATTGCGCACCAGGTTGATCGTTGACGATGTGGATCTCGAGGCGACCTGACAGGGGGGCACGCAGGCTCTCGCTATGCAGGCTATAACTAATCGGGATCGTCTTGCCGCTCGCCTCCTCCCTGAGGCACAAGCGTAACGGCTGGCGCAGTACCACCATTGTTGCGCCCGGCTGGATCTGCTCGAACGGGGTCTGGACGCTAATGATCTGCGGACCCACCTCCAGAGCAGGGTAACCGTCCGGCAGAGGTTGTGTCCCATCGGGGGAGGGCCAGATCCGCTCGGCGATCTCGACACCCTCGATCCGTGGCACGTGGAGCACGAGCGTGCCGCCCTCGAGAATACCGTCGCCGAGATTCTGAATAACCAGATTCAGCTTGTGCGCGCGGTCCTCGTAAGCGTAGTGCAGGTCCGCTGCCTTGAACTCGTCTGCCGTACTCTCCAGCATCCCGACCAACGTCGTCGTGCTGTTTTCACGGTAGGACTCGTTGGGCCCGAAGACCTGCGCGTGAACGAGGCGCTGTATGCGGCTCATATCGTCGCCTGGCGCGTCCTCCGCCGCCTGCTTCGCCTCCAACATGCGGCGTATCTTACTGCTGGCAACCCTCGACGGAAGTTCCTCTAACGACATCACAGGCAACTGCAGCGCAGTTTCGAGACTCTTGCCGGCAAACGCGACGCGCACGTCGGCGCATTCTTCCTGCGAAAATAGCTTTTCCTCGAAGATACGCTGAAAATCGGCCCGCACGAGGCGTCTGTACCTCGTCCCTTCGCGAATCCACCCGGCGCCCTGACGCATGGATCCCGATGCATTCCTCTTGAGAAGGTACGGCTGGCCGTCACAGTTCGGCAGAACGATAACGGCGATCTTCCTACCGTCAACGACAGTCTCCTCCATGCGTACCGGCAGCGGTGGATCGAGGAAGTCGTTCACGACATGAGTGCACAGCCCATGGATTTCGGCGCGGTCCGCTTCGGATACACCGACGATTTTGCGGTCGCCACCGACAGTGTCGTCGACTCCCAGAAAAATGTAACGAGATCCCCGGGCCGGCGCGTTTGCGAGTCCGAGCAAATCGCGCAGCAACTCGAGTCGATCGGCATCGCCATAGATCCGCTTGCGAAAAGCGACCGTCGAATTCGCGACCTCGAATCGAGCCAGTTGGTCGAGCCTGTCCATGGCATCCTGCGTCAAATACCCAACACAGCAGTCTACCCGGACGCACTCGGGCCAAATCCCAACTGGTTCAAGTTTCTAGCGACTTGCGCAGGCTAGCCTCCTGCACATCTGCCAGTGCGTACTCAGCCGAGCAGCTCCGGCAGCGCGTCCTTCAAGACGACACGCAATCTCTGCCGAGAGGCCTCCTTGAACACATTGATAGCGTCGAGACCCGTGAGCTCGGCCACGAGGTCGATGCCCGCCTGCGTATTCGCCGCAGGACCTGCAACGAGCGTCGGCTTGAACGCAAATGCCGTCTGGACACCCAGAACTGCGTAGGGATCAGAGGCGCAGAGCACCGAGCAGCGCACGAAGTTACCGAGCGCAGCGACGGCGCTCGCGCCGTTGTATGGCTCGAGCGGCGAGGCGCCGGCCTCGGCTACGATGACGTCAGGTCCCGCGGCCATGACACGGGCCAGCATGTACGCCATGGCCTCGTCGAATCGCTGCTTGCCCACGACTGTGGACGGCAACCCCGCATCGACGAAATCGAGAATGGTGTCGGCACCGGCATCCTGGAACGACAAGATGTCGCGATAACGTCCGGCGCCCGTGAATTTCGCGCCAGCGACACGCAGACCCGCACGCTTCAGCTCGTGGATGATGGTCCGACCGACCGTTGTCTTGCCCGCCGACATCGACGTGCCAACGAGCAGGATGACCGGGACCGACAGCGGCCGCGGCTCGGCGGGGGCGACGAAATCACCCATGGCGAGCTTGCGGCCGTCGCGCATGAGGTGCCCCGTATACTGCAGCGTCGTCAGCGGCGAGATCCAATGGGCGGCCGATGTCACTTTGCCAAACAGGCCGGCACCCGTGAGCGCGTGCATCTCGCCGTCGTCGCCGACTTCGTTCCAATGACCTACGGCCTCTAACGTGGCTGCGCGGGTCCCGAGCGCACCGACGACACTGGCGCCTTCCATGGGCTCGACGATTCGGCCGCTCGAAAGCTCCAGTCCGTAACGTGACGACGGCACGCCGACGATGCGTGCAGAAACATAATCGGCCTCCTCCCACTCGGCGCGCGGCAGCTCGGAGATGTCGAAGTCCTCGGTCTCGATATCGGAGATCCGAGAGACAGACGTGAAGATATGACGCTCATTCATGCTGCGTGCTCCCTATCGACGGCGCCATGAGCAACAGCCCCAGCAGTGCCGCGCGTTCGGTTGTCCTATCGAGATTGAGTTGCTCGTGATGCGCGTGCGCACCGTCACCGACGGGGCCGAGCCCATCGAGCGTTGCCGTGTAGAGACTCGTCGTGTTGCCGTCCGAGCCGCCGCCTGCCCGCGCCTCGCCGAGCTCGAGACCGAGGCTGCGACCGAGCGCCTGGGCCCGCGCCCACAGCGCCTGATTGCGCGGTGTCGGCTCGAGCGGCGGACGTCCCATACCGCCCTCGAACTCGAGCTCCACGCCATCGGTTTGCGGCTCCAGCGCGTAAATGGCCGCTTCGATGCGATCGGCGTCCGCTTGCGTCGCCACGCGTACGTCGACGACCGCGCGACTCGTCGGCGCGATGACGTTCGGCCGCAGTCCGCCATCGATGGTGCCGACGTTCACCGTCACACCGCGCGTAGGATCGTTGAGCGCGAAGAGTTTCTGGATGACGAAAGACAGCTCGAGAATCGCGCTGACACCTCGCTCTGGATCGAGACCCGCATGCGCGGCCCGCCCGCGCGCGATGATCGTGAATCGGCCGACGCCTTTGCGCGCAGTCTTGATCAAGCCGCTGGGGCCGAGCGACGGCTCGAGCACGNNGCTGGGGCCGAGCGACGGCTCGAGCACGAAAGCGCGTTCGGCGCGCTGTGCGAGCGCGGCGATGTAGCGCGTCGATTCGCGGCTGCCTATCTCTTCATCTGAGTTCAGGAAAATCACGGGCGTCACTGCTGGCTCGAGCTCGAGCTCTGCGAGTGCGCGCAGAGCGAGCACGAGCTGCACGAGACCGCCTTTCATATCGAAGACGCCGGGTCCTTTGACGAGGTTGCCCTCGATCGTGAACGGCATCTTCTCGAGCGTCCCGACCGGCCAGACGGTATCGAAATGCCCCACGACGAGCTGCCGCGCATCGCCGCGCCGACGGGTTCGCGGCCGCGCATAGACCTGCCCGCCCGAGCTCAGTCCGGGAACGAGTCGCGAGCTGAAACCGAGCGTCTCGAGTTCCTCACTGAGCAAGGCGCGGATGCGCTGCTGACTCTTTGCGCTCGAGGACGGTGACTCTGCAAGCGTGAGTCGCTCGAGCAGCTCGATCATGTAGTGCCGCTCGGCCCTGACGAGGTCGAGAAGCTCCGTTCCGATCGGTCCAGAAACCATACGCGGAAACGAATAGCCTACTTCTGCATGCCAGCCGGAAACGGGAACGCCTCGGTCTTATCGATGATCGCGAAACGGCCCGGATACAGATAGGCGAGCTGAGGAACGTCGAGCAATATCTCTGCGTCGTCTCGATCGTTGCGACGTAGCGCCTCGGGCTGCGCGTACGCGGCAACGACGCGACCGGCGATCAGACTATTGGCATCGAACCCGTCGACGATCTGCACGAGCTCACACTCGAGGAACAGATAGCCGCTGCTGACGAACTCCCCGACGACGCGCTGCGCCGGGAAGGTATCCGTCAAACTGATGATTGGTTTTTCATCGTCGCAGCGTGGCGCAGCCGCCAAGCTCGTCATGACGATGTCGGCTGGCTTCGGGTACGTTACCGTGAACGCGCCGACCCGCTTGACGTTCGCGTAGGTCCCGTGGCGCGGCGTGCAGACGAAACCGAAATAATTATCCCAACCGAGCGGAAACGCCATATGCTTCGGCGCGAAGTCTGCGCGTCCGTCTTCCTCGATCGAGCCGACGAGCACGAGGGGCGCGATCGTAAAGAAACGATCCCAGATGGGGCTCGCAACGTCGAGCGCCTCTAGCGCTGCGTAATGGTCCGGCTCGTTGGCTTTCGAGTTCATCCTGACGCCATGTTAGTGCGCCGAGGCAACAGGCCGTATGCGGGNNATGCGGGGTTCTACTTAGCTCGGGCTACAGTGCGTCTAGCGCTTGCAGCCGAGCGGCCTCGAACTCATCACCCGGTCGCCAGGCCGGTAGCTCATCGCCGTTGGCGATCAGCGTTCCTGCGAGAAAGCCGAAACGTGCGTCCTCGACGAGACCGGAGAACTCCCAATCATCGGAGAGCTCATCGCTCGGTTGATGATAGTTCTCGCGCTCGTACGCGAGGAGCTGCTCCTCACCCCAACCAGCCGGGCGGCCGATGAACTCGCTTCCACCTCTGAGAAATATTCCCGGCACACCGATCTGCGCGAGACTGAATTGGTCGGAACGATAGTAATAGCCCCGGTCCGGATACTGATCAGGACGAACGACTCGACCTTGATGGCTTGCGACGACGTCGGCAACGTCATCGAGTGTCGACTTACCGTATCCGACGAACGAGATATCGCTCGTCCGACCCCAGATATTGCCGCCGTCGAAGTTGAGCAGCGCTGCCATTCTGCCCGCCGGGACGACCGGCTCGGCGGCGAGGTACTTCGATCCGAGCAAGCCCTGCTCCTCCGCGCCGACGAAAGCCACGAGTGTCGAGCGCCGCGGCCGCTCGGTCAGTGCTGCCAGCGTATCCGCGATCGCCGTGACGACCCCGACACCGATACCGTTGTCCCGCGCACCGTTATAGATCCGATCCACGCCCGGGTCATCGTCAGGGGAAGCCTCCGCGACACCGAGGTGATCGTGGTGTGCCATATACACGACGAACTCGTCCGCGAGCTCGGGATCGGATCCGTCGAGCAAGCCAATGACATTGGCGGTCGTCGTTTGCGACAGCGAGTTCTGCAACTCGATCGACGTCGAAAGCGCCAGCGGCACGGGCGCGAACTCGGGCTCGCGTGCCGCTGCGACGAGCGTATCGAGATCGAGACCGGCTAAGCTCACGAGCGAGCGGGCCGCAGCCTCGGTCACCCAGGCCGCGACTTGCAGGCGGGGCTCGTCGCCTGCCGGGAGCTCGAATTGCTCGCCGCTCCAAGAGGTCTGCACGACCTGCCACGGGTAACCGGCCGATGGCGTCGTATGGATAATGATTGCGCCGGCGGCACCCTGCCTTGCGGCGCTCTCATATTTATATGTCCAACGACCGTAATAGAGTCGCGTGTCGCCCTCGAACAGATCCGGATCCCAGTCCGGATCGTTGTTGAGCATGAGAAGGACTTTGCCCTCCAGATCCGCATCCTCGAAGTCGTCCCATTCGTACTCGGGCGCCTGAATACCGTAGCCGACGAAGACCACCTCGGCGTCAGAGACGCTGGCGATCGCTGCCTGCACGCCGCTGGCCACAATGAATTCATCACTCTGATTCAGAGTCAGATCACCGGCTTCGTTCGTGAACGTCCAGCTCGGCGGCTGCTCGGCCCGAATACCGACGAGCCCGAAAGGCTGCTCCCAGCTTCCATCGGCCGCGCCGGGCCGAAAACCTGCGGCTTCGAGCCTGCTCGCTAAGTAAGCGCGCGCGGCCACGTCGCCCTCGCTGCCGGGACCTCGCCCTGCATAGCTGTCTGCGGAAATCTCCGCTACGACCTCGCGGATCGCCTCAGCCGTAATCGATTCACTCGCTGCGAGTGTCGACGCGGAAAACGGGGTTGAATCGTCGGCCGTCGGCGCGTTAAGGGCCGGCGGGGCCGAATCGGGGCCGCAGCCGTATAAAAGTGCGCTAAGAGCTAGGAAGCTTCGTACAGACATGTTGCCTCCCTCGGACGGAGAACCGCCCGCTACATCTTCGAGACGACGTGCATCGTGACCCATTCAGCAACGAACGCGGGTTTGGCCTCACCTTCGATCTCCATCGTCACCTTCGTTTTGACGACGAGCTGACCTGCGCGCTCCCTGGCCTCGAGCAGCTTCGCAACGGCGCGAATCCGCTTGCCGACCTTGACGGGCGCAGCAAACCGCACCTTGTCGAATCCGTAGTTGATGACCATCTGCAGACCGTCGATATCCGGTGCGAACGAATCACACAGATGAACGATCATCGACAGTGTCAGCATCCCGTGCGCAATCGTGCCGCCGAACGGCGAATCGGCCGCACGGGCCGGATCGACGTGGATATATTGGTGATCTTCCGTGACATCCGCGAATTGGTCGATGCGATCCTGATCGATCGCGAACCAATCCGATTTGCCCAGTTCCTTCCCGACGAGCCCGAAAAGCTCCTCTTTTGTCATGGCTTGCGACATACGGCTCCCTTTGCGCGCGTCCCTTCCCGTTACCGGCCTTCGATGCCTATGCGCGTTGCCGGTTGCGTTTTGTCGATTGTCGTGGCGCAATTAGCGCCCGCTCAGCACAACGGTCCCGGCCTTCCAAGCCTGTTGGAAACACGCATGAAATTCGCCAGCGACACCTCACCGGCAGCGCAAGTGTACTCAGTGACACCTGCCGGCGCGAGCCGTGGCGCCCTCTCAGGCTCAGCCAGCACACAGGCTCCGTGGACCTAACGTGAGCGCCGAACCCAAACCACCGAGCATCGGCTTCGTAAGCCTCGGTTGCGCGAAGGCGCTCGTGGATTCAGAGCGGATACTGAGCCGCTTGCGCTCCGAAGGCTATGCGACGGCCAATGATTTTCGTGGCGCTGATCTCGTCGTCGTCAATACGTGCGGCTTCCTCGACAGCGCGCGCGAGGAATCGCTGGAAGCGATCGGCGAAGCACTCTCTGAGAACGGCCGCGTGATCGTGACGGGCTGCCTCGGCGCGACACCAGAGCTCATCGAATCACGCCACAGCAAGGTCTTGGCGATCACCGGACCTCATCAGTACGAAGCCGTCATGGATGCGATTCATGCCGCAGCGCCGCCACCGCACGATCCGTTCCTCGATCTGCTGCCGCCACAGGGAATCAAGCTCACGCCGCGGCATTTCGCCTACCTCAAGATCTCCGAGGGCTGCAACAATCGCTGTAGCTTCTGCATCATCCCGCAGCTGCGCGGCCCGCTCGTGAGCCGGCCCGCGAGCGATGTGCTGCTCGAAGCCGAACGTCTCGTCGACGCCGGCGTGCGCGAGCTACTCGTCATCTCTCAGGACACGAGCGCCTACGGCGTAGATATTCGCTACGCCGAATCCCGCTGGCGCGATCGCGACGTGCGCGCGAGGGTGACTGAGC
>JABAHR010004333.1_pt1 | contig 21968 bp, 17 predicted proteins | sample 7062101 | NCBI WGS metagenome assembly JABAHR01 (sample SAMN14534553, study PRJNA622989) | marine sediment metagenome | biome: marine biome [ENVO:00000428]; feature: marine pelagic biome [ENVO:01000023]; material: deep marine sediment [ENVO:00002113] | place: India: Gulf of Kutch | collected... | reverse complement strand
GGCGAGGTCACGACCCTGCCGCCCGCAGCGTTTTCCTCGTTCACCGCGATCGCATAAGCGTTCACCCATTCCATCGCGTCGAACGGTGACGCCTTGTCGCGTGCCTCGAGTCGTTTACGCAGCTTCGGCGCGCGCCGTGTGACGGCCATGGCTCCGGGAAGCACGCCCTCGGTTCGCAGACCACGCTCGATGCAGCNNGTCGATGGAACGCTCGATACCCGCCCGGTCGCGCCATTGCGCTTCGTTCTCGAGCACCAGCTCCGCGATGGTGCATTCGCGTTCGGCACAGAGTTCGAGGAGCGACTGGCTGCTGTCGAAGAAATGGCGCGGCTCTCCGGCGTGTGACGACGGCTCCGACTCGTCACCACGGGCAATGAATCCGCCGCCGAGCGAGTAGTAGATTTCGTCGAGCAACACCTCGCCTCCCGGATCACGGGCAATGAAGCGCATGCCGTTGGTATGCCGTGGCAATTCTTCCTCGTAGTTGAAGATCACCTGTTTTTTCGGATCAAAGGCGATCGTGCCGATGCCGGGCAGTTCGAGTCGCTTGTCATCGTGTACGCGGCGCAAGCGCTGCTTCACGGATGCCGGATCGACGGTCTCGGGCTGCGCCCCCTCCAGTCCGAGGATGACCGCCGAGTCGGTGCCGTGTCCCTTGCCTGTGAACGCCAGTGAACCATGCAACGTCACCTCGACCGTCGAGACCGATCTGCTCAACCCGGCGAGCGTCTTGGTGAACGCGTTGGCGGCCTTCATCGGCCCGACCGTATGGGAACTGGACGGACCTATGCCGATCTTGAAGATGTCGAAGATGCTTATGGCCGTCATGGATCAGTCGTTTTCCAGCGAGAGAAGGCTGGCGTTGCCGCCGACGGCGGCAATGTTGTTGCTGACCGAATACTCGGTGCCGAAGCGCGGGAGATAGTGCGGACCGCCCGCCTTCGGACCGGTCCCCGAGAGCCCCCGCCCGCCGAACGGCTGCACACCGACCACCGCTCCGATCATGTTCCGATTTACATAGATGTTGCCTGCACCTGACCGCTCCACGAGCTTGCGCGCCCGCGCGTCGATACGGCTGTGCAGCCCCATCGTCAGGCCGAAGCCGGTTGCATTCACCGCGTCTATGGTAGTCTGCAAGTCCCGGCCCCTGAATTTCAGTACGTGGAGGACCGGACCGAATACCTCTCTTTCGAGAACATCGACACTGTCGATCTCTATCAAGGTGGGCGCAAAGAATGTGCCGGCCTTCGTGCCGTCGTCGAGACTGCAGCGGTACAGCACGTTCGCCGCCTGCTCCATTTGCTTCACGTGCGCATCGAGCATGCTGCGCGCCTCCTCGTCGATCACGGGGCCGACGTCCGTCGCGAGCAGTGCCGGGTTGCCGATGACGAGTTCCTGCATGTGACCGATCAGTAGCTCGATAACCCGGTCGGCGATATCCTTCTGCACGCACAGCAGGCGCAATGCCGAGCAGCGCTGGCCCGAGCTATTGAAAGCAGAGAACACCGCGTCCTTCACTACCTGCTCGGGAAGCGCCGAACTGTCGACGAACATGGCGTTCTGGCCGCCGGTCTCGGCGATCAGCGTACCGATCGCGCCGTCACGCCCGGCGAGGGCACGGTTGATGCGTCTCGCGGTCTCCGTGGAGCCGGTAAATGCAACGCCACCGACCCTCGGGTCGGCCACGGCCCGTCCACCGATTGTCGCCCCGTCTCCGGGCAGGAACTGCAGTACCCCGTGCGGTACCCCGGCTTCCATGAACAATTCCACCGCCCGGAACGCCACGAGCGGCGTCTGCTCCGCCGGTTTGGCGAGAACGGCATTGCCGGCCGCAAGCGCCGCGGCGACCTGCCCCGTGAAGATAGCCAGGGGAAAATTCCAGGGGCTGATGCAGGCGAACACACCCCGACCCCGCATGCCCAGCGTGTTGCGCTCGCCGGTGGGTCCCGGCAGCATCGTGGGATCACCGAAATGCCTGCATGCTTCGCTGGCATAGAAGCGCAGGAAATCGACGGCCTCGCGCAACTCCGCCACAGCATCCGACAGCGTTTTTCCGGCCTCCGAGATGCACAGCGAAAGCAGTTCCGCGTGGTGCTGCTCATACAGGTCCGCCGCTTTCTCGAGGATCGCGGCGCGCCGTTCGGCCGGGATGCGGTCCCAGGCCGGCTGTGCCGCACACGCGCCTGCCATCGCGTCATCGACGTGCTGCGTGGTCGCAACCTGGCAGGTACCCACCGTGTGGCTGCAATCCGCCGGATTTACGGAGTCCACGGGCTTTCCCCGCATCGTCTTGCCATTGACGATCGGGTGGGCCGCCCGGGGGCGTCCGCTTGCATCCTGCATGGCCTTGAGCAGGTCGATGATCACCCGGTCATCGGCGAGGTTGAGCCCGCGGGAATTCCGGCGTACCTCGCCGAATAAAGCCGCAGGCGCCGGGATGCGCGGGTGCGGCCTGGCATCGTGCACAGCGGTCGCCTGGATCGGGTCGGCGACGATATCGGCCAAGTCGATCGAGTCGTCGACGATGCGGTTGACGAAGGAAGTATTGGCGCCGTTTTCGAGCAGCCGTCGCACAAGGTATGGCAGCAGATCCTTGTGATTGCCTACCGGTGCGTACACGCGGCAAGGCCGTGCGTATCTCTCGGGATGGATGACCTCCGCGTACAGCTCCTCGCCCATCCCGTGGAGTCGCTGGAACTCGTAATCGCGCCGCGACCCGGCATAGTGCATCACGCTCGCCAGAGTATGCGCGTTGTGGGTGGCGAACTGCGGATACAGCCGCTCGCCGGCTTCCAGCGCCTTGCGTGCACAGGCCAGGTAGGAGACGTCCGTGTGCATCTTGCGCGTAAATACGGGGTAGCTCTCGAGACCGAGTTCCTGCGCGTGCTTGATCTCCGTGTCCCAGTAGGCGCCCTTGACGAGTCGTACCGGGATCCGCCGGCCGACGCCGCGTGCCAGCCGCTCGAGGTAGCCGAAAACGTCACTCGCACGCCGCTGATAGGTCTGCACGGCCAGCCCGAGACCATCGTATCCCGCCAGGCCGGCGTCGCGAAAAACGCGCTCGAAGACCTGCAACGACAACTCCAGGCGATCCGCCTCCTCGGCATCGATCGTCATTGCGATATCCTGCGCCTTCGCGTGCAGGGCCAGCTCGAGCACCCGCGGCGTCAGCTCCTGAAGCACGCGATCCACCTGCATGAATTCGTAACGCGGATGCAGAGCCGAGAGCTTGACGGAAATACTGGGCGCCGAAAAAATGTCGTCGCCCGCGCTCCGCGGCGCCGTCCCGATCTCCGCGATCGCGGCGAAATACGCATCGAAATACCGCCGGGCGTCCGCCTCCGTCAGCGCCGCCTCTCCGAGCATGTCGAACGAGTATCGGTACGCCCTGTTGCGTTTCGACACCGAGCGCTGTAGCGCTTCCCCGATCGTGCGCCCCATGACGAATTGGTGTCCCATGATGCGCATTGCCTGACGCATCGCCGTCCTGACCACCGGTTCGCCCGCCCGGCTGGCAATCTTGCCGAGCATCTGCGCAGGGTTCGCGCGTATCGACTCATCGACCTTCATCAGCTGCCCGGTGAGCATCAGGCCCCAAGTCGATGCATTGACGAACAGAGACTCGCTCGTGCCGAGGTGCTCCTTCCATTTCGCTGCCGTGATCTTGTCGGCTATCAGCCTGTCCGCCGTGTCCGCATCCGGTATCCGCAAAAGAGCTTCCGCGATACACATCAGGAGCACGCCCTCCTCAGACGAAAGGTCGTATTGCTGGAGGAAAGCATCGATACCGCCTTCCCGAGCCTTGTTCTCTCGTACCGCCGCCACCAGTTCGGCGGCCGTATCGCGGATCCTGCCGCGCATGGATTCGCCTGGATCTGCGAGCATCATGAGTTCGTTTACGAGCATCTGCTCGTCGGCCAGGTAGCGGGCATTGACGTCGGTGATCGGGCTCGGGCTGGCAAGCGTCTGCCGTGTGAATAGCATGGATATACCCGCCTGTTGGTATCGTTCGTATGATGGGCGTCCTGATATACTTTGCGGCCTTTCCTGGTCGAGGGCAATCCCATGCCGGAATCTTTTCTCGCCTCTCTTGCCGAACAGACAGAAGCACTCCGCGAGCAGGGTCTTTACAAGTCGGAACGGCTGATCGCCGGTCCCCAGCAAGCCGATATCGACGTTCGCATGAACGGCAGCAGCCGGCACGTGCTGAACCTGTGCGCCAACAATTACCTCGGGCTCGCGAACCATCCGGAGGTCATCGCCGCCGCGCACAAGGCGCTCGACGACTTCGGCTACGGCATGGCGTCGGTGCGCTTCATCTGCGGCACACAGACCATCCACAAGGAACTCGAGGCGCGTATCAGCGCGTTCCTGGGCACCGAGGACACGATCCTTTACCCCTCGTGTTTTGATGCCAACGGCGGCCTGTTCGAGACCATTCTGGGATCCGATGACGCCGTGATAAGCGATGCATTGAATCACGCCAGCATTATCGACGGCATACGTCTCTCCAAGGCGCAACGATTCCGCTACGTCCATGATGACATGCGCGACCTCCGCGCCCGACTCGAGGAGGCGGCGGATACGAACGCCAGGCTGGTTGTCACTGACGGTGTCTTTTCCATGGACGGAACGATTGCCAACCTCCCGGAGATCTGCGCTCTGGCAGATGAATTCGATGCGCTAACGATGATCGACGACTGCCACGCTACGGGCTTCCTGGGCAAGACCGGGCGCGGTACCCATGAGTATCGTGACGTAGCGGGGCGTATCGATATCATTACCGGCACGCTCGGCAAAGCGCTCGGCGGTGCGTCGGGTGGTTTCACGTCCGGGCGCAAGGAGATCGTCGACTGGCTACGGCAGCGCTCGCGCCCTTACCTGTTCTCGAATTCCGTCGCGCCAGTCATCGCGGCGGCGTCCATCGCAGTTCTCGACCTGCTCGATCGTGACAATTCGCTCGCCGAACGGCTGCATGCGAACGCGCGGTATTTCCGCGGCAAGATCGAAGAGCGCGGGTTCGACCTGGTTCCAGGTGAGCATCCTATTATTCCGGTCATGCTCGGCGATGCAAAGCTGGCGACCGAAATGGCTGATCGCCTGCTCGAACGCGGCATCTACGTGATCGGCTTTTCATTCCCGGTCGTGCCCGAGGGGCAGGCACGCATCCGGACACAGATGTCGGCCGGCCTCACGCGCGAGCATCTCGACCAGGCGGTAGAGGCATTCACGGCCGTTGGCAGGGAACTCGGAGTGATCAACTGATGAAAGCACTGGTCAAGGCGAAACGCGAGCGCGGCATCTGGATGCAGGATATTCCGATGCCCGAGGTAGGTCATAACGACGTGCTGATCCGCGTCAACCGCAGCGCGATCTGCGGCACCGACATCCACATCTACCAGTGGGACGACTGGGCGCAACACACGATCCCGGTACCGCTGGCCGTCGGTCACGAATTCTCCGGCACGATCGTCGAGTGCGGCATCGAGGTGAGGGGCTTCGAGCCGGGCGACCGTGTTTCCGCCGAAGGCCACATCACCTGTGGCGTATGCCGCAACTGCCGCGCCGGACGCCGCCATCTCTGCATGAACACCAAGGGCGTCGGCGTCAACCGGCCCGGTGCGTTCGCGGAGTACATCGCCGTACCGGCCTTCAACGTCTTCAAGCTGCCGGATGCCGTCACTGACGACATGGCGGCGATACTGGACCCGCTGGGCAATGCCACGCATACCGCCTTGTCCTTCGACCTCGTCGGTGAGGACGTGCTCATCACGGGCGCCGGCCCGATAGGCATCATGGCCGTGGCAATCGCTCGCTACGCCGGCGCACGCCACATCGTGATTACGGACGTGAATGATTATCGGCTGCAGCTTGCGCGCAAAATGGGAGCCTCCGTGGCGCTCAACGTTACGCGTGACTCCATTGACGACACGATGCGCACGCTCGGCATGGAGGAAGGATTCGACGTCGGCATGGAAATGTCGGGCAATCCGACCGCGTTTCGCGACCTGCTCCGCACCATGCACCACGGCGGCAAGGTTGCGCTGCTCGGCATACCACCCGACGATACCGCGATCGACTGGAACCAGGTGATCTTCAAGGGCCTGATCCTGAAGGGCATCTACGGCCGCGAGATGTTCGAGACCTGGTACAAGATGTCCAGCATGCTGCAGAGCGGCCTCAACATCGAGCCCGTCATCACGCATCACTTCGGCATCGACGAATTCGAACCGGCGTTCCAGCTGATGGAGTCGGGACAATCAGGCAAGGTCATCCTGCACTGGCACTAGCCGCGCCTCACTCGAACGAGCAGAGGCAGTGCGCGTAAACGCCCTTCGGATCGTCGAACTGGGTCAAGGGCGCCAGGGCCTCCTCGAGTCGGCCAGCGATCTTCTGCAGTGATCCTGGGCGCGCCCGCAGGAAGTCTAGCTGCATGCCGAAGCGCTTCGCGGTACCGAGCATATCGACGATCATCTGCTCCGTGGCAGACAGCTTCGTCCTGATCCACTTGCGGCCGTAGTCGTCTTCCGGCAAGTCGACCAGCTCGGCCGCGAACGCGATAGCATCCTCGAGGCCGCCGAGTTCGTCCACGAGCCCGCGCTCCAGTGCGTCGGCGCCCGTCCAGACGCGGCCTTGCCCCACGGCATCCACTTCGCTTTTCTCCATGCCGCGATAAGTCGCAACGCGGCCAATGAAGTCCTCGTATCCCTCCTCGATCACGAGCTGGAAGAGGCGCTTGGTCTCATCCGTCATCGCGCGATCCGGACGCAGCTGGCCCGACAACGGCGTCGAGCCAACTCCATCGTTAGCTAGCCCGAGGTATGCGGCGGTTCGCTGGTAAGTGGGGAACATGCCGAAGATGCCGATCGAGCCGGTAATGGTCGTGGGGCTCGCAAACACGCGGTCCGCGCCCACCGAGATCCAGTACCCGCCTGATGCCGCAACGCTGCTCATCGATGCAACGACCGGCTTGCCGGCGTCCTGCAACGCCGCGATTTCGTTGGCGATCACTTCGGATGCGAATGCACTGCCCCCGGGGCTGTCGACACGCAACACAACCGCTTTTACGGACTCGTCATCACGTGCACGCCGCAGCAGCTCGGCCGTCGAGTCTGCACCGATGTTGCCCGGAGGCTGCGCCCCCCCCTGGATGGTTCCCGAGGCGATGATGATCCCGACATTCTCGTTTGCGACCGTGTCACCGTTGAGCATGTCCACGTGAGCTAGATACTCACCCATTCCTATAGCGCTGTAATTGACTTCAGAGTCGTCGTCGGCGCCGACGTAACCGATGAGCAGTTCCCGCAACTCTGTACGCGTCAGCAACTCGTCAACCAGGTTTGCCTCTCGCGCCGCGAGCGCGAGGTCGCCGCCTGCGGCGCCCACCGCGTCGATAAAGGCGTCAGCGTACTTCTCGAGGTCGGCGACATCGACGTCCCTGGCCGAGGCAACCTCTTCAAGGTAGGCTCCCCAAAGCTGGTCGGTCAGGTTGACGGTCGCCTCGCGATCTGCATCCGACATGTCCATGCGTTCGAAGGGTTCGACAGCGGATTTGTAGGTCCCGACCTTGAATATGTTCCAGTCGAGCTTCAGCTTCTCGATCGCATCGGCGAAATAGGTACGGAAGCGCCCGTAGCCTTGCAGCAGGATGCCGCCCTCCGGGTTCAGGTAAACTTCGTCCGCGTGCGCCGCGATGAAGTACGCCCGTTGCGTCATGAAGTCCGCGCTCGCAATCACGGGCTTCCCTGATGCTCTGAAGGCCTCGATCGCACGGGCGATACGCTGCAACTTTGGCAGGCCAGCCGGCCCCAGTGCACTGAGCTCGATGTGAACCGCCTCGATGCGATCGTCGTCGCTCGCATATTCCAGCGCGTCGACGATATCCTGCAAAACGGTCTGCGGCTGCGCCTCGTCAAGCAACTCCGCGATCGCGCGATCAAACGGGTCGCCCTCCATCTCTTCAACGATCGCGCCTACAGGCTTGATGAATAGTGCGGCGCGATCCGGCAGCTGTGGCATCGTTCCCGACACTGCGCCCACGAAAATCGCGAATACGAAAAGCAACAGCAGCAGGTGAAGTATCTTGCGAAATCCATCGACGCCACTCCAGATTCCGGACAGCACCCTGACAAACAGGTTCTTCTTCATCGGACTATTTTCTCCTGGCGCGCCACACGCGATCGCCGCATCAATTAACAGTTTACGCATTGGCCCTTCGAGCGGCCAGTGCGGTTACCCGGGCACGAGCACCAGCGACAGGGCCGGCCAGAACGTGATTACCAGCACCGACAACATGAGTATGACGAGGAACGGAAACGTAGCCGAGTAGACGTGCATGATCGGTTTTTCGAAGCGGTAGCTGGCGATGAACAGGTTCAGGCCGACCGGCGGCGTCATGTAGCCGAGCTGCATCGCCGCGAGAAACACGATGCCGAGGTGCACAGGATCGACGCTATAGGCCGCGGCGATCGGGAGAATGAGCGGCACGACCAGCACGATCGCCGAGAAGATATCGACGAGCGCGCCGAGTATCAGCAGGAATACAAGGAGCAACAACAGGAACGTAGTCTGGCTCGACACCAGCCCCGAAACCGAAGCGAGCAATTCCTGGGGGACCCCAGCACTGATCATGTAGTTGGTGGAAGCGAGAGAAACGCCCAGTATGGCGAGAATGCCACCAACCAGCACCATCGACTCGCGGATGATACGCGGCAGATCCGACCAGCGGATTTCCCGGTGAATCAGCACCTCGACCACGAAGACATAGAGCGCCGTGATAGCGGCCGCCTCGGACACCGCGAGGAAGCCCGAATAGATGCCACCGAGCACGACCAGCGGCAGCGGAATCTCCCAGGCCGTTTCCCGAACCGCGCGGCCGAACTCGCGCATCGAGAATTTCTGCAGCACCTTCGGGCTGCTGCGGCTCACCCACAGGCTCCAGCCCGACAGCATCACCAGCATGAGCATGCCCGGCAGGATGCCCGCCAGAAACAGGTAGTCGATCGACACCTCGGCAATGACGCCATACAGGATCAGCGGCAGTGACGGCGCGAACAACAACCCGAGACTGCCGGATGACGTTACGAGGCCCAGGTTGAACTTGTCCGGGTAGCCGTCCTGCTGCAGCGCCGGATACAGGATCGCGCCCAGCGCGATGATCGTCACGCCCGACGCGCCCGTGAATGCGGTGAAGAATGCGCACGCGGCCAGCGAGACCAGCGCGAGTCCGCCCGGCATCCAGCCGAGCACGGCATCGGTGAGCCGCACGAGACGGCGCGGCGCGTTACTCTCGCTGAGCAGGTAACCCGCGAACGTGAACAACGGGATCGCGGCCAGGAACGGCAGGTCGGCGATGCTCAGGATCTCCAGCGCGATGTTCATCAGGTCCGTGTCGTCGCGCTGAAAACCCAGCATCGCGCTGGTTGCAATCACTGCGAACAATGGCGCTCCGAGAATCGCAAGCAGGACGAGAATGAGCGCGAGCGCTATCACCGAGACGCCCTCTTCCTGAGCCCGGTTGCCATTAGGAAAAGCTCCCGGATCACGGAAACCGCGAAACGATAACTCATCAGCGCAAACGCGCCGGGCACTATCACGTGCGCCATCCAGGCCGGCACGTTGATCAGCACCGTGTCTTCGAATTCGATTTCGAGCTGCAGGTAACGCCAGGCCTGCCAGGCAACGACCCCGCACACGATTGCCGCGAAAACATCGACGAAGAGCCGGATCGCGACAACAGCCGTGTCGGGCAATAAGTGTGACAGCGCATCAATACGGATGTGACGATTGTCACGCGTCGCCGCGATCGAGCCCACCATGGCAAGCCACAGGACGAGCAGCTTGATGAGTTCATCCGCGCGGAAGAAACCGGTCTCGAATACTTCTCTCAGTATAATCTGGCCGACAGCCAGCAGCACCAGGGCGCCGAGTAGAAAGACCAGCACGGCATTTTCCGCCCGCCGACCGAACCGCTCCAGCCAGGTCAGCACCGAGAGGGTGCGGTGAGTCACTGCGCTCCGGCCGCCGATGCGCTCTTGGCTTCCCGGTATTCCTGCACGTAGCCCATCATCTCGTCATAGAGCGCCAGGCTAAATGCGCCCTCGCTTCCTAGCTGCCTGTTGGACTCGAGGAGCCGCTCACGCAACCTTGCAACCTCTTCGGCGTCGAAGGGCACGGTCTCTATCCCGGCATTCAACAGTGCGTCGCGCGCCTCGCGGTTGTCTTCCAGATTGGCGCGGTCGAACTTCTCGTAGGTGTCCTGCATGACGTCGCGAACGATCTGCTGGTCGGCTTCGCTCAGTTTGCCGAAAGCCCGCTTATCGATGGCCATGAAACCTACCGTGTAGACCAGCGGAATTTCTGTCATGAACTTGATCTTCGTGTGCCACTGCAGCACCAGCGCGCCGATCGGCGACATGGCGACAATATCGATAAGGCCGGTCTGCAGACCGGTCAGTACGTCCGTCAGCGGCAACGTAACCGGCGCCAGCGACAGGGCCTCCATCGACGCATAGCTGATGCTGTCTCCCTCGGGCACCCAGACGCGCTTGCCCTTGAGGTCGTCCAGGCCCTTGACTGGCGTATTCGACATGACGATCGCGAATCCTCCCGCCGCAAACCCGAAGTTGACATACCCGGCCGTCTCCAGCCCTTCCTGGAGCTTGTTGTCGAGGCGTTCACGCACGTAGGCTGCCTCTTCTTCGGAGTCGAATACGAGCGGCATACCGTAGACATTCAGGTCGGGGTAAATATCGGAAAGCGCTGCCGGCGTGAAAGCGCCGCCCTGCAACGCGCCGATACGGATCTTGCCGAGTACCTTGGCGTCGTTGCCCATGACGCCACCACCATAGTACTTGATCTGCACGCGGCCGTCGGTGCGCTGCTTGATCGTCTTGGCGCTTTCGCGCATGTCTGTCATCCACTGCGACCCCTCTGGCGTCACCGTGGCGATCTTCAGCGTTGCGGCGCCGGCGGCGCTGCCGATGGCTAGGGCCAGCAACGTAATCAGGAATCTGTTCATCAGTCGTCCACCTGCAGAGGTTCCGATCAGAAATAGTCGTCCGCTTCGGCCAGGAGCCGCTCGGCTTCCTCCTGCGCCATGACATTACTCAGCGTGAGTCCGTCCGCGTACGGGCTGGCCTCGACCACCTCGCCGAGCAGGCGGTCATGCAGTTCGCGCTCGTACAAGAGCTTTGCGTAGCCCTTGGCGTATTCGACCTTCGCGCTGAGGTCCCTGCCGCCGGACATCGCGATCGCCTTCTCGAAATGCTCGCGCGCTTCCTCGGGCTTGCCGCCCAGCGAGGGCGGCCGCAACGTCAGCAATATGCCCATGTAGGTGTGTACCGCGGCATCAGCGTCATTCCCCGCGATCTCGAGATAGCGGCTGAACAATGCTTCGACCTGCGGCAGCTCTGCAAGAGAGTTCCAGTCGTCACTGTGTGCCCGCAGGAAGGCGAGCGTCGCGAATCCGTAGGTATAGAGGTACTCCGACTGCTTGGCATTCACGCCTTCCAGGGTTGCAACGAATTCGTCATAGTTGCTGTCAGGCCAGCTGCAGGCCGGTGTATAGGACTCGCACATTGCGCCCTGCGCGTAGCTGCGCGCGCGCGCCGTAAGTCGCTCAGCACGGTCCGGGTCGTCCGCGAATACCGCTCCGTAAGACGCATAGAGGGTTGCTGCCGCAGCCAGAAGGTTAGGATTGTCGGGGTCGCCTTCGAGAAAGCTGTCGAGCAAAAGCATGTAGGACGGCGCTCCGGCCTTGACCGTCTCCGGGTCGTCCTGGTTGAGAATGGCACTGGACAGGTTGTCGGCGAGCCCGTTGGCCGCCGATGACATCAGAGAGGCACAGCCGCCGAGCCATAGGCTGGCAGATGCGAGCAGCAACACGCCGCCCTGAGTTCTTCGAAAAATCGATCTCATGCCACGAAAGACCCGGCCCAGGCGAATAGGTTCAGGCTAACCGACGCACAGCCGCCAATTATGTGGACTCGGCCACAGATCTGGAAACGTGCCGCTGCCCGCGGCACGCCAATTTCTAGATCTTTTCCTTGATGCGGGCGGCCTTGCCGGTGCGTCCGCGCAGGTAGTAGAGCTTGGCACGACGCACGTCGCCTCGGCGCTTCACCTGGATCGAATCCACCGTCGGGCTGTAGGTCTGGAACACACGCTCGACGCCTTCGCCGTGGGAAATCTTGCGAACGGTGAACGAGGAATTGAGGCCGCGGTTGCGCTTGGCAATGACGATGCCCTCGAACGCCTGCAGGCGCTCACGGGTCCCTTCCTTGACCTTTACCTGAACGACGACGGTATCCCCCGGAGAAAACTCGGGGATCTCCTTGCTCATCTGTTCCTGTTCGATCGCTTCGATAATTTTGCTCATGTCACTTTACCTTGTTCCTTCAGGAACTCGTCGAGCAGCTCTCGCTGCTCACGGCCCAACTGCAACTTGCTCACCAGGTCCGGGCGCCTCAGGTAACTGCGGCCCAGAGCCTGCTTGTAACGCCAGCGCGCAATTCGCGCATGATCGCCGGACAGCAATACCGCCGGCACCCTCCGACCCTCGATCTCCTCGGGCCGCGTGTAGTGGGGATAGTCCAGCAACCCCTCTACGAACGAATCCTGCGCCGCCGAGTCTTCGTCACCGAGCGCACCCGGCAGCAACCGTACGACGGCATCGATGACCGCCATCGCGGCAATCTCGCCGCCCGACAACACATAATCGCCGAGCGACAGTTCTTCATCGACCTCTTTCTCGATCAGCCGCTCGTCGACACCCTCGTAGCGCCCCGCGACAAGGATCATACCCGGCAACGCCGCCAACCGGACCGCCTCCGCCTGATCGAACACCTTGCCCGACGGCGACAGGTACAGCACCGGACTGCCCTCTGGCATCGCCGCGCGCGCCACACGTATCGCCTCGGCCGCCGGCCGGTACTTCAGTACCATGCCCGGACCGCCGCCATACGGCCGGTCATCCACGGTGCGGTGCGCATCGGTCGCATAATCTCGCGGATTATCAATACGAAGGGCGGCCAGCTGCCGCTCGATCGCACGCCCGACAACGCCGTGCTCCGCCACCGTTTGGACCATGTCCGGGAACAGGCTGACAACGGCAATCTGCATCATGTCAGTCCCACTCCCAATCGACCCGGATCACGCCCTCGGCAAGATCCACGTCCAGTATCACTGTCCCCGGCACGAACGGAATCAACCGCTCGACCGGACCGTCGACGACCAGCACGTCGTTGGCGCCGGTCGCCATCAGGTAGGCGACCTTGCCGAGTTCCGTGCCATCCGTGTGCAAAACGGTCAATCCTTCGAGGTCGGCCCAGTAATAATGGCCTTCCTCCGCTTCCGGCAGCGCATCTCGGTCAACGCCAATATCGCTGCCGAGCAATTCTGCGGCGTCATCCCGATCGTCGATGCCCTCAAGGTGGACGACGATTCCCTTGCCGTGCCGTCTGCCCTCGACCAGCCCGAAACGGCGCCAGTCGCCCCCGCTGCCCACCAGCCAGTCCCGGTAGTCGAACACCGCTTCCTTCGGCTCCGTGTAGGAGTAAACCTTGACCCAGCCCCTGACACCGAACAGGCCGACGATTCGGCCCAGTATCACCGGCTGTCGCAAAGCATCCGTCACGCTGTGCTCGACGGCCCGTTCGCCACGGGCCTGTCACGGGTCAGGCGCTGGCTGCGGCCTTGCGTTGCACTTTTAGCAGCGAGGCAACTCGCTCGGACGGCTTGGCGCCCTGCCCGATCCAGTAATCCACGCGCTCGAGGTCGATACGCAGGTTCTCTTCGTGTTCCCGGCCAACCGGGTTGAAGAAGCCGACACGCTCGATATAGCGGCCGTCCCGACGATTGCGGCTGTCGGTAACGACCACGTGATAAAAAGGACGCTTTTTCGCGCCAGCGCGCGAAAGACGAATACTAACCATTACATTCCCGTTAAATTCTCAAGGAGGCGGACACGCCTGATCTCGGGCTGGCCCGAGTAAAGCGCGCATTGTACTGGTTTCGGTCTAAATGTGAAGCGTTTTACAAGCGTGATCGGACGATTTTCCTGCCCAAAAACCCGAAGTTTTACGGTATCTTGGGCTAATCTCAGCCGAAGCCGGGCGGCACGCCGCCGCGCGGCATGCCGCGCAGCATCCTTTTCATCCCACCGCGCGACATTTTTTTCATCATCTTTTCCATCTGCGCAAACTGCTTCAGCAGGCGGTTGACGTCCTGTACCTGCAGCCCGCTGCCCCTGGCGATGCGCTTCTTGCGCGATCCGTTGATGGTCTTCGGAAAGCGCCGCTCGGTCGGCGTCATCGAATTGATGATCGCGATCTGCCGACGCATCTGCTGCTCGCCCACGCCGTCTTTCAACGCCGCGGCGTTAACGTTGCCGGGAATCGGCAACTTATCGAGCATTGCCCCGAGTCCGCCCATATTCATCATCTGCTCGAACTGGTCGCGCAGGTCCGACAGGTCGAACCCGCGCCCTTTCTTCAGCTTGTTTGCGAGCTTCTCGGTCTTGTCCCGGCTGACCTTGTCCTCGATCTCCTCGACGAGCGAGAGCACGTCCCCCATACCGAGGATCCGCGACGCCATTCTTTCGGGATGAAACGCCTCTAGGCCATCGACTTTCTCACCGACGCCGAGAAAACGGATGGGTTGCCCCGTGATTTCACGGACCGACAGAGCCACACCGCCCTTCGCATCGCCATCCGCCTTCGTCAGCACCACGCCGGTGAGCGGCAGGGCCCCGCTGAATGCCGTTGCCGCATTCACTGCGTCCTGGCCCGCCATGCTGTCCACGACGAACAGGGTTTCCTGTGGCCCGGCGGCCGCGTGCACCGCTGCGACTTCGTCCATCATCGCGTCGTCGATATGCAGCCTGCCTGCGGTGTCGACGATCAGGACATCGGCATGCGACCGGCGCGCTTCGTTCAGCGCTCGTTCGACGATAGCGACAGGAGCCTCGCCCGGATCGCTGTCGCAATGCAGGGCGCCGACCTCTCCGGCCAACGTTTTCAACTGCAGGATTGCCGCGGGACGATGCACGTCGACGCTCACGAGCATCACGCGCTTCCTGTCCTTGTCGATGATCCGCTTGGCGAGTTTCGCCGCAGACGTCGTCTTTCCCGCACCCTGCAGGCCGGCCAGTAACATCACGACCGGTGGCTGGGCTTTCAGATTGAGTGGCGCATGATCGCCGCCCAAAATCGCGACGAGTTCGTTGTGGATGATCTTCACGAGCGCCTGGCCCGGCGTAAGGCTTCTCGCGACCTCTTCGCCCACGGCCCGCTCGCGAATGCGATCAATGAAGGTCTTTACGACCGGCAGCGCGACATCCGCCTCGAGCAGCGCGAGTCGCACCTGCCGCAGCGTGTCCTTGATATTGGCCTCGGTAAGCCGCCCCTTGCCACTCAGACTGCGTGCGGCGTCGGACAACCGTCCTGTCAGATTCTCAAACATGGCGCGCAGTCTACCAAAACTCGTTCGCGCCGCCGCAAGTCCTGATCAGCGCCGGGTCTCCGCCGTCAAGGCGCTCCGGTCCGTTTTTCTCGTCGTTACCGCCTCGAAAAAGAACCCTCACGCCCCGCCTGCGAAAGCGGAGCAGCGATGCTTTGTCGAGGAAGTAAAGCGCAGCCGCGCCCAGCGCGGCGAGCCATGACGAGAGAAAGCGTCGCTGCTTGCGACGTCGAGGGCCGGGCTTCGTCGTTAGATCGTGAGAACGGTGCCGCGGGAGAGCATCTGGATGTTCTTGTCGGGCGCGGCGGCGACGACCTGCTTGAGGATGCGCGCCTCCTCACCCGGCTTCATGCCCGTCAGCCAGATCTCCGGATCGTGACGCAGGCGCTGGAGGTCGCGCGTCAGCGTGCGCGGGCAATAGTGGCCGGCGTCGGCCGCCAGTTTCTCCATTTCGTTCGGGAATGACACCTCGATGACGAGCACCTTGAGATCGTCGCAGGCATTCAGAACCGGCCACAGGGTCTCGTTCGTCTTGGTATCGCCGCTGACCGCGAAAGCCCCGCCCGAGTTCTGTACCGTGTAGCCCAGTGACGGCACACTGTGCATGACATCGACCGCGTAGAAGTCCCGATGGCCAATGCTGATCGTGTCACCCGGGCTGCACTCTCGGTAACGCAGCATCGGATTCTCGGGCGTCGGCAGCCGCGCGAAATTCGGCCAGATAATGTCGTTGAAAAGGTGGTCCTGGACGGCATGCAGGGTTTCGGCGCGCGCGTAGACCGTCACGGGTGTATCGAACGCCTCGTCGAAAACCGTATCCACGAGGAACGGCAGCCCGGCGATGTGATCGAGGTGCGCATGCGTCAGGAAAATGTGCCGTATCGGCTGCAGCTCGGCGAGTGTCAGATCTCCGATACCTGTCCCGGCATCGATCAGAACGTCGTCATCGACGAGCATCGCCGAGGTACGCGCGCCGGCGCCGATACCGCCGCTGCAACCGAGGATTCGAATACGCATAACGTCGAGGGTTCTATTGATCGCCACCATGTGGGATGATGCATCTCAAGAAACGGTAGGTTATCGACCGACGGGTTTCTGTGTTTCAAATCACACTTCCATTTCTGTACCTGGTCGCCGCGGCGGGCTTTGCTATCAGCCGGCTGCAGCACGACTCCGCATACGCCGGCGTGATGCGAACCGGTGCCTTCTTGCTCGTGGCCCTCTCGATCGCAACCCACGGCTCGCTCCTGTTCGACTCGATTACCCGCGGCGGCGGCATCCATGTATCGTTGCCATCATCCGTTTCGCTGATCGGTCTGCAGCTGGCGATCATCGGTACACTCGCGGCGATCGATTCCGATCTGCGGGGTGTTGCGGCAGGCCTCATCGTGCTTGCCGCGCCCACCGCTCTTGCAACAATGACCGGGCCGGTCGAGATTACGGGCAGCGGGCTGAGCTGGCAGTTGCAGACACATGTATTCACCGCCATGTTCGCTTACGGCCTACTGGCTGCCGGGGCCATCGTGGCGGTCTATGCGCTGGTGCAGGACCGGCGCCTGCGCGCCGCCAAGCTATCCAGCGTGAACCAGCTTTTCGCGCCACTCGAGAAAACGGAAAGGGTGCTCTACGGGGTCGCATCCGCCGGTATCGCCGTCCTTGCAATGTCCATGGCGCTCGGCATCACGTTCGTCGAGAATCTCTTCGCCCAGCACCTCGCTCACAAGACCGTGCTTTCGCTTATCGCGCTAATCGTGTTCGGCATCCTGCTGGCCGGGCGTCACTTCGCGGGTTGGCGCGGCAGGCGAGCTATATACCTGTACCTCGGCGGCTTTGCCCTCCTGTTCCTCGCCTACTTCGGCAGCCGCTACATTCTCGAGGTCGTACTCCATCGTAGCTGGGGCTAGGCCGGGCGTCGGGCTGGTTCCTTGACAGGCAGGCGGACGACTGCTGAACTCCGATAATCGCGACAATAGAGAGGTGCTCGTCCTTTGGGCGAAGACGTTCCACTATCGGCCCTGTTCGGGCTGCTGATCGCACTGCTATTTCTTTCCGCCTTCTTTTCCGGCTCGGAAACGGCTCTCGTGAGCCTCAACCGCTACCAGCTGCGCCACAAGGCCCGGCAGGGACACCGGGGTGCGCGGCTCGCGGAAGCGCTGCTGCAGCGCCCCGACCGGTTGATCGGCCTGATCCTGCTCGGCAACAACCTGGTGAACTTCTCAGCGGCGTCGCTGGTCGCCATTATCGCCCTCGAGATGGGTGGCGAACCCGCGGTCGCGCTCGGCACCCTGTTACTGACGCTGGTCGTGCTGATCTTTTCGGAAGCCGCGCCCAAGACCCTGGCGGCGCTGCACCCGGAGCGGCTCGCGTTCCCGGCAGCATTGATCTATTACCCGCTCCTGAAAATCACCTATCCAATTGTCTGGCTGACGAACGTGGCATCGAACGGCGTCCTGTTCCTGTTCGGCGTGCGCCGCGGCGATGCAGAGCTGCAGCCGCTGACGAGAGAGGAGCTCCGCACCGTTGTGCACGAGGCGGGCGGCCGCATATCCAGTCGCTACCAGCAGATGCTGCTCAGCATCCTCGACCTCGAAAAAGTCACCGTCGACGACGTCATGGTGCCGCACAACGAAATCATCGGCATCGATCTCGACGACGAGATCGAAGAGATCGAGGCAATCATCAGCAAGAGCGAACACACGCGGCTGCCTGTTTACGAGGACAACATCGACAACATCATCGGCTTACTGCACCTGCGCCGGCTCGCGAACCTAGCGCCACAAGCCTTCGATAAGAGCTCGCTTAGACAACTGCTCGACGAGCCCTATTTCGTGCCCGAGGGCACGCCGCTCAGCAAACAACTCGTCCAGTTCCAGCGCCGTCGTGAACGGGTGGCTCTCGTGGTAGACGAGTACGGTGATATCCAGGGAATCGTCACCCTCGAAGACATCCTCGAGGAGATTGTGGGCGAATTCACGACGGATCCTGCCGATCAGATCGAAGACGTCGTGCGCGAGGGCCCCGATTCGTTCCTTGTGAGCGGCACCGCCAATATCCGTGAACTCAACCGCGCGCAGGGCTGGGAACTGCCGACCGACGGCCCGAAGACGCTCAACGGCCTGATTCTGGAGTTGCTGGAGACGATCCCGGAACCGACAACCTGCCTGAAGGTCAGCGGCTACCCGCTCGAGATCGTCGCATCCGACGACAATCGCGTCCGCACCGTGCGCATCGGCCCGCGCGCGGCCGAACCCGAAATCTAGAACGCTGCGTCCAGCGCTTCGCGAATTCGCGTGACGGCCACGATGTCGATGCCGTTCACGGGCGTCCTCGGCACGTTTGACCGCGGCACGATCGCGCAGCTGAATCCCTGCTTCGCGGCGGCCGCGATGCGCTCCTCGCCGTAACGGACCGGCCGCACCTCACCGGCCAGCCCGATCTCCCCGAAACTCACGAGCCCTTCCCGGCAGGGCCGATCGCGGAAACTTGAAACGACCGACAACAGCGTCGGAAGATCCACCGCGGTCTCACTGATCTTGAGACCGCCGACGACGTTGACGAAGACATCCTCGGGTCCGAGTTGTACGTCCCCATGACGCTGCAGGACCGCCAGCAGCAGAGCCATGCGGTTCTGGTCGAAGCCTTGTGCGACACGCTTCGAATAGCCACCGCCACCATCGGCCACCAACGCCTGCATCTCCACCAGCATTGCCCGGCTGCCCTCCCAGGCAACCGAGACCACGCTGCCCGGCTCCGTCAAGGTGTCGCGCGACAGGAAGATCGCCGAGGGATTGCGCACCTCGCGAAAACCCGTGCCGGTCATGGCGAATACGCCCATTTCACCGGTTGCGCCGAAACGGTTCTTCACCGACCGGATCATCGTGTAGCGGCTGGCCGGGTCGTTCTCGAAATACAGGACCGTATCGACCATATGCTCCACGACCCTTGGCCCGGCGATCGCGCCTTCCTTGGTGACGTGACCGATAACGAATACGGATACCTCGCTCTGCTTCGCAAACTGCACGACACGGCTAACACACTCTCGCAACTGCCCGACCGATCCTGGCGCCGAGGTCAGTTCCGCCGCTGTCATAGTCTGGATGGAATCGATGATCAGCAGGCGCGACGCATGTCGGCGCGCCTCCGCAAGTACGTTCTCCAGCGCTGTGTCTGCGAGCACCTTCAACCCGCCGCCAGCAGTACCGAGGCGCCTTGCACGCTGGCTTACCTGCCGCAGCGACTCCTCACCGGTTGCATAGAGAACCGGTAGATCGCGCTGCAACCGGCCACTGACCTGCTGCAGCAGCGTCGATTTACCGACCCCGGGGTCTCCGCCGAGCAACACGACGGCGCCGGGCATCAGCCCGCCACCGAGCACACGGTCGAATTCGGCAAAGCCCGTGGCGTACCGCTCTTCGGGGTCAGGTTCGACGTCGTCCAGCCCTGTCGCCGCAGCCCCCCCCATCGTCGCCGCTGCCGCGCCCGCAACGCGCATTTCCGCCAGCGTGTTCCAGGCCCCGCAATCCGGGCACTGGCCGGCCCACTTGACACTGTGCGCGCCGCATTCGGCGCAAACGTAGGCTGATTTCAGCTTCGCCATACCGCTCCTCGAACTGATGCGGGCTTTTTGGTCATCCGCCAGTTTCTCGAATAAATCGAGAACCTTCTATTAAAATATTGTTTTATATGATTTTTTATTATTTTCTCCGCGCGAAGACCCGGGGCCCGCCCGGCCTGCGCACGTCGTCGATGATAGCACCACGAATCAGTCGCTTATGACAAGAAAATGCCAACCCTTTCTCATTAACCGAGGCTGCAATTTTCTATACTTTTCGGCCTCAAACAGGGACCTGAACGACTTGGACATCGGCTCGAACCAAAAAAGAAACCGCCTGATTGCACTGAGTTTCGCGAGCGTGCTGCTGCTGCTCGTCTACGGGCCGCTGGCGCCGTGGTTCGTCAGCGCGGACCGGTTTCTCTACGACACCTTCTCATCCGGCCTGCCGAACAGGCCGCTCGACAATGCCTTTATCATCAGCATCGATCCCTCACGTGCGAACCGCGACGAGTTGCTCACCCAGTATGGCCAGGTGCTCTTGGTGCTCACCCGCAGCCAGGCACGCCGAGTCATCCTGCCGCATCCACCGCAACTGGGCGCCGACGAGAGCCTGCCGGGATGGTCCGGGGCCCTAGGGGGATCCGTACCTGTCTATGTCCCGAATAGCCATCGCCTAGCGGAGCTGACGGAGCACACAGGATTCATGGAGTTCGTGCCTGACGACGACGGTGTATTGCGCAGGACGAATCTCTGGCAGCTCAATGGTGCCGTGATGTCGCCTTCGCTGCCGCTCGCCGTCGCGCTCGAAAACGAAGAATTCGCAACGAGTCGCCACAGCTCTGCACCGGACGATACGGTCTATCTTTCGAAATACGAGGAACTGCCGAGGGTATCGGTTGACGAAATCCTCTCCTGGGACTTCGCAAGCACGCGCCTGAACGATGCAACCGTATTCGTCGATCACGAACCGGCACTCGTGGGCGCATCTGCCGTGCTGCCCTCCGGCCAGTTCGTGACCGGTTCGGAACTGACAGCCGCGCTGATCGCCGACATCGAGGCCGACCGCAGCATCCTGATCCCGACCTGGGTCAGTGCGCTGCAGTGGCTGATACCGGTGCTGCTCGCGATCCTGGCAGTCCTGTTCCTGCCGGAACGGGATCGCCGCAACATCGCGGTCATCGGCCTCGTCACCATCGTCGGCTTGGTGCTTATCGAGATGCTGCTGTTGTACGTGCTGCGCGTGCGCCTCGATGTTGGCCGCTCTGCCCTAATCTTCCTCGGCGTCGCACTGCTCAGTCTCTGGCTGGCTGACGATCCCAGGAAAGCGACCAGAGATGCCTTCAAGCGCGGCTCCGATTTCCTCGCTGCCGGCCGGCTCGAGCCCGCGTTTGCGGAGTTCCGGCGCTGTACGCCCTCGGATACGCTAGCCACGGTCATGTACAAGCTCTCCATCGCATTTGAAGAGCAGGCGAAACCGGAGCGCGCCGAGGCGGTGCTCGAGTGGATGAAGCGCACACACGGCAAGCGCGAGGAAGAACGCAAGAGCAATCCGGCCATTGCCGGAATGCCGAAACGGCTTGGCCGTTACGTGATCGAGCGCCGCATCGGCCGAGGCGCCATGGGCGCCGTCTACCTTGCCAAAGACCCGCGCATCAATCGTGCCGTGGCCGTAAAGGCCATCCCTATCGCAGAAGAGTTCGAAGACGCGGAACTCAAGGAGGCACGCACCCGCTTCTTCCGTGAGGCCGAATCGGCAGGCCGTCTGGCGCACCCCAATATCATTACCGTCTTCGATGCAGGCGAAGACAAGGGGCTCGCCTACATTGCGATGGAATATGTGCCCGGCATTCCGCTCAGGGACTTCACGGACCCCAAGCGCCTGCTCGCGCCCAAGCGCGCACTCGAGCTCGCGGCGAGCACCGCAGAGGCGCTCGACTACGCCCACAACCAGGGC
>JABAHR010001215.1_pt3 | contig 21993 bp, 26 predicted proteins | sample 7062101 | NCBI WGS metagenome assembly JABAHR01 (sample SAMN14534553, study PRJNA622989) | marine sediment metagenome | biome: marine biome [ENVO:00000428]; feature: marine pelagic biome [ENVO:01000023]; material: deep marine sediment [ENVO:00002113] | place: India: Gulf of Kutch | collected... | reverse complement strand
AGATTACTGCTAGTATGCTAAGTAGTCTGTTCGACATATAATAAGCTTAACAAAACTATTGGCTTATTTCATCTTGAAATCTTTTAGGTTCTCCAGAACGTGCGAAATAAGCTTTATCGTATGATCAATATCAGACTTATACGCCAAACAACTCGGACTATGTAGATAGCGAGTAGGGACTGAAACAACTGCAGCTCTGCTTCCTTTGCCAGTAACCTGCATAGCTGTTGCGTTAGTGCTACCAGCTTTTTTAACAGTTACTTGATAAGGGATTTTCTTTTTCTTAGCCAAATCCATTATGGCATAGCTAAATGGTCTGTGGGCCACCAAAAATCTATCAGATAATCTTATTTCTGGGCCTTTCTCAACATTTGCTAGAGTCTTGTATTCTGTGATACCAGGAAGGTCCATTGCAACTGTGCCTTCAAGAGCGATAACAAAATCAGGCTCAACAACTGGGACTATTACACGTGCTCCCCTTAGACCAACTTCCTCTTGCACTGTGGCTGTAAGATAAAGGTCGCAGCCTAGTTTTTTAATTTCATTAACAGCTTCTAACATGACGAATAATCCAACCCTATCGTCAATAGCTTTTGAGATAATTGCATCTTCAGTTTCTTCAAACGGTGGGTAAAAAGAAACAACGTCTCCAATACTAACTAGCTTGTGAACTTTGTCTGCAGATAATCCTAAATCTACTACACAGTCTTCAATTTCGGGCACTTCTTTATTATTTCCGCTTTTACTTATATGTGGTGGTATGGCTGCAACCATACCAACAAGGGTCTTTTTCCCATATATTACTAGCCTTTGTCCATAAAACACCCTTGGGTCCATTCCTCCCAGTGATGTAACTCTTACAAAACCTCTTTTATCTATATGATTAACCATGAAACCCACCTCATCTGTGTGGGCATCCAGAACTAATTTAGGTCCCTTTCCAGGGATGTGTGCAATGATATTTCCAAGAGCATCCTCACTAACTTCTTTAGTCAGTTTCTTGAACTCTTTTTTAATAATTTCTTTTACCGGGTCTTCCGCGCCCGGCATAGCGGAGGTTTCACAAAGTAGTTTTAGTAGTTTTATGTTCATAGTGGATGATGAGTATAACTTGAAAGCTTTTTTATTCAAAATAGGCATTATTGATAGGTTTAAATTCTGTATAGATATATTCATTAACTCCTTATTCTCTAAATACTAATACAACCTTAACAGCATATTAACACTCAACGAGAAACTAAATTTAAATCAAATTAAAGGAGGGAGTATATATGTTACGAACAATGTTTTTATCATAAATATTTGTATGTTCTTAAGCTTTATAGCTAATGCTCAGCTTGAGTTAGAAGTTACTGATACTTAAGAAACAGGTGCATTTGATGAAGGTGCTGCAAAAATTGTTACCTATGACCCATTTACAAAAAGAGTATTTGTTGTTAACGCAAATGACGGCGTTGTAGATATACTCTCAATGGAAGACCCAGAAGATATTAAAACAGCTTATACTCTATTAGCTAAAGTCCCCAGCCGCCGCTTAGAATCATATTTGATCCATTCACATAGGCTGCCTCGTCAGATAAGAGATATAGAGCTGCATCCACTGCATCTTTTGTGCTTCCGATATACCCGGCCGGTATACGCTTAACCATTGACTGAAGCTCATCTTCAGGAGCGCTGCCAGAATTCACAAACCCCGGGGATATAGCGTTAACTGTAATACCGTTAGGAGCAAGTTGGCGAGCAAATGCGCGTGTCAGGATCAATACTCCTGCTTTGGCTATGTAGTGAGCAGTTACTTCTGTCTGAGCAATCATCTTGTCAGCGTTCGCCATGCTGAAGTTAATAATTCGTCCCCATTCACGCTTCTGCATACCATCTGCAACAGCCTGTGATAGATAAAAAACAGGGTGAAGATTATTATTAAACATACTATTCCAACCCTCAGGGGTTTCTTTCATTATGTTAGTTCTGTGATAAGGTCCGGCGCAGTTAATAAGTGCATCAATCCTATCAAACTCAGCCTCTACATTTTTTACTAAGATAAAAGCCTCGTTAGGATCAGAAACATCACATTTCTGTGCATAAGCTTTTGCTCCGATCTCTTCAATTAAAGCTACTGTTTCATTTGCATTATTCTCACTCGTTCTGTAGCAGATAGCCACATTCCATCCTTCTCTTGCCAGAGCTAGGCCAATCTGTTTTCCAATCCCTCTTGCTCCGCCTGTAATCAGTGCTACTTTCTCACTCATGGTTCATCTCCTTATTTCATCAAAGCACTATAAACTAAAATTATGTAACCTATTATACCTATGGCTGAGACACCTTGGATATCACCGTTTAAAATTACCCCGGAACCTGATAAAGATTACATTGCAGTAATCACATACCTGCCGATTACAAGCTACTTCAAGTTCCCAGAGTTTTTCAGAGATGTACGTACAGTTCAAGAGCAGATACATAAAGCTCACGGAGTAATTGGATTTAAAATGAGAGCTGATATTCTGTCTAAAAAAACATACACACTCTCTGTTTGGGAAGATGCAAAGTCACTAAAAAACTTCATGACCTCTGGCGCACACGGAGAGGTTATGGCTAAGAACCCCGATTATCTCGGAAGCGACAGAAAATTCGCCACTGTTTTTCTAAAAGGCTCTGAGTATCCCCCATCTTGGAATTGGGCGCTAGAGAACCTTCGGAGGTCTTGAGTTATTTGAAGCAACCCTTGAACCCCACTCGAGCAGTTCTTTACTGCAATCATCACGATCCAAGATTACTTCTATAAGACTCGGGCCGTTTTTGTGGGCTAGGGCGGTCTTAATAGCTTTTTGAAGCTCGCCTTCTGTTGTAACCCTTGTAGACCAGCCATTTCCTCCGCCAAAGTTGAAGATATCAATAAGACCAGCATAATCCCAGTTCTGAATGTTGTTATAAGGCCCGTCGTGTATCTCAACTTCGATCGTATACCCACCATTATTCAGCAAAAAGATAATCGGATCAAGCTCATATCTGATAATCGTAGAAACTTCTTGAGCAGTAAGCTGAAAAGACCCATCACCAACAAATGTAAGCACACGCCTCTTGTCTTTTTCACCTAGCGCATAACCAAGGGTAGCTCCCACAGACCAGCCAATTGAGCCATACTGCATCTGAATCTCAAACTTAGAACCTTCTGGGAGTTTAAGTTTAATCCCGTTGAACCAAGAATCACCGGTCTCAACTATTACGGCTGAATTCTCATCTAACATGTCTTCTACCTGAGCAAAAAGTCTACGCGTAGTTATTATCTCGTCTTTCTTTACAGGGGGCTCAGGAGCGAACTCTTGCTTTACTCTGTTGTAAGCAACCAGGGACGCATTGTTTTGCTCTATCTTCTTAGCAAGTCCCTCAAGAAAATCCTTTAGCATTACGTGATTGTATGTACAGTTTGGAAGCCTCACAAAATCGGGGCCTGCATAAATTGTTTTATCATGGGATATTAGGGCAGTGAAACCACACGTTGTGTAATCTGTAAACCTTGGCCCGGCAAATAGATACATATTTGCAGACTCTACTATCTCTGCAGTACCAGGACTTGAGACAGGCCCCCAGTACGTGCCTATGTAGTTTGGATGATGCTCAGACACAAGTCCNNCTGGGGCATAGCAGCATATGCATAGTCTGATGCGTCCACCAAATTGGAAAATGCTTCTATGGCATTTGATGACTTTAAATCCACACCTGCAACTAGCACTGGTCTTGGAGCTTCTTTTAGCAATCTAACTGCATCATCAATAGCTTGTTGTAATGACAACTCATCGCTCGTAAGACCATGCAAGAAATCCCTCTCATGAGGAGGTGATATAGGAAGCCCGGCTAAGTTACATGGTATTTCTAGATAAACAGGTTTGTGTTTAAGCAGGCAAATTCTTATTGCCTCGTCTATCTGAGATGGAGCGTCGTCCAAGTGTTTAATTATCGCTGCGTATTCAGTTGCCTTAGAAAAAACTTCCTCCTGATAACCGTAAGAAACACTTCCTCTTGTGTGATGAAGCCTTTGGTTTTCCACTTCTGAATTTGTATTGGGGCCGCCGCTAATAAACACTATCGGCAGATCTTCTGCATAAGCTCCAACAATGGCATTAAATGCGCTCAATCCCCCAACAGAAAATGTTGTGACAAGGGCAGAAACGCCATTCGCTCTTGCATACCCATCAGCTGCATATCCTGCATTTAATTCATTACAGCAACTTATCATTTGTAAGTCTTTATTTTTTAGAAGCTCATCCAAGAGTATAAGGTTATAATCCCCCGGGACGGTAAAATAGTCTCTGATTCCGATCTCTACTAGCCTGCTTGCAATATATTCACCTATTGTAACTTTGATCATGTCGCTCATAGCTACCCGCCTTTTAGTTATATTGATATTAAAGCTACTTTATCATCAAAAAAAAGTAATTTGAAGTTAGAGTTGCTAACTGTAATAATTATCCTCAACTCATGATCATAATAAACTTAGCTGATATACACGGAAACGCTGCACCTATCCCAGAGATGGGAGATATTCTATCTTCAGCCGATCTGATTTTATTGAGCGGGGATATAACACACTTTGGCGGAGAAAAAGAAGCATCAGCAATCATTGACCAGATTAGAGAATATAATCTAAATGTACTAGCAGTTACTGGCAATTGTGATAATAAAGAAGTGGATGAGTACTTAGATAAAGAGAATATTCAAATCCAAGGAAATAGCATAGATTTTTGTGGTGTTACCATATTTGGAGCAGGTGGTTCGCTACCATGTCCTAAACCCACGCCTAATGTATACACAGAAGATGAATATAGAGATATTCTTGATAATTCAACCAAAGGTTTAGATGAAAGTTCACCTAAAATAATGGTCTCACATAACCCTCCTATAAATACTCTTAATGATACTATAGCTTCTGGTCCCCATGTCGGCGGTAAAATTACCAGAAAAATTATAGAAGATATCGAGCCACTTGTTTGTTTTACTGGACATATACATGAGGCAGCTGGAATTGATGAGATTGGCAATACAAAAATAGTAAACCCTGGCCCACTTGGAACTAGGTCTTACGGATATTTAGAGGTAAGTGATAAAATCGAAATATTAGAAATAAGAAAGATATAGACAAACTGGGAGGATAATAATGAAGAACCTATTTAGAATTGTTGTTTTTTCGAGTCTTGCATTTTTTATTACTGCAGGTGTGAATGCGGAACAAAAATTCTCAACCATTAAAGAATACTATGTCTCATACAAATTAAGTGGGAATTCATCAGGAACAAAGGAACACGTCTCTAAAGACTGGGGCAGAAAACAGTGCTGGATTGAAAAATCAGATATGAGCATTATGGGCAATTCAGTTAAGAAAAACGAAAAAGTAATTTCTGAAATTAGAGATGGAGAACAATGGATTATAACAATTAATCTTGACGATAACACAGGAACTGAAATGAAAAATCCAATGTTTCCGGGCATCGCAAAAGGTGCTGAAAATAAAAACCCCAAAGAATACAGCGAGCAGTTTATGAAACAAATGGGTGGATCTGTTACAGGTACAAAGACAATAAATGGCGAGAAATGTACCGAGTGGACTCTTATGGGTGGTGCTTTTACCTGTGTAACTGAAGACCTAATTGCATTAGAATCAGGAGCCAATATGGCAGGTATAGAAATTTTAGAGACAGCAACTGAGGTTAAGAGAAATAACGCTGGCCCAGATGGAATATGTAATAAAGGTGATGCTAAAATTAAAGAAATTGATATGGGCCAATTGATGGGTCAATAAGATTGAAATAAACATAGGCTGGCCTATATAAAGGCCAGCCTATAATTTTCTTAGCTTTTCTTACGAATTCCTTCTACTTCTAATGTAATTCTTATTTCATCACCAACTACAAAACCGCCTGCTTCTAAAACTTTATTCCATGTAATACCATAGTCTTTTCTATTAATTTTTGTTTCGGCAATAAAAGCTGTGCGCTCTTTTCCCCAGGGATCACTTGTTACATGGCCTTCATATGTGGCATCGAGTGTGACCTCTTTGGTTATACCATTGATAGTTAGATCACCAATAATCTCAAATTCATTTCCATCGCCTTTCTTAATTGACTTACTCTTAAATGTAATGATGGGATTTTGTTCTACGTTAAGAAAATCTTTGGATCTTAAATGATCATCTCTGTCTTTTTCATTTGTATTAATACTTGCTGCTTCAATTGTTGTTTCAATAGTTGACTTTGCAATGTCATCATTATCAAAATTATATGTACCTTCAAATGTGTCAAATCGTCCAGTAACGGTACTAATCGCTAAGTGCTTTACTTTAAATATCACCTGGCTGTGTGCAGTATCTATAAGATATTCACCATCTTGTGATTGAGCATGGTAGTTTAGCGAGAATACTATCGCAGTAACTAATACCATTAGTGCTATCGAATTCTTTAGAACTTTCATAGATAAAACCTCCTGAGGCTTGGCAATTTATATAATATTTGATGAACAAGCCTTATATTTGATTCAAAAAATACCACATATTTTTTCCTTTCCATAAATATTTTGATATCCTTACCTAAAATTTCATATTCAGGAGTTAATATGGCAAGTGTGACTATAAGAAATGCAAAAGCCGGAGATGGAACTTGTATGGCAGAAATTCTCAGGGAAATAGGATGGTCTGAGAGAAGAAACAATATGCTCTTAACAAAGGTATCGAATCCTATCGAAAAACTAATAGATCATTGCAACAAAGATCCCGAAGGACATACAATGTTGGTTGCAGTTGATGAAGATGAGAAGGTAATAGGATTTACAAACGTACATTGGGTTCCCTTTGTAATGCTTGGGAGCTGGGAGGGATATATATCCGATGTTTTTGTCAGTCCGAGTGCTGGTGGAAAGGGTGCAGGCAGTGCATTGGTTAAATATGTTATGAAAGAAGGTGAGAAAAGAGGATGTATGAGGCTTATGCTTACAAATGGGAAGGAAAAACCTTCTTACAAAGCAGGGTTTTACAAGAAACTTGGTTGGACCGAGAGACCAAAAGTAGCTAATTTTGTTTATTATTACAGAGAACCGTGGTCATAAATTACGATTTGTTAAGATATATCAACAATGTAGAATAGTTAGAAATGGCAAAAGAAAAAACATTAATTCTAGTAAGACACGCTAAATCAAGCTGGAAAGACAGCACATTAAACGATATACAGAGGCCACTTAATAAACGCGGCAATAAAGACGCTCCGAAAATGGGAGAGCATATGGCTAGCAAAGGCCTTCTGCCGGAGGTTATATTCTCAAGCCCTGGCCTAAGAGCTCTTACTACAGCTAGACTTATATCAGTCAAAATAGGCATTACACCTAAGGACATTAATATTGATGACAAGATTTACACATTTAACTCAGATCAATTACTAAATGTTATAAGTAAGCTAAAAGATAAGTACGATAAAGTTATGATAGTTGGTCATAACCCAGCAATAACAGACACTGTGAACTACCTTACGGGGTCTAATATTGATAATGTTCCCACCTGTGGAGTAGCTGTATTAAAATTCAAAACAGATTCCTGGAAAGATACTTACAAAAATAGAGCTATTCTTAAGAGCTTTGATTATCCAAAGAAATTGTGGTAGAAAATTCGCATGAATATTTCTACTCCAGACCTATGTGACGATAACCCAGAGCTAGTAAAAATTCTAGAACCCATATTTAGAAATTATGGTGGTAAAAACTCTTTTGGTGGAGAGGTTGTTAGCATCAAATGCTGCGAAGATAATTCACGGGTAAAGGAAACAGCTGCTACCGACGGTAAAGGAAAAGTAATGGTAGTTGACGGTGGTGGATCATTAAAAAAAGCACTATTAGGGGATCTTATAGCGGAAGATGCTATGAATAATGGATGGGAAGGATTTGTTATATACGGATGCATTAGAGATGTTCAAGCGATCGGAAATATGAAAATAGGGGTAAAAGCTCTAAATTCAATCCCGCTTAAAACACAAAGAAAAGGGCTAGGGGATCTTAACGTGCCAATTACTATTGGCGGGGTTACAATAAACCCTGGAGAGTATATTTATGCAGACAATACAGGAATTATTATTTCCCCAGAACCTCTGATAAAATCTATTGATTAAAATATGAAAATACACTAGAATCAGTAGTACATTATTTAAAGGGCAAATTGCACGGAGTTAGAATGAAATTACTACTTATTAACCCAAGATTTCCAGAGAGTTTCTGGAGTTTTAAATGGGCTGTTGATAACATAATGCCTCAAAATGTTAGAACTATTAACCCGCCCTTAGGTTTGGCCACATTGGCTGCATTAACTCCTCAAGACTGGGAAATTGAGATTATTGATGAAAACATAGAAACAATACCCCTAAACCCAGATGCAGACATCATTGGCATTTGCGGAATGGGAGTACAATTCAAAAGACAAACAGAGCTACTTAATTTCTATAGAAACCAGGGACATTTTGTAGTGGCTGGCGGAAGCTATGCCTCTCTTTGTCCTGAGTACTATGAAACACTTGCTGACGCAGTAATAGCAGGAGAGGCTGAATACATTTGGAAAGAATTTTGCAATGACTTTGAGTCTGGTAAACATAGGAAGCTTTATCAAGAAAAAGATGAAGTATCACTTGAAGACTCTCCAACCCCTCGTTTCGATTTATTAAGCATTGACAAATATCAAGCTGTCAGCCTGCAATATTCCAGAGGGTGCCCATACAGATGTGAATTCTGTGACATCATTGTCATGTTCGGACGCAAACCGAGAATAAAATCACTAGAGCAAGTCGGCAGAGAGCTTGATGAGCTAAGAAAATTAAACGTAACAAATGTATTTTTTGTTGACGACAACCTTATAGGAAACAAACCTCAAGCTAAGAAGCTTATGGCGTATCTAAGAGATTATCAGAGTGAGCATGACTACGAGTTTCTATTTGGCACTGAGGCTTCGTTGAACTTAGCTCAAGACGATGAGCTATTGCAGCTCTTCACGGAAGCTAATTTTGGATGGGTATTTATAGGAATCGAATCTCCAGACGAAGAAAGCCTAAAGGAAACTCTCAAATTCCAAAATACTCGCTCAGATATTCTCTCATCTATTCAACATATTTATTCCTATGGAATAGAAGTACTTGCCGGGTTTATAATTGGATTTGATAATGACACACTTAAAACTTTCGATCTTCAATACAATTTTATTCAAAACTCAGGTATCCAAGCTTCAATGATTGGTCTCTTAACTGCAGTTCCTAAAACACCTTTGTATGAGAGGCTTGAGAAAGACGGGCGTCTTATCAAAGAAGCAAGCGGCACTGACAACACAAAACTAGGAACAAACCTTATACCTAAACAAATGTCATATGATGATATGGTAGAAGGTTACCGCGACCTCTATTACAAATTGCTCAAAGATGACAGGATTGCTGAGAGAATAAATAATAAAATGAGACATCTTAAGAATCCTATTTTTAAGAGCACTTATGGTTTTCAGGACCAATTAAATGCATTTAGTAGCTTTATAAAAAGTGGAATACTACAAGGTGGACCAAAACGCATATATCATTTCTTAAGGACTGTACCTCTAACTAATCCAAAGCAGATCCCGGTAGTTATACAGGACTGGACTATTGGTATTGCGATGAAGGACTACGTTGATAGACATTTTATAAATCAGTTCGATGAAAACAACGTTCTAGCCAAATCATACTCAGAGTCGATCGAGAGGTCATTTGAGCCCTATATGGAAGAGGGTACCTTAGAGGTATCTGTTAACAAAGTAAAAAATACTGCTGCTAATCTATCCATTTCTATTAAAGGAATAATTGATACAGACTTTTTTGACAATGTAGCACCACATTTAGAAAATGTATTAACAAATACTTCTTCATCTATAACTCTTAATATTGAGCATTTTCATGAAACACAGAGACAACATATGAACAGACTTTTTGAAAGACTCTCCAGGTATGGAGATAGAATATACATTGCAGTTCATGAAAAATGGCGTGACAAGGTAAATATAGATTCTTCCGTATTTAATCTTGTGCTTGAGAATTAAAGGTTTATTTCTAATTGTATTTTGCTGCATGATGGCGGAGCAAAATTTATTAAAACTTCATATTTAAGGCATTGCCTATGAATACTATAAGAAGAAATAAGTCCAAATCAGACACCGTTGTACTGTTACAAAACCTGCTTAAAAAAGCAGGCTACGATAAAGCAGGCTACGATATTGTTGCTGATGGAGCATTTGGTCCGAAAACAGACGCGGCAGTAAAGACTTCGTGTCAAAGAATAAGCTTGTTGTAGACGGAATAGTGGGACAAAAAACTTGGAGAACTCTACTAAGTCTAGAGCCAGAGAACCCAACAACTTTAAAATCACGATTCCTCTCAGAACATGATTTACAAGCAGTAGCGGATGAGCTTGGTGTGGAGCTGGCAGTTATCAAAGCTGTTAACGAAGTAGAATCAAGCGGGCAGGGCTTTCTAGGAAATAAACCCAAAATCCTTTTTGAAGGACATGTATTTTGGAGACAGTTAAAAAAACACGGTCTCGACCCTCACAACCACAAAGCAGGAAATGAAAACATCTTGTATAGCAGTTGGACCACAGAGCATTACTTTGGAGAGGCAAGAGAGCACGAGAGATTAAATGAATCCAAGAAAATACATGAGGATGTCGCACTAGAATCTGCTTCATGGGGACTCTTTCAGATTATGGGTTATCATTGGGAGAGCCTTGGATATGAAAGTGTAAAAGAGTTTGTAAGACAAATGAATAAAAGCGAAGGTGAGCACCTAAAAGCATTTGGACGCTTTATCTTAGCTAATAATTTGAATAGATATCTAAAAAATAAAGACTGGGCCAGTTTTGCTAGACGCTACAATGGCCCTGGATATGAACAGAATAAATACGAAGTAAAGCTCGCTCGAGCTTATGACAAGTATAGATAAAACAAATCCAGAGGAATCTGTTCTTCTATCCCATCAGACCATATAAAGTTAGAGTCAGTTCCAGCACTAAAATGACAATTCATACACCCACCGCTTGAATGTTGCTCAGGGTTGTTAATAACGTTTTCAGGTGTGCAATCGGCAGGGTCATTTCCTATATCTTCATCATCTGGAGCACAGTAACTCATGTCATATGTCTCAATAACACTGTTTCTTAGGCGCAGCAAAAAGAGTAGTAAACGGTTGCTAGAAACAAACACATGCCCCCTCCTTGATTAATCCCTCATAATAACATTTTCAATTAAATCCAAGTTAAACAAATTTTACAAAAAAATTCAATATCTATAGTGAAATCATAGATATATTGGGTATAATTTCTGCCTAAATTAATCTTTTAGTACCATTTGGCAAAGCTATATTTGACAAAATAGTGGAAATAATGGAATAATGTTAGTGGTTTAGTCAATTAGGAGGAACTAAAGAATGCATGCAGTAATTAAAACTGGTGGAAAACAATATACCGTTAACCCAGGTGATGTAATTGATATAGAGCTTATTCCGGGTGAGCCTGGTGAAGAGGTTGAATTCAATGAAGTCCTTATGGTTTCTAATGACAAGGGAAAAGTTGAAGTAGGCACCCCAACTGTTGAAAAAGCAGTTGTAAAAGGAAAGATCCTGGAAGAGAAGAAAGGAAAAAAAATAATCGTATTTAAGTTTAAAAGAAGAAAAGACTACCGTAACAAAAACGGTCACAGACAGCGTTATACAACTGTTGAAATAACAGATATTTTGAATTAGGAGGCATATACAATTGTCTACAAAGAAAGGCGGCGGAAGTACTAGAAACGGAAGAGATTCTGCAGGAAAAAGACTTGGGCTAAAAAAATTTGGTGGTGAAGTAGTTGTCGCTGGCAATATAATTGCCAGGCAGAGAGGAACAAAGTTCCATCCGGGTATTAATGTTGGTATGGGTAGAGACCACACATTGTTTGCTCTAATCGACGGTAAAGTTGAATTTCAAAAGTTTGCAAACAATAAGACTAAAATTAATATCCAACCATTATAAAATAGACTGTTTATAAAAATTTATTACAAGCAATTCTGTTTTACCATATATTTTTTATCCTGATATTAGTACGGATTGATTTCATTTTAGAAACAAAAGTAAACTATTCTAATATTTTTCTTTATTAGTTAGAATTAAATTAGTATTATGGAATCAATGGATTTTAATTTCGATATGCTAAGTTTCTTAAAACTAAAAAAACAAATTCAATATAACAAAACACCTTTTAGGAGACAGCATGATTAAACCTGGAAGCTTTGTCTCCATATTGTTAGTAGTAATTTTTGTAATCCTATCTGTTCTTGTTTCAGTTTTTAGCTCATATTATTTCACATCTACAATTAAAGAAACTAGATCACAAGATCTTATTGCTCAGTTCAATGAATCTGAATCTAATTTTCAGGAAACTGCAGAGACAATACTAAATAGTAGAGAAGATATTTATTATATACAGCTGCTTGATTCAGAAGGAGTTCTGCAAGAAAGCTTTGGAGATGCCTCAGCAACTATAGAAAATATTGATATATTCCCAATCAACACATCTGAAGGAAGTACTATAATTTTAGGATTAGCTGGTACTGATTATCAAAGCCTAATAGTATCCACTGCAATTTGGAGTGCTTTAATTGGACTAGCAATAGCAATAATTACTATATTTTTGATTTCATTTTTCTCCAATGGCAAATCTGATTCTATTGAAAAATTAATTGCCGGCATGAAAAGAGTATCAAGAGGTGATCTAGGAACTAAACTGGAGTCTAGTGATGCTGGAGATAATGTAACTATGATTAGAGCATATGAAACATACAATCAGATGCTTGATCTACTAAAGAGAAAAGACGAAGCGGTACCTGTAGAAGAGCCCGTTTTCCAACCTACGTTAATCGAAGCCGATGACAAAGAACAAGATGAAGATGAAGATGAACAAACACGAACCAGAAGAGTTACAGTAATTGTTGCCAAGATTGCCGATTTTCAAGACCTTACTACAAGTTTAGATTCCTCTGAATTCAGCGCTTTTCTGGCAGACTACAGAAAAGCAGCATCATCAATTATATCGAACTATGGTGGTGTAATTGAAGCGCTAATGAAAGACGAAATAGTTGCGTTCTTTAATGCCCCAGAAGAGCAAACCAACCCTGAGCTAAGAGCCATCTGTTCCGCTGTCGAAGTACTACAGCACCTAGCCACTATAACTAGAGAAAGAAAACTTGAAGGCAAAACAGCCATTAGCGGAAAAATCGGCATTGGTTCAAAGACATTAAATGTCTATGGTGACAACGGTGTTCCACAGGGAATAAAATCTGTAACAGATTCAGCTAGAGGCATTTGTGACCTTGCACCGATATGGCGAGTTATCGTAAGCGAAGAGCTTTATCTCTCTGTAAGTGAATTTGTAGAAGCAAGAGAACTAACACTAAGCGGAGAATCCTACTACTCAATCGTAGGTGTAGAAGAGGGAGTTGTATAACTCTTCTAAATCTATTTTCAATATATTCTCAAGTAATCACTAATAAATTTGTTTCTAATATAGGGCTTAGGTAATATTTTCGTAACTATGAGAAAGCAAATAGCATACTTGAGCCGAAAACGAATAGTTGTTGCTATGAGTGGAGGAGTGGATAGTACCACTGTAGCTGCACTGCTTAAAGAAGAAGGGCACGAAGTGATCGGCATCACAATGCAGCTTTTAGATTACAAAGATGCAGAGGGAGGATGCTGTTCAATTGACCATGTAATTGATGCAAGGCGTGTTGCTCAAGAGCTAGATATACCTCACTATGTTGTAAATTTCATGGATTCTTTTAAAGAGATAGTGCTCAAGGATTATGTTGAAAAATATGAGTCCGGCAAGACACCAATACCATGCGTATTATGCAATCAGTATGTAAAATTTGATCTTCTTTTGAAAAGAGCATTAGAGCTAGGCGCAGATTATTTAGCCACAGGTCATTACGCTAAAATAGAAAATGGAGATGGTTCATATTCCCTAAGCAAAGCTGACGATGAGAATAAAGACCAAACATATTTTCTCTACACACTAAAACAGAAAGAGCTAAGAAAGCTCATGTTTCCTCTGGGATCTTTAAAGAAAGATGAAGTAAGAGATTTAGCTAGAAATCTAAATCTTAAGTTAGCTGAAAAACCCGACAGCACAGGAGTATGTTTTGTGCCTTCAGGCAATTATCGTGATTACTTGATCAGCCAGGATGCTTTTACAGAGAAAGAAGGTGACATTGTTAATACAGAAGGAGAGGTTCTTGGCAAACATAGAGGAATTTATTCATTTACTGTAGGACAAAGAAGAGGACTAGGTATTGCAACAGGGAAACCAATGTATGTAGTAGGACTTGAACCCAAAGAGAACAGAGTTATTGTTGGTGAAGAGGATAAAATTTATAGCAACAAACTTATTGCTGAGAATATATCATGGGTTACCGATATACCAGAAGGTAATAACCAGCAAATAGAAGTTAAGGCAAAAGTCAGATATAGACATAAAGAAGATGATGCTCTGATTACTATGAAATCAGACACAGATGCCGAGATAGAATTTAAAAACCCACAGCGCGCCATCACCCCTGGACAAGCTGTGGTGTTGTACAAAGATGACAAAGTACTAGGCGGCGGGTGGATAAACAGGGTTCTATAAAGATGAAAAATATTTCGATAGTCACTCTTGGGTGCAAAGTAAATCAATATGACACTGCAGTAATACTTAATCAGCTTCCCAAGAGCAAATATAAGCGGGTTCCTTTCTCAGAAAAAGCTGATGTCTATGTAATTGACACTTGCACTGTCACCCATAGAGCTGATTCTGAGGCAAGAAACTATATTAACAGAGCAAAACGGGCTAACCCTGATGGCCTTGTTGTAGTAACAGGATGCTACGCTCAAGTTTCACCTGAGGAATTAAAAGAAGTTAAAGGGGTCGACTATGTAATTGGGAATTCGCATAAGTTTAATTCCCTCTTGAAGATTATTAGAGAAGGTGAGCGTCAAGAAGAACCAAAGGTTTTCATCTCCGACATATTCAAAGAAAAAAAGAAGGGCTTTGAATCACCTGATATAGAAATATTCCCCGGAAGAACTAGAGCATTTCTGAAAGTCCAAGACGGATGCAACTATGCATGCACATTTTGTATCATCCCAAGAGCAAGAGGGCGCTCAAGAAGTTTAGAAATATCAGAGGTTTTAAATCGTATGGAGAAACTATCACAGTCCGGATACAAAGAAATTGTTCTAACAGGAGTACATATAGCAAGTTATGGACGGGATATTGGTGCAAGTTTCTTTGATCTACTCCAAGAAATAGAAAAAGAGAAAATAGTTAATAGAGTTAGACTAACTTCTCTTGATCCCGCTGATACAGAGTATGAGCTTATTGATTTTATAGCTAACTCTGAAACCATATGTCCCCAGTTTCATATTGCCCTACAGAGTGGAGATAGAGATATATTGAGAAAGATGAGAAGAAGATATAACCCTGAGAGATTTTTTGAAATAACTGACCTTATAAGAAAAAGAATTCCTGACGCTTCTATAGGCTCAGACATCATGGTCGGTTTTCCAGGCGAGACAGAGGAGCAGTTTTTAAACACATTCAATGTAGCAAAAGAATCTGCCCTTACATATTTCCACGTATTTCCTTACTCAAAGAGAAAAATGACCCCTGCTGCAACAATGGATGACCAAATTAACCCTAGTCTGATTAAAGATAGAAGTAAACGATTAAGAGATCTAGGAAATAAGAAAAAGAAAGAATTTTTTGAACAATTTATCGGAAGATCATTCCCTGTATTGGTTGAAAAAGGTTCTAAGGGCACTACACCAAACTATATTCCTGTCAGGATAGAATCTGGGGAGTTTAACATTGGTGACGAAGTAACCATCAGAATAAATGAAGTGCAGAATGAAGAAGCAATAGGTGAGTGTGTTGAACTTAACGCATAAATTATGCAAACCACATTAAAACTATTAATTATCTTATTGTTCCCTATCCAATCATCATGTTATTTTGGCTATTCATCTGGCGATGAATTGGTTGAAGAAAATTGGCTCAGCTCTAAGAACACTCTAAAAATTTGGGCACTTGCTGATATACAGGCTAAAAGTGCGGAGCATGAACAAGCTTTTGAGATTGCTATATCTGATATAAACGACAATGTCCCTAATATCGATCTTGCTATAGTAGCAGGAGACATAGTAAACAAAGCGAAAGAGCACAAGTTTGATTGGTATATTGCCACTCGTGACAAGTCATATATTGATGAGTGGTATGAGGTAATGGGCAACCATGATTTAATATCTGACAAGGGGAAATTATTCAGAGAAAAGCTCAGAGAAGAAGTCGACTTTGCCATTGTTAAAAACAATGTTCTATTTATATTCATGTCTGACTCTCAAAGAGGCAAATCAACAACAATTTCTGATGAAACATTTGAGTGGTGGAAAGACCTTATAATCAATAATCAGGATAAAATCATAGTAGTTACTACTCATGCTCCACTTGAGGACAGTGGTATTCCATTTTCATCATTTGAGGGTAGAAAAGTAGTAGACTCAAAAAGATTCACACAAGTACTAAAAGACTATAATGTCGATATATGGCTTTCTGGACACCTGCATCTGCCTCATGAAATAATGAATAATATAGTAGAGAAAGATAAATATAATGGAGCAATTTTTGTCCATATATCTTCCATTCGCCCAGAGATATTGGGCATAAAAGAATCAGAATCCCGGGTTATTACATTTGCATGCGGCTCAGATAAAGTACTTATTCAATCAAGAAAACATGATGACGGTATATACGAGCCAGAACAGGACAGAGTGTTTAAGCTTTCAAAAAAATATATTTGTAACTCTGAACCTTCTAGAAATTAATTACATCATAACTATAGTAGCGATTTATTGTTTTGATTTAATCCTCAACTAGGCCTAATTGAATTAGTTGAGAGGGGAATATGGAAACGAGTTTCGTTAAAAAGTTAATAAACTCTATAGCATCTGATAATAAAAAATGTATATCAATATCAGACGAAAATCTTGTTGATCTCCACATTAAAGCAGGGCCTAAGTGCGCATTTGAGGAGATTGTTACAAGATATTCAAATAAAATATATATGGTTTTGCATTAAGGATAACAAAAAATGACAAGGACGCTGAAGAAGTATTTCAAGAAGTCTTTCTAACGTTAGCTAAAAAACTTGATACTTTTCGCGGTGAGTCAAAATTCTCTAGTTGTCTTTACAGGATTACTGCCAATGCAAGTTATATGCTGCTTCGATCAAAGAAGAAACATGAGAACAATCTAAGTCTTGAAAACTATGCACCATATGATGAAGTTGCAGATGTGCTTGAACTATCTGTACCCGCAGTTAAATCACGACTTCACAGAGCAAGACTTTTTCTACGTGATAAACTAACTAATTATTTTTACAAGTGGAGAAAATAAATATGTTTATGTGCAAAAATGTTGTTGAAAATATAATGGAATACATTGACAGTGAGCTTGATCTAGAGACTCTAAATGAATTAGAAAAACATACCGGGGACTGTCCAGAATGTATGGCCTTTGTAAACACTTATAAAAGAATGCTTGAAATTACAGGAAAACTAAAAGATAAACCTTTTGTAACCCCAGAGATAAGAAATAGACTAAGAATACTTCTTAAATCGAAGATGAATCCCGCTTAATTACTTTTAATCCAACTAATAAATATTTTGTAACAGGCTACTCACCAACCGATGACAAGCCAGGATCTCTGTTAGGGCGATTTTGATTTATCTGATAATAAATAGTATTTGCACGATCCTCATCTCCGAGCTTCTCATAAGAAATAGCCATATGCAATTTAGCCTGATTCTCATAAGGGCTAGATGCACCTTCTATTCTAGATAAATAATCAATAGATTTTTGCCACTCATTTTGGTTGAAATATGCTAGTCCTTGGATAAGAATTGCAGAATCCGTTAGCATAGGCTCGCCCAATTCACCAGCTTCGAATTTGTTTAAAAGGTTGATAGATTCGTCGTAATTCTCATTGTTGAAATTTACTAGTGCAGCATAGTAAAGAGCAATGTTCGATACTCTCTGACCAGGATAATTCTTCTCTGTCTCTAAAAACCCTTCTAAAGCCCCATCCATATCACCAGCATAAAATTTGTTTATAGCTTCATCAAACATATTATTTGCTTCAATTTCATTCTGTTGAGAGCTTGAGTTAATAAAGAAGGCTCCAACTAGAACAAATATGATTACAACCACAGCAATAAAGATTTTTTTTGCATGATCAGCTGTAAAATCTATTATCCTAGCTATTGTTTTATTAAATTCATCGGGCTGCTTAAGTTCTTTTTCTGTGTATTTAATTTTTGTTGATTTAGTTGACTTGGTTGACATGGGAAAAATTATAATCAGAGGACAAAGAATTACAAGATCGTACACCTAATTAAAATTAAGAACATTGCTATAATGTGCTTGCAGATTGTAAGAGGGAAAGCTACACTTCTTTTGGGGTAAAAATAATGTACAGAGCTTTTTCATTGATCTTAATTATTCTCTCTTTAGTAAGCTTTTATGTTGGCTATGCGGATACTAATAACCAAAACACATCAGAAACAGAAGAAAATAGAAATACTCCACAAGAAATTATATTAATTGAAATCAACGGAACAATTAATCCAGCAACTCTAGATTATATTAGATCAGGCCTTGAGCAAGCTGAGGCAAAATCTGCGCATGCTTTGTTTATACTTCTAGATACACCTGGGGGTCTGTTATCTTCAACCAAAGAAATTGTGAAGCTTTTACTTAACTCACCTATTCCAATAGTTGTTTATGTATCCCCTAGCGGTGCATCTGCTACATCAGCAGGAGTTTTTATCACTATGGCTGCTAATGTAGCAGCTATGGCGCCTGGCACTAGTATAGGTGCTGCCCACCCAGTATCTCTCAGCCCAGGTGGAAATCAACAAGACAAAAAAGATAAAGACCCAACAAAAGAACTTAAAGGGGATAAATCCGAGGATAAAAAAGATAAATCCAATCAAGACATAATGAACGAGAAGATCGAGAACTATGCATCATCTTTTATAGAAAGCATTGCTGAGCATAGAGGACGTAATGTAGAGTGGGCAATAGATGCAGTTAGGGAGAGTGATTCAATAACTGCGACAGAAGCCCTTAAATTGAAAGTAATAGACATAGTATCGCCAAGCCTGAGCGATCTTCAGACTAAGATTAACGGAATGAAAGTAAATGTGCCTGCAGGCGAGCTAACTCTTGAAACCGAAGGAGCTAAAATTGAACGGGTAGGTATGAGCCCAAAACAAAAACTTGTTGATATCCTTAGCACTCCTGATATTGCATTTTTGCTTCTCTCATTGGGCTCTCTAGGATTACTTCTAGAATTCTATAACCCAGGACTTATTTTTCCGGGAGTTGCAGGAGTTGTATGTTTGATGTTGGGCTTTGTGTCTTTTCAGATTCTTCCTTTTAACTATGCTGGTGTAGTATTGCTAGCTCTAGCTCTTGGGCTTTTTATAACTGAGGTCTATGTGTCGAGCTACGGCCTTTTGACAACTGGGGGAGTTATAAGCTTTGCACTTGGGGCGCTACTTCTCTTTGATACACCTGACTCTGACGTTAGAGTAGGGTATGGGGTAGTTATTGCATCATCTGCTGCGATTCTTCTATTTTTTGCCTTTGTTCTTTTTTATTTAGTTAAAGCTCAGAGATTAAAACCTCAAATGGGCATGGAAGGAATTGTAGGACAAGAAGGGGAAGCAGCTTCAGATATTGGCACAAGTGGAAAAGTTTATATAATGGGAGAGTACTGGGATGCCATAAGTGATCAGCCAATTGAAAGTGGTGCAAAAATAAAAGTTGTAGAATCTCAAAAAGGCTTCAAACTAAAGGTAGAAAAAATATAAGCTATATAAAATAACAGGAGGCATCAAAATGTTTTCACCTGTATTCATATTTATAGGAATAATTGCCCTTTTCATATTATCAGGAATAAAAATTTTGAACGAGTATGAAAGGGGTGTCGTATTTAGACTTGGAAGAATTGTCGACTTAAAAGGTCCAGGCTTTAAATGGATTATCCCGATGGTAGATAAGATGACTAAGATAAGTCTAAGACTTATCACTATGGATGTTCCACCCCAAGATGTTATTACACGAGATAACGTTTCGGTAAAAGTTAATGCGGTTGTATATTTCCGTGTTGTTGATCCGATTAAGGCAGTTATACAGGTAGAGAACTTTCTCTATGCAACATCTCAACTAGCACAAACCACTCTAAGGAGTGTACTTGGTCAAGTAGAGCTTGATGAGCTTTTAGCTGAGAGAGAAAAACTCAATCTTAAATTGCAAGATGTACTAGATAAGCAGACTGATGCTTGGGGTATAAAAGTCACACTAGTTGAACTTAAGTATGTGGATTTACCAGAGGACATGAAACAAATCATGGCGCGTCAGGCAGAGGCGGAAAGAGAAAGAAGAGCTAAGATCATTAGCGCAGAGGGAGAGTTCCAGGCTGCACAAAAACTCACGGAAGCATCTGAAATATTAGGTCAAAGCCCTATGTCGCTTCAGCTTAGATTTTTGCAAACCCTAACAGAAATGTCTGGAAATCAAAGCTCAACAATTGTGTTCCCGCTACCGCTTGATCTATTAAAACCATTTTTTGAAAAGGCTCTTCCTAACATGGTTAAAAATACACCAGATAATTCTGGAAGCAGCCCAAGTAGTGGAGAAGAAAACAAATAAAGCTTATCAAAACTAAGGAGAATAAATTGATCAGACTACTTCTAGTATCGATACTGAATATCTCTATTATTTTAACTCTTGTTGCCTGTAATTCGGGCAATAATCAATCTCAAAAAGATCAAGATAATAAGCAATCAAGCGAATCAGCCTCAAACACAGAACCAGTAGATGGAGATTGGCTTATTTATCATTTAAATGCAGAACCAGCAACATTGAACCCTGTTACTGCAACAGATGCATACGAAGGAACAGTTAATAACAGCAAGATATATGAGACTTTAATTGAGAGAAATAATGAAACATTAGAGCTTGAGCCCTTGCTTGCTGAATCATGGGAAGTATCAGAAGACAAACTAAAATACACATTCAAAATACGTGAAGGTATTAAGTGGCATGATGGAGAGCCTTTTACGTCAGAAGACATAGTCTTTTCATATAAGTCCATAATGGATCCTAAAGTAGATGCCCCACAACTTAGAGCGTACTTCCAAGAAATAAGAGATGTAAAAGCAATTGATGACTTAACTGTTGAGTTTACTTATGCAAGACCATATTTTCTTGCACTCGAGTTTTGCGGCGGGATGCCAATTGTTCCAAAACATATATTCGACAAAGGGGATTTTAATACAAATCCGGCCGGAAGGCACCCAATTGGAACAGGGCCATATAAATTCGTCCGTTGGACGACAGGAAGAGATATTGTCTTAGTAAAGAATCAAGACTATTGGGGTGAGAAGCCTAAGCTTGATAAAGTAGTATTTAAAATTATTACCGATAACACTGTGGCTTTTCAGGTATTAAAACGTGAAGAACTCGATGTTTCAGGACTTACACCAATTCAATGGGAAAGACAAACTAATAGCCCTGCATTCAAAGAAAATTATGATAAGCTCAGCTATTTCACCCCCAACTACAGTTACATAGGATGGAACTCGAAACGTCCATTCTTTGCAGACAAAACGGTTAGAACTGCGCTTACCCATTTAGTGGATAGAGAACTTATACTTAAGACAATTCTTTATGACCTCGGTGCAATCGTAACAAACCCGTTCTATATCAACAGCCCAGAGTATGACAAATCCATACAACCGTACCCTTACGATCCTAAAAAAGCCGAAGAACTCCTGGATCAAGCTGGATGGATAGATCATAACGGTGATGGAATTAGAGAT